>WBZX01000136.1_pt1 | contig 67903 bp, 68 predicted proteins | sample 5204211 | NCBI WGS metagenome assembly WBZX01 (sample SAMN12344362, study PRJNA552823) | activated sludge metagenome | biome: Activated sludge suspended growth; feature: Nitrification reactor; material: Wastewater; isolation source: activated sludge from nitrification reactor of wastewater...
CATTGTTCTCTGGCGTGCGCGGTTTTGGTCCCATGTAACTCTCGCTAAATTTGCAGGAAATTGCTGCAATTTTACCAAGAACTGGTGAATTTAACCGCTCAAATTTATCTATTTATTACATAAAATCACATCGTTATGGGTTATTCAGAGCGGACTAATTGGGATTGGCAACATCAAACTGTCGATTCAGCCTGTTCTCAAATACCAGTTGTTTGTGATTGCTGTCAGTCGTCACCTTGTACTTCTTCCGGTGCCTTACTTGCACGCCGGCTTCCCGCATCAGACTTCGGGCTTTCCAGCGACCAATCGGATAACATAACGCATTCAATGCTTTTGTATCATTGCTGACTTTTGCTACGCCTCGAACTGTCTCAAGCATTTCCTCATAGAATCGTGCATTAATCTGATTACCAGCGTACCGGACATAATCATAGTAGGCGCTACGATTCACGCCCATGAGTTGGCACATCAAGCCAATCGGGTAGGTCTTCTTCCTTTGGGTGATGAACGAATATCTCACTTCGTTTCTTTCGCTTCAATTGCCGAATTTCTTCTTGCTTCGATGTCAGTTGCCCATTGCCTCGGAATGCCTGATCTCCATCAATATCTCTGATATTCCCTGATCCACCGCCTCAATAGAGATTAAATGACATCGAACTGTCATGAAAATGAAATATTCAACTTGTAGTATGCGGACATTGCTGATGGGGATTGATTGTCAATCGGGTATGACGCATCTCAGTCGATTTTTTGATTAAACGGGATTTATGCATAAACATTTTTTTAAGAAAATAATTTTATTCATAGGAGGGGGAGGGTTATTGCTTTCCGTTCCTGTGGTCATGGGAAGCAGCCTGGAGAATTTGGCAAAGTCGCTGGCCAAAATCCGCGGTGAAGTCGAAACACTGCAAACACAGTTGGATACCGAGAAGGAAAAACATAGCAGCAAAATGTCTGCGCTTACTTCGCAATTGGCAGATTTGAGTGTCGAGGAAAGAAGGCAAAAACTGAGTATCGAGAAGCTGCAACATTCCATTGAAAAGATGACCGAGAACGCAAAAAAAACCGAGCAATCGGGCGAGAACCTAAAACCCGTCTTGTTAACGGTTCTGAGTGATTATAAACGCCATATTCAGACAGGTTTTCCATTCAAAACGGAGGATCGCATCAAAGCCATTCATGATCTCGAAAATAATGTGGCTAATCAACTGATTGATCCCAATAAAGCAGTTAGTCAGGCATGGTCATTGATTGAAGATGAAATTCGTTTAAGCAAGGAAAATGGAATTTACCAGCAAACCATATTGCTGGATGGAGAAAAGGTGCTGGTAGATATTGCAAAGCTGGGCACGGTATTTCTTTTTTTCCAAACCAGAGATAACAGAGGTGGCGTAGCCAGACGATCAGCGGATGGCGATTGGAAATTTGAGGCAGTCGATAACGCTGGTGATAGCGAGCGTATCAAGAATTTATTTGACTCGTTGAAGAAACAGATACGTCAGGGTTATTTTGAAATACCAAATCCGTTGAGAAAATGAAAAAAATATTAGTAATATCGTTAATATTAACGGCAATAGCCAGTTCAGGCTATGCCAAAGAGAATAAAACCGCAGTTACTTCCGAGAATGTATCCGTATCAACACCGGAAGGCAAGCCTGAAACTGTATCACCTAAAAAGCAAAACTCATCCAAGCAGGAAGCAGTTAATCTGGAAACTGCCTATAAACGTGAATATGCATTTCTGGAAGCACAGAAACGTGAATTAGTGGACCGGTTGAGGAATTATCAATCCACAGCAAGTCGTGAAGAACAGGCACTTAGCAGCAAGATCAATGGTCTTGAACGCAGTTCTGTTGAACGTTCGACGAAAATTGACCAACTCAATGCGCAGTTAACAGAAGTTGAACGTAAAGAAGCTGCTGTGACTGAGCGTAGCGATATCTTGGAAACAACTTACCTGCAAGCAGAAGCAACCCTGAAGAATCATGACATTGAAATGCCTTCGGTCATTAAGGAAACTAAAGGGAATGATCCAATTAAAGTAGGTTATTTGTTCAGACAGGCTCAGTTTTTACTTCAAGGGCTTGGAGCAATCCAGACAAAATCAGGGAGTTTTTTTCTGGAAAACGGCAAACAGACTCAGGGAACGCTGATTCATTTAGGCAATATTGCAGCGTATGGCATCAGTACCGATGGTAGTGGTAGTTTAGTACCTGCGGGGGGCGGTGATTTCAAGATATGGAAGGGTTCCGGTGCGGAAAGTGCAGATGCTTTGGCGAAAAACCAGCAACCTGACATTTTAAAGTTGTTTTTATTTGAGTCACGCACAAACGCCATCGAAGAAACACCCAAAAAAACCATCATCGGTATCATCGATTCAGGTGGCCCGATTGGCTGGATCATCGTGATACTCGGGGCCGTTGCTGTATTTCTCATCCTGATTCGGGCTTATTTACTGCGTTCGAATAGCGCCAATACGCACCAACTTTCTGATCGGATACTCCAGCAGCTTGCTGCAGGTGATCTGGATGCTGCCAAGAAAAATTGTGAAGGAAGCTCGTCCGCAATAAGCCGTGTGTTGCTATATACATTGCGTCATTTGAAAGATGACAGAGACCACATGGAAGGCATCGTTTATGAAGCAATCTTGCAAGAATCCGGGCCATTGGATCGCTTTGGATCTGCCATTTTAGTGATTGCTTCGATAGCACCATTGCTTGGTTTGCTGGGAACTGTCACCGGAATGATTGAAACGTTTGACATGATCACCGAGTTTGGTACCGGCGATCCCAAATTATTGTCGGAAGGTATCGCCATCGCACTGGTCACAACGGAACTGGGCCTGATCGTCGCCATTCCGACCTTATTGCTGGGCTCATTGTTATCTTCCTGGGCAAGAAATATTAAACGCGACATGGAGCATTCGGCACTCAGAATTACCAATGTTTTTCTGGGTGGTGGATTAGATCTGGAAGAGGCGGCTGTACCTACTATGAATGAGAATACCCTGGTATTGAATAACGCTTGAAATGAATCTTACCGAATTTACTATATTGATCAAGGAATTGTTTGTTGCAGGTGGGATTGTCATGCCGCCGCTGGTGCTTTGTATCTTGTTACTGTGGTACGGATTGGGTTATCGATTCTGGGTCATGAAAGAGCCTAAGTTAATGGGTGTGCGGGACATGCTGAAATATTACCAGGATCATCAAGATCAGTCGGCTAAAAATATTGTTGCGCGGGCGATACAGCAAGGTATTGCATTAAAGCGGAAAGGCGTCAGAAACCTGCGGCGTCACCTGGATGCGGCCTTTTATGATTATGAAAGAGAGATCGGAAAATTTTCTGTTTTAGTGCGTGTGGTTATTCTGATTTCTCCTTTGCTGGGTTTGTTGGGTACCGTGATTGGCATGATTGAAACATTTGATTCGTTGGCGACTATGACGCTGCATTCTCAATCCGGCGGTATTGCTGGCGGTATTTCGCAAGCTTTGTTTACCACCCAAATGGGGCTAACTGTAGCAATCCCGGGTTTATTAGCGCATAGCATCCTCAATCGGAAACAGCAACAAATTGAGCAGGACCTTTCTCAGGTCAAAGACCTGCTGTGTCATCAAACGACTGTCAAAAAAACTTAATGGGAAATATGCGCGATGAGATGTAAAGAATCCAATGAGGCTGAAGCCACGATCGACATGGCACCGTTGATTGACATCGTTTTTATTTTGCTGATTTTTTTTATGGTCACGACGACCTTCGTAAAAGATATGAAACTGGAACTGGAGCGCCCTAAGGCCAGTAGTTCCGTCGCGGCATCGAGTAAGGCAATTCGCCTGTTTATTGACCGCAACGGCGACACTTATATGGATGGCGAGCCGGTACGCTTGTGGTCGATACAAAGCAAATTACGTGATTTATTGAGTTCTTCTGCCAGCAAAGTAGTTTTGGTAGTGACGGATGAAGGTGTTCCTGCAGGCAAGCTGGTTGAAGTCGTCGATCAGGCACGTTTAGCAGGGGCCGAGAGTGTAGGTGTGGCAACTAAAAAAGAAGCGGGGTAGAGAAAAATGGAGACGATGAAATTGAAACAACACGTGGCTGGGGCTGTGTCGATGCTATTCGGAGTGATACTGGTTTTCGGCCTGATAGTGCTGATGAATCATTATATGGGAAAGATTGAGAGAACACCGCCGCAGGAAGTGACAGAAATCAGTATGACCCGGGAAATCAAACAAGAACCTAAAAAAGAGATCAAGAAAGTAGAGCCCAAAAAACAAGTCACTCGGCCGCAAGCGCCTGCACCTTTTAAAGGGCTCGACACAGCCCTTTCGGGTATTGATCTGGGATTGTTGGGCCTGGATGATGGACAGGGGAGGAATCTGGATGATGGTTTGCTGGGTAAGACGGGGAATGCTGTCATGACAGCGGATCTGGTGGATGTTCCGCCAAAACCCATTACCAGAGGAACCTTTAAGTATCCTCCGGTAGCTAAAAAGAATGGTGTCAAGGGTTATGTGGTTTTGTCAGTGCTGGTTGAAATGGATGGCTCCGTCAATCAGGTACAAGTGCTGGAATCCAATCCATCGGGAATCTTTGATTCGGCTGCTTTACAAGGTATTCGTGCATGGCATTTTGAACCGGCAAAATATAAGGGTGACACGGTAAGGGTATGGGCAAAGCAAAAGATTCGCTTCGACCTCTCCTGATTTTCCGGCTTAATCTTGGTGCATAAAATGAGAAACCAGATAGTCAAGCAGATCCATTGCATGATGGTTGCCATGATCCTTGGCTTTTACAGCAGTTCTGTATGGACAGCCGAGAATAAAGCACAGCAGGCAGATTTTATCGAACTTGCGGCGATTATGCTGAAAGATGGACATAGCGATCGTGCTTTATTAGCGCTGCAAAGCGTTGATCTGGAAAATAAGAAAACGGATTTGGCCAGATTTTACACCTTGCAGGGCTTGGCTTATATGGGTTTGAATGATCTTGTCGCCGCCAAAGACAGCTTGCAACAGGCGGTTAAGAACGGACAAAAAGATCAGGCGATATTTATCTATCTGGCACAAGTCTATTTTGGACTTAAAGACTATCAGCGGACTATCGATGCGATTGGCAAAGCGGGCGACCAGGTCAATAAGGATGCCACTTTGCTGAGCTTAAAAGCGGAATCCTACTGGCATTTGAAAGAAACCGATGCGGCCATTAATACGTTAAACAACGGACAAAAAGCCTTTCCGGCAGATTTCCGCTTTCTCAAGCGCAAGGTTTTTTATTTCGTTGAACTTGGACTCTATCAAGAAGCTGTCAAGCTCGGCAGAGAATATTTGCGGCGATCAAAAGCCACCGCCACCGATTATATCGCCTTAGGAAATGCATTAAGGCTCAGTAAAGAGTACCAGGAAGCACTCAGTATTCTGGAAATTGCGCGCTTGCAGTTTCCGCATGACGAGATGGTCGCAAAATTGCTCGCACACACTTACCTGGATCAGGGAAAACTCAATTCGGCGGCATTTATTTTGGAGCAGGCAGGGCTACTAAATCCCAATCTACAAGCTGAAGCGGCAGAAATCTACCGGCGTGCAGGTCGATTTCATAAGGCGTTGACGCTGAATGAAAGCATCGGTGATCAGAAAGTAAAATTTAAACAAAGACTATCCATTTTTTTGGCATTAAAACAGTATGAGCGTGCTGCCAATATGGAATCCAGTTTGTATCGCACCGGCCTACTGGAAGATCAGGATGTACGTTATGCGTTGGCTTACGCTTTGTTTTCGAGTGGTCGCTTTCCAGAGGCTAACAAACATTTGGATCATTTGAAGAATGCCGAGCTTTTCAGGAAAGGGACCGAACTACGTCGTTTGATGGAAGTTTGCAAAACCGAGCCATGGCAATGTACCTAGTACGATCGCTGCAATCGACTGTCAATTTTGCGCAAGAAACATCATTCACGGTATTTTTGTTGATACCGCCTTAACACCTACTAAGACACTTTTCTTAACTGATTAACTGAGAATTTATCTTCACGAGCAATTGGATTGCAGGTGGAGAGGGGGCCTGATACGCCAAATGAACACTGAATCTAACAAATCTTTATGGTCTGATGCGTTGCCGGCCATTAAATCTTATGCCTTTGCTGTGTTGGTTTTTATAGCGATTACGCTAGCCAGCCCTGTTGCCTGGGGAGAGACTGAAAAGGCGGAATTCTCCATTCACTTATTCCAGAATGGATTGCCCATTGCGGATGCTGAATTGTTGATCAGTAGCGAATCCTTTGACAAATCCACCGCAAAACTGATTTTTGAGGCGATTCCTGCAACGTATACCTGGAAGGCTGGAGACACACCGCTTAAGACCAATACGAATGGAAGCATAGCCGGAAAATTACCTCCCGGTCTCTACCAATTTACGATCAAAGCAGGAACTCGGCAATTTACGTTTGATTTGCCATTGCGCTCTACAGAGAATGCACAAATCCTGGTTACTTTTTTTCCCAGTAAGCGAAAACCGCTATTGAATATTGAGAGCTCACTGGCTGGTACCATGGCTGGCGCAGATGCGGTGATTGCAGGGAGCCGCGACCAGGGAGAAGGAACAATTGCTGTACAAGTTTTATCGGCAGAAACCGGAAAACCCGTTAAGGATGTACAGGTTTTTCTGAGCGGATCGCAACAAAAACTCAGAACCGATAAGCAGGGAAAGGTTACCACTACTGTATCCGCCGGCAACTATAGTGTTTCGTTGTTGCATAGTGCTTATAGCAGTCAAACGCAAGATGAAGTGAAAGTTACGCATGCGCAGAATACCGATCTTAGTTTCAAGCTGACGCCGGCTGGTGTTGAGTTGGCGGAATATGTGGTGTTGGAGCCTCATCTCGCGGGTACTGTTGCATCAGTTATCGAAGAACAACGAACTGCAACTTCTGTTGCAACGGTATTAGGCGCTGAGCAATTCAGCCGGGCGGGTGATAGCGATGCTGCCAGTGCACTACGGCGAGCTTCCGGATTGACGCTAGTGGGTGGCCAGTTCATTTTTATCCGCGGATTGGGTGAACGATATACAACTACCCTGGTGAACGGTGCTGCCATTCCCAGTCCGGATGCGACAAGGCGTGTGGTACCGATGGATCTTTTTCCAACCAATATTCTGGAAAGCGTGATGGTACAGAAGACTTATTCAGCGGATCGTCCGGCGGAGTTTGCGGGTGGTACGGTGGAATTGCGCACACGCGGCATTCCCGATGCATTCTTCTTCAATTTAAATTTGCAAACGGGTATCAGCGATAATACGACTTTTAAAGATGGATTGACTTATAAAGGAGGCGGCGCTGATTTTACCAGCTATGACGATGGTGCGCGCGCCATGCCTGATTCGCTTGCTGCCGCGACTAAGGATGGGAATCTACAACCAGCATCTGTGTTTAACCCAAGTGGCGCTACGCCTGGGCAGATCGAAAAGTTTGGTGAGGACTTATCGGGGGTATGGGATGTTGATAAGAAAAAACGTGGGCCGGATAGCGGTTTCCAGGCATCTATGGGAGATAGTTTTGCGCTGGGCGATTTTAGATTAGGTTATATAGCCGCGACGGGCTGGAAACAGGAATTCAGGAAACAAAATGAGGTCAGCCGTGAATTTGTCTCTGCGGATTTAAAAAAGGTGCAGGATTTCGATATGCAAAGATCGCTGCGGGAAGTACAGGTAACCGGTTATGCAGGAACGGAACTCCAGTACAAAGACAATCATCGGGTATTTGCTAAGACCATGTTTTTGCGTCAATCGATTGATGAAGCGAGGATTACGCAAGGTTTTATCGATACGGAGACGAGTGATATCCGTAGAACGAGGTTGAAGTTTTTTTCCAATCAATTATTGATGACTCAGGTGGGTGGTGAACATCGATTGGATTGGCTGAAGGATTTATCCATTAACTGGCTATATACCAATGCAACCGCCAATAGAGATGAACCTAAAACGCGGGATTATCGCTATGATTCCAATAGGCAAGGTAACGAATTCTTTTCTCAGCGAGCAGATAGTAATCAGGTCATGTTCGCAGATTTGGTTGATAAAGATCAAAGTTGGCGGATTGATGGAAAATTGCCGATGCAACCTGCAACGCATCATAAGGTGACCTTGAGCAGCGGTTTTATTACCCAGAGTAAAACCAGGGATTCAAACATTCAACGCTTCAATTATTTTCGCTTTGGTCCGGATGCGAGTAATGTAGCAGTAATCGGGCAGCCATCACTCGAAAGTATTTTGCGACCCCAGTATATCGGTACAAATGGGTTTCAGCTTCGTGATGTGACGCGCCCCAGCGATAAATATAGCGCTTCCCAGAGTCTGTTTTCCTACTATGGGAAAATGGATTGGACGTTGTATGACAGGGTTAATATAACGGGTGGATTACGCTGGGAAGACAACGATCAGAGAGTTGATACGGTTTCCCTGAATAATAAGCCGACGACTGCCAGACTTAACAGAATTGATATGTTACCGTCTGTCAATGCAACTTTGTTTCTCACGGATAAGCAACAACTGCGTGCGGGTTTCAGTCAAACGTTATCACGTCCGGATTTCAGAGAATTATCGTCAGCGCCTTTTACCGATATCAATACCAACCAGGAAACCGTCGGTAATCCCAATTTGAAACAAACGGCCATTACCAATTGGGATGCACGTTGGGAATATTACTTATCCCCGACTGAAAATATCTTTGCCGGATTTTTCTGGAAAGATTTAACCAATCCGATTGAACTGGTTGCGGTTCAAGGTAGTGCCGGACTCAATACCTATCAAAATGCCGATAAAGCAAATATTTATGGGTTTGAGTTGGAGTTATTAAAGAAATTGGATTTTGTACACCCGCTTTTGCAGAATTTTTATGTCGGTGGCAATTACACCTGGTCAGCATCGAACATTCAATTGACTGCCCAAAATCTCACTGCGCAAACAACGAACGACAGACCGTTGCAAGGACACTCCGCACAGATTTTTAATTTTCAGATCGGCTATGACAATCCTATTTGGAAAACACAAGCTACCCTATTATATAACGTTTCCAGCAAACGCATTCTGGCAGCCGGGGTGCTGGGTGCGCCGGATAAATATGAACAACCTGTACACCAACTGGATTTTGTGTTCAGCCAGAATTTATACAAAGGCTTGTCGATGCAAGCTTCCATGCAGAATCTGCTCGATGATGATATACGTATTACACAAGGCGATGAGATTACGCGGCAGTTCCGCCGCGGGCGATTTTTTAACCTGAGTGTGCGCTTGGCGTATTAATTGTAGTAATTCAGTTTTGATAAATTTTAAGGAACTTGCGGTAGTGGGTTATGGTTGAATATTCTTTACGAATAGCGTGCAATCACTTGGTTGCCACCGTTTGATTTTGCTTGGCAAATGGCTTCATCGGCTGCTTTAAATAACTCAGTGAAACCTTCTGAAGAATCTTGCTGTATTTCAGCGATACCAAAACTTGCGGTTACATTCAAGTCTGAAGGGTGCAATTTTTGAATGGATTTACGCATTTTTTCCGCAATAATCGCTGCATTTGAGACATCACAATGCGATAGTAGCAAGACAATTTTCTCTCCATCATAACGAGCGGCAATATCTTCCTTACGGATAGATTTAGCTAATAGGAAAGCTATTTCTCTCAATACCATATCTCCGGTCAAGTGGTCATAACTTTGATTGATTGACTTAAGTTTATCTATGTTAACGATTATCAGGCTATAAGGGATATTATGGCGTGTTGCTTCACGCAATCTTGCCGATGCAGTTTCCATCAGGAAATAACGATTATACAAGCCGGTCAGTTGATCTTTCATTGCTAATTCTTGTATAACATTTTGCTGCGTGACAGCTTTGTCCAATAATTTTTTAGTATTGATAAAATTACTGACTCTTACAAGCAGTTCTTCTTGAATGAGTGGCTTGGTGACATAATCGTTGGCACCTAGACGCAGCAATTCCACTTTGTGCGAAGGATCGTCAAGCACAGAGAATACCAATAGTGGCACATGCTTTTTATTATCATCCACCAAGTGTCGTATAGCTTTTACAGTGCCATGGCCATTTAATTTACCCTTGAGCAATATATCAGTGAGCACCAGATCATATGTATTTTTCTTGAATGCTGCTATGCCTTCTTCACTAGTAATAAAATGATCAACGGTATACCCATTATTTCTTAATACAGTTGATGTCAGGCTTGCAGTTGATGGACTATCTTCAATATATAAAATATGCCCGGATATTGTTTTACCACATTTTTTTCTGGAGAATTGTGCTGCATAGTTTGTGATCTTATCCAATTCATGTTTAGCGAATATTTCTGTCACACCTGCTGAGAATGCTTCATCCAATAGTTTTTTATCTTCGTTCGAAGTGACCATAACTACGGGTATTTGTCGAGTACGTAAATCAGCTCGAAGATGTGATGAAAACTTAGGAGCATCCATATCTTGCAAATGCATCGCAATAAATACAAGGTCAAAGGATTGTTTTTTAAGTAGCATCAAGGCCTCATTGCCTGTTGAAACCTGTTGGGTTCCAAATCCACCTAACTCAATCGCAGATGATAGAAGTTTTTGATATGTTCTGGATGGTTCAACAATAAGCCCTTCCATATTCGTCCCTTTAATTGCGTAAATTTAATTGTCTAGTGACATTGCGTATCTGTTGTAAAAATTGAGCTGTTATAGCGACATAACTATCGAATTTTTTAGAGAAATTTTAGGAAATAATCTGAATGATGCGGCAAAGGTATTAATCTATATTGACTTACTACACAAGGTGGAAAAATAATGGTTTCTATTCCGTAAGAAACATATTGCGAATGATAGTATTTTTGGAAGAATAAGTTCTGTATTGACGGATATTCTTTCGTAATATTTCCTACAATTTCTTGGAGATTGCAGAGAGGTTTCGCTAACATTGAGGTATGTTGATTTCCAAGAAGCCGGAAGTTTCATGAGGTGGAGGATGAAGATGGAATTACCCCGCACTGTAGTAATTCAGACCATCTCGATCCTATCGAGCTTGAGTTCTAGAAATATTCTCTGTTCTAGACCTGACCCCGAATGTGTGGAAGGAATGTACGGCGCGTGACGGCATGCTGCAGGGCGGGTTTGATGGCGATGCTAGTGTTCGAGGCGTTACTCCATTAACCTGTCGCACTCATCGTCATTCCCGCGAAGGCGGGAATCAATAATATATGTTGGATGGGCGCGATTGACATGATTGATGCGCCTTCTGGCGTCGGTGCATTCTGCCGTGCTGATAGACTGCTCCGAGATGGTGCAAGGTTATTCGATCTATTCGCTATTAATAATTTCATCCGGGGTAATAACATACTGTCGGGCAATAGAGTCTCGAATTGTTTCAACAATACTAACAACAGTATTGGGATAAGTATTAGCAGATGGATTATTAATCCAATTGAGAAAGGTATCAGCATGTTCACCAATTAATCCCTCAAGTAAATTCGTTATTTCTGCAGGTTTTAATGGTTCTTGTGATTTTTTATCAAGTATATGGCCAGAGACTTTATTTCTAAAATTTTCAACACCTTTTTTACGAATTTTTTTGTTTAATTCCTTTAAATCTGCATGATGTCTTTCTGGCAGTAATTGATGGTAACGCTCCCAGAATTCTAGTAATTTGAAAAGTGAAAGTGCAAGATGTGAAAAGCACATTCTTTCAACCGCACTTAACTGTATGTCACTAAGTTCTTTTGATTTATAGCGTGCGCGATAGTCAATAAATACAATTGTTCCAGCTACAAAATCTGCGATCGGGTAATTTAGAACAATCACTGCTTCGATAGCGGAGTTACGGTTTATTTCCATTATTTTGTTTTTGTATACCCAATCGAACAAACCTACCTACCTCGTCAATCCCGCATACAACACCGGTAGTTTCTCCGGCAATCGTTCCACATGATCCACCACCAGATAATTGCGTTCGCCAAAAATGCGTGACACATATTGATCCGCGCGTGGATCAAGGCTCATGCAGTAGGTGAGGATACCTGAGCGACCGGCTTCTTCCACGGCTTTTTTGGTGTCGTGGCGCAAGTATTGCGGGTCGCGTACGTCGACGTCGGCAGGTTCGCCGTCAGTGATGACCAGCAGTAGTTTCTTCGCCGATTTCTGCAATTTCAGGTAATGGCTGGCGTGACGCATGGCGGCGCCCATGCGGGTGGACAATTGTCCGGTCATGCCGGCGAGGCGGGCTTTGGGGATTTCGTTGTAGGGTTGGTCGAAATCCTTGAAGCGGTAATATTCCACGTCATGGCGCCCATCCGAGCAGAAGCCGTGGATCGCAAACGGATCGCCGATTTTGTTAATGGCGTTTGCGAGCAGTACGGTGGCCTGGCGGGTCAAATCCAGCACGGAGTAATCATGCCCGGTGACTTTTTCGTTGGTGGATTCGGATAGATCCAGCAATACCAATACCGAGATATCGCGAACCTTGCGCACCGAGCGCATCATGATACGGGGATCAGGTTGCATGCCCATGCGGATATCGATCATCGAACGGATGGCGGCGTTGATATCGATTTCATCGCCATCTTCCAGTTTGCGGATGCGGCGAGTACCTTGTGGTTGCATCGCATCCAGTAAAAACTTCATGCGTGCAATCTCACGCTTGTATTGCTGCGCGATGTCGTCGATGCATTGCATATCACCCAGTTTGGCGCGTTTTTCCTGTACCGTTGCCCAATCAGGGCGTTCCAGCTGAATCTGGTAGTCCCATTCGGAATAGTGATAGGGCGCTGACACCGGTTCTTTACCTTCCAGTTCGTTATAGGAAACACCGGTATCTTCATAGGGGAAGAATTCAGTGCCCATAACCCAGATTTCCTGCGCATCGTCTCCGGCTGATTCCACTTCGACTTCGTTGGCGAATTCCATCACATTGACGTATTTGCGCACTTGTTTCGGTGCTTCATAGCCAGCCGATAGGGATTTATTTAAATCAAATTCCTCGAATTCCCAGAAATAACGATTGTCATCGCGATAGGGTGCGGTGAGGTGATCCGTATGTATGGCGAAAGGGATATTTTTTTCTCTAAAGCTGTGGGTCAGTTGGACTCCGATGTCCCAGGAGATTTGATAGCTGTCCAATTTGTCCTGTGCGGCTGCAAAAAGACGACGGCCTTCCGTAATCCAGGGATCTTTATCCTGATAATTCGGGTCGAGTAAAGCACGTGCCAAGCGATTGAGATAATCTCCCATCGTGGCAGCCATGTCCGGTGTGGCGGTATGCAACGCAGCCCAGGTTTTACGCAATCCGGGAAAGCGGCGAATGGCAAGTTCTTCAATGCGTGCATCTTCTATCACGGAGATCACCGCCATTTGCATCGGATTTAATCCTTCCGCGGAAATGGGTTGCTTGGTTTCCACCAGATGCGCGGCAGCATGTGCGGCGGCGGCCCGATAAACTTCGGTGGCGGTGACATCGCCATGGCTGTCATAGGCATCGGGCAAGTAGATGAAATAATTTTCAATATAAGGTTTGTAGCCCTCGCGCGACTCAAAATCACCGGAAGTGGGTTTCATGAAAAAATCGCGTGCCCAAAGAGCGCGCAGATACATATTGATGCGGCGCTGCACATCCACAAACAGCGTGCCTTTACGTTCCTTTTGTAAAACCGCGAGCGATTCCTTGGATTCCAATCCAAAGTATTTCATCTGCTCTTCATAATTCGTGCGATGCGCATGGGCTCCCCACATCGCCCAACGGCGTAAGCCCCCCAGCGTCAGTTGCCCGAACAGGATATCCAGTTTGTTGAGCATGGGGCGCATGCCGCGCGGCGCTTGTGCAATCAGTGTATTCAGGAACTGCAGGTAATTCTGAAATAACTGCGCATCGCCCAAGCGCTTGGCGGCTGTAGGGGAGGTGGCTAATACTAGTTCGATCACCGCACCTGAAGTTCTTGAAGCGAGTGAAAGCACGGAAGTCGCCAGATCGCTGATGACATCCTCACCAATTTCTTTGGTAACCAATGGAATTTCGTCAATCCAACAATCCACCAGGCTGCGTCCACGGCCTAATCCACGCAGTGCTGAGACGCCTTTCAGATAATTATCCAGTCCGCGCGCCGAAAAAGTTTTGACTACTTCAGGCCAAGCGTGATTGAGCAATTCAATCGATTCCGGTTCCAGATCTTCCAGTAATTCTTTGTAGTCATCCAGATTAATACTCATCGTGACACACTCTTATAAAAGATTATTGAGCAACGGTATGCAATGAATTCGCCAAATTTTAATTAAAGAAAGTTGAAACAGCGGCATCCAGTGCATCACGCATATCAGGGTCATCGGTAATGGGGCGCACCAGGGCAACGCGGCAAGCGGCATGGGCATCTACCTTTTTGACGATAAGGCTGCCGGCGTAAATTAACATGCGTGTTGAAATGCCTTCGTCCAATCCATGACCTTTCAGATTACGTGCACGTTCGGCAATCGATACCAGTTTTTCTGCAATTTCAGTGGATACGCCGGTTTCATGCGCGATAATTTCACTTTCGATATCATGGCTGGGGTAATTAAAATCCAGCGCGCCAAAACGTTGTTTAGTCGATTGTTTGAGGTCTTTCATCAAACTTTGATACCCTGGATTGTAGGAAATGACAATCTGGAAATCTGCATGTGCATGAACGAGTTCACCTTTTTTCTCCAGTGGCAAGACACGGCGATTATCGGTTAATGGGTGGATCACCACGGTGGTATCCTGGCGTGCTTCAACGACTTCATCCAGATAGCAGATGGCACCATAGCGTGCGGCGACAGCCAACGGGCCATCTTGCCAACGTGTGCCATTGGCATCCAGCAAAAAGCGGCCCACCAAATCGGATGCGGTCATATCTTCGTTGCAGGCGACGGTAATCAGCGGTTTTTTTAATTTCCATGCCATATGTTCGACAAAACGGGTTTTGCCGCACCCGGTAGGACCTTTCAGCATCATAGGCATGCGCACTGAATAGGCCGCTTCAAATAATTCCACTTCATCAGCTACGGGATGGTAATAGGGCTCTGCGGTCACGCGGTATTGATCAATGATTTTGCTCATGATGAACTCCTGTTATAGCGATCTGATAAGTATTTTATTTTGATCAAAAAAAACCCCCGACCCTGTTGCAGGTAAAGGGGGTTCCAGGGTACGAAACCCGTTGTGTCTTAAACAGTCTTGCCGCGGTATATCACCATGGCGGTACCTTGCGACTGGTTGAAATTGTTGTAGCCAATCAAACGAACATGATTATTCGGGTTAGCTTTATGACAAGCGGCGGCTTCTGCCAGTACGCGGTCTACATCAGTTTCACCAAACATGGGTAGCTTCCACATATACCAGTAGGAGTCCATGATATATTCTGGTTCTGTGTGCTCGATAGCTGGATTCCAGCCTTTACTAACTAAATACTGCACTTGCTTCTTAATATCTTTGTCAGACATCGCAGGCAGGTAAGAGAATGTCTCAAATTTGCGGCTTGCTGGATCACTAACACGTGATTTGTAATCGATTACTTCACTCATTATTTATTCCTTAACTTTAGAGAGATGAAGGAGAAAAGTAGCATTAATCATCAGCTTTTCTCCTTTGGTTATGTATTGCTTACTTGTGGGCTATGTCCAGCTTATCAACAGTATCAAATTCGAACTTGATCTCTTTCCATGTTTCCATGGCGATTTTTAGTTCGGGACTGCTTTTAGCTGCCTTGGTTAGAATCGCTTTGCCTTCTTTCTCGATTTCAACACCTTGGTTACGTGCTTCTACGCAGGCTTCTAGTGCCACGCGGTTAGCAGCGGCGCCAGCAGCGTTACCCCATGGATGACCCAAGGTACCACCACCAAACTGCAAGCAAGCATCATCACCAAAGATTGCGACCAGTGCTGGCATATGCCAAACGTGAATACCACCCGACGCAACCGGGAATACGCCTGGCATGGAACCCCAATCCTGATCGAAGAACAGGCCGCGACTACGGTCTTCTTTGATGAATTTATCACGCATGGTATCGATCCAGCCGAGAGTTGCCGCACGGTCACCTTCCAGTTTACCGACCACAGTACCGGAGTGCAGGTGATCGCCACCTGATAAACGCAGCACTTTGGTTAAAACGCGGAAATGAATACCATGGTGTGGGTTGCGATCAAGTACGGCATGCATAGCACGATGGATGTGCAGCAGCATTCCATTGTTGCGGCACCAGTTAGCCAGACCTGTATTGGCGGTTAAACCACCTGTCAAGTAGTCATGCATAATGATCGGTGCACCCAATTCCTTAGCAAACTCTGCACGTTTGTACATTTCTTCCGGGGTCGGTGCAGTTACGTTTAAGTAGTGACCTTTACGTTCTCCGGTTTCACGCTCGGCTTTTTGGCAAGCTTCCACCACGAATTGGAAACGATCGCGCCAACGCATGAAAGGTTGACTATTAATGTTCTCATCGTCCTTGGTCAGATCCAGACCGCCGCGCAGACATTCATATACGGCACGGCCATAGTTTTTGGCGGATAGGCCTAGTTTGGGCTTAATGGTGCAACCTAACAGTGCGCGGCCATATTTGTTAAAACGATCGCGTTCCACTTGAATACCTGCTGGAGGTCCTCCGCAAGTTTTGACATAAGCAATCGGGAAACGAACATCTTCCAGACGCAGTGCGCGTAATGCTTTAAAACCAAACACGTTACCTACCAGCGAGGTCAATACGTTAACGACAGAACCTTCTTCAAAAAGATCGATCGGGTATGCCACGAAAGCGTAGAAGCAAGTGTCATCCCCAGGTACGTCTTCAATCTTGTAAGCACGCCCTTTGTAGTAATCCAGATCGGTAAGCAGATCAGTCCACACGGTGGTCCAGGTACCTGTGGAAGATTCTGCAGCCACCGCAGCAGCGACTTCTTCACGAGGTACGCCGGGCTGTGGCGTAATTTTGAAACATGCCAAAAGATCGGTATCCAGCGGCGTGTAATCAGGGGTCCAGTAAGTTTGTCGGTATTCTTTTACACCAGCGTTATATGTTTTTACGGCCATAATTTCTTCTCCAGTTAAATTCCACTCAGCTCCAGCCAACAACACAGACAGAAAAGAGAGGATATTGTGTTACAAACATCAAACATGACTACTCAAAGCGATGAAATGTACTATAGCGTTAATTATCTATAAGAACAAATCAGTAATTCTGATATTTATGATAAGGTTGTGCTTATGTGAACTTTATTGAGATGATTCATGTTGCATCTTACTTTGCGGCAATTAAAAGTATTTGAGTCGGTTGCCCGGCACTTGAGCTATTCACGTGCCGCTGATGAACTTCACTTAACTCAACCAGCTGTTTCCATGCAAATTAAGCAATTGGAAGACAATATTAGTTTACCGCTATTTGAGCAATTAGGTAAACGAATTTATCTAACTGAAGCAGGAAGGGAGTTGTATCAGTATAGTCGCTTAATTTCCCAACAATTATCGGATATGGAAGTTGCTCTGGATGAATTGAAAGGTATGGAGCGCGGTAAATTAAATATTTCGGTGGTGACAACGGCCAATTATTTTGCACCGCATCTGTTGGCAAAGTTTTGTCAACGTTACAGTGGTGTTACCGTCAGTTTAAATGTCTCGAATCGTGAAACAGTATTGAAACAATTGGCGGATAATCTGATTGATCTGGCAATCATGGGGCAACCGCCGGAGGACCTTGATATTGATAGTGAATCCTTTATGGAGAATCCATTAGTAGTCATAGCACCGCCGCATCATCCGCTGTGTCATGTGCATAAAATACCTGTTAAGCGCTTGGAAAAAGAGATTTTTTTGGTGCGTGAATCCGGTTCTGGAACGCGCGGTGCCATGGAGCGTTTTTTTGCGGAACATCAAATCAAAATCAATAAAGGCATGGAGACGGACACCACCGAAGCCATTAAACAAGCCGTACAAGCGGGAATGGGGCTAGGGATTATGTCGCAGCATACTGCGGAATTGGAACTTGAAATGAATCGTTTGAAAGTTCTTGATGTGCAAGGCTTTCCTATTATTCGCTACTGGCATGTGGTGAATCGGAAAAATAAGCGCTTATCCGGTGTAGCCAATGCTTTCAGAGAGTTTCTGTTAAAAGAAGCTGCAAAGCTGATGATTGAGTCAAAAAAATAAACATGCTACAGGTTTAAGTAATTTGATATAGTTGAGTAGGAATAGTCCTACCATTGTTGTCATGTAAAATTAGCAATGAGCGACCTAAACTATCTCAATGAAATTCACTTAATCTAAATCAGATAATTCAAAGAGATAGAGAAAATGGCAACAAGTGATATGATGACTATCGATTATCAGTGTTAATAAGGTATGAAGGTACAATGAGTAACCGCATTTTGTAACAATATCGAGAGAGGGAGAACAATGTCAGGGCAGGGATCTGGTGGAAATGTACTCGCAGCGGTTTGTAGTTTCTTTTTCCCGGGTTTGGGGCAACTGGTGCAAGGGCGGATATTAGCGGCAATTTTATTTTTTGCCATTGCCGGGATAGGTTATTTTTTCGCAGTGTTGATCATTCCTGCGATTATTGGTGGAATTTTTCATCTGTGGTCGATTATTGATGCAGCACGGTTTGTTGGGACAGATTAGAATTTCTCATCCGATTCTTTTTCAAAATCCTCCTCAATTTCGGTATGGCCGCTTATCAGATAGGTAGTAATCGAATGGTGCATGAATTCATTGGGGCGATACCTCGGTTGGGCAAAAGGCTGATTGCTTCTTTGAAAATCGGAAACACAATATTAATTGTGTCTTGTTTCAGTGACACAAAATCTCTGGTAGAGAATTACTCATTTTACCAATGACTTGCAGATAAAGAATCTGTAACCGGCAGTTATCAGATAAAATTTGGTACTTGCTCCATTGTCACCTCATATTCTTCACTAATTATTTTTACATGTCATCCTCTAAGCACATTGCACAAAAAGTTGGTTTTATTTCGCTGGGTTGCCCAAAAGCACTGGTGGATTCCGAACAGATCCTGACACAGTTACGCGCTGAAGGTTATGAAATATCGCCTTCGTATGAAGATGCCGATCTGGTTGTTGTGAATACCTGCGGTTTTATTGATAGTGCTGTTGAAGAATCGCTAGACGCCATCGGTGAAGCGTTGGCTGAAAACGGCAAAGTCATTGTGACAGGCTGTTTAGGCGCTAAAGAAGATGGCGATGTGGTTAAAAAAGCCCATCCCCAAGTATTGGCTGTTACCGGACCGCATGCGTTGCCGGAAGTAATGTCTGCCATCCATACCCATTTGCCGCAACCGCATGACCCTTATACCAGTTTGATACCGCCTCAAGGTATTCGGTTGACACCCAAGCATTACGCCTATGTTAAAATTTCCGAAGGCTGTAATCATCGCTGTACGTTCTGTATTATTCCTTCGATGCGCGGCGATCTGGTGAGCCGGCCGATTCATCAGGTAATGCAGGAAGCGGAACATCTGGTGGATGCCGGTGTGAAAGAATTGCTGATCATTTCACAAGATACCAGTGCATATGGTGTTGATGTGAAATACCGCACCGGTTTCTGGCAAGGTAGACCAATTAAAACCCGAATGACTGAGCTTACGCAGGCATTGGGCACGTTAGGGGTATGGGTGCGCCTGCATTATGTTTATCCCTATCCGCATGTGGATGAAGTGATTCCACTCATGGCGGAAGGCAAGATATTGCCTTATCTGGATGTGCCGTTTCAGCACGCCAATTCACGCATCCTGAAAGCGATGAAACGTCCGGCCAATGCGGAGAATAATTTGGCGCGTATTCAGCAATGGCGCCGGATCTGTCCTGATATCACCTTGCGCAGCACTTTTATTGTGGGTTTTCCAGGCGAAACGGAAGCCGAGTTTGAAGAATTATTAACCTTCTTGCGAGAAGCGCAACTGGACCGCGTAGGATGCTTTGCTTATTCGCCGGTAGAGGGGGCAACAGCCAATCAGTTGCCCGATCCAGTACCGGAAGACATCAAGGAAGATCGACGTGCGCGCTTTATGCAATTGCAGGAAGAAATCAGTCATCAGCGCTTGGCAGCGAAAGTGGGTCGGCGGATGACCGTGATGATTGACGAATTGACCGAAAACGGCGTGATTGCCAGAAGTAGCGCTGATGCACCGGAAATTGACGGATTGGTCTACGTGGAAGAAGCTGTCAACGTACAACCTGGGGATTTCATCGAAGTTGAAATTACCGATTCGGATGCGCATGATCTTTTCGCCACGATGATTAAAGGTTAAGCACCACTCAATTCCATACATTGCCATGCAACGCCGTTGGGATATTTTTTGTACGGTCATCGATAATTTTGGCGATATTGGCGTTTGTTGGCGCCTGGCAAGACAATTGACACAGGAACATCACCAGAAAGTACGGTTATGGGTCGATGATCTGGTAAGTTTTTCCTGCATTGCACCGGCTATTAATCCGAATATTCAGTATCAAGTCGTACAAGGTGTCGATATCTGCCATTGGCGACAAACGTTCACAGAAGTTGACCCTGCAGAAGTGGTGATTGAAGCATTTGCTTGTGAGTTACCGGATAGCTACGTGCAGATGCTGTTGCAACAGAGAAAACAACCGGTTTGGATTAATCTGGAATATCTCAGCGCAGAGTCTTGGGTGAACCAATATCATGGTCTACCTTCGCCACATCCCCGTTTCCCTTTAACTAAAACATGTTTTTTCCCTGGTTTTGTGCAAGGCACCGGCGGGTTATTGCGCGAAAAGAATGTAATGGCGCAGAGAGATGCTTTTAACATGGCAACAGAACAAACATTCTTGCAACGCAACGGTTTACCTGAGCGTCAATCCGGCGAAATACGTATTTCACTATTTTGTTATGACACTGCACCGGTCAAAAAACTTATTCAGGTGTTATCAGAATCTTCAGTGCCCGTTTTGTTGGTTGTGCCACAAGGAAGTGTAGCGGAACGCATTACGGCATTGTTCAATCATGCATCATCACAAACTAACTATTTGATAAAACATGAACAACTAACTATTCAGATCATTCCGTTTATGGCGCAGATGGATTATGATTGGCTACTTTGGAGTTGCGATATTAATTTTGTACGCGGTGAAGATTCCTTTGTACGTGCCCAATGGGCAAGTAGTCCATTTATCTGGAATATTTATCCGCAATCGGAAGGTGCGCATTGGAAAAAACTGGATGCGTTTCTTGAACGATATACCGGAGGATTGCCGATGAAAATGGTAACGACTGTGCGTGAGATGTGGATTTTCTGGAATGGTGGCAATGACATAAATAGTACCGTTTGGACAAACTTCTTCGCCTTTCGAGAGGCTCTGACGCAGCATCATGAGAGCTGGCGCAAACAATTACTGAAACAAGAGGATTTGGCATCCAATCTGGTGCAGTTTGTTGAAAATCGGCTATAATCCGCCGCTTATGAATTTGATGTTTGTTGATATAAAACAACATCAGTTTTGCTTACAACTTAATTTTGGAATTTGAACTATGAAAACCGCAATGGAACTGCGCTCGGGTAATGTCGTGATGGTTGGTACTGACCCTATGGTTGTACAACGTGCTGAATTTACCAAATCTGGTCGTAATGCATCTGTGGTTAAGATGAAACTGAAGAATCTGTTTTCCAGCACCACGATGGAAACTGTTTATAAAGCCGATGAAAAATTTGATCTGGTTGTTCTGGATCGCAAAGAATGTACGTACAGCTATTTTGCCGATCCACTCTATGTTTTTATGGATGCCGATTATAACCAGATTGAAGTGGAAGCGGACAATATGCCGGATGTTCTGAATTATTTGATCGACGGCATGGAAGATGTGTGTCAAGTGACTTTTTATGAAGGTAAAGCGATTTCCGTGGAACTACCCAACACGATTGTGCGCGAGGTTGAATACACTGAACCTGCGGTAAGAGGGGATACCACGGGCAAAATCATGAAACCGGCAAAGCTCGTAGGGACAGGATTTGAAATTCCGGTAGCCGCTTTTGTAGAAATTGGCGACAAGATTGAGATCGATCCGCATAATAATGAATTCAGAAAGCGTGTTTGATACATATTCGAATCTAAAAAAGCGGCTAATGCCGCTTTTTTATTAGATCATCAGCAATGCAGGCGTTTCAAATCATTACGAAACTGTTTCAGCCTTTCCCGAATAAATCCTCAAGCGCGGTAGATAGATCGGTAAATTTGAATTCAAAGCCATATGTCTGCAGCAATTTCGTGGGCACGATGTGATAGCTGTTGAGGGCCAAGGCAGCTGCTTCTCCTAATGCCAGTTTCAAGATAAAAGCCGGGGTAGGAAAGAATGCGGGACGATGGAGTGTTCTACCGAGAGCAGTGGCAAAGTCCCGATATTGTACCGGGCTGGGTGAAACGACATTTATCGCACCGTGATAGCGCGTATCCAAGGTGGCAGCTATGTATGCCGAAACCAGGTCGTGAATATGAATCCATGGGAGCCATTGGCATCCATCACCAACAGGACCGCCTAATCCCAGTTTGAATAGTGGCAAGAGCTTTGCCAGCATGCCGCCATCACCCAATACAATACCGGTACGAATGCTAACCCGGCGTACCCCTTTGCTTTCAATGTTCGCTGCCTCTTTTTCCCAGTCATGGCAAATGGTTTGCATGAAATTTCCATGATCAGGCACGCCATAGGATTCATCATAAACATCATCTCCCTGACCGGGATAAATACCGATCGCTGAAGCACAGATAAAACATTCCACACTGGAAGGCGCCGCTGACACTAGTTTGCGAGTACTCAAGATGCGCGAATCATAAATCTCGCGTTTGCGCTCCTCTGTCCAGCGGCCATTACCTAGATTTTCACCCATCAAATGAATGATTACCTGGATATTTTCCAGTGCTGCGGCCGGTACTTCCTCTTTGGCATAGTCCCAGTCGTACGCCGATACACCTAACTCTTGGTTGGCGCGCATGCCATTCCGGCTCAGCACTTTGATCGTATGATGGTCTTGTTGCAGACGCCATACCAGGTGCCGACCAATGAACCCTGTTGCACCGGTCATGAGAATGTTCATTTTTATGGGGTTAATCTTAAAAGTAATTGATTAGGAACAAAAGTTAGTGTGCGCTCTGCAATCAAAATAGTAAATCGATTTAAAATAGCTTTCAGGCTGATTTGAGAACGGTAGGGTATATTGCTGACTCAAAGCGATCAATGCCTCGGCGATGGCGGGGATTTATCAAAACCGGATTTGCGTGCATTTTAGATTGCTACTCAGAGAAAGAAGATTCACAATGATTGAAAATTACCGAGCTCACGCTCGCTAAAGTTGATTATTTGCTGGAGGAATATTTCATGTTGATCTCAAGATTGTTCATTATCACAGGCATTCTATTTTTTACTTTTATACACAACCCGGCACTCGCTGATGTTCCAACAGGAACATGGACAACGGCTGCGCCAGCGCCGACACAACGAACAGAAGTGGCTGCAGCGGCTATTGCGGATAAGATTTATGTGGTGGGAGGGTTTAATAGGCCCAATTTGGACAACGTCTTGAAATTTGCCATCAGTAATGAGGTGGCCGTATATGACACGGCTGCTGATTCCTGGTCATTCACTACGCCACTACCGGAAGGGCGGCATCATGTGGGAATTGCTTCGCTTAACGGTATGTTATATGTAGTGGGCGGTTTTACAAAATCTTTCTTGTCGGTCTGGCATGCGGTTGCCACGGTTTATCAATACAATCCCGCGACTCGGGAATGGCGCGAGCTGGCACCGATGCCAACCGCGCGCGGAGCACTCGGCGTTGCAGTGTATCAGAACCGTTTGTATGCAATAGGCGGGTATGATGGTAAACATAATTCCGGTGCTGTGGAAATTTTTGATCCACAAACGAATACCTGGTCATCCGGCGCATCCATGTTTACGCCACGGGATCATCTGGCAGTCGTAGCGACTGAAAATCGGATCTATGCTATCGGTGGTCGGCCTAAGCTGGATTATCACCGTAATTTGGCAACCGTTGAGGAATATGATCCGCAGTCCAATCAATGGCAACCACGCGCGAATCTTCCAACGCCTCGTAGCGGCATAACCGCAGGTATCATCAATGACTGGATTTATGTTATTGGCGGCGAAACGAAGGACGGCACATTCGCTACGAATGAAGCCTATCATTCTGCGATGGATCAGTGGCGTACCATGGCCCCGATGCCCACTGCACGTCATGGATTGGGTTCAGCCGTCGTTAATGGGCGCCTATACGTAATCAGCGGTGGACCAACACCGGGAGGCTCTTTTAGTCAAGTCAATGAAGTTTTTATACCCCCTATTGTCGAACATAATGAGTGAAGAAAAGCCAAAGATCACTGTTTTTTATGATGGCGCATGTCCCAGTTGCATCAAGGATCGGGAGAGCTATGAGAGGCTAGCGGGAAAAGATGGGGAAGATGTGTGTTGGTTCGATATCAGCGGGCAGGATGCGCAGCTGCGTGATATGGGTATTGATCCTCACAAGGCTTTATCTGAATTGCATGTTCGCGATGAGTATCAACAGATAGTTTCCGAACTTGATGCTTATATCTTGCTGATGTCGCGGGTATCACTACTAAAACCGCTGGCTTGGCTGATCGGTCTGCCGGTGATTCGGCCATTGCTGGCATCGCTTTACCATCGCATGGTCAATCGGCGTTTGAAAAGAAGCGGGCGCCTATAGATGAATGAGAAGCGATATTTATTGTTTAACTGGGCTGAGAATAATTATTCGCAGTATTTTCCCAACCATCAAACAACACAAAGTAGCGAACCGTGGTTGTTTCGGTTTTATCCGGAAACAACTATTTATGCAGGTGTTAACACAACCGATAACGACGTCTATGTATTGGGTGGTCCTTGGGGGAATGTCAATCCGATTTACATTGACAGTTTGCCTAATTTATTGCTAACAGCAAGCAGGGTCATGATTGTCGTCCTTGGCCACCCCGATCATGTCAATACAGCAAAGCCGTTGCTAGCCGGGCTCCCGGTACAGTACGGTGGTACCCCGAGGCCCGTGGATACAGTATTGTTCGTTGTCTCAGCGCAGGACGGCCCTATGCCGCAGACGCATCTCGATGCGGAAGCCGTGGCCTCGCTTCCTCGCGCGATGGATGCCATTCTCGTGACGAAAATGGCCGATGTTGATGCAGAGTTACTCCAACTCGTAATTATTGAAATGCGGGAGGTATTGGAACAAGCGGGGGATCCACGTTGGAACACTATGCCATTGATCAGAGAAACGGATCCGAATATCCGCCTGACACTGCATGGGTTGCAACCGTTACCTATCGGGCGTGCGCTCGTCGCACTCGGTCAGTCGGACGCTGTGGATCTCACTGTGCCGTCGCTGGCGGGACTGCCGTCCAGGATCGGGCCGCCGTCAATCGCGAGTGATGGGTTGCTATTCGTTGTCTCTGCGCAGGATGGACCGATGCCTCAGACTCGCCAACAGATCGAGGCGAACATCGGGAGTTCGCATGCAGCCGATGCTATTTTTCTTGTTAGCGTCGCAGCTCAGCCTGACCGAGAGTTGCAGGAATTGGTGATTGTCGAGATGCGCGATCTACTGGGTACGATGAGCGAGCCGCACTGGGATTCGATGCCGGTACTGCGGGATACGGACTCGAATGTGGGGCTGACGTTACGTGGACTATTGCTTCCGGTACCGTAAGATAGCAACCAAAAAATCTTAAATGATTGCAGCTACCTCGAACGGGAACGAAAAGCCGTTGGTGTCATCATCATTTTCCAGAGAATTGATTAGAAAACTGCTATTAACTGGCGATGACTTGTATATCAGGCTCGATGGTTTTTAGCATATTTTCAATGCCTCTGAGGGTGCCTGATATGGAACTGGGGCAGGTGCCGCATGCGCCTTGGTAGTGGATGTGCAAGATATTGCCTTCGAGTCCTAAGATATGTAAATCGCCGCCATCGTGCTGCAGATAGGGGCGTACTTCCTCATCCAGCAGAACATTGATTCTTTCCAGACGTAATTGATCTTCCGGGCTTAAGTCGGAAAGTGCATTGTTGGCAGCGGCTACCGTTTCGGCGGACTGTGCTGAGGCGGCAGGTGCTGAGCGAATGGGATCGGCGATTTCGCGTGCCAGGTCTTGCCAATTAGCTTCCCCATCTTGGGTAACGGTGACCCAATGATCGATGTAAAAAACATTCGTTACATGATCGATATCAAATAATGCAGAAGCCAACGGATCATCTTTAGCGGCTTCGGCGTTATCGTACGATCGTGCAATACCCCAAGTTAAGGGTTCTTTAAGGATGAACTTTAAAGCATTTTTATTGGGTGTTCCTTCAATATCAGCAATTTTTGGCATTTTATTTTTTATCAATATTGAGTTTGCAATTAATATTCAGGAAGATTGTTTGGCATCTATAATTAAATTGTGGTGGAACTGAATTAAATCAATATAGATACAGATACAGATCTAACATTGGGTACTACTTCGCTAAACTAAGAACTACTAGATACCGCTTGCGCTGAATCATTATTGGCTTCAGTCGATGTGCTGGCGATTGAATTGAGTGCGGCATGCAAGGTATGCCAAGGTAAGATTGCACATTTAACGCGTGTCGGTAGATCTCGTATACCGGAGAAAACGGTGAGGCGTCCGAGATGGTGCGGGTGATTGAGATCCAGTTTTCCAGTGGCTAATTCACGAAACTCATGAATCAGTGTTTCTGCATCGCAACGGGATTTTCCTTTTACTGCTGCCGTCATCATCGAAGCGGATGCCTTGCAGATTGCGCAGGACTCACCTTGGAATGCAATGCTATTGATCTGGTCATGCTCAAGTTGCAGTGTAATATCTAAGCGATCGCCACATAAGGGATTATGGCCGACTGCCTGGTGGCTGGCATGATCCAACTTGCCATAATTACGTGGTTTTCGATTATGGTCGAGAATGACTTCCTGATACAGTGAGTTGGTGTGCATTATAAAAAAACCTTTTGAACAGTTTTAATGCCCGCTACCAAGGCATCAACTTCTGCCTTTTTATTATAGAAGGCAAATGAGGCCCGGGAAGTGGCCGGTACATTAAAACGCTGCATCACCGGTTGTGCACAATGGTGTCCGGTACGAACTGCAACGCCGTCCTCATTTAAAATGGTACCGATATCATGCGGATGAATGCCATCGATCGTAAAGGAAATGACAGCTGTTTTTTCTGCAGCCGTACCAATGATTCTGACACCTGGAATCGCATTCAGGCATTCCGTTGCATAATCCAGCAAGGTGGACTCATATGCAGCAATGTGTTCAATGCCAATAGCCGTCAAATAATCAACGGCAGCGCCAAAACCAATGGCAGCAGCGATAGGCGGTGTACCGGCTTCAAATTTATGCGGAATGGTATTGTAGATCGTTTCCTCAAAAGTGACGGAAGTAATCATGTCACCACCGCCTTTAAAGGGTTGCATGGCTTCCAGTAAAGCAGCTTTGCCATAGAGAATGCCAACCCCGGTTGGGCCACAGAGTTTATGGGCAGAAAAAGTGTAGAAATCGCAATCGAGCGCTTGCACGTCAATGGTGATATGAGGTGCTGCCTGTGCGCCATCAATCAGGACAGGAACGCCATGTTGGTGAGCAAAATCAATCATGCGCTTGATGGGATTGATCGTGCCGAGCGCATTCGATACATGAATCAGACCAACAAACTTGGTACGTTCATTAAATAATTTTTCATATTCATCAATTTCCAATTCTCCCTTGTCATTAATCGGAACGACACGGATTTTTGCACCTTTTTCATTGGCCAGCATTTGCCAGGGTACGATATTGGAATGATGTTCCAGCGTGGTCAGAATGATTTCGTCGCCGGCTTTAATAAATTTACGTCCATAACCGTGCATCACCAGATTAATGGCATCGGTTGTACCGCTGGTAAAGATGATTTCGCGATCTTCACGTGCATTGATGAATTGTTGCAATGTGCAACGTGCGTTGTGATACTCCATCGTGGCAACTTCGGATAGATAGTGGACAGCACGATTGATATTGGCATGTTGCGTGGTTTGGTATTTTACCAAGCGATCGATGACTTGCTGCGGCATTTGACTGGACGCGGCGTTGTCAAGATAGACGAGCGGTTTACCGTCTATTTTAAGATTAAGGATAGGAAAATCGGCGCGGATTCTTTTCCAATCAAAGTCGGAGGAAATTTCAGATTTTAGAGAGACATTCGCTGGATTCATGGTTAGTTACTCTGGGTCTGATTAAGAACCGCTTGTTCCAATTGCTGTTTAAGCGAGCTGACAGGGATACGGCCGATGATTTCCGCACCAAATGCATAGGTTAATAAATTGCGTGCAGCTATTTCTGATAAACCCCGGCTTTCCAGATAAAAAATTTCTTCCTGATCCAACTGACCAACCGTCGCGCCATGCGCGCATTTGACATCATCGGCAAAAATTTCCAGTTGCGGTTTAGTATCCACTTGTGCTGTCTTACTGAGTAATAGGTTGCGACTGGATTGCGCTGAGTTGGTACGTTGCGCATGCGGACGCACCATGATTTTTCCATTAAATACGGCGTGTGCTGCGTCATCGACAATGCATTTATGCTGCTGACGGCTGGTACCGTTAGGCTTGAGATGATCGATACAGGTGTGCGTGTCGGCTAGTTGACGATCTGAAATCAGAGTCAATCCATCGATGGTACATTCTGCCGCTTCATCCGTTAATCCAACATCCAGGTTGTAGCGGGAAATCTGCGATCCCAGTGAAATGCTGACCGATTGATAGTTGCTGGCATGCGCCAGCGATACCACGCAGTTTGCCAGATGAAAAGCCCGCGTGCTTTCACGCTGGATGCGAATGTGTTTGGCGTGTGCATTGGCGGCCAGACTGATTTCTGTGACCGAATTGGTGATGTAAGTTGCTTGCTGCAAGGCGACATAATCTTCAACCAGTGTTACATTGCTTCCCGTTTCACCGATCAATAAACAGCGCGGATAACTGGTGACTTCATTTTGCGTGGCAATAAACAACAGGTGAATCGGCTCAGCAATAGCGGTGTTTTTCGGAACCACTATCAGGGCACCATCCCGCAGAAATGCTGTATTCAGCGCGGTAAATACGTTGTTGTCAAATTTTGCGTATTGCCCCAGGTGAGATTCCAACATTGATGCATGCGTGGATAAGAATGCCGGCAGATTGCCAATCATAAGTACTGTCGGGTCAATAGTGGTCGATAACTGCGGAGAATAGTGACCATCAACAAACACCAGACGATTCTTTGCTTCTTTCAAGTACAAGTGCTCAATATCCTGCGCTTGCAGATTGTATTCAGGTTGTGACGGTTGATAGGGCAAGTGGGCTAATGACGAAATGTCCGTGAAGCGCCATTCTTCATCACGTTTATTGGGCAGTCTTTGTGTACCGACATGATCAATGGCCTGTGCACGTAATTGACTCAACCAGGGCAGCAATTCGGTTGGTTTTGTCGACCATGATTTAAGCAGGCACTCGAGATAATTCGTAGGCACTATTTCATTCATGCGATGACTCCGGCAACGGATTGTTTGTTTGCATTGATCCAGTCATAGCCGCGTGTTTCCAGCTCCAGTGCTAACTCCTTACCGCCTGTCATGACAATGCGACCTGCCTGCATGACATGTACAAAATCGGGTACGATATAATCCAGCAAGCGTTGATAATGCGTTACCAGAATTGTTGCGTTATTTTGATTGGCGATCTGATTGACCCCATTGGCCACAATTTTAAGTGCGTCAATATCCAGTCCCGAATCTGTTTCGTCCAGAATACTGAGTTTGGGTTCCAGTAGTGCCATTTGCAGAATTTCATTACGTTTTTTCTCGCCACCGGAAAAACCTTCATTGACACTGCGATCCAGGAAATCGGGTTTCATGTCCAGTAATTTCATTTTTTCACGCACAAAATCATCAAACTCAAGTGGATCTAGCTCTTCTTTTCCGCGTTGCCCTTGTACGGTATTGTAGGCGAGGCGAAGAAATTGCGTGTTGGCTACACCAGGAATTTCAATGGGATATTGGAAAGCTAAAAATAATCCGGCACGGGCGCGTTCTTCGGGAGGCAATTCCAATAAGTTTTTACCTTCAAATTGAATCGATCCTGCGGTGACTCCATACGCTGAATGACCAGCGAGTACCTTTGCAAAAGTACTTTTGCCCGATCCATTGAGACCCATAATGGCGTGTATTTCTCCACTCTTAACGGTGAGATCAATACCTTTCAGAATTTCGGTGCCATTGATACTGGCGCGTAATCCTTGAACCGAAAGGATGGTTGTACTATTTTTATCAATCATCCGACACTACCCTCCAGCTTGAAACTCAGTAATTTCGTGGCTTCAACCGCAAATTCCATCGGCAATTGTTGAAACACATCTTTACAAAAACCATTGATAATCATTGAAACCGCTTCCTCTGCATCAATACCGCGCTGAGAAAAGTAAAAAAGCTGATCTTCACCAATCTTGGAAGTGGAAGCTTCATGCTCGACTGTTGCGCTGTTGTTGTGTACTTGAATATACGGAAAAGTATGCGCACCGCATTGATCGCCAATCAACATGGAATCACATTGCGAATAGTTGCGTGCATTCTCTGCAGTTGGGGTAATGCGCACAAGACCACGGTAACTACTGTTCGAGTGTCCTGCTGAAATACCTTTGCTGACGATAGTGCTGCGCGTGTTTTTTCCGAGATGGATCATTTTCGTCCCGGTATCCGCTTGTTGATAGTTATTTGTGACGGCTACCGAGTAAAACTCACCCACAGAGTTATCGCCACGTAAAATGCAGGATGGATATTTCCATGTAATGGCAGAACCCGTTTCCACCTGTGTCCAGGAAATCCGGGAATTAACACCTTTGGCCAATCCTCGCTTGGTGACAAAATTGAATATGCCGCCAACACCGTTTTCATCGCCAGCATACCAATTCTGTACCGTTGAATATTTAATGTCAGCATTATCCAATGCAATTAATTCAACGACTGCCGCATGTAGTTGATTAGTGTCAAATCTAGGTGCGGTACAGCCTTCGAGATAGGAAACTGATGCACCTTCTTCAGCAATAATTAATGTTCGCTCAAACTGCCCGGACCCTTCCGTATTGATACGGAAATAGGTGGATAAATCCATTGGGCATTTAACGCCTTTGGGAATGAAACAAAAAGAACCATCCGTAAACACGGCGGAATTTAACGCTGCAAAGTAGTTATCCCCAACGGGAACAACAGAGCCTAAATATTTTTGGATGAGTTCGGGGTAGTTTTGTACCGCTTCCGAAATGGAACAGAAAATAATACCCACCTCAGCAAGTTTTTCCTTGTAGGTGGTTGCTACTGAAACACTGTCAAAGATGACATCGACGGCTACACCGGCAAGCGCTGCACGTTCATGCATAGGCACGCCCAGCTTCTCGAATGTGCGCAATAATTCAGGATCAACTTCATCCATGCTGGCCAATTTCTTCTTTGGTTTTGGCGCTGAATAATAACTGATCGCCTGAAAATCAATTTTTGGATAATGAACATTCTGCCATTCAGGCGCAGTCATTGTCAGCCATTTCTGATAGGCTTTCAGGCGAAATGATAAAAGCCACTCGGGCTCATTCTTTTTGGTCGAGATTAATCGGATAATTTCTTCATTGAGTCCTTTAGGTGCGATATCGGACTCAATTTCAGTAACGAAGCCATGTTTATACGGTTGATTAACCAGACTTTGCAATACTGCGCTCATTTGGTTTATTCCTTTATTTTAGTATCTTTAAATAAGATATCTTATCGTCTTAGATGCCTGATAATCAGGCTATTTTGTATATTGTAATTGAAGTTGCTATTGACTAAATCTTAGCAGATTCTTTTACACTGAAACTATCACCACAACCGCAGGTATTATCAATATTAGGATTGACAAACTTGAATGTGCTGTTGAGACCTTCTTTAGTAAAATCGATTTGCGATCCGTCCAGATAAGGCAAGCTATTTGTATCTACAACAATTTTAGTCTCATGAGATTCGAACAGTTGATCATCTGGCTGTATCTCGTCTGCATAATCAAATAGATAAGAAAATCCTGAACAACCTGATTTCTTAATTCCAATCCGAAATGCAAACCCTTTACCCCGTTTTGCAAGTTGCTGCTGGATATGTTTTGCAGCGCTCTCGGTTAGTGTAATTGACATAGCATTAATCCAATATTTTATTTCATTATAAACAAATGCTTATTATACTTACATCAGCAATCAATTAGACACAGACTGAGTAAAATTGTTCTGCGACAACTAGATCGTAAGACTCTTGAAAACTGAAAACTTGTTTTTAATAGACCATGCTCAATTGTATGCAGCAGTCGTTTCACGCATATCGATAAGCGGTACAATGTCATTATGTTGATGGTTTATCTGGCTATCAACAAGCTCCTTAAGTGTTACTGCACCAAGATATTCAAAAATGAGATCGTTTAATTTTGCCCATAAGTCATGAGTCATACATTTTCCATCGTTATGGCAATTTTCTTTACCGCCACATTGTGTTGCATCAATTGGTTCATCGACCGCAAGAATAATGTCAGCTACCGATACTTTATCCAAGTCTTTGGCAAGACAATAACCGCCTCCCGGGCCACGCACGCTATCAACAAGCTCGGATTGACGTAGTTTTGCGAATAATTGTTCTAAATAGGATAATGAAATTTTTTGCCGCTGGCTGATATCCGCCAATGTTACCGGATGACTACTTTGTTGCAAAGCAAGATCAAGTAACGCTGTCACCGCAAATCTACCTTTCGTTGTTAATCGCATAATGGCTCCTTTTTGAAAATCGGGTGGCGCTGATTGTGGAAAAATATATCTTTGAATTAATAATACCCGATTGATTTGGTCAACTATATAATACCCGATTGATTTAGTCAACTATCCGATTTGTTCGTTATTCAATTTGATTAACTCAGATCAATCATCACCTGATTAATTTCAACCGAATTCATAGCGCCGATGCGATAATAAGAAAATTCCAGGCTAACAGCGGAGATGTAAAGTATTTTTGCTAATCGGTCTTTCATTATTAATTTTTACCGTACAAAAAACTATGATTTGGAAACCCAATGTAACGGTTGCGGCCGTTATTGAACAAGATGGAAAGTATTTGCTGGTGGAGGAAGAACCGGAAGCTGGTTGTGGTTTGTTTTTAAACCAACCCGCGGGGCATTTGGATCCGGGAGAATCCATTATTCAGGGCGCCATACGGGAGACACTGGAGGAGACGGCGTATACCTTTGTACCCGAATATTTGCTGGGTATTTATCAATGGCACTCGCATCGCGTGGATACCACGTATATTCGTTTTGCATTTTGCGGTCGCGTGACACATCATGATCCGGAACGTGTGCTCGATGATGGTATCTTGCGTGCAGCCTGGTTCGATTTGGATAAGATTCGTCAAAGGATTCAACGTCATCGCAGTCCACTGGTTATGCAATGCATCCAGGATCATATTGCCGGTAAACGTTATTCGCTGGAATTGCTGACGCACTATGAGTCATGAAGTAATGAAAAAACAGCGTGTGGTGGTCGGAATGTCGGGCGGTGTTGATTCGTCGGTAGCTGCTTATTTGCTGAAACAGCAGGGATACGATGTCGTTGGTCTGTTTATGAAAAACTGGGAAGATGATGATACCGATGAATATTGCTCTTCCCGTCAGGATTTTCTGGATGCCGTTTCGGTTGCGGATGTCATTGATATTCCGATCGAAGTAGTGAACTTCTCGACTGAGTACAAAGATCGGGTTTTTTCACACTTTCTGGCAGAGTATCAGGCCGGACGAACACCCAATCCTGATGTGTTGTGCAACGCTGAAATCAAGTTCAAAGCATTTCTGGATCATGCCAATAAACTGGGGGCTGATTATATTGCGACAGGGCATTATGCACAGGTGCGTAAGGCTGGCGATGCATTTCAGTTATTAAAAGGCGAAGATGGTACTAAGGATCAGAGCTATTTCTTATATCGATTGAATCAAGCGCAACTTGCCAATACGCTGTTTCCAATCGGGCACCTGTATAAACGTGAAGTGCGTAAGATCGCTAAGGAGTTAAAGCTGCCTAATTTCTCCAAAAAAGACAGCACAGGTATCTGTTTTATTGGGGAACGCCCATTCCGGGAATTTCTTAATCGCTATCTCCCGCATGAACCCGGAGAAATTCAAACCCCTGAAGGAAAGGTGATCGGTCGGCATATTGGGCTGATGTATTACACCATCGGGCAACGACAAGGGCTGGGAATTGGCGGTACGCGTGATGGCGGCGATGAGCCGTGGTTTGTATCCGACAAGGATATGACCAGAAATATTCTGATAGCCGTGCAAGGCCATCATCATCCCGATTTACTAAAACCATCCTTGAAAGCAACTGATTTGACATGGATCAGTGGAAAACAACCGCATTGCAATTGGGTTTATGCTGCCAAAACCCGTTATCGTCAAGCCGATGCGCCTTGTGCGATTGCAAATCTTACCCAGGATTATTGTCAGGTAGATTTTGCACAGGACCAGTGGGCTGTTACACCAGGTCAATCCGTCGTTATTTATGAAAGCAGGGTATGCTTAGGCGGTGGGGTTATCATTGAATAGCGCATTATAAATTCTATATTACCAAAGCATTCTGAACGCAATGCTGCTTAAGCGGCAGAATTCTGTAGTTAATTTTTTATTTAAAAAACTTATTGGTGATGATCTGAGCTGCAACAAATCCTACCACCAATGCAATTATTGAATAAAAAGTAAGTTCAATTAATTCAGACATTTGCCACCTTATTTGTTTGAGAGTTTTTTGAGTGTTTAAATCTTAGCAGGTGTGACACTACAACAGAAGATATTCTTACAAATTGAATTTAAGCTAAAAACTTATTTGCGTACGTAAAGAAACGACAGATAGGTTATCTTTGTGTGTCGGTGTGCTAGGGCTGGTATTACCCATCATGGCTTCTGATAGGTAATAGTTCAGCATAAAACGGATATTTTGGTAAGGATACCAATTCACTCCAAACGTAATGACTTGAACTTGACATTTTGAGGTGCCGGTTCCACAAGGATTGGCAATGAGACTTTGATCGATATTCTCAGCAAGATCGTAGCGCCCGGCAACTTCCACTGCACCCCATTTGCCGCTCGGCTGAGGCTTGCCGAAAGCACCGCGATCTTTTCTATAAACTGCATGTTCCCCTGTCACAAACCAGCTTGCCTGCGCATAAAAAGCCTGAATGGTGGAGTTTCTTAAGTTTCCGCTGACTTGATGGGTGTTATCCAACCTTGATATTGCGTATTCCCCTTGTAGCGTAAGCGGGCCGATAGCGTAGGCTGCTTCTGCAGAGAAAGTCGATTGGCTATTGCTATGGGGCGCACCAAAGCTTCCCCCCGCAACTCCCAAGGATTGCGTGATGCCCAGTCGTCCGCCATAAACATCGACTATCCTGGCAGATAGCGAATCTCGATTGGCAGTATCTCTGCTGATAGAAAATCCGAGGTGGAGAATATTGCCTTCTTTATCTAAAGGTAACCAAACAGCGCGGCCGCCGTAGATGATGCCCTCAACAGGCAATCCAAAGTGAGAGAGGCTCATCACATTGATACCTACGCCAATATTATCTCTGAGCATGGAGCGGTAACCGATGCCGGTTAAGAACTGCCGTCCGCTGTACAGTCCGGTTGCAGAAGTCGATGGGCGTTCCATGAGTGTAATTTCGTTAGAGCTGGTTATTTCCTCCAAGCCGCGATAGGGTTTGAATTGCCCGATTGTTAGTTGACCTGGGCCTAGTTTGGTGGATACCCAGGCTTCACGAAGGCTATGAGGAAAAGGGCTGATCGCATTAACCGCAAAGTCATTTTCAAATTTAAAATTTAAGCTATGAATTCTTCCGGTTACTGTGGCGTAGGTTCTGCGCCAATTAAAGCCATCGTGATCATTGTCACTTAGCAATTGACTGCCGAATGCCGGATAATCGGGATTAGCCTGATCTGGATATAGCGAATGGCCATCGAAATGTCCGCGGCCGTTGAGTCCTATCTCAAAATTGCCATCATCACTCTTGATTCTGGGACCACCTTTATAGGTGATATTGAATGCATAGCATGACGCAACGCTTATGTTTACCAGCACCACGAAACTACAAAATTTTATCATGCTTTTCATGCTTTATCTGCACGCTGACACGCGCTACCGGTTGGCGAATAAAACGTGTCAAATTATATAGTAACTTGAGATGAATGCATGGTGTTGTGGCTATTGCAATGGATTAACTGCGACGCAGCGTTCACCTACCCATCGGCCAACGGTTTCAGCTGTTGCATAGACCGGATTACCGCTTATGGTGCTGTCGAATTCGGTGCTTCCCGAGAAGCTTTCAGAACTGGTAAATGTGCCTTGTGCGGATCCGGTACCCTGGAAATGTTGGTTTGCGCATACCAGATCCATTTTGTAGCTGTTGCCGGTGCGCGTGGCATTTTGTACGGTGCAGCCGGAACGGTTTTCATAAAAATAAGTAGGGATTTCCTGTTGCGCCATTTCCGGCGTAATGCATAGATGTGAAATGGCTGCGCCATTGTCAATTTTTGGCAATTTAAGACCATAGCGATTGGCGAGATTATTCAGTTGCTGCATGTGTTCAGCGGGAATATGCGGTACCAGCGCCAGTAGATCCGATTTTGTGGTGATTTCCCATAATCCGGGACGGATGTGTTGATGCGCAAAGCCGGAAGTTGCCATCGTCAGGCCGATCAAAATTGAAATAAGGTTTTTAGTCATCAAGTTTCCTGTCATTCAGCGATGAGAGTTTCTGTTAGAGAGATTCGGTTTGAACAAGTTTAGCGGATAACAGAGCAAATCTTCCGGGATTTGTGTCTTCGGGAAATTTATCATTGATACAATGATGCGGGTTCTAATCGGGCTTCTTAATGCCATATAGTTTCATTCTGTAAGCAAAGGTAGATGGTTTGATGCCCAATAATTCCGCGGCGCCGTCCGTGCCGGATATACGCCAGTTTGCGTGTTGTAAGGCCGCATATATGTTTATTTTTTCCTTCTCACGAAAAACGGCCTCGGTTACGAATTCTGTTTCCTCGGTTGGTATATGGGCCAATGTTTGCTTGACTTCATGATTGCCGGGCATCGCCAGATCAAGTCTGAGTCGCTTGCCTTTTGTCAGAATGACAGCCCGCTCGATGACATTCTTGAGCTCTCGGATATTGCCCGGCCAATGATATTTACTCAGACTATCCAACTGTTGTTGCGTCAGTGATAAAGGTTCATGTCCCAGTTCTGTACAAATACTATGCAAGAAATGGATTGCTAATGGGCCGATATCTTTGACACGCCCTCGCAATGGCGGCACTTCGATCGGAAAAACACTCAGGCGATAATACAAGTCTTCACGAAACCGCCCGGCATCGACTTCAGCCTTCAAATCACGGTTGGTTGCCGCGATAATGCGCACATCAATTTTGATTGTTTTATCATCCCCTACACGCTCAAATTCATGCTCTTGTAAAACACGCAACAATTTTCCCTGCAAATCCAGAGGAATCTCGCCGATTTCATCCAGAAAAAGAGTGCCGCCTGCGGCCAGATGAAAACGTCCGAACCGGTCGCGATGGGCGCCGGTAAATGATCCGCGCACATGCCCGAAGAACTCGCTCTCAAAAAGATTCTTAGGGATAGAAGCGCAATTCACTTTTACCAATTGCTTGTCAGCCCTGGCGCTATTCGCATGAATTGCGCGTGCCACCATTTCTTTTCCAACCCCTGATTCACCCAGAATCAGCACACTGGTCGGCATTTTGGCGACGGCCTCAATCTGAGCAAGCGTGCGTTTTAAAGCTTGGCTCTCGCCAATGATCTCGCCGAAATTGATGGTGATATTGATTTCATCCCGCAGATAATCACGCTCATGCGCGAGCAAATCATTCAGTATTTTGATCTGTTCATAGGCCGTTTCACGTTGCTGTTCGTTTCTTTTGCGCTCGGTGATGTCTCGATAGACAACAACCGCCCCTTTCAGCTCGCCATTCTCACGAATAGGCGTACTAATATATTCAACGGGAACTGGCGTGCCGTCTGTGCGCCAGAAGAATTCATCATCTCCCTGGTGTATTTCGCCATCTGTAAATGCGCGATAAATCGGGCATTCGCTGCTTGGATATGGTCTGCCGTCCGGATAGGAATGGTGGTGGATGTCGTGCAGAGACTTTCCAATGACATCTTCGGCACGCCATCCCAGAATCTGGGTTGCCGCCTCATTTACAAAGGTTGTATTGCCCTGCGTATCAACGCCGTAAATCCCTTCTCCCACCGCTTTAAGAATCAATTCATGCGTCTTTTGCAACTGATTGAGCTCATTGATCGCACGACTGTATTCTGCTGTTTCTGTAAACACTAGCAGCGCGTATTGTCGTCTGTCGTCTGCCTGTTCTATGCGCCATGCCGACAGAATGCCCCGAAGCGTAACGCTTTCGGTATGGTCCTGTTCCGACTGCAGCCGCGATAGCGATACCGGCCAGCCACTCATCACAATACCGTTCTGTATAACCTGTGTAATCTGCTTGACGAGTGCAGCATCGTTCTGTTGGTTGAATAACGCCTCGAGCGGGTATGAAACAGTATCGATGCCCGGCAGCCCCAGATATTTTTGCCAGACCGTATTGATATCACGACAGGCATATGTTTTATCGACAATCGCCGCAAACAACGGTGAATGACGGAAGCACAAATCAAAATTAATTATCATCAAAATCACAATTTTTTGTGAATCGTATCACAGAAATTTGGAAATCATAACTTTTTGATACTGCCATAATTAATAAATTATCTATTAATCAATAAATTATAAATTGGCGCGATTGTTGCTATAAAAGATGTTATGACAATTGCTTATATACTATGAGGAAATGTCATTTTTTAAAATCGTTTAATAATTTATGAAAACTAAACTAAGGAGGCATCACTATGATACAGAAACGAGAAATGGGATTTATGATCGCAATCATTCCTTTTTTAATGGCCACAGCTAGTTTCGCAACTAGTGCCAATGCAGCAAGTGGAAATGAAGGAAAAAATGATCTTTCTGTGATGACAAAAGAACAAGACGGTAGTGTCAGTAAAAAAGAATTCATGAAACACCATGAGTGGATGTTTGATCAAAATGACACAAACCAAAACGGTAAACTTGATATCGATGAAATGAAAAACCTACACAAAATGGTAAATAAAATGCATGAGCGCTTTGAACAAAAATAATAACTAGCGTATCGGTATTTATTCGAAGCCTTAGCCGACAGTATTTTTTATGCTGTCGACTAAGGCTTAGTATCAATTGCTCCAGTTAACGCACGCAACACCATTCCACAGCATTTGCATTTAAAATACCTTCCGAAAACGACATCATGCTTGGCAAATATAATATATAAAACAATATCATATCATTAAAATCTGTTTCGTGCTCTGCAATCCCCTATTAATCCATACAACAGGAGTTTCGTAATGAGTTCATTCCGCATTTTTCCTTTTTCAGCTAAGCCGCTCGCTGAATTAAAAGTGCATTCGGTAAAAAACTTACAGCAATGGCTACTTAAAATCATTTTAAGTGGTATCGGAATACTATGTGTAGTTTTTCAGGCACATGCCACGAATCCAGCCCCTGCTGCCAGCGCGTCGGCGGCTACGCCTGCTGCGGCACCTGCCACAACCAGCGCAGCCAGCGGCGGCTTCGATAAATCCAAAGTGCCGCCGGTCACCGCCGCATCGCGTCCCGGCCTGTTTATGCTGCCGCCTACCGGCCCCGGTTATTACTCATTCTGGGACATGCTCACCGGCAATAAGCGTGAGAAACCACCGGTCGCGCCTTATGCGCCGTTTGCATTGCTGACAACGCCTGCTTATGACATCGACTTTCGCTATCTGGATACCGCAGGACATGAAAAAGATGTTTTTGATCCGATCAAGCGCATGCACCTGGGCGATGACTGGTTGCTGTCGTTTGGCGGTAATTTCTGGTATCGCTACATACACGAAACCGATAGCCGTTTAAATGCAGCCGGCACTAACAATGATTTCCACATGTTACGTACGCGTTTCCATGCGGATTTGTGGTATCGCGATAAAGTGCGTTTATTTGCCGAGGCGATTGATGCCCGTGCTTTCGGTTCGGAATTGCCTCCGCTGGTGACGGATAGAAATCATGCCGATTTGCTCAATCTGTTTGCCGATATCAAAGTGGCTAATGTCAATAATGGGCCGGTTTATCTGCGTGTGGGTCGTCAGGAATTGCTGTATGGTTCACAACGATTGATTTCGACATTGGACTGGGTCAATACCCGTAGAACTTTCCAAGGTGTCAAAGCGTTCTGGCGCACACCGGAATGGGATCTGGATGCCTTCTGGGTGCGTCCGATGATCACCGAAAAAGGCAATGTGGATAACTGGGATACGCAGCAAAACTTTTTTGGTTTATGGGCGACGCATAAACCGAAACCCGGTCACTTGATCGATCTCTATTTCCTCAGCCTGGAAAACGACCGCAATCTTTCTACAGCTAACGTATTACGCGCCAACATTTTGCAGGGTAACTCGCATGTTCATACGTTAGGCGCTCGTCTTGCCGGGAATTTCGATAATCTCCTGTATGAACTGGAAGGGATGTATCAGTTCGGTCAACGCTCCAATCTGGATATTTCCGCGTTTGCCGTAGCCACCGGTGTCGGTTATCGTTTACCCATGCCGATGAACCCGCAAGCTTGGATACGCTATGACTTTGCCTCCGGCGACAGCAGATCCAATGATGGCCGAAGCAACACCTTTAACCAGCTGTTCCCGTTTGGCCACTACTACATGGGCTTTCTGGATCGCGTAGGACGTCAGAACATTCATGATATCAATGCACAATTTACCTTGCATCCAATGCCGTGGATCACGTTTATTACGCAATACCATCGATTCTATCTGGCAAATGATCGTGATTATCTGTACAACGCGGCTGGCTTGGCGACATTGCGGGACGCCACCGGACAATCCGGCAGCCATGTCGGCGATGAGATCGATTTCCGCATGAACTTCCATGTCAACCGTCATCAGGATGTACTGTTCGGCTATTCAAAAATGTGGAGCGGCGATTTCCTCAAAAAACAAGTCCCGGGTATCTCTCCTGATCTCTTCTATGTCCAATACAACATCCGCTTTTGATAATGAAATTGAGGAGACTGCAATGTTGCGTTTTATTCTATTGATATTTCTCTGTATCACTGCGATAGCGAATGCGCATGGCGGCACACCGGTTGTCGTGCCTGATACGATGGCTGAGCGTGTTCGCGCCTGTACCCTCTGTCATAGTGCTGAAGGCAAAGCAGGGCGTGATGCCTATTACCCCCGTATAGCGGGTAAACCGCAGGGATATCTGTTTAATCAGTTACGCAATTTCAGGGACGCCCGACGCTATTATCAACCGATGGCCATTCTGCTGGAAAACATGTCAGACGAGTACTTGTTGGAAATAGCCCAATATTTTTCTTCGCTACAATTGCCCTATCCGGCGCCTGAGCAGATTCACATGCAACCCGAAGAAATCAAATTGGCGGAGCGTCTTGTCCATTCGGGAAAGCCGGAGAAGGATATTCCGGCTTGCAGTGCTTGTCATGGCGATAGCTTGATGGGTGTGGAGCCTGCTATTCCGGGTTTGCTGGGATTGTCCCGCGCTTATATTACGGCGCAGCTCGGTGGATGGCGCAACGGAGGCATTATGCGAAGTCAGACGTCGGATTGCATGTCTGATATTGCAAAACAATTGACCGACGAGGAAGTCAATGCGATTGCGAAATGGCTCGCGAGTCAATCGGTCTCAGGAGGACCCAATCCATTCAATGTGCTTTCACCGGCATTGGTTCATCGTTGCAGTCAAAACATCCTGGAAAACGGAGGTGCAAAATGAGGCAGCTGGCGACGATATTCATTACCAGTAGTGGGATATGCATTGCTTTGCTGTGGGGATGCATCGCATTTGCGGCCGATACGGTTACTGACGAACCTGGACATTCGATCGAAACGCAACAAGCAATGCATGGTGCCTATTTAATCCGCATTGGCAATTGCATGGGATGCCATACGACCAAAGGCGGTCAGCCGTTTGCGGGTGGACGCCGCTTGTCGACATCATTCGGTATTTTCGTGACGCCCAATATTACGCCCGACAAAGCAACGGGCATTGGTCTCTGGCGTGAAGAAGATTTTTGGCAAGCGCTGCATCAAGGCAAATCGCGTGATGGCCGACTGCTTTATCCCGCCTTTCCCTATACCGAATATACCAAAGTGACACGGGAAGACGCCAATGCGATGTTTGCTTACCTGCAATCGCTACCGCCTGTCTCACAATCCAATCCATCCCACGATATCTCTTTTCCTTATAGTTTCAGGCCATTGCTGGCGATCTGGCGTGCGTTGTATTTCAAAGCAGGTGGCTATGAATCGGACCAATCCCAAAGCGAAGCCTGGAATCGTGGCGCTTATCTGGTGCAGGGATTAGGTCATTGTAATGCCTGCCATAGTACGCGTAATGTATTGGGCGCCAGTCAGGATGATGCGCTGGCGGGTGGGCAAATCATGGGCATGAATTGGTACGCCCCTTCGCTGTCTTCGCAATTGGAAGCGGGTGTGGGTGATTGGGCGATTGAAGAAATCGTTGCATTGCTGACAACCGGCATAACCCAACGCGCCGTAGCGTCAGGGCCCATGGCGACTGTCATCCGGCAGAGCCTGCAATATTTATCGCAAACAGATGTTCACGCCATGGCAGTTTATCTAAAATCACTCACGGAAAATGAAAGTGGTAATACACCTGGCGTCAGTTTTTCGGTGCTGTCGGGTAGTTTGCGGAAACATCTGGATTTGGGTGGGCAACTGTATGAAAAATACTGTCAAACCTGCCATGGCGCTGACGGGAAAGGCGCGCCAGGCATTTATCCCGCGTTGGCCGGTAATCGCAGCGTAATGATGAAGTCGCCAGTGAATGCCATCCATAGCGTGCTGAACGGCGGTTATTCACCCACCACGACAGCAAATCCTAAACCCTATGGAATGCCGCCGTTTCAGCAGATTTTACGGAATGAAGAGGTAGCGCTCGTGGTGTCGTATATCCGCAATGCCTGGGGAAATCGTGCGAGCTTGGTGACCACAGTGGATGTTGACCGAAGTAAAGGCGTGGATTATTAAGGGAAGATTTTGTTTTATAAATTCCTAGGCATCCAAAATATTCAAGCCGCACCCATTTGCTGGCGTGCGGCCGACTAAGTATCCTAAGGAAACGCTGATTAATTCGGCGAATGAGACGAAGCACGAGGCGACCGGAACGCAGCAACTGAGACATATCAACAAGATAGGCGAAGGCGCGAGTACCGCGCAACGAAGTGATTCGCTCGTGCAGTCCATTAATCAGCGTTTCCCTAACTTATTGTTTTCTCGTATAGGTAGTTTCCAGCATTTTCATTTCCTTGCCGCCATGATGAGTACCATACATCACAAACTCCTGAGTATTATTATCCACAATCTTCCAGATAGCGCGATGCGTCATGTGCCCTTCGCCTACTTCAGCATGTTCCCCAGTGAAGGTGATGGTCCTGCCGTCTTCACTGGCTGTGCCATCCATCAGAAAAATACCCGTGCCCATCGTAGCGATCCATGTCGAAACATACCGCTTGAGAAGATTATCGTACCCAACGGTCCAAATTCCTGTGTAAGGTTTTCCGTGCATACTGCCAGTATTTTCCTGCTGCAGGAAACGTCCGTCCAACAACACCTTACCCTCAGAGGAACCGGTTGACTCTACTGGTGGTTTCTGGGGATCCATCCATTCTTTAGTCTTGGTCGTCCAGTTACCTGCGAGGCTTGCCAATAGCTTGTGAGATTCTCCAGGCGTGGCCAGTTTTTCGTAAATTGCCATCATTTCCTGCATATCCATCGGCTTATGTGCGTGCTTGTCATCTGCGATGGCAGTGGCGGTGAATAGTAATGCACAAGATAGTGCAAGAATAAATTTTTGATAATGCATCATTTCTCCTTGTAAAAATTGACGACTACAATAATTGAAAATAAATCAAATCTTATTATCGATATCTTTTATGACAGTAAGATTTCATGCAGTAGTCGAACAAGAAACGGATAAATCGACAATCAGAAAAAATTTTCTAATTACCTTGCTAAGCCATTCCCCGGAGCAGTCGTGTGAGAACGGATCCGAAGGTTTTGCGAGCGCATGTCATGCAAGTAATAAGCAGTATATCAGCTCGAGAATTTTTCCGTATTCGTCTGGAGATAACGAAAAAGTATTTTTGGAGAGTAAAGTGATGGATGAAATGGAAGAAAGGTTTAAGCAATTATCCCTCTTCTAAACTAGAACTCGGTCGCGGCGACCGAGTTCTTTATTCAGGCCTGTTAGTTTTTTGAAAAGAGTAAATCCCATACACCATGCCCAAGTTTGAGTCCTCTTTGCTCAAATTTGGTCAATGGCCGATATTCCGGCCGTGGCGCATAATCAATAGCGGTATTGCTTAGTCCCGGCGCTTGGCTCAAAACTTGCAAAATTTGGATGGCGTAATCTTCCCAATCCGTGGCGGCATGAATATAGCCTCCCGTTTTTAAATGTTCACACAAGCGGGTAACCAATGCAGGCTGGATGAGGCGGCGTTTGTGGTGCCTGGCTTTGGGCCAGGGATCCGGAAAAAAGATATGAACGCCATTCAGGCACTCGGTGGGTAACATGTGTTGCAATACTTCGACGGCGTCATGTTGAATGATGCGTAAATTGGTCAGACCGAGTGTTTCGATTTGATTAAGCAGACTGCCCACACCCGGCGTATGCACTTCAATCGCTAGATAATCATTTTCAAGATGTGACTGGGCGATGGTTGCCGTGCTTTCTCCCATGCCAAATCCAATTTCCAGGATTTTTGGCGCCTGGCGGCCAAAAACCTGATCCAGATCCAGAGCGCTTTGACTGAACGGGATGCCATACTTTGGCAACAATGTTTCACAGGCGCGATGCTGCGCATTGGATAGGCGTCCTTGACGAAGAACGAAGCTGCGTATGGTGTGTTGCATTGGAAGATTAAAAGGTTACCAACGAATGGGGCGATCAGGCGGATTTACCCGTTGCTGATTTTTTTGCGGCTGCGTCTGTACGGGTGATGACGCCTTCTGTGGGTGAGCTGGGGCTGGCGCTGTATAGTTTTTTCGCCATGCGTCCGGCCAGATAAGCCTCACGCCCGGCTTCAACCGCTTTGCGCATGGCCGATGCCATCAATACAGGATTTTTTGCTGCGGCAATGGCGGTATTCATCAACACGCCGTCGCAACCCAATTCCATCGCAATGGTGGCATCGGATGCTGTACCGACGCCGGCATCAACCAGTACGGGGATTTTGGCATTGTCGATGATGATTTGCAGATTCCATGGGTTCAGAATGCCCATGCCGGAACCAATCAACGAAGCCAACGGCATCACGGCGACGCAGCCCATGTCTTCCAATTGTTTGGCAATAATCGGATCATCCGAGGTGTACACCATCACCTGAAAATCTTCCTTGATCAGAATTTCCGCAGCTTTGAGCGTTTCCACCATGTTCGGGTAAAGTGTTTTGGGATCGCCCAGCACTTCCAGTTTGACTAGGCTGTGACCATCCAGCAATTCACGCGCTAAGCGCAACGTGCGCACCGCGTCTTCTACGGTATAACAACCGGCTGTATTGGGTAATAAGGTGTATTGCGAAGGCGGCAAAGCATCCAGTAGATTCGGCTCATTCGCATTTTGCCCGATATTGGTGCGCCGAATCGCGACGGTAATGATTTCAGCACCGCTGGTTTCAACCGCTGCGCGGGTTTCGTTGAAATCTTTGTATTTGCCTGTGCCGACCAACAAACGCGATGCATAGGTTTTACCGGCGATGACTAAGTTATCCATAAAGTTCTTCTTTTACATAATAAATGAGCATTTTGAGGCTGTTTTTAACACCGCAGCGGCAACGCAGATAGTTTTTAAATAACCTGTTAACCGCCACCGACGGCCACCACAACTTCCAGTTGATCCCCATGACTCAGAACTTGTTCTGAGAATTGGCTGCGTGGAACAATTTCGCCATTGCGCTCGATGGCGATGCGTTTGCCGTGCAATGCGAGATGGTCAATCAGTTGCGTAACGTTAATTGGCGTTTCAAACTGTTGCAGTTGCCCGTTAATGGTGAGTTGTATCATGGATGATAAAGCTGGGATTGATAAGTTAGGTTAGCCGGATGAACGATCAAAAATTAGCGTGAATTTTATCATGCAGCGATTGGGCGATTAGAATAATTTATTTGTATAGACACTTAAAAAGTTATTATCTGGATAGCGCAGCAGCTTCAAAGTGCTATTTAGCTGCTGGAATTCATTTAATCTGGATTGATCTTCTCGGAGATTATAAGGCTTTCAATCAAACTTTATGGAGATACAACAATGACTAGAAATCCATGTCAAAAGTGCCAAGAGCTGTTGAATAACGAGATAAATAGTAGGCATTCTGATCTCAGAAGATCCGGCCTTTCTAAAAGCGTTGGGCATCATGGTAACCGGGACGACGAATATCTGTACATTTGTAGCGTTTGCGGAACTAGGTTTATTGGTGATAGCTGTGGAACGTGGCCTGACAAAGAGTAACAATCAAGCTATACGACTTGGAGATGCTTGCTCAATAATGTATCTGAACGCTGAAGTTATGCGCCACTTAGCAATGCAGCTAACAATACGCTCAACTTCGCTCACTTCGTTCGCTGGACAGTCAAAAGCACGTTTTTGCCTTTCCGCTAGTTTAATCGTTAAATGACATATGGCGAAATCTGCCCATATGGGATTGCGGAAAATAACATTCGAGAGAATCCGAAGATTGGGCTGACGAAGGAAGATTAGCAACATCCCCTGTGGTGCGATTTAACCGGCATTTCTTCACGTGTTTTTTGTATTCTGCAAACACGAATCCCAATAAGGCAATCCTTCAAACCGCTTCACCAGAAAATCGACAAATGCCCTGACGCGCTGAGAAAGATGGCGGGTTTGCGGATAGATGGCATAGGCTGTCAGTGGTGTAGTATGAAATTCCGTCAATAGCGGTTGCAATGCACCGGTTTCTATTTCCTGGTACACGATGAAAGTCGGCAACAACACGATACCCAATCCAGTCACGGCGGCATCGCGGAGGAATTGGCCATCGCTGGCTTTTAAATAGGGAACAATTTTTGTTCTGATCAATTGCTCGTTGGCATCGTACAAATCCCAGTTTTCAAAATTACTGATCAAGTTATAAGCCAGACACCGATGCTTGATTAATTCATGCGGCGATTGCGGTATGCCCATATGTTCGAGATAAGCCGGGCTGGCGCACATCACCGTTTGAATGGGCGCGAGACGGCGGGCAATCAGACTGGAATCCGGCAGGTTGGCGATACGAATGGCCAGATCGAAACCTTCTGCCAGCAGATCGACTTGGCGGTCATTAAAATCGAGATCGAATTCAATATCCGGATGCATTTGTAGAAATTCATTGATCGCGGGTCCCAGATGCATCAGACCAAAACTCAGTGGCACAGCTATCTTTAAGCTGCCTTTTAACGCGCCATGAAACTGCGATGTGGCATGTTCGGCTTCGAGAATATCGTCGAGGATGCGTACACATTGTTGATAAAAAGCGCGCCCGCTATCCGTCAGGTTCATTTGCCGGGTGGTGCGATGAAAAAGCTCTACGCCGAGATGTTCTTCCAGTTCTTTTAGACGTCGGCTGACGACGGATTTTGCCGTATTCATGCGATCCGCTGCCGCGCTGATGCTGCCGGTTTCAACGACGCGTACGAACGCGTTCATGTTTTCAAAACGATCCATTGAATTCTCTTATTGTTGTTTATATCAGAACAATTATTTCTACTAATGGTTGTTTATTCTTATTGTAACAACAATGATAATACTTCCAGCAAGTCAGTGATAACGATTTTCTAATACGAAGGAGAAAATGATGAATGCACCTGTTAGCGGGACACAATTAATTCCCGCAGTAGCCGTACCGGAAGGTGCCGGTGTTACCGTGTACCGCACGATTGGTACACCGGCATTGCGTAATTATGATCCATTTTTGTTATTGGATCATATCAGCAGTGATAACCCGGATGATTATGTGGCCGGTTTTCCGTCCCATCCGCATCGTGGCTTCAATACATTCACTTACATGCTCGATGGTCATATGGAACATCAGGATAGTATGGGCAATACCGGTGATCTGGCGCCCGGTTCCGCGCAGTGGATGAAAGCCGCCAGCGGCATTATTCATTCTGAGATGCCCAAGCAGGAAAACGGTTTGATGCGTGGATTTCAATTGTGGATCAATTTGCCCGCAGCCAATAAAATGGACCAACCCGAGTATCAGGAATATGCTGCCGAGGCTTTTCCTGTTGTGGAGACAGCGGATTATACGCTCAAGGTACTCATTGGCCGCTTTGCGGATGCAGTTGCACCCATTGCAGATAACATTACCGATGTCACTTATCTTGACGTGCAGGTGCAACCGGATAAACATTTCCAACATCGCCTGCCGGTGGCGCATACCCGCATTTTGTATGTATTCGAGGGTAGCGGACAAGTTGCGGGGCAAAACGTATCGCAGCATTCGCTGGTCGTGCTGGGTGCTGACGACAGTGCATTTGATTTTGTTGCGGGAAAGGACGGCGCACGGTTGATTGTCGTTAGCGGCAAGCCAATTCATGAACCGATTGCCCGGTACGGTCCGTTTGTGATGAACACCCGGGAACAAATCGATCAGGCGATGAAAGATTTTCAGTCGAACAGTTTTGTGCGTGATCGTGCATGGATCAAGCGCGATAAACAAAGTAATTAATCTATTTCTAAGGAGATTCAAATGGAAAAAATCAGTCAATTCATTGCGCGTGTATTTCTTGGTCAAATATTTTTGTTATCGGGTTTGTTCAAAATCAGTGGATACGCCGGTACGCAAGGTTATATGGAGGCGATGGGTGTGCCAGGGATGCTATTGCCGTTGGTGATAGCACTTGAAGTGGGCGGTGGTCTGGCGATTATCGCAGGATGGCAGACCCGGTTGACCGCGGTTGCGCTAGCTGTGTTTACTTTGGTGGCTGCGGCAATTTTTCACAACAATCTTGCGGATCAGACCCAGATGATCATGTTTATGAAGAATATTGCGATCACTGGTGGTTTTATACTATTGGCTGTGCACGGCGCGGGAGGATACAGTCTGGACAATAGGCGTGCATCAAATACGCGGGCGATTCGGGTTTGATTAAAATAGTTATCCGATCAGATGTTGATAAATGATCGGCAACAAATGAGAAAGGCGGTCAGGTCGACCCACAATGGCATAGCCGCCTTTTCCGAACAAATAGGGAAAATAATCCTGTGCTTTGCGGTCTATCGTGATTCCAAACACGGCAAGATTCGCTCTACGCGCTTCCACGATAGCCTGTCGGGTATCTTCAATGCCATAGCGGCCCTCGTAATAATCCAAATCATTTGGTTTGCCGTCGCTGAGTAAAAGAATCAGGCGATGTCGTTCTGGACGTTGCTGCAGAAGTTGTTGCGTGTGACGCAAGGCGGCGCCCATGCGAGTGTAGTAGCCTGCACGCAGCGCGGTGATGCGGCGCAGTGTCCGGTCGTCAAACGGATCATTAAAGTCCTTTACGGCAGTGACGCGCACGTAGTCTCTTTTGCGCGAGGTAAAGGTATAAATGGCAAATGCATCGCGGCATGCAGCCAGGCCAGTTGCCAGGGTGATCAGAGCTTCCTTTTCGATATCCAGAATGCGCTGATTATTGACCCAGCTATCCGTGGACAGAGAAACATCCACCAGGATGGCAACCGCCAGATCGCGCGCTTGTTGACGTACTTTCAGATAGATTTGATCGGAATGATTGCCGGTAGCGAGAAAATCGCATTGCGCACGTACCAGCGCATCCATATCGAGTTCACTGCCATCCAATTGATGGCGTAGCATTTCCCGTTTGGGTAGCAGTGCTTCAAATTGCCGACGAATTTTGCGGAAATGGCGTCTGGCTTGCAGGCTGGGTTGCCATTGTGCATTTTCCTCCTGCGCATTCTGGAAAATGATCCGGCACTGCCGGGCGTGATAATCTTGGCGCCGATAATCCCATTCCGGGTATGCCAGTTCAGAAATCAGGATCGCCGGATTGACGTCATCCGGAGCCAGATCCAAGTCAAACTTAAGTTTTGTCGTCGCACGTTGTGGATGCGGACTTAGGGTGATCTCTTGCAGAGCTTCAGCTGCAGCTTTGGCGGCATCTTCATCGTCGTTCTGCACGGCGCGATTGACATTCACCATTTCAGACCAACTGAAGAGTTTCTCGAAACGATTCAATAACAACGGGTCGTTACGGATACTTTGATCCTGTTCTTTTCTTCGGCTTTTTTTCTTGTAATGGTTTTCATGTCCTTCGTTGCTATGACCGTCACTGCCATCCAAAGCATGCGGCTTAGTATTGGATGTCGTTCGATGCGAGCAGATTTCCCCCCATACGGGAACCGGTAAAAAAGTTTGATAATGCTTCGTAGCTTGCCAGTATCCGAAGTCGGGCATTGGTTGTTTGATGGCTTGTAAAAAGGCTTTGCCTAAAGTATTCGAGCAGGATTTTCCCAATAATGCCTGGATAACTGCTTCGATCGCCTGTTCTTGAGGTGGAAGCGATCGCTGTGGTCGTTGTTCATATACGGCTTTGCAAAGATTCTGATAATCTTTTGCCAATCCGGGATAACGGTTACATACTTTTATACCTGTCCGGTACGCGTGATGCAAAAAAATAAGGTCGGTTTGCAGCAAATCGTGTGAATTATCGGCAAGCGCGCTGGATGATGTTTCTGCGATGGCAAAAAATGCAGTCAGCCAGAAATAAAGTCGTCGGTTTAAGGCCTTGGAAGGAAAATATGCAAGCGTTTCGGGCAATAATATATGCTCCGCATTACGCGCCACCCGAACGAGCGATTCCTGTGTCAAACCCAGGCGTTGTTTTAGTGCGAGACGATGACCTGATGATTGGGATGCGCCTGCTGCAAGTGTTATTCCAGGTGTGCCGCCCAGGCCACGAAAAAAAACGCTGAGTGAAACGCGAACAGAATCCAGCGATACGGCAGCATCTTGATAATAAGGATAGCTGTCGGCGTTACCGACAAGTCGGTGCCAATACCAGCCGATTTGTTCTTCCAGTTCGATAAATTTCCATAGGTTCATCGTTCAACCATAAATGGCGCGCACCAGTTCAAACAAACCTTCCTTGATGTCTGGATCATCGCATAATGACTCCACCAGCGCGGCTTCGGTTGCCTGAAAAGGATCAAGTCCGCTTTTTATCAGAACGGCGCAATAGATCAGTAAACGGGTTGATACGACTTCTTCCAGATCGACATCTTTCAATTTCCGTAACTGTTGTGCAAGATTGACCAATGGTGTGCAATGTTCTTCAGATAAACCGCTTTCCGTGGCTATGATTTGAGTTTCGATGTCGGGCGGTGGGAAATCAAAATTGATTGAGACAAAGCGCTGACGTGTACTTGGTTTCAATGATTTTAGAATATTCTGATAGCCTGGGTTATAAGAGACTACCAGCATAAATTCATCCGGCGCTTGCAAAATTTCCCCCGTGCGTTCCAGCGGCAAAATGTGGCGATCATCCGTTAATGGATGCAACACCACCGTAACGTCTTTGCGGGCTTCCACGATTTCATCGAGATAGCAGATACCTCCTTCGCGCACGGCGCGTGTCAGCGGACCATCCATCCATATCGTTTCGCCGCCTTTGAGCAGATAGCGTCCGGTCAGATCAGCCGCAGTCAGGTCATCGTGACAAGAAACGGTGTGCAGCGATCGCCCCAACCGGGCTGCCATATGTGCGATGAAACGGGTTTTGCCGCAACCGGTGGGGCCTTTGATCAACAGCGGTAATCGCTGGCGATAAGCAACTTCAAATAATGCACATTCATTACCGATCGGTTGATAATAGGGTATATTTTCAATTGATTGGGTATTCGCAGCACCTGGTGAAAATAAAGATGTAATGTCAGACATCAGCGATTACTGCGAGTACTTTGAAGTTATGATTTGTTCGCGAACAGGACTGAATACTGCATAGATATACAGTAGTGCGCCAATGATAAAGAACGCTCCAAAACCCAACCGCAGCCAATAGAATAATTCGATCTGCGATTGGACTTGCATGAATCCCATGTTCAGTACACGCTGAAGGTGTGTTTGTAAAACCCCGGCAAATACCAACGCGAAGGTGATACATAACATAGCGCTTGTCATGAGCCAGAAGCTCCAGATATTCAAAGTTTGGTTGAACGGTTGTATTTTCCGCAAAGCCGGCATCGCATAGGTGAAGAAAGCCAGATTCAGCATCACATAAGCGCCGTAAAAAGCCAGATGCCCATGTGCGGCGGTCAATTGGGTTCCATGCGTGTAAAAGTTTATTGATGGGAAGCTATGCATCAATCCCAGTATTCCGGCACCAATAAAAGCGATTACCGGGCAACCTAAACTCCAGAGAATGGCTGCTTTGTTGGGATGATCGCGTCCGCTTTTATTGACCAGATAGAAGGACCATACAATCATGGCGAAAAAGGGAACAACTTCCATAAACGAGAAAATTATTCCAATCCAGTGCCAGTACTCCGGCGCGCCAATCCAGTAATAATGGTGACCGGTTCCCAGCAAGCCGCTGAATAGCGAAAAACCAACAATGACATAGAGCCATTTCTCGATCACTTCGCGGTCAACACCGGTTAATTTGATCAACAAAAATGCCAGCATCGCCGCCATGATCAGTTCCCACACGCCTTCAACCCAAACATGGACGACCCACCACCAATACAGTTTGTCTATTGCGAGATTATCCGGGTTATAAAAAGCGAACATGAAGAAAATCGCCGCACCCCAAAATCCCAGCAATAAGACGATGGAAACAACGGTTTTGCGCCCCTTGAGAACCGTCATGGTGATGTTGTAAATAAATATCAAGAAGGCAATGAGCATTAAAACTTTAACCCAAAATGGCTGCTCCAGGAATTCACGGCCTTCGTGAATGCCGGACAGATAACCAACAACCGCAGCTAAGGCGGCAAATACAAAAATGCCTAGTTGCAACCAGGCTAGTTTGGGACTATGAATTTCTCGTTCACTTTCTTCCGGAATCAGAAAGTAGCTGGCGCCAAAATAACCGAGTAGAAGCCATACCAGCAGCGCATTGGTATGAATCATGCGGATGATATGAAAAGGTACAGCTTCGGATAGAAAATTGGGAAAGACATAAACAGTACCGGCCAGCACGCCAGCCAATACCTGGACGAAGAATAAAGCAAGCGCAGCGACAAAATAGGGAAGGGCCAGTGCTTGAGTGTGATATTTCATTGTATATTTCCTCGGACAAATTGATGTAAATAGTTCAAATAATTAACCTGAAATACTGGGAGGCCATCCAAGGGTGTTGATGCGACTTGTCCACTCCAGGAAATCAACCAAGTCATCGAGTTCTTGTTCAGTCAAATTGAATTGGGGCATTTGCCGTCGTCCCGCTACTCCTGTCGGTTGCGCACGCATCCAGGCTTTTAATCCGGCTCGCGCACCTTCTGGACTTTGATTTCCGCCATATCGAATCCAAACATTGCCTAATTCCGGCGCAAAATAAGCCCCTTCACCTAGTAAAGAGTGACAATTGATACAGGAATGACGCTCCCATACATGTTTGCCGCGAGCAACCGATTCTGTAAGCGTGGACTCATCGGTAGCAACATTTTTCATATAAAAATGGCTGTGGATGGTTAAAGCCGTGAAAGTCACCAGAAAAAAAATTGAACCGCCATAAAAAATATTACGTGCCGCTGATTTGGTTAAATATTTCGACATATTATTTCCTGTTAGTTTATATATGGTTAAAATTGGCATTAGAGATATTGTAATTTTAACCATAATTATCATATGGATACATAATTTCGTGCGACTGACTTGGATTCTAGCTTAAATAATTAGAGATGGAAAGTTTTGCCTGGTATGTAGGATTTTTCCTTATATCGCAAGATCAGAATCCTATGATATTTAACGAGTTGGTGAAATCCGATTATGTTGGCAATTCCGATGATGAAAATTGGTTCAGAATGCTTATTTACATGCCTAAAATTCTGCTTTCCGCCAATTTTTTCCTGAAGCTTGGTGTTGTTCGTGGCGAGTTCCAACGGTCTGTCAATGCGGCGTCAACTTGTGTCATTTGGAATAACAGACTACACTTCGTTTTACATTTGATCTGAACTGCAAGTTCGGATAATAAAAATCTCGGTATAAAAATCTCCCGCATGGAAGCGAAATTACACAATAAACGCCCCAAGCATCTGAATCTCATCAAGATCAAGCAGCCTTTACCGGCTGTGGTTTCAATTCTGCATCGGATCAGCGGTGTTCTGTTGTTTTTTCCCGGTATCCCACTGTTCTTATACAGTTTGCAAATGTTGTTGCAATCGCCGCAAGGTTTTGAAACTTTGCAGGAATATCTGAATAATCCCATGATTAAGTTGATATTGTTACTTCCATTGTGGTTCTTTTTGCATCACCTGTGTGCCGGCATCCGCCATCTGCTGCTGGATTTGCATGTCGGTGTCGCGCTGACGCAAGCGCAGACAAGTAGTAAGCTGGTACTGGTGATGGGTATTATTCTAACGACGTTGGTAGGGCTGATGCTATGGTAAAGCAATACCGACGTGCCATAACGGGCGCACATTACGGGGTGAAGGATTGGCTGGTGCAACGCGTGACAGCCGTTTTGATGACGCTTTATCTCATTGTGCTGGTGGGTGTTTTGTGCGTTGCTGCACCGCAGGATTATGCGGCATGGAAGGAAATATTCAGCCATCAGGGGATGCGCATTGCGACTTTTGTGTTTTTCATGTGCGTTTTCTGGCATGCCTGGATCGGAATGCGCAATATTCTGATGGATTATGTGCACGCCACGGCAATCCGCCTGACTGCACAGATTATGGTGATTACTGCTTTGCTGTTTTATTGGGTGTGGATTGCTGAAATACTGTGGAGCTGATGTGGCAATAACCAAAAGAAAATTCGATGTAGTCATTGTGGGAGCAGGTGGTGCCGGCATGCGCGCTGCGTTGCGGTTATCCGAAGCAGGATTGAAAGTAGCGGTACTGTCCAAAGTATTTCCCACACGCTCGCACACTGTCTCGGCGCAGGGCGGGATTGCCGCATCGCTGGGGAATGTGACGGAAGACAATTGGCATTGGCACATGTATGACACTGTGAAAGGCTCCGATTACCTGGGTGACCAGGATGCCATTGAATTTATGTGCCGTCAGGCCAATGAAGTGGTGTATGAATTGGAACATTACGGGATGCCGTTCGATCGTCTGGAAAACGGTAAAATTTATCAGCGTCCGTTTGGCGGACAATCGCAAAATTTTGGCGGCGCACAGGCAACGCGTTCTTGTGCTGCGGCTGATCGCACCGGTCATGCGTTATTGCACACGTTGTATCAACGTAATGTCAGCGCCAATACGCAGTTCTTCATTGAGTGGATGGCGTTGGATCTGATCCGTGATGAACAAGGCGATGTGCTGGGCGTCACCGCCATGGAAATGGAAACGGGTGACGTTTCGATCTTGCAAGCCAGAGCGACGCTATTTGCTACCGGCGGTGGCGGGCGGATTTTTCAGGCCAGCACCAACGCATTAATCAACACCGGCGATGGTTTGGGTATTGCCGCACGTGCTGGAATCCCATTGGAAGACATGGAGTTTTGGCAATTTCATCCCACCGGTGTGTATGGGGTGGGGGTATTGATCAGCGAAGCGGTGCGCGGTGAGGGCGGGTATTTGCTGAATAAAGATGGTGAACGTTTCATGGAGCGTTACGCACCCAACGCCAAGGATCTGGCCAGTCGTGACGTGGTTTCACGCGCGATGACGACGGAAATCAAAGATGGACGCGGTTGCGGCGGGGAAAACGATCATTTGCTACTGAAACTGGATCATCTGGGTGCTGACATCATCAAAACCCGTCTACCGGGTATCCGTGAATTGGCGATTAAATTTGCCCATGCTGACCCCATTAATGCGCCGATTCCGGTGGTGCCGACCGCGCATTATATGATGGGTGGCATTCCGACCAATTACTTGGGGCAAGTGGTGGCGCCGTATAAAACCGGTCCGGAAGAAATTGTATCCGGTTTCTATGCAGTGGGAGAGTGCGCCTGTGTTTCCGTGCATGGCGCCAACCGTTTGGGCACCAATTCGTTGCTCGATCTGGTGGTATTCGGACGTGCTGCAGCCAATCAGATCATTGAGGATTTGAAGACCAATCCGCATCATAAGCCATTGCCAGCGGATGCTGCGGATAAAACACTGGCTCGTCTGGCGCGCTTGGAGAATCAGAAAGACGGAGAAAATGTCGCTCAGGTGAATACTGCGTTGGCCAAAACCATGCAGACCTATTGCGGTGTTTTTCGTTTTGAAGATATGCTGCGGCAGGGCGTAGAGAAAATCCTTGAAGTCGGTGAGCGCATCGGTCGGACGGAAATCAAGGATAAAAGCAATGTGTTCAACACAGCGCGAATCGAAGCGCTGGAACTGGAGAATCTGAAGGAGGTCGCCACGGCAACGATGATCTCTGCGGAAGCTCGATGCGAAAGCCGTGGTGCACACGCACGTGACGATTATCCCGAACGCGATGATGTCAAATGGCTAAAGCATACTTTGTATTTCAGTGAAAACAACCGGTTGGATTATAAGCCGGTACGCTTAAAGCCTATCACGGTGGAATCTTTTCCACCTAAAGCCAGAACCTACTAGAATCAGTCGCTTATTTCTTGAATCTGAAACCTGGAAACTATGAAAAAGTATAAACATGCCGCTCTGTTAATTTGGTTCATTTACTGCATCTTATATTCTGTGTTGGTTTCTGCTGACACACGCTATGTGTCTGATCAATTGGAGGTTACTTTACGCAGAGGTCCGACCCTTAGTCACGCTGTTCTCAGAATGTTGAAAAGCGGTACGGCGGTGGAAGTTTTGGAGGTTGATGCAGAGACCGGACATACGCGCGTTAAAACCAATGGTGGTGTCGAAGGTTGGATACTCAGCCGCTATTTGAGTGCCGAGCCAACCGCAAGAATGCAATTGGAAAAAATGATCAAGGAAATGGGGCGTACCGATAATCCTGACCATTCAGTGTTGACTCAGTTAAAAACGATCAGAAGTGACTATGAAGGCGCTAATCAACGTATTGCAAAACTTGAAAGTGAGAATAAGCAATTAGAGGAACAATTGGCTTCGATCCAGAAAACATCTGCCAATGTATTATCGATTGATAAGGAAAATAAGAAACTGCATCAGAAGCTTACGGCAACCGAGGAACGTCTCAATACATTACAGTTGGAGAATGATGAGTTGGGAGATCGTAAGCAAAGAGATTGGTTTGTTGCCGGTGCTCTGGTTTTGGTGGGTGGTGTGGCGCTGGGTTTGATTCTTCCGCTATTTACCAGACGGAAGCAGTCAAGATACGGTAGTTATTAATCTCTGCGTCCTTAGATTATGGCAATAAATAGCCTGATAGAAATAGTACGATATTATTATTCCCTATCCCACAGGATGGAATTGAGTTTACTCAAGCAAATAATGTGAGTAACTTATAAATGATCATAAGATAAAGGACATGCTGTGAGAATTACTGCGCTGTTTTTAACTGTTTTTGGCTTGTTGGGTTTTCTTACATCATGCGCGCATACTAATCCTCCTCCGATAGATATGCAGCAAGCTATTCAAAGAGCCACAACGCCTTGTGATCATGAAGCACTGGTTAAATATTATGACGAAACTGTCAGAGAATTGCGGTCAAAGATAAAAGAACATAAGAAAATGCTTGAATCGTATGGATCGGTGACATTTGATTATGGAAAGGAAGGGCTGGCATTGCAGTCCTATTCTAAGAACTTGATTGCCTTATACGAACAAGCTGTACAAGTTAATATCGATATGGCGAATTCTCATCGATCTATGGCCGGAGAGACTAAATAATTTTCATGATGGTGCGCTCTGATAACGTTGAGGCTTCACTGAAACGTCGTGTTTGAATACATTGCACTTATTGAAATCATGGCATCTTTCTAGCTTGTAGCGGCAATATCCGGGTAAGTAGAGAAGTGCAGTAGTTGATGGTGTCAAGTTTCAAATTTCAAATTTCAAATTCAAAATGGCGGTGGAGGAGATGATCAAAGGCGAGAGTTTGTTGAGCCTTCATGCTGCTTATCAACACCGACTATGGTCATGATTTCCCATGCTTGCAAATGCAAAAGTTTGGCGATTTCTTCATAATCGTCAGGTAAAGCGGCATCATCCCAGCCATTCGCTGAATGTCTGGCTAGATTTACAGCAAGAGTCACATTCCGTACACGTTGTAAATTTGAACAATCATCATCCATCAAGGTGATTAGTAATGTAGGTAATTTCCATTTAACAGCGAGTTCCAGTTGTAATTGATGTAATGAGAAGCCAAAAACACTTTCCTGTGCTGTCGCACTACGTATTGTTTTATCCAGTTTCTGTAAATTTTTTATTTTTAGCATCTCCTTAGGTGCAAAACACCACATGAGCATTTCGGCAATATCATGTAATAACGCAGCGATACGGATTTCTTCAAAATGTAAGTCATGTAAACGAACTGCCCAATCAAACGCATAGGAAGAGGCGATATTTGCACGATGTGCGGTTTTTAACAAATAAACAAGCGCGTTCATATTGTCGCGTCCCAAGGTTTCTTCAACCAATGGTTTTGCCGATACTTTATTTAATGTGGTTTCAAGTCCAAGCATCATGATAATCTGCTCAACTTCCACCACATCATGTTCTTGACTGCGGTGTTTATGCTGTTGCAGATAACGTAATAACTTGACGGTCATGAACGGATCATATTTCACAACATGAGCAATACTGCGAGTGCTCAGGTGCTGTTCGTCTTGCTCCAGAACCGCAAGATTACGCGCAGTCTGTCTTAAAACGGGAATTTCCGCTGTCGTAAGAAAATTAACCCACTCTGATAGTTTTTGCTGTTTTTGTTGTGGCATATTGAGCTCCTGATCGGGAATGCGTACATTTTCTACGACATTCCTTTGATAAATATTTAGAAAACAATAGGCTACTTGAATCTGACTGCTTCAATAAAGATATTTATCGAGATGGTAGAAGCATTGTATCGATAGGAATATCAAGCGGTTAAAAGAATAATCGCTCTAATTCAATGCCAGGATCTTCAGCGCGCATGAAAGCTTCGCCGACAAGAAATGCATTCACTTGATTGTTACGCATCAGTGCAACATCTGCAGGATGATGTATACCACTTTCTGTCACTACAATTTTATGGGATGGGATTTTATTCAATAATTCCAGGGTTGTGTTTAACGATGTTTCAAAAGTCCGTAAGTTACGATTGTTGATACCAATTAAGGGTGTCGTTAACTGGAGTGCCATATCCAGTTCATCCGCATCATGCACTTCCACCAGAACCGCCATACCCAACGAATGGGCTAATTTTTCCAATTTCTGCATCTGTATTAAAGGGTTGCTATCAGATGCATCATCAGCATATTCCAGCAAAAAAGCACTGACTATCAGCAAAATACAATCTGCATGCATGGCGCGCGCTTCAATAATTTGGTATTCATCCAGCATAAAATCTTTACGTAAAACCGGAAGTGGGCATGCTGCACGCGCTTCTTGTAAATACTCGGGGCTACCCATAAAAAACTGTTTATCCGTCAATACCGATAAGCAGGCTGCACCGTGTTGAGCGTAAGTTTTGGCTATCTCGGCAGGCAGAAATTCAAAGGATGGGGTATTTGTTCCCGATGAATGCCCACGTAATATCCCTTTACTGGGGCTGGCTTGTTTAATCTCCGCAATAACAGCGGATTGTCCTGCATTGATTTTGTTATGGATTGCCGCGACAAAATCACGCGGAGGGAGTGCTGATTGGGTTTCTTCGAGTAATAATGAATAGCATTTCAATGCCTTGGCAGCAGTAATTTCTTGCTTTTTGACGGTAAGAATTTTTTTTAAAATGTCGGACATTTTGTTATTAAGCAGAATTTCTGTGGGTAAATTCCACGAGTTCATGAAGTTTCTTCAATGCAGCGCCACTTTCTATAGCTTGATGCGCTGCTTTTATGCCATGTTCAAGCGCACCCGCAATACCGGCTGCATAAATAGCGGCGCCGGCGTTTAATAAGACGATATCACGGGCAGGTGCGGCGACATTTTCCAGGACTGAAAGCAGCATCGCTTTAGCATGCTTGCTATCCGTAACCTGAATCGCCTCGATTGGAGATGTTGTTAGATTAAAGTCTTCCGGTCGGATGGTATAAGTTTCCACTTTGCCATTTTTCAATTCACCGATATTCGTTTCACCGGTTATTGTGATTTCATCCAGTCCATCCTTTCCATTGACAATCAATACGTGTTCGCTGCCCAGTTGCTGCAAGACATGTGCCAGCGTTTCAACCAGATCATGATTAAATACACCGAGTACTTGCCGTTTGGCGCTGGCGGGGTTAGTCAGCGGACCAAGAATGTTAAATAATGTTTTAATGCCTAATTCACGCCGTACTGGCGCGGCGTGTTTCATGGCAGCGTGATAATTGGGAGCAAACATAAAACCGACGCCGATTTCACGGATGCTTTGGGCGACTTGCTGCGGTGTTTGATTAAGATTAACGCCCAGCGCCTCCAGTACATCAGCACTCCCTGATTTGCTTGAAACGGATCTGCCACCATGTTTGGCGACACGAGCTCCCGCAGCGGCGGCAACAAATGCCGATGCCGTTGAAATATTGAATGTGTGTAACGAGTCCCCGCCGGTACCACAAGTATCGACCAGATAAGTACTATCGGGAATATCAACTTTGGTCGCCAATTCGCGCATGACCTGAGCTGCTGCCGCTATTTCTCCGATGGTTTCTTTTTTTACCCGGAGACCGGTGATGATTGCGGCGATTAGCACCGGTGAGATTTCTCCTTGCATAATTTGCCGCATCAGAGACACCATGTCATCATGCATTATTTCTTGATGGGCGATAATGCGGTGCAGTGCTTCTTGTGGAGTCATTGAGATACCTTATTCAATCTAATTGACTGATCGATTAAGAAAATTCTCGAGCATCTGATGTCCATGCTCGCTCAAAATAGATTCGGGATGAAATTGGATGCCTTCAATGGCCAGTGTTTTGTGGCGTAGCCCCATAATTTCATCATCTGCAGTCCATGCTGTAATTTCAAGGCAATCAGGTAATGTCGAGCGCTCAACGACCAGCGAGTGGTAACGAGTCGCGATAAAGGGATTGGGCAGGCCCTGGAAAACACCCGTATTATGATGAAAAATAGGCGATGTTTTGCCATGCATCAGTTGTTTTGCATGAACAACTCGACCACCGAATGCTTGTCCGATGCTTTGATGACCCAGACAAACACCTAATACTGGAATACTTTGACTGAATTGACTGATGACAGAAAGCGACACACCCGCTTCATTGGGAGTACACGGTCCCGGAGAAATGACGATGCGTTCAGGATTGAGCTGTGAAATTTTATCCAGGGTTATTTCATCATTCCGGTATACCACGACTTTTTCCCCCAGTTCAGAAAAATACTGTACTAGGTTATAGGTAAAAGAGTCATAGTTATCAATCATTAGCAACATATTTTTTAACTATTTTTATTAAAAATTCTTGAAGAAAGTTATGTAAATGATGGTTGTGGGACTAAGCGGGCAGATTTTACCAGTTCAGTAGTAATGCTGATAAATATAATCACAATTATTTGAACATTATTTGATCTTACCTTATTAATTCAGTAAAATTAACCGCTTTTTAAACCTTGTCTCACCATAATATGGATGGGAGACTTTACCCATAAGGAACTTATGCGCCATTACGAAATAGTTTTTATTGTTCATCCTGATCAGAGTGAACAAGTACCTGCAATGATCGAACGTTATCGTGGCATTGTTACTGCAAAGAATGGCAAAATTCATCGCGTAGAAGATTGGGGGCGTCGCCAACTTGCCTATCAGATCCAGAAAGTTCATAAAGCACATTATGCGTTAATGAATATTGAATGCGATCAAGAAACCTTAAACGACTTAGATCATGCGTTTAAATTTAATGATGCAATCCTTCGGCATCTCACTATGAAAACAAAGGGGCCTGTCACGGAGGCATCTCCCATGATGCGCCAAGAAGAAAGATCGGGTCTTGCGAGCCCGATTACTTCAGACGCCAGTGCTGACGATGCAGAATCGGATGATTTGTCAGATGAATCTGCTACTGTGTAGATTTTATAGCAATTGTATTGTAATCAAACAATTATTTGTGGGAAAATCATTAAACTAGGCGTTCTGCGGTATACTCCGGCCGGTATTGCCATCGTCGAATTTACAGTTAGGCATGTATCTCAGCAAATTGAAGCCGGTGTAGCGCGACAAATCATGTGTGAAATTCTTACAGTAGCATTGGGTCAACTGGCTTTGACTGTTGCCGAATTCAAGGTTGATAGTGCGATTAAATTAACGGGATTTCTCAACAGAAAAAGTCATCTGAATCAACAGCTAGTGTTACATATAGATCATATCGAACTCATTTAATCATATTCAGTATAGGAATTAAAATGCCACGTTTTGTAAGACGTAAAGACAGTAAAGACAAAGAAAGAGAAAAGAAAGCCAATCGCCCCTTATTTAAGCGCAAAAAGTTTTGCCGTTTCACTGCGGAAGGTATAAAACATGTTGACTATAAAGATATTGAGATCTTAAAAGACTTCATTAGTGAAAACGGTAAGATAATTCCGGCACGTATTACCGGTACTCGTGCTTTTTATCAACGCCAGCTTAGTACAGCAGTGGAACATGCTCGTTTCCTGGCATTGTTACCTTATACTGATCAGCACTAAGGAGTCATGATATGCAAATCATTTTGATGGAAAAAATCACTAACTTAGGACAGCTGGGTGACATTGTTAATGTCAAAAGCGGTTTTGCGCGTAATTATTTGATCCCACAAGGAAAAGCAAAACGTGCTACCGAACAGACTATTGCAGAGTTTCAGTCTAAGCGTGCTGAACTTGAGAAAATTCAAGCGGCATCCTTAGCGGCTGCTCAGGCGATTGCTGACAAATTAGATGGACTGTTGGTACAGATTACTCAGAAAACCGGAAGTGATGGAAAATTATTTGGCTCGGTGACCAATACAAATATTGCTGAAGCACTTGTCGCACAAGGTTTTGCAATTGAGAGATCAATGATCCGCATGCCGCAAGGTCAACTGAAACAAGTTGGCGACTACTCGCTGATAGTAACACTGCATAGTGATGTTTCAGCACATATCACTGTTTCTGTATTAGGCGAAGCAATGCTCTGATTTTCCTATTAATAAGAAAATACTTTAAAAGGACTATTACCATAGTCCTTTTTTCATTGTGATGCAGCAAGTGGTAGAATCAAGCATCAATCAATTATGTTTCTCTGATACCTATGGCGCAATCATCGATCAGTATCCATCAGGATCAGCTCACAGATCCGTACAAAACGCCTCCGCATTCCATTGAAAGCGAGCAGTCAGTCCTGGGGGGATTGATGCTGGATAACAACGCTTGGGAAAAGGTTGCTGATATTATTACTGATAGTGACTTTTATCGGCAGGATCATCGCCTGATCTACCATCATATCTGTAAGCTGATCGAACACAATAAGCCTGCGGATGTGGTCACAGTTGCTGAATCACTGGAAATATCGGCAGTGCTGCTGGATGTCGGTGGACTCGCCTATATTGGCGCTATCGTACAAAATACGCCATCTGCTGCCAATATCAAACGCTATGCCGAAATTGTCCGCGAGCGTTCGATTATGCGTAATCTGGCACAAGTGGGTGTACAGATAACGGATTCCGCTTATAACCCGGCTGGACGTTCCGCAGCTAATTTACTCGATGAAGCGGAAGCGAAAGTTTTTGAAATTGCCGAAGAAGGTGCTCGGGGCAAAGAAGGATTCATCGATATTCAACCACTCCTGAAACAGGTGGTTGAAAGAATAGAGCTGCTTTACAGTCAAGATAACCCAAGTAATGTGACCGGCATCGCTTCCGGTTTTCATGATCTCGATCAAAAGACATCCGGATTCCAACCTGGAGATTTAATCATTGTGGCAGGTCGGCCATCCATGGGTAAAACCGCTTTTTCACTCAATATTGCGGAGCATGTGGCGCTGGAACTCAATAAGCCTGTTGCGGTATTCAGTATGGAGATGGGGGGTGCGCAACTTGCCATGCGGATGTTAGGATCTGTCGGGAAACTGGACCAACATAAGGTTCGTACCGGTCGCTTGGAAGATCAAGACTGGCCCAAGCTGACGCACGCATTAGGCAAGCTGAATGAAGCGCCTATTTTTATTGATGAAAGTGCCGCACTGAATGCTTTGGAACTGAGAGCGCGAGCCAGGCGACTCTATCGTCAGCATGGTGAATTGGGTTTGATTGTGGTGGATTATTTGCAGCTCATGTCATCCAGCAATCAGGGAGAGAATCGCGCTACTGAAATTTCAGAGATATCGCGCGCTTTAAAAGGATTAGCCAAAGAACTTAAAGTGCCTGTGATTGCATTGTCCCAGCTTAACCGCAGTCTTGAGCAACGCCCGAATAAACGTCCGGTCATGTCGGATTTACGTGAATCAGGTGCGATAGAACAAGACGCCGATGTTATTCTTTTTATTTATAGAGATGAAGTTTATAACCCGGATTCGCCCGACAAAGGGATTGCGGAAATTATTATTGGCAAGCAAAGAAATGGCCCGATAGGAAAGATTGATCTGACCTTCCTCGGGGAATATACGCGTTTTGAGAGCTATGCCAAATCAGAATATTATTAGCAAACTATTTTCAGTTGTCGGTTAATCCATAGCCATAATAATGGACGCGACAGATTTTATTTCCTAATCAGTCTGTCAGCGTTCATGATATTTTCCCCATCTGGCCGCTCTGGTAATCCGACATAGCCTGCCGTATTTCTTCTGCGGTGTTCATAACAAAAGGACCACTGCCCGCGATGGGTTCATCAATCGGTTCACCGCATAATAGCAATGCTGTTGTGTTGGGTGCGCTATCCATATGAATACAATCACCTATCCGGTCAAACACACCGACTTCGGCTGCGTTAATGGTTTCAGAATCGCTGACACGTACCGAGCCTTTGAGCACCGCCAGCAGTGTGTTGTGACCATCCGGCACAATCAGGTCGATAGGTTGTTCGCTCGTTAAGCGCAAGTCCCATACGTTCATCGGCGTAAAGGTGTCCGCCGGTCCTGCAGTTCCGTCGAATTCGCCCGCAATTACGCGCACACTGCCTTGACCGTTCGGGAGTCTGATGGCAGGAATCTGACTATCCAGAATACTTTGATAACGGGGCGGCGACATCTTATCCCTGGCGGGTAAGTTGACCCAGAGTTGCACCACTTCAAGCACACCGCCACGCTGTGCGAAATCGCGACCATGAAATTCTTCGTGAACTAAGCCGGAAGCTGCCGTCATCCATTGCACATCGCCCGGGCCAATCTTGCCGCCGCCACCGGAACTGTCACGGTGTTCCACTTCGCCACTATATACGATGGTGACTGTCTCAAAGCCGCGATGCGGATGCTCACCCACACCATGGCGTTGTTTGGTCGGCGAAAATTCCATCGGTCCTGCATAATCGAACAGCAAAAAGGGACTAATCACGGATCCCAGTGCTGAATACGAGAAAAGTGTGCGCACAGGGAAGCCATCACCAACCCAATGCTGATCTGTATTTCGCTGGATACGCAACAATTTCTTGGATGATGCCTCAGGTTTAATTGTCAGCATGAATTATTACCTTTCAGTCCAGAGTTGGTTGGATTCATCATGGTACAACATTATTGTTCATATGAGTAATTTGATGTGTCACCACAATACTGTGAGACACAAATAAACTGTTACAGCGCGTGTAGCACAGATCTGACGATGCGAACTGTCAACCGGAATCATTTCTTCATGAAAATGTGGATTTTCTCACAGGCTTTTAATTATTGGTGCCTATATAGTACGTGCCAGGGAATGTTTTTCCGTGAATTTCCCTGAGTTAGAAGATCAATATTGAATTTCTAACATCTAGCGATTGATGTCTAGATGGCCTTGGACAAATCAAATAAAACTAGCATTGATGACATCCTTGAGTGAAATTCGATTTTATTAATCAAAGCATAGGAGCTTTCCAATGAAAACGATCAGCTTTTTCCGACTGGCGGCAATTTTTATACCGTTATCTTTCCTCAGTACTACGAGTTATGCAGTAGTTTCTGGTGGCGAAGTAAAACAAAACGGCAATGTCACTACTTTAACAGTACCATCAAATAGTCTGCAGTCTCAAATGGCTAATATTAATTTTTCCGGTGCGCGTGCCATGCAAATGCCAGAACCATCGCACATGATACCGGAAACTCTGGAAGTTTCCGGAGGAGCAAAAAAAGCCTTTAAAGGTACGCCTGGTTCTGTATCCGGGCAATCAGGCAATGGAAAGGAAAATCCCATGTCGATTCCTAAATTGAATGCAACCGACGTGAGCGATGGCATTTCAACGCAAGAATTTGGAACATTCCAACATCCCTTCACCACATCACGTGCCGAAGCTAAAGCGGGTCAGGTGTCTAAAGAGTATCCTTTTAGAGCATCCGGTAAGCTCTTTTTCAATATTGGCGCAAGCACATTCGTTTGCTCTGCTTCCTTAATCAAAAAAGGCATTATAGTCACCGCGGCGCACTGTGTAGCGGGATACGGTACGGGCGCGTTTTATAGCAATTGGGTTTTTGTGCCTGCAAAGAATGATAGATTTACCCCGAATGCACCTTATGGCGTATATGGCGTTACAGGCGCTGTGGTAATGACCTCGTGGATTAATGGAACTGATGGATGTAACGTTGTGTGCCCCAATGATGTCGCTGTGTTAGTGGCAGCGCCTGTTGCAGGTGTATATCCTGGCGATCGCACAGGCTTCTTAGGCTATGGCTGGAATAACTTTGGGTTTACTTCTTTTGCAGGACTCAATGCAACCGAAATCACCCAGTTAGGTTATCCGGTAGGACTGGGTAACGGTGTTGCGATGCAGCGCACAGATTCACTTGGTTACACGATAACAACTGCCGGATGGTTTAATAATATCCAGATTGGTTCAAGGATGAGAGGCGGTTCCAGTGGCGGGCCTTGGATTATCAATTTTGGTATTGACCCTTCTGCAACGCCTGATCTCCCAGGTTTAGGTGCTCAGAAGAATACCATCGTTGCTGTGACGAGTTGGGGTTACAACAGCACTGATCCTAAGGTGCAAGGCGCTAGCCCGTTTACCAGCGGTAATATTGTGCCACTGGTAAATTCAGTCTGTCCTAGTGCGGCATGTTAATGCATTGTAACGCATAGCAGTAAGCCCCCGGCTATGTCGGGGGCATCATAGTTTGTTACCTTCTTGTTCTGGCAATATCTTCAAAAATACTTCCCGTTCCGATTCCAGCAGGCTTTCAAGTAGCTGATAAGTAGTCCGCTCTGAATAACCCATAACGATGTGATTTTATGTAATGAATAGATAAATTTGAGCGGTTAAATTCACCAGTTCTTGGTAAAATTGCAGCAATTTCCTGCAAATTTAGCGAGAGTTACATGG
>WBZX01000086.1_pt3 | contig 67897 bp, 59 predicted proteins | sample 5204211 | NCBI WGS metagenome assembly WBZX01 (sample SAMN12344362, study PRJNA552823) | activated sludge metagenome | biome: Activated sludge suspended growth; feature: Nitrification reactor; material: Wastewater; isolation source: activated sludge from nitrification reactor of wastewater...
ACCAATCCTGAAAGCTGAGAGATTGTAATTGGTACTAGCGCCCTCTTTGGCTACAATGTAACTGTTGGCAATAGACCGAAAAGCCAAAAAGTCTTTTGGAAAATTATTTAACCACCTGATAATAAACGTTTTAATTAAAACGAGAGGAACCCATTCAGGTCACAGGGCTGTGTATAAGGACAGAAAATCGACTAAGAAACATATCAGGGCCAAAAGCCAGGGATCAGGAATCGCCTCCGATAAGCCATTTCTTAAACTCTGGAGATCTCTCCTTGCTCACGATAGCGTCCTCTTCGGTAGGTGGGTTCAATTTCAGTTTGACTCTGGATTTAGAATAGGAGATCATTTCATCAATGGCTTCCATCTTGACGATAAACTGGCGGTTGATCCTGAAAAAGTGAACCGGATCTACCATGTGCTCTATCTGGTCAAGACTCTGGTCGAGGGGGTAGCGCTTATTGCCTGGCAAAACCGCAAAGCTGATTTTGTCCTTTGAATAGAAATAAGAGACATTGTCAAGGTCGATGAGCTTGATGGCTTGTCCCATCTTGACCAGTATCCGCTTAGCCTTTCGGATAAAGCCAGCGTCGGCAAGTTTCTGTATGAGATCGTCGCCTTCCACTTCCTTTTTCGACTCTTTTGAAATCTTCTGTAATGCCAGGTCCAGTTCAGCCTGCTTGATAGGCTTGAGCAGGTAATCAATGGCGTTGACTTTAAATGCCTTGAGCGCATACTCATCATAGGCGGTGGCAAAGATGACCGGTGCGGTGACCTGTGCCTTTTCGAAGATGTCAAAGCTTGAACCATCAGCGAGATGAATATCCATGAGGACGACATCCGGAGAGGGATGCTGCTGGAACCATTCCACTGCAGCTTCGATACTGCTCAAGGCGCCAACCACTTCATTATGCGGATCGATTTCTCCCAGCAATTTTTGCAACCTGCGCACGGCAGCCTGTTCGTCTTCGATGATCAATACTTTCATGTAACTGATTTTTTAATGATTGGAATTCGCACAATAAAGGCGTCATTGCTCTTTTCGATGATGACCTTGCGCCCGCTCAGCAATTGATAACGCCTGATAATACTATCCAGCCCAAACTGGGTAGATGGTTCTGCTTTGGATTTGGGCTGCAAAGTATTTCGTACTGTGACGTAATCGTCTGCATCAACAGTGATATAAAGGTCCAGGGGATACTTTTCGGAAATGATATTGTGCTTGACGGCATTCTCGACCAGCATCTGAAGCGTCATCGGCATGATGTAACCATCTTTAGGAGGCGTGTCAATATGCAGGGTCAGATTTGTCCCATACCTCTTCTCAAGAAGGTAGACAAAGCTCTGTACCAGTTCCCATTCCTCTTCGAGAGAGATCGATTCCTGCTCCCTGTATTGCAGTATGCTCCTGTAGAAATCAGATAGCTTTTCAACATACTCAATGGCCACCTCCGGTTGCATGGCGTTTTCATCAATGATGGTGATGAGCGTATTAAAGCTATTGAATAAGAAATGGGGATTGATCTGGGCCTTGAGTGCGGCCAGCTGGGATTCGATCATATCCTTCTTCTGCAGGGCCTGCCTTGCAAAACGTTTTTCACGCGATTTGACCCACCAGTATAGTAGCCCTGCACAGAGGGTCGTCAACAGGCCAATAAACCAGAATTGCCGCCAGAAAGGTTTTGCGATGGTAAACGTATAGGAGGCAGAAGGCTCATCGAGGAAAAAATTATTTTCCGAGGCCATCACCACGAATGTATATGTGCCTGGTGGCAGACTGGAATAGGACGCCACATTGTCTTTGGATTCTTTCCATTGCAAATCATACCCTTCAAGTTTATACCTGTACTTGACAGAGGATGGAGATATATACCACAACCCAACATAATTGAATGAAATATAATTCTGAGCGTAGGTAAACGAATGAGTCTCCGTAAAATCAATTGGTTTGTCAAAAACGGCAACCTGTGTCAATTGTGTGCGTGGATCAATACTGAGCTTGTGCGCTGTTGAAAAATACTTGAAGATGACATTGAGCCCGCTGATATAAGTATTGCCTTTGGAGTCACTGGTGCCTGTATTGAATCCTGCTTCGATTTCAGTAATACCGATCTCATCATTGTAATACATAAAATGTCTCCTCTCTGGTTCCATCAGGTCTATGCCCCTGTCATGCAGGATGACCATTTCCCCATTGGGTGCAATCCGGATAGTCCCGAGATTCATATTGTCGAGTCCTTCTTTGATTCCAAGTGGTTTGTATTGTGTACCAATCAATTCGACCAGCCCAAGATCGATCGTGTTAAACCAATAGTGTCCCTGGTCATCTTCGCACACCCCATTTACGATTTTGATCTCAAGGCTGTCATTGCCCTTGTACTGGACAAAATTATTTCCATCCAGGCAATAGACGCCTTCTCCGTTCATCGCAAACCAGGGCCTGTCCTTCGAGTCGACAAATACCTGGTTGACAAATGGCAGATTGGAATTGAGTGGACCACGGAGGGCCTGAAATGCAGATTGGTTTTCCTCCATGATATTCCTATCTGCAGGAAAGCGAACCACGCCCTCCAATGTAGCCAGCCATATCTCTTTTTTGGTGGCGGCCACAGACATGATGGTGATGCCACCATTGTCCAGGATTGGTCCGATATGCTTGAGCTTCCCTGTTGATGGTTCGTAGACATATAAGCCTTCGTCCAGTGTTCCAATCCAGATATTGTGAAAGCCATCTTCTAACAAATCCTTAATATTGAAATCCACCTGTGGCAATACACGAATGGCTTTGGATACTGTGAGGGATTGTGCTTCAATCCGGTATAGCCCTTTCTTTGTTCCAACCCATAACCGGTCGTGGTGATCGCAGTGCAATGCCTGAATTTCAGGTATACTGACTTCCAGCGATTCGAAAGGACGGAAGGCTGAAAACAATTTACCTTCCTCAGAGGCCAGCCAGATATTCCCTTCGAGGTCTGAAAGTAAATCAGAAATGCGGCCAAACTTAAATCCGCGGAGATTTTCAAGTCTGCGGACAAATGGATGTTCATTGCTGTATCTCCATACTCCACTGGTACTGGTCCCTACCCACACTTCCCTACCGTCAAAGATGGTAAAGGAGGTTATAGCATCCATCTGTTGCTGCTCAAACGGGCGCGATATTTTTCCTGAGACTGCATCGTAATAGACGACTCCAAACTCGAAAGTTCCGATCCATACATTGCCGCGCTCATCAGATTCAAGTGCGGTGATGATCTGGTCAGGTAGTCCATCCTTTAATCCCAGTTGCTCAATTCTCTTTGTCTCTTGTTGAAAGGTGCAGATATTGATTCCATCATCGGTCCCCAGCCAGATCTTACCATCCGGAGTGCAGATCATGGTATAGATATCTTCTCCCTGCAGCCCGTCATCTTCATCAATATTAAAAAGCCTGGCTCCTGTATAGATATATACACCCTCTCCATAGGTGGCAAACCAAATGTATCCCTGAGCATCCTGGGTAATCGATGTGATGGATTTAGCCGGATTACCTTCTTCAATATCAAATGCATGTGCCTTCCTGGTTTTATCCAGGTAGAAGATTTTGCCAGACGCTGTGCCAATCCATATACGTGAGTCTTTATCTTCAAACAAGGCGGTAACCTGTATTGCTGTATCCGGTGAGCTGACAGGAACCATGTGTAATATCATTCCATCATACTGCATTAGCCCTTTGTCAGTACCCAACCAGATCATGCATTGATGGTCCTGTATGACCGTATGCATCGGGACACCGACATTTTCATCACCTAAATCATGCTGGATAAACCTGGGTTCCTGGGCAAGACCTGAAGCCAGGACAAACATTGCAGTGATGGAGAGAAACGACCGGCTCATTCTGGTTTCTCTGCCTTAAATTCCATATCAATATTGACATCGATCTCTTCAGCGATCTTCTGCATGACGATCTTTGGTATGGTGATCCCGTGATCATTGACGGGGACCAGAAAATGAGCCTGGATGCGGGCTGAACCATTGTGAATGGTAAGCGTGCCGCGAATGATTCTCTCCTTGACAACGCCGTGGATATCCATTGCCCCTTTAGCCCTTACCGCATAGGTCCCTGCAATATCGAAGGGGATATCTTCAATAAACTTGCCCTTGAATGTCGCCTGTGGGTACTTTTTCTGCTCGAGGTAGTTTTCCATAAAGTGAGTCTGCTGTAGCTCGCTGTTGAAACCTTCAAAGCTATTGACGCGAACTGAAAAAGCAAATGAATTGGTAGACGGATCAATCAGTCCCCTCATGGCTTTGCTTTCGGCCTTGATCAGTTCCAGCGGAGCCTCGGATTTGATTTGCACCAATCCATTCTCTGCACGAAGCATCGGGTGTTGGGCAAAGATAAAATCTGTAAGCCCCAGGAACAGCGAGAGGATGAAGACACTTCTTGAAAACATTGGGTACAAAATAAAGTCATTCTTAGCCTTTAAAAAGCAAACACCAATGGGAATCACTTAAAAAAAGGGATGAGCGGGCTTAAAACAGGGATGAGCGCATATACCCCTTCCAGGCTAAATGGCTCTTTTGTAGCTGTAACAGCAAGCTGGCAATCTGTCTTCCAAAAGAGGATTCATGCCGGCAAACGACTATTCAAGGCAAATCTTTGTGGCGGCACGCCCATCAATGGATACTACATATATCCCTCTCGGCCAATCCACGACAGAAAGCTGATGCTGCCCCGGAAGAAGATTTGATGCCCATTGAACCGTACCCTGCATATTCGTGATTGTGCAAAATCCTTTGACAGGGACATCGACAAAGACACTTTCTGAAGCTGGATTCGGACCAACCACCAATTGCCTGGCTTTTCGATCAAGGGATGATGCGGAAAGCAGGTTGTCAGTGCTCACCTGGTCTATACACACGTAGGCAGGAGTATTCATTCCAAAAATACCTACATCACTTGAAGTCATTCTCAGTAACAGGGAGTCTACTTCACCAAGTATGGTCAGATCCACGTATGTCCAGTCCTTGAGGATATAGTCCTTCTGGGCCTGAGGAAAGCGATAGTCTGCGAGGTAGATATTGATACTGTCATCATCGATTGCGCCACCTGAATACTTCCTGATCGTCAGCAATAAAAAATCAGGGTCTTTTCCTGACTCACCACCAAATTTCTTAGCAAAACTATCCCCGTCACGTACACTCAGGTAGGTGTAGGTACTGTTGTTGACATACATGCCGATCATTGGCTTGCCTATTGCATTGGGCTGAAGCCTCACTACAATGGGATCATAGATATACCCTACACCATAGGTCGATGTACCTAATGCCCCGGTGCCGGATATTGCACTGTACTGATTGAGGAATCCAGGTGTAGTGGTGTTGGTATCTGCAGAGATCGCCCATCCGGACCAATAGTCAAATTCCGCATCATAGAAGTTGGGAAGTTCAATGGAGCCGCTACGGAAGCTACCATCAGGAGCTGCATTATTCAGATGTTGTCCAGGGTGAAGGTTGAAATTTTCGAACCCTGCCATCACTTGTGCGTTGGCATTCACCAGAGCTATCCCTGTCAACAGCAGGGCTACAAAAAGGGGGTGGAATTTTTGGCTCATCAGATGATTATATACAATCGTGACTTAAAGACAACAAAGGCCGGAGACCTGGTATTGAAGAGCAAATATCCTTAGTTTCTATCGCATCAGGACAAGAGAAAACGCACGCCGCCTGTAAAACTTCTGCCGGGCATTGGGCGCCTTTCAATGATCCTGTATGGGACATTCCAGATATTATCGGCTTGAAGATACAACGTACATTTGATTTTACTGTGTATAAAATTATAGTTTAGCCCCCCTGATCCGACATTTCCCGCCTCTACATCCTGATTGATCCCTGGTGATGGTCCAAACCAATGATGGTTGTAATATCCACTCCATTGGCGATAACTTGCCGTAAACCCTGCTATAGCATTCTCAACCGGCACATAGAAGAGCTGGTCTCCCTCACTGATATTAAATTCAGGCAGCGGGGCCCCGAAAACTGACCAGGAAAAATCAAGCCCCAGGTTACCATTGAATTGCCAGTCATTGGCATTGATCCTCATGCTGGCCCGCACTTCCAATCCCTTGCTATTGACTTCGGCAATATTGATCGGTGACCAGTAATTGCTGACATCCTTGACAGGAGGCATCCACATGATCCACTGATCTATAGTCCGGGTATATGCTGTCAATGAGGAATTAAACAGTGTATTGCTCCCTGATACCGAATAGTTGATACCTGCCTCTAATGTCCATCCCTGCTCTGGCATGAGAAGGGGGTTGCCACCGGGTTTCCAATGGAGGTCATTGAGCGTCGGTGTGCGATAATTGCGTGAAAGGCTTGTCTTGAGGGATATGTTATGGATACCTGACCACTCCATGGCAAGATCAAGCAGCAAGGGTGACCATTGGTCATCAGTGACCTCCTCCCTCATCTGCAATCGCCAGACCCAATCACCGTGAACCAGCCCTGCGGATGTAAATGCGGCATATTGATTACGTGATGTACCAGCATCATAATTGGCTGAAGTCGCTTCCACTGCTTCTGTGTACAAACCACCTGTCACGCTCATCCCGGGAAATAACCTAAAAGAAGTTGCTGCTTCAGCCAGCCATGTCCTGAAGTGATTGTGTGTGTAGAGCAGGATAAGGGAGTCCTGGTAATCAATACTTTCTTCCAGCCAGGCAGTCTTACATTGCCAGCTGAATTTTTCTCCTTTGCGCATCCATTGCAGTGACCCCCGGAGGTTGTCATCCTGTTGGGCTGACTTACTTGTGGTCTGGGTGGAGGTCGGAGGAATTTCCCTGTCGGCATATTGATACCATAGCCTTGCGGTCAATTGCTCCCGTTCGTTGATGGCCCACATGACTTCCTGGAGCAAGCCCTTATTCTGCAGATGGTGGTGTACCTGATTGCGTTCAGGCGACCCTTCATTTAGCCTGTAACGGTAATTGTTATCCGCGGTCTGGTAAAACAACTTTGTAGAAAACCTGAGCTTTTCAAATCCATATTGCAGTTTCATTTCCGCCAGCCAGGCTCCCCAGCTACCTGCAGACACATTGATTCCTACCTGGTCATTGCTGGTCAGTGTTTCATTAGTAAGGGAGATCAGGCCGCCTACTGCCCCCGAGCCAAATGCTGCGCCATGGCCACCATAGTGCACCGCGATTTCATCTGTAAAAAAAGAAGGGACCAAAGCCAGGTCTACCATACCCAGCATCGGATTGCGCATAGGGATTCCATTCCACAGGATCTGCGTATGGGCTGCACTGGCCCCCCGGATCCCAAGGGTCGCGAGTGTACCACTGCCATAGGTGCGTACATATAGCGGCGTATGCATTGCCAGTTGAGCAGAAAGTGTATTGTACTGGCCAAGGGCCATCGAATGGCTGTCGATCACATCCGTATGCTTGCCGATGTCCGTGAGATTTATTCGATGGGCGGTGACTTCAACTTCCTCCAATAGGTTGATGCTATCCTGTTGGCCTGATACGACCATGGGCTGTATTACTATCGCTCCGGCGAGCAGGATAGTCACTACATATAAAACCCGAAGGTCGGCGTACCGCATGAATCAAAAGTAAAACTAAAAAAGCCATAAATACTTGCCCCGCCTTGTAAACCTGCCTTGTTTGTCGGAAAAAACGCAATTCTCAGAATCATTTGATCCCTTCTTTTTGAAGATTGTCCCCATTTATCCGGTGTTCGTCGATAATACCCAAATCCTTCCAACCGCTGAGGCCAACCAGGAGTCTTTGGCGATATAAGATACCGCATAGCAAATGAAAAGAAGATTGTCCAATTGCCAGCAAATAGCGGACGATAGATTCATAAAGCCCAATACTGGCGCTGCGCCAACATTTAACTTCTTTGTTCAGCTGGTATGCATGATGGCAAAATATAGCAACACCCATTTAACCAGATGGTGCAGCCCACATAGGGACAGTAAAATACGGATTGCCAAAAAAATATATGCACAAGCAAGTCTCCTCTCAGGAATTTATTTATGCGCAGCGGATCAGCACCGTAAAACTAAACCCAAATGGAACTTCGGACCTACTACACACTAATCATCTTTACGCTATTGCTGAAATCCGGGGACTTATTGGCACAAGCCACTTCGGCCGACTCCCTGACTACTCGGCAATACAGGATAGGGATACATTCTGGCCTTGAACACAACCTGTATCTTGATCCGCTGACAACACCGCTAATTTATAAAGGCGATGGCCTGAAGTTTGGTATTTCCTATCAATGTCAAAATATTAAATCCCAAATGAATATCACCCTCGAGTATACTTCGATGAGTGAAATAGCTAAATATCATCAAGATCGGGTATTGTATATAACCCCGCTGGAATATTTTCCCGAAATCGACATTACCGGAGACACCGTATTGCGAGCCAGGATTTCAGAGGCAAAACTTCAGCACATGGGTTTCTGTATGACCTATTATAAGAAGATGATGCCAAAGCACAACAAACACATGGCCATCAATATAGGCGCAGGCATCGACAGCCACTTGCGCATTCCCCCTGCGGAAAACGTCATTTTGTTTACTCCTCTATGGCTGAACGAATTTAACCTTGGGATTATGGGCCAATATTCACCAAATTCGAAAATAGACATTTCAATAGGTGCGGAAATCGCCATATTCTCCTTAGCTGCGAGGCTGCCGTATTCGATAAGCCCTGTTGAACCAAACACAAGCGTATACACCTCAGCCCTTTCCATGATCAAAGTCGTCAGTTGGAATAGCTATCAATCGGGAAAAGCATTTTTAATATTTGAATATTCGCTTCAACGGCGAACAGCCCTACAACTGAGCATAAACTGTTACTATCTCCATTACCGGGATCCGGAAAGTATCCGTTTTATTCAATCGAGCTCCAATATTGGTGTAACCTACAACTTCATAAAATGAAAATTATAAAATGGCTTAACCCTATAATTTGGATGGTTGCTGCCGGGATTGTCCTCCTTGGTTGCGAAAAAACATTTATCGGAACAGAAGAGGCTGATAATCCAGTAGAAAATTTCGAATTGGTTTGGAAATATTTTGATGAACATTACGGCATGTTTGAAGTCAAGCAGATTGACTGGGAAATGCAATATCAAATATACAGGCCAATTCTAGATGAACAATCAAGCGATGCTGATTTGTATGCTGTGCTTGTTTCGATGTTGAAGATATTTAATGATAACCATGTCACTTTACACACCACAGAACGCCATTTTCCAACTTTCAGATCCGGGATATTGGGAAACCCTCCATATTCATTTCAAGAGGACTTTAATGTGGATGTGATTAAAAATATTTATGTTCCAAACTTAAAGGAAGTATCCGGTGATATGCGTTATGGCACGATAGCCCCATATAATATAGGCTACATTTTAATCTTCAGCGCAGAAGAATCCCTTTCCAAGACTGAACATTCAATTGATCAGGTCATTGAAAAGCTGAAAGACACAAAAGGTATAATCGTAGATATCAGGCCGCATTCGGGGGGCTATGACTATCTAGGACAATATATCGCCGGAAAATTTGCAGCCTCAAAGAAGCTATACATGACCAGCAAAAGAAAAAAGGGTCCAGCACATTCAGATTTTACTGAAACCCTTAATTGGTATGTAGAACCAACCGGTGAATCCCAGTACTTAAAAAAGGTCATTTTGATCACCTCCCGGTTCACTATGAGCGGCGCTGAGACGTTGGCCCTGGCGATGAAACAGAATGACCAGATCGAACAATTAGGCGACACGACTTCCGGTGCGTTTTCGGATCAGATAACAACTGAAATGTACAATGGATGGTTGCTTTCGCTTTCAGTTGGTGATTATCGGGCTGCAGATGGCTTGAGTTACGAGGGGATTGGCCTTGCCCCGGATTACCGTATTGTTGCTACCAAAGCAGAACTTGATCTTGGTCAGGATAAACCCTTAGAGCTGGCCATAGAAAAATTGAAGTGACCATCATCACCAAAATTAGCCTGTATAAAAGACAGGAGGAAGGACTTCCTCTGTAAGTCTTGTAGCGTACGTAATTCCTCCAGCCGACAAAAGAATAATTGGTTTGTGAAACGTATTGAGTGCTAATACAAAACCTGATGCCAATGGAGGCCATTTCGGATGCCTGTCAAGATGACATTTGACCAACTCCATGCAACAGATCATTGAATGTAGTACCCGTTGATCATCGCGCTGAATAATGGAATGGAGTTAGATCTGATTAATCCTGTGCGTTGATCAGGAAGACCCTGACCTCCTCAATCTTCTTGTTGGTGACTTTTTCGATGACAAAGCGGTAATCATCCATTTCGAAGTCCTTTCCCATCTCGGGGATCTGGCCAGAGGTCATGACGATATAGCCTGATAGGGTCTCATACTCACCAACTGGAAATTTCAGCGACGGATACTTGCTGTTTAGGTAGTCAATCTCAAGCCTTGCTGAAAAAAGAAATTCATTTTCGCTGATCATTTCCTCGAGATGATCTTCCTGGTCATGTTCATCCTCGATCTCCCCAAAGATTTCTTCAGTGATGTCCTCGAGGGTGATGATGCCTGCGGTGCCCCCAAACTCATCCACTACCACTGCGATATTATTCTTCTGCCGTGTAAATGTGGTGAGGATATCCAACACACTGGTGACCTCCGGAACATGCTGTATGGGGATGATCATCCTCTTCATCTCCAGCGGGGCCTGCAACAGATTCTGATGATGGATATAGCCAAGGATATTATCAATATCTCCCTGGGATATGAGTATACGCGAATGCCGTGTTTCGATAAATACTTTTTTCAGTTCTTCCAGGCCATCCTCGATATCGACATGCACGATTTCCGTCCTGGGCACCATGCATTCCCGGGCTTTAAGGTTCTTTAGCTGAAGTGCATTCTTAAACATATCTGCTTCCAGTTCATCCTGGTCTTTGGTCAGCGACCCTTCGACATAATCCTGGAGATCCAGCCGTGTAAATGCGTCTTCGACATGATTGAGGGGCACCCTAAACACATATTTCATCAGGATATTGGAAAGCGACATCATCACCCATACCGGAAATCTCAATACCCACTGGAAGAAAACAACCGGATAGGAAACCAAAAGGAGGGCCCTGTTGGCAAATGTCCTGAAGATGATTTTGGGGTAATACTCTCCGAGGAACAGAATCACAAGCGTGGAAACCAACATGACAATGATAAGCCGTAAAGCTTCTGATGGCACAAATGAAATGAGCACGGGCTCGATCAGCAAGGTCATGCAGTAGGTGTAGATGACCAGCACGATATTGTTTCCTACCAGGAGTGTGCTGAGGACTTGCTTTGGTTTGTTGTAGAAACCTGCGATCAGTTTACTGCGGCTGGTCCCTTTGTCCCTTTCAATTTCGACCCCAAGCTTATTGGCCGTAATAAAGGCGATCTCCGTCCCTGAGAAAAAGGCGGAAAGGACCAGCGTCAATAGGATCAGCAGCAGTAGCGAAATCATGTAGGATTCAAAGATAGCTAAGTAAGTTAGTAGTTAAAAGTTAGTAGTTAAAAGTTAGTAGTTAAAAGTTAGTAGTTAAAAGTTAGTAGTTAAAAGTTAGTAGTAATCAGTAGGCAGTAAGCAGTAAAATGTATTTCTACGAAATACATTTTACTGATATTAATAAATCTGATTGCAGGCTGGAAAATGCTCAATGATCCCTTTTTGATCTCTGCACAGGAGGTACAGCACGTGGCTGTAGAGCGGGCTTGACAGCAACAGGCTTAGTTGGTTGAACTGAGTCCTGCGACGCAGATTGCTCCTGGTAATGCATATCCCCGGAGACCGCATTCAATTCATAACGGGTAAAACCTTCATTGGATTTGAATCCATAACTGTAGACGATGCTTCCGTCGGATCGGGTGATGCGTACGAAACGGTCTGTGTATATCTCTTTCGTCTTTTCATCCCAGATCAATTCCGGGCCATCCATCCGCTCTCCATTGTCATTGCGGAGGACTACATTTTTCTGGACGGTGATCGTGCGATTGGCCTGATCCCGCAGGGCGTAGTCCGAGGTGAGCCAGCTCCTGGGCTGCCTTGACTTATCGTAGAAAGTCACTTCGATCCCTTCCGGAAATTGCTCCACGACTGCTCGTTTTTCATACACCCTTCGCAGCAAGGGTGCCTTGAGTTTAAACACTTCATAGCTACTGTCTGTATACACCACATCCACATCCCTGGCCTCTTCGACATTCTCAATCCCAGAGCTCATATATCTTGACAAGTCAGCTTCGTCGACCACGCATGACTGTATGGCAACAAATAAAAGGAGCAAGATCAAGGTCTGTTTCATCACCGGGTATGCAGGATACTATTTGAGCACGGTCACTGTGCCATGGAAGGTAAGTGGTATGTCATCAAGGAAGTCAATTACAGCCACATAAGAATATACACCAGGGTTGACAGGCTTATTGTTCATCGTACCATCCCAACCCAGGGTGGCATCATTGAGTTCAAAATTATTCCTTTCCCACATCAGTCCACCCCACCGGTCAAAGATCTGGAATTGTCGGATCCCGGTAGCTGCATGATTACCATACGCAGTCAGTTGGTCATTGATCCCATCGCTATTGGCAGATATGACATTGGGGATATAGATGGGTTTGTAGGCATCTACGATAATCAGGACAGAGTCTGATGTGACACATCCCGCATCATTGGTGATGGTGACTACGTACCAGCCGGTGCGATGCGGCAATACGGATGTATTGAGGCTATTGGGATCATCTACTCCTATTGGCGGTGTCCAGGTGACCGTAGAAGGAGAAGCCGGAATTGGTATAGCATTCAGTTGGGTGGTTTCACCGAGTTGCACATACATCGTATCTCCTGCTTCTACTGCGAAGACATCGGAAGGAAGGACATTCACGTCGATCTGGTTTTCACACCCTTTCTGATCCTGTACACAAAGCGTGTACATGCCTGGCATCAGGGATGGGAAAACACTTGCCGGCTGATAGTTGACACAGTCCAGGCTGTATTGATATTCGGGGCTTCCGCTGACCCCGACACCTTGTATGACTCCACTGGCTGTACCCGGGCAAACCTGGTCCCGGATATTGGCTGTCACGGAGAGCGTTGAAGTATCCTGACAACAGGGTTCAACATAGAAATCAAGGATCTCTGTGACGACACAACCCTTAGAACTTGTCACCGTCAGGGCAACTTTCTTGGCACCAAATGATTCATAGACCACATTGATAGGGCCTTTAGTGGTATCAAAGAGTGGATTGGCCCCAGCACCAAAATTCCATAGATAATGGACAATGCTGTCTGTAGGGGCAAGGGATTGATTACTAAAAATGATCGTCTTGTCACATTCGAAGGCCTGGACTGCCGAAACATCAAATGCGGGTTCAGGTCCCTGGAAGGTTCCTGTGCCCCCCCATTGAATCGAAAACCCTAGTCCGGACTGACTGAAATTATTGACTAACAGAGCGTAGCTATGGCCTGCGACCATATCGAGTGCATCGACAAAATTATTTTGCCCGGCACCATTGCACCCTGCAGGTTCGGTATTGTCCGGATCGCCATCCCGCAATCCTGTCGGACCATTGCACCTTACCCAGTTTTGAAATGGAAATCCAACATTGGCTCCGGCTGCCATACATCTCTTTGCTTCCTTATTATCGCAATCATCAATGCCTCCCGGTAATTCATAAACTACAAAATCGATATCATCGGATTCGAAACCTGGCTGGTAATTATTAGGTGTAAGGGTAAAGGTTAGCGTCCCTGAAACATCGCAGGTCCATTTATACCACGCAGAACTGAATTCCTGACCGATACAGGTAGTAGTGACATCGGGATCCATTGCACCAACTCCTAAAAGCGTATCTACAACAAACTGTGATTTATCACAAAGGATTACAGCCTTGGAGCAATCGGATTGTGGATTGGGAGGAGGAATGAACCCTTCGAGACATATCTGGAATGTACCAGTGAATTTATTTTGTCCTTCCACAAGGAGGTAGTATACCCTGCCGATGACCAGCCCTTCGACGGATAGTTCGACCTGGTTGGTGACCGAAGAAGTGATATTACATCCTACTCTATTGAGGGCATTGCAATTACCTTCAAAAACAGCCACTGCCGGATTTTTAAGGGTACCCAACCCATTGATTGACCCTGAGACCTTTATATATATGGCAGGTGTCTGGGGAATGAAAGTAAACCAGACCTCATTTTCAAGTTCAAGGAAACAATTCCCGACGGGTGGTGGGCCCGTGTATGGCTTGGCATTTACGTTGGTATAAGCTCCCGGAGCGCTGCACCACGAATCACTATCAGGCAGGTGAATGGCTGTAAAGCAATCGTCATTTACAGGCTGGGCCTCCAGGCTTAAGCCAAAAAGTGTTAACAAAACCACCAGAAATCGGATCCTCATGCAGGTATTGGGTATTGATCTGTATGCTTTATAAGATACGAAATTAACAATTATGTAGTGTGCGGGTTGAAGGTAAAAGGGGCCTTTGGTCAAATTGTAACACTACTTTAACGAATAACATGACGGATTGGGACCACAGAAGGTTGGGAACTGGTAAAATATCTTTTGCCCCCTGGCCCTTTAAAGGCAAACGTTTATAGATTTCTCATAAGAGATTAAGTATCCTAAGCTTACCATAATGGATACCCAAGTATACTCGGCCAGCGGCCGTTGGATGGAGTTCTCTCCGCCAACCAATGAATACCTAAGGGGAATACCAAAAGGATTTCTGAATTGGAATCACTGTGTTGGCGGAGAGAACAATTCGACTCCGCTCATCGCACCGCTCCATCCAGCGGCTCTTTTATTTCCTGCAGAAATTTACAGGCAGGCCAATTTCAAAGAGTTCCTATCAGAATTCCAAATGTGATTCCTCACTGGTATCACTATGGTGGCAGGAGCAAACTCCTGCCACGGCCATTAAAAGAAGAGGGATATCAGGGGATGTCGAGTAACTTTGTAGCTATGAAACTAGCCAGGCATATTCCTAATACATTGACAATGACCAATTTACTATTGGGGATGATGGCGATCATCGCGCTGACCAATGCATTGGTTTCCACGGCAATGCTGTTGATGGCGGGAAGCCTGGTGGCGGATGTGCTGGATGGGGCGATTGCGAGGAAGTTAGGGGTCCATGATGGTTTGGGAATACAATTGGATTCCCTTGCAGACATGGTGACTTTCGGGGTCTTTCCGGCGATGATGATTTTTTATTGTGGAGCAAGATATGGCGGTGGGATGCCCGGGCAGGAGATGATTGCCATATTTGCTTCGTTGTCAGCTGTTTCGGCAGGACTTAGATTGGGCAGGTTCAATATTGACGTGCGTCCTAGAGAATACTTCTGGGGACTTGCTACTCCGGCTGGTGGTATCCTGGTAGCTGGATGGCTTTGGGCTCAGCACACTGGCAGGGATTATGGCTTTGGGGTATCGGATATGCCGTGGCTTGGGGTGGTTGTACCGGTTTTCCTGGCAATAGCTTACCAGGTGCCTTTGAAACTGCCCGGATTGAAATCTCCTAAACCTGGAATCATCACGGCGATTGGCCTGGCCATTGCGACAGGAGCCGGACTCATATTCTTTGGGCCGATTGCTATTCCTGCGGGGATCGTGGGGTATGTGTTTTTAGGGTTTTTAAATCTGGCATTACGTTGGTATTGAGATGCCGTTCGTTTCGGCTAACGCTCAACGACCGGGGAATCTACTCTGGAATTCTCATTGGGATTTTAAATGGGTATCATAGTGCCGTTCGTTTCGGCTAACGCTCAACGACCGGGGAATCATCTTGCGTGTTTTGTATGGTCGTTTCGGCTAACGCTCAACGACCCATATTAAGCAAGTGATCATAACTTTCTACTTTGCAGCAGTTGGAAAATGAGATGTGAACCCCTAGTTTAGTATCTCACCAGTACGAAAATTGATCATGAAGGGATACATGTATATCCTGGAATGCTCAAATGGGCTCTATTATGTCGGAAGTACTAATGATCTCCAATTGAGGATTTCTGCTCATCAGCGCGGGGAGGGTGAAAACTTTACAACAAAGCATCTACCGGTCAAATTGGTATATTTTGAAGAATTCAGCAGGATTGATCTTGCTTTCAACAGGGAGAAACAGGTGCAAGGTTGGAGTAGGAAAAAGAAAGAATCCCTGATTTATGGAGCTAAGCGTAAACTACATGATCTTTCAGAATGCAAAAATGACACGCACTACAAAATCTCCATGGCTCGCTTAAACAAAGAAGTTAAGTCTCCTGATCGTTGAGCGTTAGCCGAAACGATCCAGCAAAATTTTGGGGGAAATTCCCGGTCGTTGAGCGTTAGCCGAAACGAACGGTGAGATTATTTACCTTTGGGGTATGAAATTCAAAGCCGAAATCAACGTCATGCCACACAAGGAATTGCTCGACCCACAGGGCAAGACGGTGGCACGCAATATGGATCATGCAGGAATCTTTGGGGTACAGGATGTACGGATCGGGAAACGGATCGAAGTCGCCCTGGAAGCTGCTGATGAAAACGCAGCCCGCGCCCTGATCGACCAGGCGTGCCAGAAGTTCCTGGCCAATATGATCATGGAAAACTACACGTTTGAGATCAAGCCTGCCTAAGGGTGCTCTATATCGTCCCCACCCCTATCGGAAACCTGGGTGACATCACACACCGGGCACAGGAAGTGCTGTCTACCGTGGACCTCATCCTGGCTGAAGACACCCGTGTCACGCAACGGTTGCTGGCCAGGTACGAAATCCAAACACCACTGCGGTCTTACCATGCGCACAATGAGCATCAGACCACAGCCAATGTCATCCAACTCCTCAAGGATGGTAAAACCATAGCGCTGGTCTCCGATGCGGGTACGCCCGGCATTTCTGATCCAGGATTTATGTTAGTCAGGGCATGTAGGGAAGCTGAAGAAGAGGTAGTTGTATTGCCTGGGCCGACTGCCTTTGTGCCTGCACTGGTGGGTTCCGGATTCCCATGTGACCGGTTTTTCTTTGAAGGGTTCCTCCCCCATAAAAAGGGCAGGCAGACCCGCTGGAAATTTCTGGCCACAATTCCACACACCCTGGTACTGTATGAATCTCCCTATCGGCTGGTGAAGTGCCTGGAAGAAATCAAAACGTACCTGGGCGAAATACGAAGGGTCTGTGTGGTCAGGGAAATCTCAAAAATGCACGAGCAGTATCACTTTGGCACCGCAACTGAACTATCTGCCTGGTTTGAAAAGCACCCGGAGAAAGTCAAAGGGGAGATGGTCGTCATCATCTCCCCGGAAACGGCAGCCAGGGAAGGCCAGGATGAGGACGATAGCGAATAATTTAAGGGAGATACATATATCATATTTTTGTTATATATTCGCACAAAATTTATCTCCCCGATATGAAACGCTCTACGCTATTCTTCGCTACACTTGCCTTTTTACTCGCAGCCTGTTCAGGCAATGATGCCAAATTTGAAGGAGTGTGGCAGTCTGTCAATGACCCCTCAAGGCAGATCATCTTTACAGCCATAGGTAAATCCATCACCTTTGAAACCAGGAACATGACTTCCCCGATACAGGGCCTGCCTGGAAAATTCAATGAAGAAGCAAACGCCCTTGAATTTGACCAGGGCAATGGCACAAAATCTTCCCTCGTCTATGTAGACTCCACAAAACACATAGTAGGACTTGGTGATGAGTTTGAAAGAGCTACCAGTATCGCCCAGGATAAGACTGAAGCCAGCGAAGCCGCTGCAGAAGAACCCGAATCTACACCAGCAGAAAACACTGAGGCCTCATCGACAGTAGCTCCAACCAAAAGCAGTTGCGATAAAGGGGACATCCTGGTGATCAGCGGCAACAATGTGCGGGTGCGCAATGAGCCGGACATCAGCAAGCAAAACATCCTCTTCCAGGTCCACAAAGGGTATGAAGTAGTGCGTCTTGGCGACAAGAAAGTCGATGGCCAGAAATGGTACAAAGTCTGCTATGAAGGCAACATCGGCTGGGTCAGCGGACAGTACGCGGCTAAGAAGTAAGCAACTATATATGCAAGGCCCTGTTTTCCGTAGCGGCCAGTGCAGCTTCTTTCACTGCCTCTGAAAATGTTGGATGTGGATGGGATATTCTGGCCATATCTTCTGCAGAGGCCCTGAATTCCATCAGCGCAACACCTTCCATGATCAGGTCTGCTGCACGCGCGGCAAACATGTGTACACCGAGAATTTCATCGGTGTCCTTTTGGGCGATGACTTTGACAAATCCTTCAGTATCCATACTTGCCCTGGCACGGCCCAAGGCTTTCATCGGGAACTTTCCGACTTTATATGCTATACCTTCTGCTTTAAGGGTTTCTTCTGTCTTACCTACCGATGCAATTTCGGGCCAGGTATAGACTACACCTGGTATGAGATTGTAATCAATGTGTGGCTTTTGTCCTGCGATGGTTTCCACAACGAAGATGCCTTCCTCTTCGGCTATGTGGGCCAGCATGGCGCCTTTGATGACATCACCTATAGCGTATATGTTAGGGACATCCGTTTGGAGATGATCACCGACGATGACCTTTCCTTTTTCGTCCAGCTTTACTCCTGTATTCTCCAAACCAAGTCCTTCAGTATATGGACGGCGACCTATAGCGATGAGGCAATAGTCTGTCTCCAATGTGATTGGCTCACCTCCGGCTCTGGGCTTCATCTCCACTTTAGCCTTTGTCTTTGATCCCTTGACTGACAGTACTTCGTGACTCAGGTGAAAAGTAAAACCGAGTTTTTTAAGTGATCGTGTCAACTCTTTAGCGGCATCTGAATCCATGCCAGGAAGAATCCTGTCCAGGTATTCGACGACTTCTACCTTTGTGCCGAGTCGTGCGAATACAGATCCCATCTCAAGGCCTATCACACCTGCACCGATGATCACCATGTGCTTTGGCAGTGTAGTGATATTTAGTGCTTCAGTAGAAGTGATGACCCTGTTCTTGTCATAGCCCATGGCAGCAGGTGTCACAGGTTTTGAGCCAGTGGCAATGATCACCTTGCCTGCTTCTAAAATGATTTCAGTTTTGTCGGCAGCAGTGACCTTGATGTGTGTCGCGTCAACAAATGATCCATGTCCATAGTAGACATCGACTTTGTTTTTCTTCATCAGGAACTTGACCCCATCGCAGGTCTGGGTGACCACCTGGTTTTTGCGCTCTATCATCTGTGCCATATCCAGCGATGCCTTCTGCACATTGATCCCATGCTCAGCAAAGGAGTGATTCATCTGATGATAATGCTCGGATGAATCAAGCAATGCCTTAGACGGAATGCATCCTACATTTAAGCAGGTACCTCCGAGTGAATTGTACTTCTCGATGATCGCGGTTTTCATCCCGAGTTGCCCTGCCCTGATGGCAGCTACATATCCTCCGGGACCTGAACCTATGATGACCAGATCGTATGTCATTCTGTCGGATTGTTTTGAGGAGGCCGCTCGCCGCCTTCCGGGCGAGGTCCCCTGTTACGATTACGGTTTCTGTTCCTGTTGCGTCCCTGTCCGCGTCCTTCTTCATTGCGGGGAGCATTAGGATCACGTGGTTCGCGAGGTCTTTGATCACCCCGTGGCGCGTTCGGATCGCGAGGTGGTCGTGGCTCTCTTGGAGGTGCATTAGGATCGCGAGGCTCACGAGGTCTTTGGTCGCCTCTTGGCGCATTCGGATCACGTGGCGGCCGCTGTTCTCTTGGTGGCGCATTTGGATCGCGAGGCTCACGTGGTTTTTGCTCACCCCTTGGTGCATTCGGATCACGTGGTGGCCTTTGTCTCTGCTCGTTTCTTGGTGCATTCGGATCACGAGGCTTTTGCTCACCTCTTGGCGCATTTGGATCACGCGGTGGCCGTGGCCCCTGGTCATTGCGACGTTGATTATCACGCTTAGGTTGATGCTGACGATCACCTCCTTCACGTCTTTGCTGAGGTTGTTGATCACCGGCTCCTTGTCCATCCGGACGTTGCCCTGGTTTTTTCTTTTTCTTGTTCTTCTTATTCTTGACGTCCGGCAATTCGATCTGGCCGCCCATGTCCGCATAGTCGAGTACTTCTTCTTCAACCGCCAGATCAGGATCCTGTAATTGGTCTGGTAACTCGCCTTTGAGGTTCATTGCCTTGACCACCTTGACACGATCCAGTGATATAGCCATGACAGTGTTCCTGCCCTTTTCGACTTCAACACTATAGTAAAGCAATCGTTTAAAAATATCCATCTTGATCAGCGAGGCAGAGCCGCCCTGATACCTGAGGATATCTACATCCTGTGGAAACTCATTGATCGCTTCCATGTAGGTATCGAGTTCGTAGTTGAGGCAACACTTCAAGCGACCACATTGGCCTGAAAGCTTGGCCTGGTTGATCGACAGATTTTGGTAGCGTGCGGCATGTGTATTGACTGATTTAAAATCCGTCAGCCATGTTGAGCAGCACAATTCGCGACCACATGTTCCGATCCCACCTATCCTGGATGATTCCTGCCTCGCACCGATCTGGCGCATCTCCACCTTGACCTGGAATTCTTTTGCATATAGCCTGACGAGTTCGCGAAAATCCACGCGACCTTCGGCGGTGTAGTAGAATGTTGCCTTACGTCCATCACCCCTGTATTCCACATCGCATATCTTCATGTCGATGCCTAGCGAAACAGTTATGGCTCTTCCCCTGACCATGGCTTGTTTTTCCAGGGCGCGGTACTCGTTTAGGCGTTCGATATCGCGGTCATTGGCGATGCGCACTACAGGGTTTGTAACTGTTTGTTCCTTGACACGCTTTTTCTTCATCTGCATCCTAACCAGTTCACCGGTCAGGGAGACCACACCCACATCAAAGCCGGTGCCTGTATCTACTACGACCATATCCCGTGTCTGGGCAGGACTTTGTTGGTGGTTGCGGAAAAATTCTTTCCGCGCGCCTTTCTTGAAACTGATCTCTACAATATCGGTGCCGGTGGGATCTTCATAATCGTACTGGGCCAGCCAATCATAGGTATTCATCTTATTACATCCGCCAGTGGCGCAGTGGCCGTTGTTCTGGCAACCGTTTGGGGATCCGCTTTGGCAAGTGGCACAAGCCATAGTTTACGAGTTTATATGTTGAAGGCGAAACGCCGCTAATTGATTTTTAATGGATACAGACAGTGCGAGCCACAACAACTTTGTGTTGGCATTGCGGCTAATCTTTTCATGGGCAGACTGGAGACCCTGTATAGCAGGGTGCCAGGCATCGGGTTGATAATGCTGATGAAGATACTTAATCATTTCCCCACCTTCGACAGGATATTCAGCCGGAGCATTGCCCGGGATGGCCCAGAGGATGTTTCTGATAAAGGCGATTGCATAGAGGGCAAATTGTTTTTGCTCTTCCTTTTCCTGGCTGCCCATCTTGTTGGACCATATCGCGAGGTCATGGCCCTTACGTGCGATGATCGCCCTGAACCAAGCGGCCATTTCATCCTTGAAATTCATCATGGTATTGTGCGCCACAGCAAGGGCCCTGCCCATATCATGGACGGATTGTCTTGCAATCAAGGGCGCTTCATTGCGATCTATCTTATACTCTTCGACCAGCAGGCGCAGGATTTCTTCCTGTTCCATCGGCGGGAAATAGAGCTGCATACAACGTGACCTGATGGTGGGCAGGACTTGTTCGCGCTGATTGGTGACGAGTATAAAGTAGGTCTGTTCCGGTGGTTCCTCGATCATCTTGAGCAGGCGGTTTCCTTCCTTGGCGAGAAACTGGGCCATCCAGATGATCAGGACCTTGCTGCCGCCTTCGAAGGCTTGCAGGCTGAGGTCGCCGGTGACATGCTGGATATCTTCCTTGTGTATATCAACCTGTTTGCCCTCCACCTCGGCATACTGTGTCCATTGGAATACATCCATCCATGGGTTTTTGATCAATGCCTCACGCCAGGGCTCGAGATATTGTTCAGTCAGTGATTTCGCGCCGGCGAGGGGGACCAGGAAGTGAAGGTCGGGGTGAATATTCTTTGAAGCACGATTGCAGGATGGACAATGCCTGCACGCCTTTCCATTGACAGGAGATGTGCACAGGATATCGTTGGCCAGTGAAAGTGCTCCGGGCAGGGTGCCTGCACCTGGCTCACCATACATCATGATGGCATGTGGCAACCTTCCTCCGGAGAGGATGGTGTCCAATTGTTGCCGGACAGCCGGCTGGCCAAAATGATCCAATAGCGACATACCTAAGTGGTCAGGCAGCTTCAATCCACTGTATTATCCGGTCATCGAGGGGCGAGGTCTCTGCTGAAAACAATTGCTGCCATTCCCCTTGCGGGCTTATGGCATACTTTTGAAAATTCCAGGATACCTCGTTATCGGATACCCCGTTCCGGTCTTTGCGGGTCAACCATTCGTACAATGGATGAACCGGAGTGGACCGGATATTTATTTTTTTAGTCAATGGAAAGGACACATCAAACATGGTCTTGCAAAAGGATTGGATCTCCTCTTCATCCCCTGGTTCCTGTCGTCCGAAATCATTGCATGGGCAACCCAGGATCACAAACTTATCCTGATAATGCCTGTACAATTCTTCCAGTTGTTCATATTGTGAGGTAAATCCGCATGCTGAGGCCACGTTGACTATCAGCAGTTTTTTACCCTTAAACTGATCTAACTGTAATTCCTTTCCATTGATGCCCCCGATGCTGATATTGTGGATCGTTGCCACCAATTCAATAGTTTATGAATGGGTAAAAATAGCAATAAATGGGCAAAGGGCATACTTCGACTCCGCTCAGCACAAGTAGGGCGGAAAGCATAGGCATAGGGCAAGGAGGAAAAACTGGTCCCTGAGCCTGTCGAAGGGTAAAAAGCGAAAAATCTCCTTCCCGCCGCCTCTTCGCTCGCGAAGAGGGCGGCGGGAAGAGGAAGGCTCTTTTCTTCCCTTCGGCAAGCTCAGGGACCATGAATCAAGGACTTAGTATTCTAGTTATACTAGCTCAGGGACCATGAATCAAGGACTTAGTATTCTAGATATACTAGCTCAGGGACCATGAATCAAGAACTTAGTATTCTAGTTATACTAGCTCAGGGACCATGAATCAAGGAATTAGTATTCTAGATATACTAGCTCGGGGACCATGAATCAAGGACTTAGTATTCTAGATATAATAGCTCAGGGACCATGAATCAAGGACTTTATATTCCAAATACCCTGGTGGCTGATAGCTGACGGCTGATAGCTCAAATCACAATTTGACAAAGGTCCCCTGGACCGATTATCTTTAACTTATTACATTTGACAAAGCTAAACAGCTGAAAATCATGATCTACCGATTTGAAGACCACATCCCTGTGGTCGATCCGTCCTCCTTTGTGCATCCCCTGGCTGCGGTCACCGGCCGGGTGATCATCGGCAAGAATGTATACGTGGGGCCAGGAGCGGCGATCCGGGGGGATTGGGGAGGTATCATCATCGAAGACGGGTGCAATGTGCAGGAGAATTGTACGATCCATATGTTTCCCGGCATCACGGTGAGGCTGATGGAAGGAGCCCATATAGGGCATGGGGCGGTGGTCCATGGCGCCATTATCGGGCGGAATTGCCTGGTGGGGATGAACAGTGTCCTCATGGATGAGGTCGAGATAGGTGAAGAATGTATCATCGGGGCCCTTACATTTGTCAAGGCGGGTGAAAAAATACCCAGGCGGAGCCTCGTGGCAGGTAACCCCGGAAAAATCATAAAGGAAGTCACGGATGATATGATCAACTGGAAGAGAGAAGGAACCAGGCTTTACCAGGCGTTGCCTGCCAGGTGTTTTGACGGACTCAGGCCCGTATTGCCCCTGACAGAAGTTCCGCAGGATGACTTTATGAGTCAGCCTTCCGGCGAACAATATGCCCCCTGGAAATCGGGGCTTAAGCCTTAATGTCAAAAGGACGTCCTATTTCCCAAGGCTAAATACTTATTTTGCAACTGTTAATTTACATCTACCAGATTACAAATCGTATGAGAATTCACTTGCTTAAGAGCCTCACCGGCTTATTCCTCGCTATTGCCCCAATCCTGACCTATAGCCAACTTAACATGACCCTGCAGGACAGTGTTACCTACACTTCCGGCGTCAACGACATATGTGGCTGGGCTTCGCCGGATGGCAAAGAGTACGCTCTTGTCGGATTGCATGGAGGTGTTGCCATTGTGGATGTAGATGTTACTCCGCTAAAGGAAGTGGCCTTCATATCTACCGTCAACAATCTCTGGAAAGACATCAATACCTATAGCCACTACGCTTACGTCTCCGCTGAGGCCAACGTTGGTATTCTGATCATTGATCTCCAATATCTCCCGGATTCTGTCAAGACATATATCTGGCAGGATTCATTGCCTACTGACAATGGCCCAAGGCCTTTGACCAAGGCGCACACAGTCTGGACTGATGAGGAGGACGGACTCCTTTTCCTCAATGGAAGCAACCTCAACAATGGCGGAGTAGTCATCTGTGATATCGCAACGGATCCAACTGATCCGAGATTTCTCGGTTATGCTCCTGCGATATATTCACACGACTGCTACAGCCGTGACAGTATCCTCTATAGCGCAGAGATCTATACCGGCAACCTATCGATCTATGACATCCACGATCCACAAAACATAGCCATGCTTGGCCAGGTAAAGACTCCAAATGAATTTACTCACAATGCATGGTTATCTGACGACAGCAAAACAGTATTTACTACTGATGAGCGCGCTAATTCTTATGTGACTTCATATGACATCACCGATCCGGGCAACATCAAAGAACTCGACCGATGGAGACAGGCAGCAACTGAAGGCTCAGGAAATATTGTACACAATGTGTATAACTGGAAAGAAGACTGGCTCCTCGTCGCTTACTATGCCAATGGCACTTCGATTGTAGATGGTTCACGTCCTGATAATCTGGTTGAAGTTGGCAATTTTGATTCATGGCCAGGAGCTGATGGTGGTTTTCCAGGAGTATGGGGCACCTATCCATGGCTGCCATCAGGTAAGATATTGAGCAGTGATCGCAATAGTGGCTTGTATGTATTTGTACCTAACTATGTTCGCGCCTGTTTCCTTGAAGGCTCAGTTGTGGATTCCATCACAGGCTTGCCTTTGAGTGATGCACTAGTGACACTCGAAAGTGATGAGGTTGTATTGCCCATTACTACAACATTGACAGGATTGTTCAAGACAGGCAAAGCAGTGCCGGGTCAATACAATGTTACCATCAGTAAGGATGGGTATTATCCCAAGACACTGACCCTGGATTTTGTCAATGGCGAGGTGCTCACACCTTTGGTTGAACTTGCTCCAATACCAATCTACACCGTTGGTGGCAAAGTGGTTTACAGCGAAGGCGGAAATGTACCTTTTGCCAGAGTGACCTTGTATGGATACTATGGTGTGCATGAATTGACCTGTGATGAGAATGGAGACTTCTTTCTTCCTCTCATCTATGCAGGCACTTATGATCTTCAGGCTGGGGTTTGGGGTCATACCTATGAAGCAGTTGTAAATATGGACCAGCCCAGACAACTAACTATCCAATTAGTACCAGGCTATAAAGACAACTTTGATGCGGACCTCGGATGGACTGTGGCAGGGAATGCAACCAGTGGCGTATGGACACGTGGAGTGCCCAACAAGCAATTGGTGTTAGATGAAAAGATATGTAGTTCAGATGGCGACTCACCAAATGATGGTGGAGGATTTGCCTACACGACCGGACTGTCTACTTCTGGCAATGTACAGGACAATGAAGTGAGTGGTGGTACCACATGGCTGATATCTCCGCCTATGGATCTTACAGAAGCTATCGCACCAAACATCACCTTTGATTACTGGCTTTGTGAGACACCTCCAGATCAATACACCGGCTTGCAAGTATGGCTGACCAATGATGTTGACACTGTACTACTTGATGAACTCAGAAATGATACTGTGGCTGGTTCATGGCAATCAAAATCCTATACAGATCTGGGCCTTGTAGGTCCAATCAACCAGGTGAGACTGCTGATCAGTGCATCTGATACGACGATTAATAACGCATATATCTTAAAGGTCCATTTCGATAAATTCAAACTCAACCAGAGTGGATTGTCTACGCACGATATTTATCCTTCAGGAAAATATTTTGTCGTATTTCCTAATCCATCCAATGGAGAAACTATCTACCTGAAGCAAAGCGAAGGATTTGACAAGGAAGTGTCCTCTATCCATTTGTATGATCTCCAGGGCCGACTGCTCTACAGTCAAAATGTACAAGCTGACAATAAAGTGATTGCGATCAATCATCAGCTTGAAGATGGAATGTATTTTATACAGTGGGTGACGATGGATGGAGCTTCAGGAATTGAAAAGGTGACTGTTGTGAAATAAGCAGAGTGCAGAGAGCATAGGGCATAGGGCTGTGTGAGAAAGGAGTGAGGAATAAAGAATAGCCAGCAAGGAATTTCGAAGTAAGAAGGATTTGTCTGGGGACAGCTTTGACCAATTTTCAATACCCAATAGCCAATATCCAAGGAAAAGTGGAAAGTTTCCATAACGTAGTACTTACCCCCTTTAGGGGGCCAGGGGGTAAAGCAGGGGCAAGGCACAAAGCGCCGGAGGTCGTATCTTCGCCCCATGCAATTACTTGAAAATTATGTCGGAGGACATTGGGTAGGCGGTGAAGGCAAAGAGACCACCCTGCTCAATGCGATACATGGCAATCCGGTTGCCTATTCACGCTCAGGAGGAGTGGACTTCAATGCCATACTTGAATATGGCCGGAGGACCGGTGGACCTGCGCTGCGCAAGATGACCTTCCATGAGCGGGGCAGGATGATCAAGGCGCTGGCCTTATACCTGCATGACCGAAAGGACAAATATTACCCGATCAGTTTTCAGACAGGGGCTACCAGGGCGGATAGCTGGGTGGATATTGAAGGTGGTATTGGAAATCTTTTTGCCAATGCCAGTCTGCGCAGGCGCTTTCCGGACCTGCCTTACCATGTGGAGGGCGAAGCAGTTGCTTCTTCCAAGAACGGTAAGTTTATAGGCCATCACATCATGGTGCCAAAGCAAGGCATCGCCATCCATATCAATGCCTTCAATTTCCCGATCTGGGGGATGCTTGAAAAGATTGCAGTCAACCTGCTTGCAGGTGTTCCTGCACTGGTCAAGCCAGCTACGATTTCTTCCTATGTGACAGAAGCTATGTTCAGGGACATTATCGCCTCAGGCATTTTGCCAGAGGGGGCTGTTCAATTGTTAGTGGGCTCCGCGCATGGCATACTGGATCATGTGCAGTCCCAGGATGTGGTGACCTTTACCGGATCTGCATCTACCGGGCAACTATTGAAGGGGCATCCCAGGATTATATCTGAAGCTGTGCCTTTCAACCTTGAAGCGGATTCGCTCAACTGCAGCATTCTCGGTGAGGATGCAAAACCAGGAACTGAGGAATTCGAGCTCTTTATCAAGGAGGTCCGCAAAGAAATGACCCTCAAGTGCGGGCAGAGATGTACGGGGATACGTCGCGCGATAGTACCAGCGCACCTTCTTGAAGATGTACAGATTGCTTTGGGTAAAGCACTTGCACAGACTACCATCGGAGACCCACAAGTTGAAGGTGTGCGCATGGGTGCCCTTGCAGGAAAAACGCAAGTTGCTGAAGTCAGAAGTCAAATCGAAAAACTGCTGAAAGAATCTACGATGGTCTATGGCAACTTGGACAAAGTGGATCTGATCGGAGCTGATGCAGAGAAAGGAGCTTTCCTTTCTCCAATGTTATTGCTCAATGAACATCCGATGACCTCAACGCTTGTGCACGAAGTGGAAGCATTTGGTCCGGTTTGTACCTTGATGCCGTATAACAATCTTGATGAGGCTATCGAAATATCCAAGATGGGCAAAGGTTCACTCTGCTCATCGATCGTCACCTATGACAATGCCATTGCAAGGGAATTTGTAGTTGGTGCTGCATCCCATCATGGACGCATCCTTGTCCTCAATCGCGATTGTGCAAAAGAAAATACAGGCCATGGCTCTCCCCTACCCTTGCTGACACATGGTGGTCCAGGACGCGCAGGTGGCGGAGAAGAGATGGGTGGCATGCGAGGCGTGCTGCATTACTTGCAACGTTGCGCTATCCAGGGCTCGCCAACAACCCTTACAGAAATCACGTCCATCTATCAATATGGCGGAGAGTATAAAGATCCAGGTGTACATCCTTTCAGAAAATATTTTGAAGACCTGCAGGTTGGTGATACGGTCATCACCCACAAGCGGACGATCACTGAATCAGATATTGTAGCATTTGCGAATATCAGTTGGGATCACTTCTATGCGCATACAGATGTCACTTCACTCGAAGGAACCACATTCAGTCAACGTGTAGCCCATGGTTACTTTGTATTATCCATGGCCGCGGGATTGTTTGTTGATCCAGGCAAGGGACCAGTCTTATTGAACTATGGCCTTGAAGAATGTCGCTTTACCAAACCAGTGTATGCAGGCATGACACTTGGTGTGCGCTTGACTGTAAAAGAGAAACTTCCTGTTGATCCGAAAGAAGGAGATACAGTGATGAAAGGGATAGTCAAGTTTCTTGTGGATGTCTATGATGAAACCGGAGAGACGGTGGCGATCGCGACGATATTGACGATGGTGGAGAAGAGAAGTTAGTAGCTAGTAGTTAGTAGTTAGTAGTTAGTAGTTGGCAGTCTTCTGAAAAATAAATCGTGTAGGGGTTCAAAATATTGAACCCCTACACGATTTATTTTGAACATTTCACAGATTATTCATTCTCAACGGAAGGCTGTCCGACAGTAGATTCGCTTTCCTCGCTCTTTTGAACCCCTTTGATGAACATGAAGACTAATGCCATGAAAGGGGCTACCCCGAGGTTATGTGCGATGACCTGATTGTCGATGACCTCTTCAAAGAAAAAATAATCCATTAGCGTACTGACTCCAATCCAAACGAAGAAATAGATGCCAAACTGCCTGACTATACCCAGCAACTTCAACCATTTATCCTTTTTCATGTGACCCGGCTTAAAATGTTCATGAATTTAAGCATTACCTTTGATAGTTATTAGAGGAGCACTTAATATATTTGGCCCCTAATCCGAACACATACCACTATTAATTATCGTAAACCAACTTATGGAAGGATCTATATCCCTGTCAATAGAAAAGTACATTGCCGTCATCACCTTCAGCCATCCGGTCCACAATTCGATGCCGGGTTATCTCCTGGCTGACCTGGCTGCACATATCAAGAAAGTGGGCGACAACCCGGATGTTCACGTAGTCATTCTTGCCTCAGGTGGCGACCGTACCTTTTGCGCAGGAGCCAGTTTTGACGAACTGATCACCATCACCAATTCAGAAGACGGCAAGAAATTCTTCCTTGGCTTTGCACAGGTGATCAATGCGATCCGCAAATGCCCTAAGATCGTGATATGCCGTGTCCATGGCAAAGCCATCGGAGGTGGTGTAGGTATCGCCGCTGCTGCAGATTATTGCATGGCTACCAATTTTGGCACGATCAAGCTCAGCGAGCTCGCCCTCGGTATCGGTCCTTTTGTGATCGGTCCGGCAGTCGAAAGAAAGATAGGCCTCAGCGCCTTCAGTCAACTGGCCCTGAATGCCACTGAATGGCAGACCGCCCACTGGGCCAAAGAAAAGGGCCTGTATCACGAAGTCTTTGACAGTATCGAACAACTGGATGCCTATATCGATGAGTTCTCTCAGCGACTGGCTGCCACCAGTACATCCGCATTGCATGCACTGAAGCAGGTACTCTGGCATGATACCCAGCACTGGGATCAACTGCTGGACGAACGCGCAGGAATCAGCGGACGTCTCGTGATCACGGAAGCCTCACAGAAAGCTATACGGGAATCAAAGATCGTTTAATCAAAGTCTTTACCTTCCGGTCATCAGAAGTTACCGAATATAGAATCAAAATCTGTCGCTATACCCACACGTATGGCAAAATTCTGATAGGTATAATCCTGCCATGAGGTCACAAACTCTACGCGCAATACGCGAAGGATGTAGTTGATCCCATAACCGATTTCGGCATACTGATTTGCATTTGGACTAACGAGTGTATTGAAGATCACATTCTCCCTGATACCCTGGCGCCTGAAGTAATCAAACTGTGTCAGTGCGAATCTTCTAAACTGGTAATTGAACAATCCATACGCATACTCATCATCTGTGCTGTAGAGATAGTAGTCCAGCATGCGGAATGCATTGACCGGATTGGTTGGCGAACCAATCATCTGGCTACCGGGGAAGTGGGCAAAGTCATGGAAATATCTTGGCTTGTTATCTCCGATAAAAGTACCTGCCGCAAGCCTCATACTCAGCACACTACCTGCACCGATATTGGCCTTAGCATCAAACTGGGCATTGATGAGATCAAAGGGATCAAAGTCATCACCCCATCCCTTGCGGTAGCGTAAGGTGAGCATGGGTGAATCGCTGAAATCCTTATACTTGGCGCCGCGCTGAACCTTATATTTCCAGAATGGCTTTGTCCATACAGATGCTTCGGTGATGATCGCTGTGTGATCATTAAATACATTGTCATCACCTGCAAGATGTGCGGGATCATTGTCCGTATACAAGCGGCTCTTATCATCAAAGAAGACCAGGTCAGTGGTATTGACCAGTCGCTTGCGGTCTGCATACTCACCACTCAGTTCAAAACCAAATGCCTTTGATATTTTTTGGTTGTAGGTGATTCTGCCAAACTGCTGCTCATAGATCTTCATGTAGTTGCGGTTGACAAACAGGGTATACAGGGAGTTGGCCCATGGATAGATCTGGTGATCGTAGTCATACTGCCTCGTCTGGTTTCCTCCTTCTGCCAATACACTCCATCCTTTGCCATAGAGTTTCACCCTGCCTTCATAATTGAATGCCTCCCTTGAAAACGCATAGCGTCCCAAGGCACCAAACTCCCAATTCAATGGCTTATCCACACTGTTGCCAATTTCTACATCATAGCCGAGGTGAAAACCATCAACGGTATTGAAGTTGATCGACTGCAAAGGGCCTTTCAACTGGAAATAAGTTTTATCATTCAGCTTATACCGTCCACCGGTAATCAGGTGAATGGGCTTAAACTCATTGCGCCCTTTGACCTTTGCTACAAATCCATCTTCGCCTACAGCAAGGGTGAGCGAGTCCTGGGCTTCCTCGGCATCATCTTTAGGCTCTGGTGGAATAGCGGCAATACTATCCTGACGCACATACCCTTTGACTTCATAAGCTGTCAATGGGAGTGGACGTACTTCCTGCCAATAGGTTGAATCATGTTTGTATGCCGTACTGTCAATCACCTGCAGGCTCGCAGCCACACCGACCTTGACCGTGTCCGCATCCGGCAATGATTCGATCTCCTGCTCCTCATATTCCTTCATCATCTTCCGCAGTTGCTTTACGCTGAGCTCTTCGTTGCTTTCCAGCCCTTCAAGTCCACTTGAAAAAGATTGTTTCTTCAGTTTAGTTTCCGCAGCCTTAGCTTCTTCCGTTTCCACCTTGGCATCGAGCACGATGACAGGCACTTCGAGATCGGGATTGAGTTTGATCCTATAATCACTCAACCTTGCAAAATACCTGTACTCAAAAGCAAAACCAAAGACACTTCCACCCACATCATAGATCTCGTTTGTAGGCAACCAGACATCAGGTTTCAATGCCTCAAACTGTTGCTGGATATCAAACCGGATACCCCACACATAGGTCGCGAGATCGAGGCTATAGATACTCCATGTATTGTCCACGATATAGATCACCCCTTCGAATACGGAGTCGCCCTTGGCGCGCGGTGTTACCTTGATTTTATTGATTGTATTTGGCCCATCCACGATATACCCCAGGTATTCAAACCGGTAATGAATAAAAGCATCGGGGGCTAACGGGGATATGGCATTGACCACATTGGGTTCGTAGAAACTACTATAGATAAATCCATTTGGACTGGTATTGTTATCATCACCAGTAGTGCGGATAGACACAACCGTATCTCTGTATTGGTCAGGGCGTATGTAGTGCAGCTTGCTGACGGACTCCTGGGTGAAGGCTACGGTTGAGTCTATACCTTCTTCCGCCAGGGCTTTATTGATTTTCTTACGAAGGAGCCATGGTGTCTTGAGCAAGCGGCCGCTTCCCTTGATATAGACCATGGCATTGTATTCATCCACTTGCATAGAGTGGTACTTAGCCTTGGCAATGGCCCTACGCATGATGGTATATGCCGGGTCTTCACCTCTACCAGAAACTGTTGCCTCGGGCAATGCGACTACTTCAGGTTGCATTACAGCTCTATAGGAGATATATGAACTGCCCACCTTGAAGGTGGTATCGATAGGTGAATAGCCGAGATACTGGAAGCGGATCCTATGGGTGCCTGGTGTTAGAGACAGGTAGTACTCGCCTTCTATGTTAGAGGCAATGCCCTGGGTAGTCCCTGTCACGATAATGCTGGCAAAAGGCAGCGGGACTCCATCCCGGTCTACGATCTTGCCTTTAATGCCCTGGGCCTGAGCGTAGTAAGTTGACAATAGCAGGGCGATGATACCCATTAGTTTGCCCGAAAAAGATAGTTGGCGAGGTGATTTCATGGTTTAAAGATATCAACCCTAGACTCAGGGAAGTGCAGTATTGTTACAGGTTTAAGCTCAATTTAACGATTTCGTCGACAAGGTCGTGTCCAGCCAGGGAGTGAAATGGGGAAAAGAAATGGAAAACGGACAATCTGCCTATCTTTCCCCTGCAGATATGGAAGTGGAAAACAGGCAGTATAAAATCCTCGTGATCAGTGATTACCGGTCGGTTGGTTCGTCAAGGCCCGAGGCAGAAATCTTTATTCGCCTCGCACAATTTGGCCATCTGGTGCATATCATCTCACATCCCGGAGCTACTTATTACAATCAGAGATTTCGGGATGCAGGCATTGTGGTCATCGAAAATCCACCCACAAAAAAAATCTCACCAACATATATCCGGTTTCTTCGCCAATTGGTAAAAGAGAATGGATATGATGTATTGCATGCATTCAACAGTAGAGGGCTGACCAATGCGGTATGGGCGTTGAGGGGATTGAAGACCAGGCTTATTGCCTACAGGGGATTTGCAGGACAGACCCATTGGTATGATCCGATGATGTACCTCAAGTATTTCCATCCCCGGGTGGACCATATCATCTGTGTCAGCAAGGATATAGAAGACATCCTCTCTGAAAATATAATTGGAGGAAGGAATAAACTGACCACCATTCCTAAAGGACACGATCCACGATGGTACCAGGATATCATTCCCGCTGACCGGAATTCACTGGGATGCAAACCTGAGGATATTGTCGTTTGTTTCCTTGCCAATGTCCGCCCATTTAAGGGCCTTACATATTTATTGCAGGCCACTCACCTCCTCTCCGGGGATCTTCCTTTTCAATTTATATTCATCGGGCATGGATATGATGATCCTTCGATCCGCCATGAAATGGATGGCAGTCCGTTGAGAGAGCGTCTTCATGTCCTTGGTTTCCGCAGTGATGCTATACAGGTACTGGCAGCTGGCGATTGCCTGGTTCAGGTTTCCACTCACGGTGAGGGCTTGTCCAAGTCTGTTGTTGAGTCTATGTTTCTCGGCATCGCCCCGATCATCACTGACATACCGGGCAATGAAGGTCTTGTCGTGAATGGCGAATCCGGATGGATTGTTCCGATCAAGGATCCGCAGGCTATCGCCGATGCGCTTACTGCGATGGCTTCTGATGCGCCGGAACGAAAAAGAAGAGGCGCAAATGCCCGGGAGCATATACGGAACCACTTCCACATCGATCAAACTTTAGCCAGTTTTGTCGAGCTGTATGGGCGATTGATTTCGTGAGACGCGGTTGGTGAGCTGTAGCACATGGTTGCGCGAAAGGAGGTCGAACCATGAGACGTGAGACGGATTTACAAATGTAGAGACGCGATTAATTGCGACTCTACATTTGTAAATCCGTGAATTTTTATGAATGTAGCCGAAGCATCACTTTTTTGCTGCGGCGTAGCGCTTAGCCACTTCATCCCAATTGACGACATTCCAGAAGGCGCCGACGTAGTCGGGGCGACGGTTTTGGTAGTTGAGATAGTAGGCGTGCTCCCAGACATCGAGGCCCAGGATGGGTGTCCCGCGCAGGGCATTGACATCCATCAATGGATTATCCTGGTTGGGGGTATTGATGACGGCAAGGGCACCGGCAGCATCGACCATCAGCCAGGCCCAGCCTGAACCGAATTGTGTGGTAGCTGCCTTCCCAAAGGCTTCTTTAAATTCGTTGAAACTGCCAAAGCGGGTCACGATATCGGCGGCAAGGGCACCTGTTGGTTCGCCTCCACCATTAGGGGACATGATTTCCCAGAAGAGATTGTGGTTATAGTATCCGCCTCCATTATTTCGTACTGCAGGGCTTTGCTTAGAAACCTGGCCAAGAATTTCTTCGATCGTCTTGCCTTCGAGGGGTGTGCCTTCGATAGCAGCATTGAGATTGTTGGTGTAGGCGGCATGGTGCTTGTCATGGTGGATTTCCATGGTGCGGGCATCAATGTGGGGCTCGAGTGCATTGAAGCTATACGGGAGTGCTGGGAGTTGAAAAGCCATGATATGTTGTGTTTTCTGATTAAAAAATTGGTTGGTAATGATACAACATGAACCGCAGATATCCAAAAAGGTTTCACCTGCTGGGACAGCTTTTCCTTACCTTCATATGGACTATATTTGCCCCTGAAAACCCGCTGAAGCCGGGGGCCTTCGTAATAAACGAGTGTTTTGTATCCTAAAAACAAAGTAAAAACCTGACTTATGAACCAACGTCATTCCTTCCTATCCATAGCCATCCTGGGGGCACTCATGCTCACCGGACTGACCAGCTGCGGTGATATAGAGCAAAACCTCAAGCTCAACCCTGATGGATCCGGCACCCTGGAAACTTCCTTTGATGTGGGGGAAATGATGAGCATGGTCAAAGGTATGGGTGATATGAGCGCACTTGAAAATGATGATGTAACTATCGCCGCTGATACACCATCAGATAGCTCCCTTACCAAGACTGAGATGCCTCAGGAGCCCAAGGATCCAATGGAACTCATCATCGAAAAAGTCACTGACCCTGCATATGGACGCGATTTTGATACCCTGATATCCTTTGTCAGTATCATGCCGGATAGTGTCAGGCAGAAAGAGACCCGGATGGACCTGGTTCAAAAAATCAACCTGCGCATGAAGTCACCTGCCAATAGTTCATCGCTGGTCATGGGGATTGTGATGAATTTTGACAGCAAGGCCCAGTTGGATGAGTTGATCAAGTATCTTGAAGATATGGATGATGCTTCATCCACTGCTATCATGCCAGGCATGGGTGGTGGAGGTATGCAAAAAGAAACCTTCCTGGTCTTTGATGCAGATATGAAGGCTGGATGGATCAGGTTTGATACGGTGGACTATAGTGCCCTGGCTCCCGAAATGGGGATGTCATCAGACAGTCTTTCGAGTGGTGATGACATGGCGATGATGGAGATGATGTTTGGCAACAGCAAGATCAAATCGATCGTCCAGGTGCCTGGTGAGGTCACCTCATGTACCAATAAAGACGCTATCATAACAAAGGACAACAAAGTCATCGTCGAACACGACTTCATGGATGTCCTCAAAAAAGGCAAAGTACCCGGGTATACCATTCACTTCACGCCTCACAAGTAATCCGATATTGGTTTCTTATTGATTTCTTCAGGGCTTTTTCCACATTAGGTAGTCGAGAGAATATTTGCCCGGGCCGGTCAGCCACAATGCGAGATAAGGGATCAGGAAAAGAAGTCCTGACTCTTTGTCCCCAAAGGGATCCGGACCGTGTATGACAAATACGATGACGAGGGAAAGGATGATGAGTGGGACCAGAAACAACCTTGTGCCTATCCCCAATACCAGGAATAGCGAACAGAAAAACTCTGCAAATACTGTTAGTCCCAATGAAAAAGCAGGTCCAAAACCCATAAAATCGTAGAAATCACCGGACTTCTCGCCAAAAGAGCTGAGCTTGGGCCATCCATGGCTCATCATCATGATTAGCCCCGCTCCTGCCCTCAGGATGAGGAGTCCCAGGTCTGCCATTGACCCATAAGAAACGGGGGTTATTAGCTGCTTTAATCTATTCATAATTTTGGACTTAAAGTGGGTGATGAAAAAATACCGTAATACTTCACTTTATAAACTTCTGAATCGGAAATAAGTTAACTTATTCTTTGAGGATGTTGAGACTAAAACTTTATCATAGTAATATCTAGTCCTGGTGCGTGATGAAGTGATGAGCATTTATTTTTCTGATCCCTGAGCGCATCAAAGAGATAAACATTGGTGTAGCCGGTCCCTGAACTTGACGAGGGTTGAACATTATTATAGTTGGTCCCTGCGTTTGTCAAAGGGTTGAACATTACTTCGGTTGGTCCCTGAGCTTGTCGAAGGGTTGAGAAGAGTATTATCTTCCCGCCGCCTCTTCGCTATCGAAGAGGGCGGCGAGGAGAGTGCCTTCGTTTACTTCCCTTCGGCAAGCTCAGGGACCAGTAATCCCATTTTATATCCCTTTCCGAAAGCTCAGGGACCAGTAATCCCATTTTATACCCCTTTCCGAAAGATCATGGGCCAGAATTTTTTAATTGGTACATTTTTTGTCATATTAAACAAATATTTAATATGTTTGTCACCAATTATAATGTCCATGATACCATTCCTGTTTTTATTGCTGATACTGCTTTGTATCGGAGGTGAGTACGTGTCTAAGCCGCAGTCACACTGAGCTCGGTCAGGCAGAGAGTATTTCCCTGAGTTCAGAAAGATGTGAGATCGTGTAGTCCGGATCCTGCTGGAGATGGCAGGGCTCCTCATTTGGATTATACCAGCAGGTGTGGTATCCGAAGGATGCTGCGCCTTCAATATCGGCTGTCAGGTTGTCACCCACCACAAGTACCTCGCTGTGGTCGGGATTACCGATTTGTTGGTGGACATGCTGGAAATAGGCTGCGTGGGGCTTGGATGCGCCGATCTCACCGGCGATGACGATCACGTCAAATCGCTTTTCCCAACCGATCAATTCAAGCCTGGGTCGCTGTACTTCGGGCATCCCGTTGGTCACATAGCCAATTCCTATGCGGCCTTCAAGCCACGACATGATGTCTGCCGCCCCTGGCATCAGGTATGGCTTTGCGCCCAGACGGACCAGGTATTGCTTTTGGGAGGCGATGGGATCAAGGTCAAGTTGCCTCAATTGGAAATATCGCCTGAACCGCTCATAGACCAGCGTATCCCGATTGATCACACCCGTCTCATATTCCTTCCAGCATTGGGCATTGATCTGCCGGTAATCCTCAAACATACCCTCTTCCCAGTGCTGGCCATTGAGTTGGAGCACTTCTGCGAGCGCTTCTTCGCTTGCCTTGTCAAAGTCAAACAGGGTGTGATCCGCATCAAAGAGTACCCATCGATATCTTTTCATTGCGGCCAAAGATACCCTGCTCCTATGCTTATCTTCGCGGGATGAAGGGATATATTTTCGGCTTTCTATTATGTATATGCTTCAATGCGGATGCACAGGATAGCCTCCGTATCCCGTTGAGTGGCACGATGATTACCCTCTTAGGCTTTGGTCCTGACACTTCCGGTATCCTGATGTACAATATGCATGACAATGAAAACTCGTCTGCACTTGCCGGAAGACTTGTCGCTAAGCGCTATGGTGTCCGTTATTACGAACTCGTGCACAATGGCAAAAGAAATATCTCCTTTTTACTTGGTGAAGATTCATTACACATCGATCCCAACAGGATTTATACAGACACCGGTGTATGGCAGCAACTGGCCAGGAATAAGAATACTGACACCCTCGCTTTCCGCCTGATCGCATCATGGAGAGATAGCCTGATGAGTGCGCTGCGTATCAACCAGAGAAGTATGGTCATCGCCCTGCATAACAATACGGAGCACAATTATGGCTTCAAGAGTTATATGCCGGGAGGTGAATATGAAGCAGAAGCCCAGGCAGTCTGTAAAGGATGTGTGAGGGACAAGGATGATTTCTATTTTGTCACTGAGTTTCCGATCCTTGACAAGCTATGTGCAGGCCAGTATCATGTGGTCATGCAGGCCAATGCGACCTTGACTGATGATGGCAGCCTCTCTGTGTATTGTGCCGGACTTGGCATACCTTATCTCAATGTGGAAGCCCAGCACGGACATTTGTTCCGGCAGATGAAGATGCTGCAATTTGCCTATAGGCAGCTGGTGATCTGTGATCTGTGATCTGATGCGCGGCTAAAGCCGCGGGGATTCTTTTCCCCTATTTAAAAACAGGGGCTATTCAATAGATTTACATGTGGATTCTATTCCCGGTTACTAAGCGTTGTTGGAGTATCCCTTTCCACTTTTCACTCTTCACTCTTCACTCTTCACTCTTCACTTTTCTTTTTTCACTTTTCACTTTTCACTTTTCACTGCTTTGTACATCCGTTGGATGTCAGGCAGCGAGAAAGTACCCACAAGGCCTGCCTGGAAGATCAGTTCCTTGTCGCCAAGTATCCTGACATAGCGGAAATCATAATCTACGGTGGTGCTGTCCGCTTGCTTGCTGAAGATAAACCCCTGGTCCTCCTCCCTGATGACTTCCAGGAAATAGGGATCTTCTCTCACAGAGGTCAGTTGGCGGAGCTTTTCTCCGGCGGCATCCTGCCGGGGTGCGGCAAATTCAAAAATCTGGAGAAAAAAGTGGTCGCCCTTCCGGACGGTGATATCCCGCATAAAATTGTAATCCTTCTCCTGGATCACTGCACTATCGGGTGCCATGATCGATATCTGGAGGCCATGGGGGCGCAGATCCAGTTCTTTCATGGGCATATCGTCCTGATGGCATGCGAGGGGCAGGATGGCAAGGAGGTATAAAAAGACGGGGACCCTTTTCATGCTGTCAAAGGTATTTAAATCCATAAACAGGTGATTGGTCATGTTTTCATATGATTTTGTCGTGTTTTTTCTCCAGGGTATTGACAAGCGAGAATTCTTGTGATATATTTGTGATATCAATTTAATATCAAACTCGAAAAACATGGAAAAAAATTACCGCCCTTTATCCGGGTACCTTTTTTTACTCCTCCTTTTGGCACTTTTTGTCATTGGAATATCAGGTCTTACCCAACAATGGAATCCTGGAATCCCCGGAATCGCCCTAATGCTGCTGATCTTTATGTCTACCGGATTTTTCTTTATCAATCCCAACAGTTCAAGGGTCATCACCCTTTTTGGGAAATACAAGGGAACTGTCAAGGACAATGGCTTCTTCTGGGCCAACCCCTTCTTTACCAAGAAAGGTATCTCCCTTCGTGCCCGCAACTTTGAAAGCGAACGCATCAAGGTCAACGACAAGCGTGGAAATCCAATCCTGATCAGTGTTATCACTGTATGGAGGGTAAGGGATGCCTACAAAGCCGCCTTTGAAGTCGATGACTATGCCAGCTTTGTCAAGCTTCAAAGCGATGCAGCAGTCAGGAGCCTGGTCGGACAGTATTCGTATGACAACTTTGATGACCACCAGACGGAAATCACCCTGCGGTCAGGTTTACAGGAAATCAATCATGCACTGGAGCATGCCCTTTCAGAAAGGCTGGCTATTGCCGGCATCGAAGTCATGGAAGCCCGCATTGGTTATCTTGCCTATGCAGAAGAAATCGCCAGTGCCATGCTCAAGCGCCAGCAGGCTGAAGCCATCGTAGCTGCCCGCCACAAGATTGTGGAAGGTGCGGTGAGTATGGTTGAAATGGCCCTTGCGGATCTTTCCGGAAAAAACATTGTCCACTTTGATGATGAGAAGAAAGCCACGATGGTCAGCAACCTGATGGTGGTACTCTGCAGTGATAAGGAAGTGATCCCGGTGGTGAATACGGGGTCGTTGTATCAATAATGGCGAAAGAGGCTTAAGAGGCCTAAGAGGCTTAAGAGGCTTAAAACAATACGCACAACTCACAATTGACAACTCACATCCGTGAAAAAGAAATTTGTCCTCCGCTTAGATGAAGATGTCTACAACGCACTCGAGAAGTGGGCGGCGGACGAATTTCGCAGCGCCAATGGCCAGATCGAATGGATCCTGACCCATCAGTTGAAACTCAACGGGCGATACAAGGCGCTACAACCTAAAGGGCTGAAGGATGAAAATAAAAGTGAAGAGTGAAAAGTGAAAAATAAAAATGACGACCTGTTGGTCGTCATTTTTATTTAATAGCCCTTTCTCCGGTTGTCTGAGCGCAGCCGAAGCATCACTTTTCGTTCTTAGCTTTTCACTTTGATGGTGCAGCCGATTGCCTTTGTTTCAGCAGGGTCAGGATTATTACCTGCCTTGAGGGCAGCAATCGCGTTTTCGACATACTTGATAGTGACACCGGCAGGATCCTGGGCATTGTCATCGATCGCACCGATATAGCGTACATATCTGTTGGCATCCAGGATGAATACATGTGGTGTGCGTGTCGCACCAAATGCAGGATAAACTTTCTGGCCGTCATCAAACAAATACTTGAAAGGGAATTTCTTTTCCTTGGCCCTGGCTTGCATCGCAGCAAAGTCGTCCCCTGGCTTTACAGAAGGATCGTTTGGATTGATGGCCACGACAGGGTAACCCATGGATGCGTATTTGTTGTGCAACGCTATAATGCGGTCTTCATACATCTCTGCGTATGGACAGGTGTTGCATGTAAAGACCACAATGTAGCCACTGACGCCCTTATAGTCCGCCAGGGACACCATACTACCGTCCACATTCTTCAGTGAAAAATCGGCAGCCTGTTCGCCAACTTTGTAAGCATCCACCACAGGGGACACTGCACTGATCAATGTGACAGTAAAAAGGGCGAGGAGCAATTTACCGATTGATGATTTCATGTCTATAGATTTAAAAATGGTTTTACAATATCCTTCAATTCATCGGTATGATGAAATGTTCTCTCAAAAAAGGCTCGTTGGCCTCCTTTGTATACCAATGTAGCGGGAATGGCTCCTGACCAGGATGGATCTATATCATCGATCCAGTAATTGGTCCTGTTGTCTTCCAGCACCACGACATAGTCTTCAAGTCCCTTTTCTGCCACAAATGGCTCCAGTTTACGAAGGTAATCCTTCTTGAAATCCAGGCTGACCAGGATCAACTTGAATGGCGCACCCTGATGAATTGAATCCAATGCGACAAAATAAGGCAACTCCTGCACACAAGGAGCACACCAGGTTGCCCAAAAGTTGACCAGATATGTCGTATCGTTGTCATAGTGCAACAATGGCTTCAACTGGTCATAATTAAGGACCTGAATGCTAAGCGTATCTGTAGGCGTCGTCTCCTTCAAATCCACGCTTTCCGCTTTCGGAAAAGCACCCAGAAGAAATATGCTCAAAAACCAATAGATCATAGCATAAGGATAACTTCCGGGGGGTATTTTTAGCTGTTAACGGTTAGCTCTATAACAATATTTTAACGTTTAAGGTTGTCGGGAAAAGCTATCAGCTATCAGTCCCCAAAAGTAGAGACGCGATAAATCGCGTCTCTACTTTTGGGGACTGAAGGAGAATTTTGGTTAATTGAGCTTGTACTTGATGCCCAGGGCGTCGAGGTCTTCGATCAGACCACTGGCCGCCTTGACCTTATTGGATTTAGAGATCAGGCCAAGGATAAAATCATCCTCCCGGTCGTAGACCTGCAATTTGAGTTTATGCCTGCCCTTGTGCTGCTCACATATCTTATCCAGGCTATCGAGCAGGAACTGATCAAGTTGATCGATTGAAATCTTGACGGTGATGGATTTGGTCAGTTCCTCACCGATGCTGGCGAGCATGCGGGCGGAAGTGATCCTGAACTCATGCTCCTGTCCATTCCAACTGAGTTGATAGTGGCCTTCGACAAAGAGGGCTTCGCCGACGGTCATGATGTCCTTGTATTTTTTATAGTCTTCATTGAAGAGCCTGATATCGAGCGAACCCCTGAAATCCTGTAATGTGAAGATTCCCCACCCTGTTCCCTTCTTGGTGACCCGGTGATCCGCATTGGTAACCATACCTGCCAGCTTGAGGTGCTTGTCCTTGTGCACGGTCACCATGTCCAGCGGACAATTGGTGAAATGCTCTATCTCAAGCCTGTAATCATCAAGCGGATGACCGGACATATAGATCCCTGTGATCTCCTTTTCCCTGGTGAGTTTCTCGATCAGTGACCACTGTGGCACCTGTGGCATAGACGGAGCCTGGAACATATTGGTTGACGAATCGCCAAACAATGTCAGTTGGGTCTGGCTAGCCTGTGCCTGCACAGATTGTCCATACCGTATAGCATGTTCGATCAGGGAATCATATTTGTCTGTTGGTGCAAAATACTGGGCGCGATGAGTGCCTTCAAAACAATCGAGGCCACCACCCATCACCAATGCTTCAAGTGCTTTCTTATTGACCGCCTTGAGATTGACTCTTGAGGTCAGGTCAAATATGCTTTGGAACGGTCCGTTGGCCTTGCGCTCATTGATGATATCGTCACCGGAGCCTTCGCCCATATTCTTGAGTGCTGACAATCCGAAGCGTATAGCCCCTTTAGCGTTGACAGTAAAATTGATATTACTCTCGTTGACATCCGGTGGCAACACGGGGATATTCATTCGCTTGCATTCGCGCAGGAAGAAGTTGAGTTTGGTGATATCATTCTTATTGTGCGTGAGCACTGCTGCCATAAATTCAGCCGGATAATGTGTCTTGAGCCATGCGGTTTGCACAGACAGTACTGTGTAGGCTGCGCTATGTGAACGATTGAACCCATAGCTGGCAAACTTGGACATGATTTCAAATATCTCATCTGCCTTGACAGATGGTACTCCCTTGGCAGTGGCTCCCTCCACAAAAATCTGGCGATGCTTTTCCATTTCATCCGCCTTCTTCTTTCCCATTGCCCTGCGCAACATATCCGCAGCACCCAGGCTGTAGCCTGCCATGATCTGCGCGGCCTGCATGATCTGTTCCTGATAGACCATGATCCCATAGGTGGGCTTTAGCAAGTCCGTCATCCATTCATGCGGGTATTCCACCTGTTCCCTGCCATGCTTACGGTTGACGAAGATGGGGATGTAGTTCATCGGACCCGGTCGATAGAGTGCGTTCATAGCAATGAGGTCCTCAATATTCGTTGGCACGAGCTCCCGCAGGTATTTCTGCATACCTGTGGATTCAAACTGGAATATTCCGATCGTCTCTCCCTTTTGGAAAAGGGTAAATGTAGCCGGATCATCTAGTGGGATATTATCCGGATCGATGAGTTCGGTCGTGCCTTGCCGCTCTGCGATAATCTTGATGGCATCCTTGACGATAGACAGCGTCTTCAGTCCCAGGAAGTCCATCTTCAGCATGCCGGCAGATTCGACTACACCGCCTTCAAATTGTGTGACCAGCAATTCTGTTTCAGAAGAGGTGCATACCGGAATATACTGCATGATATCACCGGGGGCGATAATCACGCCTGCAGCATGTATACCAGTGTTGCGCACCGTACCCTCAACCTGCTGAGCAAGTCGTAATATCTCTCCTTCAGCAGTATCTGTTTTCTCTAAATCACGAAGCTTCCGGATATTTTCCAGGTCGCGTGATTGTGCATCATTTTCAGCCTCCTTTCCTTCCTTGAATATTTTGGCCAAGGTCGTTCCGGGCGTGATTGGCACCATCTTGGCGAGACGATCTGTATCCGGTAATGGCAATTCCAAAACCCTTCCAACATCGCGTATGGAAGACTTGGCAGCCATGGTACCAAACGTGACAATCTGGGCGACCTGGTTCTTGCCGTATTTATTGACCACATAATCAATCACGCGCTGTCGTCCTTCGTCATCAAAGTCAATATCAAAGTCAGGCATAGAGACACGTTCCGGATTGAGGAAGCGCTCAAAGAGCAGATTATACTTGAGTGGATCGATATTGGTGATGGTCAGGCAATAGGCGACTGCTGAACCTGCGCCTGATCCACGACCCGGGCCTACACTCACATCCATCTTCCTGGCTGCCCTGATAAAATCCTGGACGATGAGGAAGTATCCGTTGAAGTTCATCTTTTCAATGACACTCAGCTCCCAGTCAAGGCGCTCCTTGATATCCGGCAGGATCGTTCCATACCTTTGCAGTGCCCCTTCATAGACCAGGTGTCGCAGGTAAGCAGCCTGATCTTTGAAGCCTTGCGGAACAGGAAAATTTGGAAGCAATACATCTCTTGTCAATACCGGAGATGTGATCTTGTCAAAAATCTCATTGGTGTTGTCGATCGCTTCAGGGATATCATGGAAGATGAGGTTCATCTCCTCCTGGGTCTTGAAATAAAAATCAGTGCTGGGAAACTGGAACCTTCCGGGCTCTGACATTTTCTTTCCGGTATTGACACACAGGATGATGTCATGGGCCTTGGCATCTTCTTCATTGATATAATGGGCATCGTTGGTCGCGATGACTTTGATATTATATTTCTTAGCAAAGCCGAGGAGGATCTGGTTGACTTTCTCCTGGCTAAAGCCGGTATCATCAATGGACTCCAGGCCACGCTGGCGTTGCAGTTCGATATAGAAATCCTCTCCAAACAGATCGAGCCACCATTGCACAGCTTTCTCTGCCTTTTCGAGATCACCGGTGAGGATAGTCTGGGGGATCTCTGCACCGATACAACAACTGGTAGCGATGAGGCCTTTGTGATATTGAAGGAGTAATTCCTTATCGATCCTTGGATAGCCACTGTAGGTACCTTCAATAAATCCCAGTGAACACAGCTTAGAGAGATTTTGATATCCTTCCTGGTCCTTAGCAAGGAGTAGCTGATGATATCGATTATCGCGCTCTCCCTTGGAGGTTTGAAACTGTCTCTTGTGCCGGTCCTGCACGAGATAAAATTCGCAGCCGACGAGTGCCTTGAGTTTGCGCTTCCTGGCTTCCGATACAAATTCGAAAGCACCGAACATATTGCCATGGTCAGTGATCGCTATTCCCTTCTGGCCGTCAGCGACCGCCTTGTCCATGAGTTCGGGAATATGGGATGCGCCATCCAGTAGTGAATAGTGCGTATGGCAATGGAGATGAACAAATTCAGGCATAACAGGGAGGTTGGGCTACAAATTTAGGTTTTTACAATATAACAAGAGGTTGTATTTACCTGACAACAATGCCTATCAATTGAAAATTTATAACTCTACAAAAGATATTTCCTACAAGACGTCAGATGAAAGACTGAAGACGCCAGACTTACAACAGCAAGGCAAATAATAATGGAAAATCTGTTTCTATTGTGGGATAAAGGTTGCTGAGCGTAGTCGAAGCATCGTTTTTCTCTTTTCTTTTTTCATTTAACGTTTTGCGGAGCAAAAACGTCGAAAAGCCCGTATGCACATTTGCTCCGGGCTTTTTCGACTAAGGTCTCAAAATAAGAAAACTACATCTTTATGATTAGCAGGCGAATCCTGCGGATCGAAGGCTATTGAATATCAGCATAACGCTGGTGAGGTGGTAAAAGTTTAAAACATATATAAAAAACTTTCATGCCTCTGCTGATGCACTTACCGGAGTTAAAGGTAAACCAAACGGGGGAAAATCCCTGATCAGCGGGATAATTTTTTCAAAAAAGGAGGTGATGGAATGCATTAAAAGAATTAATAATTTGAATGGTTGATTCTTATATATTACAAATAATATTAATCCGTTCGTATTTCGCCGAAATACTCCTGTGCAAATTCAGTGTCCTTTCTCTCTTTTCCCCTACTCCTGTTCCCTATCACCCGGATAATAACAAAAGTACTCTGGCTAATGAACCAAAGCAACGCTTTTCATTTTTGGTTTTTCATTTTTAAATTATCTTCGCGTCCCGTTAAGTACCCGCCCGGGTGCTGAAATTGGTAGACAGGCATGTTTGAGGGGCATGTGTCCAATAGGACGTGAGGGTTCGAGTCCCTCCCCGGGCACTTCTTAAATGAAGAACGAAAAGTGAAAAATGAAGAATAAAAAAGCCGGTAAATGCCGGCTTTTTTATTTCTAGGTGTGAAGGTTACGGACCTTTTGGAGAAATGGGGAAGCAAAAACGAAATCCTGGAGGATTTCATTCTTAGAGGTCAGCACTTCATCATTACTACCTTCCCAGGCCAGGTGGCCATTGTGCAGGAGGGCTATATTGTCCCCGATCTCCATCACGGAATTCATATCGTGGGTATTGATGATGGTGGTGATATTGTTCTCGATCGTGATATCATGGATCAGCTCATCGATCACCAGACTGGTCTTTGGATCCAGGCCAGAGTTGGGCTCGTCACAAAACAGGTATTTGGGTTGGAGGACGATGGCCCTGGCAATCCCCACCCTTTTCTGCATCCCTCCGCTCAACTGGGAAGGATACTTCTTGAGCACATCCTTGAGGCTCACCCTGTCCAGGCAATAATTGACCCGGTCGAGCTTTTCCTTGGCGGTCATGTTGGTAAACATATCCATCGGAAAGCGCACATTTTCCTCGATGGTCATGGAGTCAAAAAGGGCTGTCCCCTGGAAAAGCATACCCACCTTCATCCGGATATCCCGGACTTTCTTCTTGTCCAGCGCTGTAAAATTGACATCATCATACCAGACTATCCCTGAGGTCGGAGGATAAAGTCCGACCAGTATCTTGAGCAATACCGTCTTGCCTGCACCACTGCGTCCTATGATCAGGTTGGTCTTGCCTGCTTCAAAGGTGAGATTGATATCCTCGAGGATATGCTGGTCTCCAAACGACTTGGCTATTTTTTCTGCGCGTATCATGAAGTAAGAAGCACTGCGATGAGATAATCGGCGATCAGGATGGCGATGTTGCTCATCACCACGGCAGCGGTACTTGCTTTACCCAGTTCGATACTGCCGCCCTTGACAAAATATCCCTGGTAGCACGAAATGGAAGCCAGGATCAGCCCGAAGACCACTGCCTTGACGTACATGATAAAGATGTTCCACGTCTCGAGATATGAGCGTATACCTTGAATGTATTCGGCCCCGCTAAACAACCCTGTTGGTACTGCTGCGATGTAGGCGCCCAGGATACTGACGATAGCCGCTACTGACACCAAGAGGGGTACAACACATATAGCAGCGATAATCTTGGGCATCACCAGGAAAGCTGAGGTATTGACCCCCATGATCTCCATGGCATCAATATGCTCCTTTTGGCGCATCCCTCCAATTTCGGCTGCCATATTAGATCCGACCTTGCCTGCCAGCACGAGGCAGGTGATCGTTGGTGCCAATTCGATAATGGTGATATCCCTGACGAGATAACCGACATAATATCTGGGAATGAGCTGGCCACCAAGCTGGTAGCTGATCTGGACAGCCATGACGGCCCCCATAAAGGTGGAGATTAGGACGACAATGATCAACGAACCGATCCCGATATCATTCATCTGTCGCATGGTCTCGCGCCAATACATGCTCATTTTCTCCGGCCGGGAGAAGACGAGTCTCATCCAGACGATGAACTTACCGAGGTGCTCTACAAATTTGATGGTCATTGGCTGCCTGCTTATCGGAGGTAAAAGTAATTCATCCGAGGGAAAGGCCGTCTATGTTCCTGACTTTGGGATAACTTTGTCTGTGGAAAATTGTGAGTTGTGAGTTGTGAGTTGTGAGTTGTGAGTTGTGAGACGTGAGACGTGAGATTGGAGTGAATCGTAAGTGCGATATGTATTTGCTCTAAAGGAAAGTAACCTAAAATACACTGGCAGCTGGTAGCTGTTATCTAAAAACTAAAAAAGCTGATAGCTGGTAGCTGACGGCTGAACGCTAAGAATATGAACGCAGTAATCACAGGTTCGACAAAGGGCATAGGACGGGCGGTCCTGCTGGCCCTTGCCAAAGAAGGATGGAATGTAGCTGCTACAAGCAGGAACCTCGAGGATCTTGAGGCCTTGCAGGCTGAGGTCACACAGGTGTATCCCGGGCAGGAATGTCTGATCCATTGGGTGGATTTTGCGGAAAAAGAAGAAACTATAAAATACGGAGAGGATATCCTGGCGCTATGGCCGGAGGTTGATCTCCTGGTCAACAATGCAGGTGTATTTCTTCCCGGCTCGGTACATGGTGAGGAGGATGGAGCACTTGAATCAACCATGGCATTGAATCTATATAGTCCATATTACCTGACGCGCAGTCTACTGCCTGGAATGATGAAGCGCAAGCAAGGCCACATCATCAATATGTGTTCGATCGCCAGCTTTATGTCCTACCCCAATGGAGGTTCCTATACGATCAGCAAATTTGCGATGCTTGGTTTCAGTAAGGCACTCCGTGAAGAAATGAAACCGCACGGCATCAAGGTGACTTCGATCATGCCCGGTGCGACCTGGTCGGCATCTTGGGGCAATGCCCCTTACGCCCCCGACAGGCTCATGCCTGCAGCAGATGTAGCAGAAGCGGTGTTGGCATGCACGAGGATGGGTCCTTCATCAGTCGTGGAGGAAATAATCATCAGGCCCCAACTCGGAGACTTGTGAGAAGTGAAAAATGAAAAGCGAAAAGTGAAAAGTGGAGTATGGGCGTGAGAACGTGAGATGTGTGGGTGTGGGTTTCAGGAGTTAGGAGGCAGTGAATTGAAAAATCCTCTGTGCTCTCCGTGCGAAACCATATTTTGTAAATGTATGTGAGCTTTAATCGGAGTAGGAGATCCGGTAGATCACATTCGCATAATCATCAGAGATAAGCATGGATCCATCGGGTAGAAACTCTATATCCACAGGTCTTCCCCAGGCGGCGCCGCCCTGGAGCCAGCCTTCGGCAAAGACTTCATGGGAGGTGACCATATTATCTTCAATCGTGACCATGACTACCCGATAGCCTGATGGTTTGGTGCGATTCCATGAGCCATGCTCGGCGATGAAGAGTTGGTTTTTGTATTTATCAGGGAACATCGTGCCCGTATAAAAATCTAAGCCAAGAGAGGCTACATGGGCTCCGAGTTTTTCGGCAGGTGGGGTAAATTCACTACAGGTACGTTTCTTTCCTAGTTTGGGATCCGGGTAATCGCCCTGGTGGCAATACGGATATCCGAAATTCATGCCTTCCTTTGGGGCATAATTGAGTTCGTCAGATGGCATATCCTCACCGAGCCAGTCACCTCCATTGTCCGTAAACCACATTTCCCTTGTCTCCGGATGCCATGTGAATCCGACCGTATTTCGTATGCCCCGTTGTACAATATCCCGAGACTTTGAAGTCAAGTTGATGCGTGTGATGGTCCCAAAGACTTCATCATCCGGTTCGCAGATATTGCATGGTGCCCCCACAGGTACATACAGGTTGCCATCGGGACCGAAAGCGATGTATTTCCAGCCATGATGTTCCTTGTCAGGATATTGATCATAGAAAACTTCCATCTGAGGATTATCGAGCTTCGCTTCGATCGCGGGATACTTTAATATCCTGCTGACTTCAGCGATATACAGGTCACCGTCTTTATACGCTACACCCACCGGCATCTTGAGCCCGGTGGCGATGGTCCATTTCTTCTCCGCTTTAAAATCACTGTTTTCGTCCTTCAAGGCATATACATCACCTTTACTCATCGTGCCGACATACAATATGCCGGAAGGGCTGAGATCCAGGGATCTGGCATTGGTGATGTCCTGCGCGTACACTTCGATTTTAAAGCCCGGAGGGAGTTTGATTTTATCCAGCGCGAGTGTTCCCGGTGTTACCTGGGTAGTCGAATCTGTTTTAGATCCACCAGCATTGGCAGGATCCGGGCTCGTTTGGTTACAAGCAGCCAGCAGACAGCCCAATAAAAATGTAAAAATGGTAATCCCTCCCTTTTCCATGTGGACAAAATACGAAACGATTTGGATACACGTTTTCGTAAAGTGTGTTGGGTGGTTTCGCACGGAGAACACGGAGATTTCGCACGTCGTAGCATAACGTAGATCCCGCCATTGCTTTAGCAACGCAGCGGGAGAAGACACAGAGGTGGCCCATGATTCTTACTTTCTCACTGTCCTTTGGTCACCGAAGCCTTTGACATGGAATACAATTCTATTCAAAGTGCGGAGGAGACTTACTGTCATACAAGTAAATGGAATACCCTAAATTGGGCTCCCGTATTACATCATGGATAAAAATCTAAAGCTAATTGCCATCGTCCCGCCAGAGCCGGTATATTCTGAAATCCGGAAAGAGCAGGAGTACATTGCGGCTACATGGGGGCCTGTACATGCCCTGCGGACTCCTCCCCACCTCACCATAGTGCCTCCTATATCGCTTTCTTCCGCTGAGATAGGCTTGCTCTTTGGCATGGCTGGCGCCTTCGCAGGATCGGTGCCACCCTTCAGGATGGAACTACGGGATTACGGTTCATTCCGGCCGAGGGTGATTTTTATCAATCCGATCTTAAATCATACCCTCCATGATCTCTATGATCTGTGGAACCAGGCCATCATTGCCAGGATGCCACATGTGCTGGACAAGTATCCGGAACGACCATTTCACCCGCACATCACCCTGGCTCACAAGGATGTCACTCATCCGCAGTTTGACAAGATGTGGCGGTATTATAACCACAAAAAATATCACGCCACCTTTGAGGTCGATCATTTCTGCATCCTGAAATACACGGAGGATGGATGGGTGGTGGAAGAGAAGTTTTACCTGAAGTAAAAAGATTGTGGAAACCCAATCCCTCCTGACAGACTGTTGTCACAAGCCAGTCCTACTTTTGGACCGACATCAATAACCATCACCAATCACAACAACGTCTATGAACAATACATCCACAGCCCCACAGCTGGCTTCGGTCATTACATCAGAAGAATTACTCAAGCATTGGCAGGGGCACAGAAGCCTGACCCGTAGGGTGATAGAGGCATTCCCAGAAAAAGAATTTACTGAATTTTCGATCGGTGGCATGCGGACAGCATCGGCACTGATGGAAGAGCTACTCCATATCGCAGGGCCGGGCATACGGGAGATCGCCACCAGGGAAACCATCAAAGCCGATTTTAGCCATGCTCAACCCAAATCAAAAGCGGAAATCCTGAAACTATGGGATGAGGCCACTGAGGAAATCAACCACTATTGGGCCTTGATCCCGATGGAGCGGTTTCACGAAGAGATCCTAGCCTTTGGCTTGTATCCGGGATCAGTATGGTCATCGATCTTTTATTTTGTAGACAACGAAATCCATCATCGTGCACAAGTGTATGTATACCTCCGTGCGCTGGGTGTCGAACCTCCTGCATTCTATGAACGCTAGTACATCACCACGAGAACCATCTAAAACCATTTGGGTATTGAAGACTTCGGTCACCACACCAATGGACATCCGCAGACTGAGACCTCTGTTAGATGCCCTCGTGGATGGTGATGACCGGTGGAATTTTGACCTGGAGGATTGTGACCACATCCTCCGGGTTGAAACCTGCTCTGTGTCGGTAGAGGATATCCTCCGTGTCCTGGAGACCAGTGGATACAACTGCGCAGAACTTGAAGATATCCATGTGCCTGCATCATATACTGCGTCTATGCAATAGATCAGGTAAGATTGGCCCTGGTTTTATCTAACATCTCTCTCACTATTTCCTTGAGGCTTTCGGGCTCGACAATTTCGGCGCAGTCTCCAAACATCATATACCATCTTGCCAGGCCACGTGGCATATCGCGGGACATAAAGGTCATCTCGACCATGTCGCCTTTCTCTTCTTCGGAGACAAATCCATAGTACTTTCTACCGCTCTTCATATATCTCATGACATCTTTCCTGACACGGATCACAGCTTTTGTCTTGACAGATGTATCCTCGATGTTCCTGAATTCGTCTACATCAATAGGCTCGCCGGTGAACGGCAACGAAGTCCTGTAGATCTCCATCATCCTATCCGTACGAAACTGGCGATAATCCTTGCGCAGATGACAGTATGCGACCACGTACCAATAACTGTGTTCGTGAAACAACCCGGCCGGTTCGATGTGTCGTTCGATGGCTTCATCTCCTTCATAAGCCTGGTATACCAATCGTACTTGTTTTTTCTCTGCAATACTTTCGATCAGTATCTCAAGTGCATCAGGGGTGTTTTCATTAAAGAGCTGTTGCGTGGTATTGATCCAAATCTGGGACTCCAGTGCAGCGATGTGTTCCTTTGCATGGCCGCGTAACACAGATTTGATCTTGTACATCGCCGACTCAAAGTGGGCGCCCATCTTCTTGTCCGTAAACTTTTGCATGAGTTTTTCTGCGGCGATAAAACCTGATGCTTCTTCGCGGGTAAACATGACCGGAGGAAGGCGGTATCCATCCATCAGGGAGAATCCTATGCCTGCTTCGCCTGCGATTGGCACTCCTGCAGTCTCCAGTGAGTGGATATCCCTGTAGATCGTCCGAAGGCTGACGCCAAACCGCTCTGCCAGGTCCTGCGCCTTGACAATCCGGCTGGATTGCAAGTGGATAAGAATAGCGACAATGCGGTCAAAACGGTTCAGGGATTCATCACTCATAGATAAAGGTATTTATCCTGCAATAATGGAATTTTAAGTGTGCTTACATATTGCAGGTTGTCATTCAGGCATCCAAAAGTATAAAATGACTGCATTATGTATATTTAGTCTTTCCTATTGGAAATAGCCTGACAAATGTTGTACAAACCTCTCTGAATTTAAGGAAAAATGAAAAAACCAATTTGGCTGGCATTTCTGGCACTTTTTTCACTTCACTACTCCTTTTCTCAGGACCAACAACTTGTTGACTCCCTCCTTCTCGAACTTAAAAGCCACAATGCCCGAAAACAGTCACTGGATAAGGACATACCAGCTTTGTACGATACTGCTGCTGTAAATATCTTAAAGAATCTTTCAGTTGCCTATTGGTTCATTGATTATGATATAGCAACAGGATACGCCAATCAGTGCCTTGCGCTTTCAGAACAAATGGGGTACAAGAAGGGCGTCGGCATGGCTAATAATGTCTTGGGAATCATCGGGATTTATAAAGGTGATTGTGCATCGGCGCTCGAATACCTAAGCAAAGCGCTTCGCATACGAAAAGAGATAGGAGACCGGCAAGGCACTGTGATTACGATCAACAATATCGCATCTGCGTACTATAGTATGAGCAATTATGCCGAGGCCTTGAAATACTATCTGGAGGCATTGAAAATCAATGATGTTGACGGAGACATAGTTCTCCAGGCCGATAACTACGGAGGTCTTGCTATTGTTTACACTGATCTGCACAACTATGATGAAGCAATAAAATATCATCAGAAATGCATTCAGCTAAGAGAGGACGCAGGGGACCAGGAAGCAATTGCCTGGGCCAGAATCAACCTTGCTGAAATGTATATACTAAAAGGTGATTTTGCAGAAGCCCTAACTCAACTTCATACCGCGAAAGCGATCTCCCAGTCACTGGGGAAAACAGGTATAGATGCCGAAATTCTGACCCTGGAGGGAAAAGCATATTATCTGCAAGGCGATTATCCCGAAGCTTTGAACACATTCTCCAAAAGCCTGGCGCTATCCGAAGAAATCGGAGAAATGCCTGGTGTTGCAGATGCATACAATTACATTGGGGCAACCTATATGCATCAAAAAAAATACAGCGATGCTGAAGTATTCTTGAAAAAAGGCCTCTCCGTATCCAACAAAATCGGAAGCTTGCAAAGAATCATGGAAAGCTATAGAGGGCTGGCGGTGGTAGATAGTGCACAGGGCGACCTGGCCAATGCGCTTATGCATTACAAATTATTTATTGCTGCAAAGGACAGCATGATGAATGCAGAAAACACTAAAAAAATATTGCAGCAACAGATGCAATATGACTTTGATAAAAAAGAAGCATCCGTAAAAGCCGAGCAAGACCTAAAGGATGCGATCACCGCAAAGCAACTGCAGACCCAAAAGTATGTACGGAACGGATTCATGGGCGGATTTGGAATTGTATTGCTTTTCGCGGGTATATTCTTCAGGCAGCGCAACAGGATTAAAAATGCAAATACGCTCATCCTGAAAGAAAAGGAACTCGCTGAACAACAACGCATGCGTGCCGAACAAAGTGAAAGATTCAAGCAACAGTTCCTGGCCAATATGAGCCATGAGATCAGGACGCCTATGAATGCGGTACTGGGCATGACCAATCTCCTGATTGACAAAGCACCACGTCCAGATCAAAATGAATACCTGGATGGCATCCAGAAATCATCTGATACCCTCCTTCATATCATCAACGATATACTAGACCTCAGCAAGATTGAGGAAGGCAAGATGGAATTGGAGAAAATCGATTTTTCTATCCATGACCTGGTCGATCAGGTCAGGCAGACATTAAATTACAAAGCAGAAGAAAAGGGCCTTCACCTGTTAACAGATGTTGATCAACGCATACCCGGGATACTGGTCGGTGACCCTACCCGACTAAACCAGGTACTCATGAATCTTACCGGGAATGCGATTAAGTTTACAGAAAGAGGGAGTGTAACGATACAAGTTAGAAGTGAGGAATTAGAAGTGAGCAGTTCTCAGTCGGCAGTTGGCAGTCCGCATTTAGCAATGGGCGGTACTCAGTCGTCAGTGCGAAGTATCACATTCAAGGTAATTGATACGGGCATAGGGATACCAAAGGATAAACTGGAGGCGGTATTTGAAAGTTTTTCACAGGCGCATGTATCGGATGCGCGAAAATTTGGAGGTACGGGATTGGGGCTTTCCATCAGCAAACAACTGGTCGAATTGATGGGTGGGAAAATTCAGATTGAAACTCAGGAAGGGTTGGGAACAACTTTTTCATTTTCCATCCCAATGGTTGTGGGGTCACAAAAGGGGTTGCACTCTTCAAAATCTTCAGGGCAGATCGATGGCACTTTACTCAATGGCCTGAGGATACTGATTGTAGATGATAATGAGTATAACCGGATTGTTGCCCATGATTCGCTGAAATTAAAAGCGGATGTGTCTATCACGTTGGCAACCAACGGCAACGAAGCATTGACCTTGCTCAGTGAGCAGGATTTTGATGTCGTCCTCATGGATGTGCAGATGCCGGAGATGGATGGATATGAGGCCACAAGGCAGATTCGTGATCCGCACTCATCGGTGCGCAATCATCATATACCCGTTATTGCTTTGACCGCCAGTGTGATCCGGAGTGATCTTGACAAATGCAGGGAAGCCGGGATGGATGATTATGTACCTAAACCATTCAAGATGTCCCAGCTTATACCTGGTATAGCTAAAGCAGTAGGTAAGTAATTGAAATTTGTGAAAAAGGTATAGCGTCAAGCCTTTACCTTAGACGCCGAATTCAAATCTGTATTAAGAAAATAAATCCAATGGCCAAATCCACCCTTACCGACGAACAACAGGTCACCGAACATATCAGCAAACTGGATGCGGCTATCATACCTGTCGTAGAAATCCTGCGCAAGATCATCCTGAGCACGGACAAGGTCATCGGTGAGCATATCAAGTGGAACAACCCATGCTACTACTATACAGGAGAAATGAAGCCTTTCAATCCCAAGGAATACAAGCGGGAGATCGTCGTCTTCAATCTTTACAAAGGAAGGGTCATGATGGTCTTCCCTAGTGGAGCACGGGTCAATGATACCTCAGGATTCCTCAGCGGAGAATACAAGGATGGAAGAAGGATCGCCATCATTCAGGACTTGAAAGATGCTAAATCAAAAAAGAAGGTTTTACAATCAGTGATTCGGGAATGGTTGCGTACAATCGATAAATAAAGACTCCTCCATATTTTCGTTCGCACACATGCGATTTGTCGCGTCTCATTTCATTCGCCTTAGACGCGATAAATCGCGTCTCTACATAATTACATATTCCTACGATACTGTCCACCCACTTCGTACAACGCATGGGTCACCTGTCCAAGCGAACATTTCTTTGCCACTTCCATCAGGGCTTCAAATGTGTTGGCATTTTCAATGGCCACTTCCTGCAATTGCTTTAGTGCCTCGCCTGATTTGTCATTGTTGGCCGCATGAAGGTGGTTGAGACGCTTGATCTGATTGACCTTTTCTTCTTCGTTAGATCGGATAACTTCTTTTGGAAGGACGGTTGGCGAACCATCTTTTGAAAGAAACGTATTGACCCCAATGATCGGAAACTCGCCTGAGTGCTTGAGTGTCTCATAATAAAGGCTCTCTTCCTGGATCTTGCTGCGCTGGTACATGGTCTCCATAGCACCTAGCACGCCTCCGCGTTCAGTAATGCGGTCAAATTCTGCGAGTACGGCTTCTTCGACGAGGTCTGTCAGTTCTTCAATAATGAAAGCACCTTGCAAAGGGTTTTCATTCTTAGCTAAGCCCAATTCATGATTGATGATCAGTTGTATCGCCATGGCCCTGCGCACACTTTCTTCTGTAGGCGTAGTGATCGCTTCATCATATGCATTGGTGTGGAGACTATTGCAATTGTCATAGATCGCATACAAGGCTTGCAAGGTCGTGCGGATATCATTGAACGAAATCTCCTGGGCGTGCAGTGATCTTCCACTGGTCTGGATATGGTACTTCAGTTTCTGAGACCGGTCATTGCCACCATACTTGTACTTCATGGCCTTGGCCCAGATACGACGTGCTACCCTACCGATGACCGCATACTCCGGATCTACTCCATTGGAGAAGAAGAAGGAAAGATTGGGCGCGAAATCATCGATGGCTAATCCTCTCGACAGATAGTATTCGACAAACGTAAATCCATTGGAAAGCGTAAACGCTAACTGGGTGATTGGATTAGCGCCTGCCTCAGCGATATGATATCCCGAAATGGATACAGAATAAAAATTACGGATATTCTCATCAATAAAATACGCTTGCATATCCCCCATCAAGCGCAATGAAAACTCTGTAGAGAAGATGCACGTATTCTGGGCCTGATCCTCCTTAAGGATATCAGCCTGCACAGTGCCGCGAACGGACTGGAGAGCTTTTGCTTTTAATTTGTCGTATACCTCCGGCTCAAGCACTTCGTCACCTGTCAAGCCAAGCAGCATCAGGCCAAGCCCGTTATTTCCTTCAGGTATCTCCTGGTCGTAAGCGGGTCTTGGAAAACCATGCTGATCATATTTTCGCTGGAATGCTTTTTCAACTTCCGCTTCGAGTTTGTGCTCCTTGATGTACAACTCACATTGCTGATCGATGGCCGCATTCATGAAAAATGCGCAGATCGTAGCGGCAGGACCATTGATCGTCATCGAGACCGAAGTCTTTGGATCACAAAGATCAAATCCTGAATATAAACGCTTGGCATCATCGAGCGAACAAATACTCACACCTGCATTTCCGATTTTTCCATAGATGTCCGGACGATAATCAGGATCTTCTCCATACAAGGTGACGCTGTCAAATGCAGTGGACAACCTGATGGCAGGCATGCCTTTGGATACATAATGAAAGCGCTTGTTTGTTCGCTCAGGCCCACCCTCTCCGGCAAACATACGCGTTGGGTCTTCGCCTTTGCGCTTGAATGGATAGATGCCTGCCGTGTAGGGAAAGCGCCCGGGTAGATTTTCCTGGGTCACCCAATTGACGAGCGTACCCCAGTCCTTGTAAGCTGGTAGAGCAACCACCGGAATACGCGTGCCAGAAAGCGAACGCACATGCGTATCCACCTTGATGACCTTGTCCCTGACCTTGTAGGAATAATCATCATCGATATATTGATGCCGTATCTCCGGCCATTCTTCGAGCCAACGCCAGACATCTCCATGGACGTCTTGCTTTAGTCTGTCAAACTCCTTGTTGAGCTGATCAGTGATCTCAGCGACACCCTTTTCTTCAAAGTGCGTCTTTGATTCTTTCAATGCATAGAGCAAGGCTGCTTTCTCCGCTTCCTCCTTAGCCCATGTATCGTACTTGCGATTGTTGTCCGCAATCTCTGAAAGATACCTCACGCGATGAGGAGGGATGATATAGATTTTTTCGCTCTCACCCGTCTTAAACTTCACTGTACTATGGAAATTAATCCTGGTTTTGGCTTCCAGTATCTGTAAGATCTTCTTGTAGAGTGCGTTTGTACCAGGATCATTAAACTGTGAGGCAATCGTTCCGAACACAGGAATCTGATCATCCGCCACATCCCACAATTCATGGTTGCGCTTGTATTGCTTGCGTACATCACGTAAGGCATCTTGCGCACCACGCTTGTCAAACTTATTAATAGCAATCACATCTGCAAAATCGAGCATGTCAATTTTTTCGAGTTGTGATGCGGCACCAAATTCAGGCGTCATGATGTAGAGTGACATATCCGCATGATCTACGATCTCCGTATCGGACTGTCCGATACCTGAGGTCTCCAGGATGATCATGTCAAACTCAGCAGCCTTGAGGATGTCAACAGCCTGCTTGATATGCTTGGATAGTGCGAGGTTGGATTGACGGGTTGCCAGCGAACGCATGTATACCCGTGGAGAAATCAATGCATTCATCCGGATCCTGTCCCCTAACAATGCACCGCCTGTTTTTCTCTTACTCGGATCTACAGATACTACAGCGAGATCCTTGTCCGGAAAATCAAGCAGGTATCTGCGGATGATCTCATCGATCATACTTGACTTGCCTGCCCCACCTGTTCCGGTTATTCCCAACACGGGTACTTTTGAATCTTTTGCCTTTGCGGTGATCTCCGCGATCCAGTGTTGATTTTCTTCAGGGTAATTTTCAACAGCGGTGATCAGTCGGGAGATGGAGAGATGGTCTTTCTTTGAAATCTTCTTCAGCTCACCATTGACATGCTCTCCCAGTGGAAAGTCGCATTGCTGTAGTACATCATTGATCATCCCCTGCAAGCCCATGTGGCGGCCATCATCAGGAGAGTAGATACGAGTGATGCCATAATCCTGCAAAGCCTTGATCTCTTCAGGAAGGATAGTACCTCCGCCACCACCAAATATCTTGACATGACCCGCGCCTCTTTCCCTGAGCATATCAAAGATGTATTTGAAATACTCGTTGTGCCCGCCTTGATAGGAAGTCAATGCTATACCTTGTGCATCTTCCTGTATCGCGGTGTCCACAATTTCTTTCGCACTGCGGTTGTGTCCGAGGTGGATGATCTCTGCTCCTGAGCGTTGCATGATGCGTCGCATGATATTGATCGCGGCATCGTGGCCGTCAAAGAGAGAGGCTGCCGTAACAATCCTGATATGATGTTTAGGCTGGTATGTGGTGATTGGTTGAATCGTTTCCATGTGAGGTCACAAAATACGGAAATGTGTGCTCCTCAAGCTATTAGACAGCTATGATATCCAGCAATTCGTTGAGGATCATTGCCGTGGCACCCCAGATCACCTGTCCGTTGACCTGGAACGAGGGTACGTGGTTGAGGATGATCCCGTTGGTCAGATTGATCCGGGTTTCTTTCCGTACATCGGGATCAAGAAAATAATGGAGCGGTATTTCAAGGATTTCCTCGACTTCGGCTTCCTGCCGGGTCAACACGGGTGTCTTCCAGGAATAAGCCAGGTAGGGATGGACCAGGAACTTACTCACCGTGATATAGAGCGGGGTCAGGGGGCCCAGGACATCGATGCCTGAAAGGTCCAGGGCGATCTCTTCTTCGCTTTCCCTCAGGGCGGTATACATGAGATCAGGATCGGTCGGTTCCTTTTTACCTCCGGGAAAACCCATCTGCCCGGCATGTTTATCCTGGGGATGCGAGGATGTCCGGCGGATGAAAATCAGATGCCAGTCACCGGGATTTTTTTCGAACAAGGTGATCAGCACGGCGGCATCGCGAGTCGTCCCTGACTCCGGTACAGGCTCCACTTTTCGGACCGCATGTGCCATCCTGTAATGAGCGGCCTGCCCGGGAAGTGGCTCACGCAGCAGTTTTTGCTGGAGTTGTTCGATAAGCGGAGGTCTCGATGTTGATATCATCGTCAGGATCAACAAAAGGTGTTAAGCTTAAGTTGCCGGGTACAGCCAATTATTGCTTGTTAGATTCCTGCAGGTACTTGTCCAGCGCCATTGACATGGAAGGAATACCTGGTGCAGGAGCAAGAACATCTATATGCAATTGGTGGTCTTCGGCAGCCTTGGCAGTGATATTGCCAAATACAGCGATGCGTGTATTGTTTTGCTTGAAATCAGGAAAGTTTTCAAACAGGGACTCAATACCCTGGGGGCTAAAGAAGATCAGCATGTCATAAAAGATGTCCCTGAGGTCGGACAAGTCACTGGATACGGACTTGTACATCACAGCAGATTCGAAATTGACTTCTTTCTGCTTGAGGTAATCGATCACATCTTCCTTTCCCAGGTTAGAGCATGGTACGAGGAATCTTGTGGTAGACTTATGTTTTTGCAGGGCGCTGGAGAGGTCCTGTATAGACCGCTCACCCACAAATACCTTGCGCTTGCGGTATTGGATAAACTTCTGGAGGTAATGGGCCACAGTCTCGGAGGTGCAGAAATACTTCATGTCCTGGGAGACCTTGACGCGCATCTCTTCACAGAGGCGGAAAAAGTGGTCAATGCTGTTCTTGCTGGTCATCACGACTGCCTGGAATTCATCCGGGCGGATACGAAACTTACGGAATTCCTTTTCCGTGACCGGCTCCACATGATTAAAGGGCCTCCAGTCTATCTGGATAGCATACTTCTTCTCAATGTCATAGTAGGGTGATCGTTCTGGCTTCGGCTGTGAGACTAAAATCGTCTTCACGGTGCGTTTTGGACTTGATGTTACACTTGCTTTGATACTGTTTGTACCCATTCGACAGGTTTTAATGGATCAATCACTCACCAGAATAACTTAGAAATAGCCCACAAAGGGAGGATTTCGACGGCGCAAAGATACACAAAAAAGAGAAATAGACTATTGACAATAAGTTGGCGGGCTGTAAGTACCCACCTGAGCTGCCTGAGGAGATAAGCTACCCCTATAGCCGAAATGCCTATGATAATCAATGGTTTATGCATAGATTCAGGCCCAAAAATGATCAGCACATTGATCGGCAGGAGGACCAGTCCGACCATGGTATTGAATATGCTGATATCGAATCCAAAGAGCGTCAACTCCTTCTCGTTGTTGAAAAGCCACTTGAGATACCGCAGTACTCCGTGCCGTGTCAGATAAACACCCAGCACTAATAATATTGGTACCCAGATATTGTCCAGCAATGTCCCGGTATAATGGAACACCTGAAGTGCATGGAATATAAATAGTCCTGCCTGGAGGATAAATACTGTGTACCCCATGATGAGCAGGATCTGGCGCATGGTATTGCGCTGGTTACGGTGGTGGAGCGAACTATAATTTTCGTTGGAAATGACCCTCCAGAGATCCCTGACAAAACTGCGTTCCACATTGACGATAAAAATCAGGAAAAGCAGGCTGAGCAACATGAAAAAGATCTGAAATCCTCTGGAAGCTTTTGTTTTAGGGATCGTTGGGAGAATTTTTCCTAATGGAGGCTTACTATTCGGATTATCTACCGGAGTCACAGCAGCAGGCTTGACAGTATCCTTATGTTCTGCTCTTTCAAAAGGGTTGGTCTTTGCACCTGGCAGATTGGTGTCTGGCTGGCTCCCTGCAGCACTCACAGGCACTGTGGAGGTAACTGGTTTGTTCGCAGTAGGAGCGGTTGTTGTAACCGGCTGGGTCACTACCGCTTTAGTCTGGGTATCGCCGACGATCCCAGAAGATTTAGGGATTGGATCTAAATTGGGTTTAGCAGGCCGGTATTTGAGGTCAAATGGGTTCCCGGACGTTTGCCCCCAGGCCATGGAGGCAAATGCAAGCAATATGGCTATTCCCAGGAAGCGGTTCATGGGCGCAAAGGTAGCCACCTCCGTGGAATTCAACTACCTCCGCCAGGTTTCGCTTTCAAGAATCGTAGTATCCCCTGCGACCTCAAGACCAGCTGACGAGCCGGTAGATGTCCAGATGGTTTGTCCTGAAAGAGATAAGTCAACTTCTACCCTTGCCTGAAGGCTCTCATTGACTTTTCCGGTCATCTGGCCGGTCAGTGGTGATCTCAACACCGCAGTCGGTCCCCTGAATGCATGAATAGAAAGCTGGAGATCACCTCGCTTAAACTCCATCACTACACGATCTTCGAGGACAGCGCACTTCATCCGGGAAGCATTATAGGTGGCAAAGCGGTACTCAATGCCTCCTGCCAGCAGGACAACAATAAAGCCTGGAAAATATCTCCCCATCCACGGTATATGTGCTACTGAGGCCATCAGGGAAGCTGGGGTTTGATCTTTAAAATTGTTGGAATGTACCCATATCCAGCATTTTGGAAAAGAGGTCCCCCAGTCTTTTTCGATATACCCCACTCCTCTGTCCCATACAATCTCACCAGCTGTACCAGTAGTCTTCCCATCAAGCGTATGATGCAGGCTGACCACACCATGATAGCATTCCATCGTGGGTACATAGGTGTACCATCCCATAATCCCTGGGTTGAGGAACGAGAATCGGAGGGGGGTTATGTCATCAAACAGAATCGTACCAGAGAGTTCCGGTAAGGCCAGGATCATTTGGTCACGTGAGAACCGGTTGGGTCCAATGGTGATATCAAATTGCTTTGAATCAGCCAAAAAATCTTTAACCGGAAACCTATGGTAATTTGTCAGCTGGCGTTTACCATCAATGATCTGAATAAAGGCATGCTGGTCATTTTGATCATACAAAGCTATGCCAGGAATAACCGCAATGGCATGTTGTTCATCCGCTGACACCATTTTCAGGTACCAACCTTCGAAATATTTCTTTTTATCCAGGTTCCCCTGAAAAATTTCCGCATGAAAAAGTTTGTGAAACAAGCGATTCATCCGGGTGAAAGTAGGAAATGCAACGGAAATGGGAATATTACAATCACCCGCAGCATAGAAAAACACCATTCCTCCTGGCATCTTAATGTCAGAACTCATAGCGTAAAAGCACCTTCAAGTTGAATCCGGGTTCGTCGGCATAATAACGAAGCCTGTTTAAATAATCCCTGTAACGCACATTCAGTAAATTGTCCGCACTCACCCCGGTATGCAGGAGATTTTTCCCCAATTTAAATCCGGCATCAAACCGGGCTCCAAGGAGAAAATAGGCATCGGGCGGCGGATAAAATTCACTTTCCTTATCCCAGTGTTGCTGGGATGCGGTGTATTGTCCTTCGATCAAAAACTTAGCGCCTTTTAAATGCGCACCATCATCAAAAGCCCATGAAATAGCCGACGAAACACGTGCCGGAGGAATAAAAGCCAATGGCCTGTTTTCGTCCAGAGTGGATCCCTGCACCAGCGCTAATTTCGCATTCCATTCCAGATGATGCGAAAAATCGGAGATCACCAGGAAGTCCATTCCCCTGATCCAGGAATCATCCTGGGTATACTTGTAGACCGGGAAAGCACCACGAATGGTCAGGCGATATTCCTCATCCGGTTTCAAATAAATATATTGGTATATCAGGTGGGAATATATTGTCGCTTCAACACGGAATAATTCCGAAATGACAAATGTTTGCGTCAGGATCGTTTTAAAGGACAGTTCCGGATTCAATTCCCAATTTCCCTCTTCTATCCCGGCAACGCCCTGGTGCAGCCCATTGCTGTACAATTCATTGACCTCAGGGGGACGATGGACTACAGCGAATTGTAATCGTGTTTCTGTGTCATCCTTCCATTTGTAATTTGCACCGGTAGTCAGCGCTGCATGGTGGTAGAGATGATCCATGATCACTACTTCCCTGGGAAGCGTTAAGGTGATCGGCCATGCTTTTAAAAACTGTATATCATAGCGGATTCCCCCTTCGAGTATCAACCGGCCCACCGGATAATTGGCAATACCATACATTCCTGCAATCACACTTGAATAATCTGGTATCAACGGGAGAATTCCTGTATCATAATCATTTGAGTTGTCCGTATAATTTGCCTGCAGACCGGTTTTCCATTTTACTTTCGAACCATCATTGATATATTTTAACTGCACCGTGTTGGACCATTGCTGCAAGTCAAGGGCAGGAATATCCGATCGGTTTCCTCTACGGATATCAAATTCCTGGCGATGATTGGCTTGAAGCCCATAAACCCATTCCAAAAACTTGTCGGTATCCAGAAACTTTTTCCCTGAATATTTCAGCAGGTGATGATTCACCGTCTGACTTGGAGGGTTGATGTTGTACGAAAACTCGTCGCTGATATTGAACGGAACATCGCGGCCAACAGCTTCCTCAAGGTCGGTGAGATTACTGATATTTGATCCGACAAAAATACCCAGGTCGGTATTGAAAATTGAATAATACAATTGATGCTGCACCTTTTCAGAAGGATGAAAGAAAGCCTGCAGTGATGCATTCAATTCTTCGACGCCTGTATTGGTCAGAAAATAATCAGGTGTGTGTTGATCCCCTGCGCGTTTATAGGTGCCTGTCACGCGCCAATCCATTTTTCCAAAAGATTTTGATAATTTTCCCGTCAGCGTATGTCCCCACCCATTGGATTCCATCGTATAGCCGAGTGAGCCATGGTAATGCGGATCATGATTGATGAGCCCGGCGTCTATTACCAACACCCCTCCGAGCGCCTGTGATCCGTATTCGATCGCATCAGAGCCTTTGATCACTGTGATGCTGTTGGCGGCATTTGGATCGATCTCGGGGGCATGGTCTGTACCCCATTGTTGTCCCGCCTGTAGTAATCCGTTGTTGATGATTGCCACGCGGTTGCCATACATTCCATGTATTACGGGTTTGCCAATGCCGGAACCGTTATGGATCGTCCTTACACCTGCGATATTTTCTGATATTTCCGCCAGGGATTGGCCGGCCTGGTTTTGGATAGACGAGGTATTGATGCTCTGTTGTGTATAGGTCTCCCGGAATCCTCCTTGCTTATCTTCAACGACCACCTCCTTTAAAACTTCTTCATGATGATCCAGCAGAAATACAACAGATGTATCATGGCTCAGCGTTAAAAAGTATTGACCCGGCGGACATCCTAAATGAAAAACCTCGATGTGGTATGCGCCAGGACACAGGCCTCCCAATTCAAATTGTCCGATGCTATCTGAAAGTATTCCCTGGTTCGTTTCCTGAATGGCTATCGTGGTAAATTCCAGAGGTTCACGTGTTGCCCTATCAAGGACAACGCCGCCTAACGATAACGTACAGGACTGCCCATAAGAAACGGCCTCCACCAGCATCAGCATGGTGGAGACCAAATAAAACTTATTGATCATTGTATCACAAACGGAAACTCGACTTCGATATCCGTCTCCCCACCTGCGTTGGTAATGTCACCCCCACTTACACCGGAAGCAAATTTATCCGGCTGATGACGCAATGTGATCGTTATATGACCGGTACCTGCCGGGCCGGTGGCCAACTCGGTTACAATGCCTACCGGATGTTGATTGGCGTCAGTATCCTTATAGACAATAGAGGCTGTAACATCGTGAAAAGAGTAAAAGAACTGGTGGTCCACGGCTTCGTCGTGCACCTCATCCGTGATATTACCAACAGGATTTTCAGTTTCATTCAGCAATTCTACGGATGCATTGTATACCGTATTGGCGGTAACCGCTCCGGTGGTGATGGTGGGAACTTGTCCTCCATCACCATCGAGATCCCTGAATTTGAAAATAACTGTATCTCCTCCGCCTACAGGTACGAGGGTATAGGTGAGTGTGGTGATCAGTTCTTCCTCATTGGGAACGACAGGGTCCTTTTCACAGGCCAGCATGGTGATACCAATAAAAAAGAGAAGGATATATAATGATGTTAATGGTTTCATATTAATTGAAATTATGGAATGAAGATATTGCCTTCGATCTGTGTAAACCGAAAGACATAGAGACAGTGATGAGAGAAATCAAGCGATTGACGGTGGGCCTCTTGAGGCACTGTAACGGATTTCAGGCAGATGAATTGAGGTCCACAGAGAAATGTCCGGAGAATCCCGTTTTGTGTGCCATGATTCCAGGGACAGGCCATACGGTACCTCCTGGGGCAGAACAATATTTTTGCAAAATGGACATTCGCTGTCCGCAGGGGTTAAATGGTATTTATGGTGGCATTTATTTTTATCCCCGGGATGATATACCGTATTATGGCAGGGATCTAATCGGCAGGAATCGTTGTGGAGGGCGCGGGCATCATCATGCACATGCGGTACTGCGGCCGGTGAAGCAATAAATGCAGCAAGATACAATACCAGCAAGGCCATCACGTTGCCGCGAACGGACAACGCCTGACCCAGTTGACGCATGATGCTTTGATTTGTGCCGGACATTGGAACAAAGATACGAAGTAATGTTCTAGCTTAGTTTTTTTTGCCAACCCCCTTGGTCTAAGACCTACTTTACCCTCATCGGGGAGTACCATCGCTTTTTTGATTTTACAATCATAATTAGAGTAATCGAATGATGGCGGAGGCCTCATTGATCATGAGAAAAGTTTGGCGCAGGAGAACCTGCGATCAAAAAGGGCTAATAGGGAAGGTGGTTTGTGTCGTTCTTGATGGCAGGTATGAGCCTTTTCTATATTGTGTTATCAATCCCATGCCCCCTGAAAGGGGCATCAGTAATCATTCATGCTGCGGAAATGATGCAAACGGAGTGATCCGCCTGATGTACCTTATCTTTCCAATAGTATCTTTGTAAAGGCGTGATAGATTTCATTTGTTTTACGCCGTCACTAAAAAACATGATTGTGAAAAACATAGAAGATCTCCGCAAAGCTTACCATCTTGGCGCACTCGAATATGAGGACCTGACGCTGGATCCGATGGATATGTTCAGGCGCTGGTGGCATGAAGCTATAGGAGCCGAAATAGAAGAAGCCAATGCCATGACGCTTGCTACTGCAAATGCGAAGGGGCAACCTTCGGCAAGGATTGTGTTGCTCAAAGGGCTTCACCAGGAAGGCTTTGAATTCTTTACCAATTATGACAGCGACAAGGCAAAGGAGATGACAGACAATCCGCAAGTTGCACTCTTATTCTTCTGGAAAGAAATGGAACGGCAGATAAGGATTGAGGGCCATGTTGAAAAAGTATCTAAGGAACGCTCGGAACAATATTTCCAATCCAGGCCCCGAGGCAGCCAGGTAGGTGCATGGACTTCGCCACAGAGCCAGGTCATTCCTGACCGGAGTGTATTGGAAGCAAATGCAAAACAGGTAGAAGAAAAATTTGCAGGCATCGATCCACTCCCTGCGCCAGCGCATTGGGGAGGGTATATAGTACGTCCTCAACTTATCGAATTCTGGCAGGGACGGGCGAACAGGCTGCATGACCGGTTTAGGTATACGATGCAGCCTGATGGCCATTGGGCCATCAATCGGCTGGCGCCGTAAAGCAGAGGGCATAGCGCAGAGGGCATAGGGCGCATAGGGGTTCAAAATAAAAAAGGTAGGGGTTCAAAATATTGAACCCCTACCTTTTTTATTTATTGGTTTCGCGCGCAGCGATATGCTCAGATAACGAGTTGCTTTTCGTCGACGAGCTTGCGGATATTGATGAGGGCGTAGCGCATCCGGCCGAGGGCGGTATTGATGCTTACATCGGTGAGGCATGCGATTTCCTTAAATGACATGTCAGCATAGTGACGCAGTATCACTACTTCGCGTTGCTCTGATGGAAGCATGTCTACAAGTGTGCGTACACGATCATAGGTCTGATCACGCATCATGCTCATCTCACGGTTTGGATCATCGCTTTCGAGGACATCAAAGATGTCAAATGTCTCGGTGGCTGATACCTTGGTGCGGCGCTTGGACCTGCGAAACTGATCCACGCACATGTTGTATGAAATCCTCAATGCCCAC
>WBZX01000137.1_pt1 | contig 67897 bp, 65 predicted proteins | sample 5204211 | NCBI WGS metagenome assembly WBZX01 (sample SAMN12344362, study PRJNA552823) | activated sludge metagenome | biome: Activated sludge suspended growth; feature: Nitrification reactor; material: Wastewater; isolation source: activated sludge from nitrification reactor of wastewater...
ATACGACAAGCTCGCGGCAAACTTCGCCGCTGCTATCGCCATCGCTTCCATCGTAATCTGGTGGACCTGATTGAGTCTGGAGCCTAGGGCGGTTCGGTTCGAGCGGCAGTCGAGTGCGATGAGGGGCGAGCGCCCTCATCGCATCGGCAGGGGGTACATCAGGCCGCCGTCGCGCCACAGGGCGTTCTGGCCGCGTGCCAGTTTGAGCATCGAGCGGGTGCCGAGATTGCGCTCGAAGCTCTCGCCGTAATTGCCGACCTGCAGGATGATGTTGAACGCCCAGTCCTCGTCGAGGCCGAGCGCCTTGCCGTTGCCTGGCGTCACGCCGAGGAGGTGTTGGACATCGGGATCGTTCGACCGGCGCTCGCTCTGCACATTGTCGCGACGGAGATCGAGAGCCTCGGCCGCCAGCATTGCCTGGACGGTCCAGCGTACGATGTTGGCCCACTGCTCGTCGCCGCGGCGCACGTAGGGGCCGAGCGGCTCCCGCGAGATCACCTGCGGCAGGATCGAGTAGCTGGCTGCCTCGTTGCGCACGACCAGCGCCGAGGCGAGCGCCGATGCGTCGAGTGTTGCGGCCAGGCATCGACTGGCGAAGAAGGCGTCGAGCATGGCGTCGTTTGTATCGAAGCTCACGAGATCGATCCGGCTGCGCCGCGCCCGGAACCAGGCGGTGGCATTGTCCCCGTGCGTCGTGCCGCGCACCGTGCAGACCTTGCCGCCGCTCATTTGCGAGAGGTTCTGGATCGCGAGCTTGTTCGGCACGACGAAGGCCTGACCGTCGTAGAAGTTGACCGATACCGCCTCCACGCCATCGGCGAGGCGCCGCAGCAGGACGGTAGAGTTCCGTGCCAGCAGGTCCACCCGGCCATCGGCCAGTTCCTTGAAGCGTTGCTGCGCCGTCAGCGGGGTATAGGTTACCTTGGTCGCATCGCCGAGCGTCGCGGCGGCAACGGCTTTGCAAAGATCGACGTCGAAGCCGGTCCAGCCGATGGGTCCGCCATGCCAGGAGAAGCCGCGCAACTGGCCGTTGACGCCACAGTTGAGCGTGCCGCGCTTCTTCACGACGTCGAGTGTCGATTGCGCCGCCGAGGTCGAAGCCACAGAAATCGCTAATGGAAGCACCAGAACCGCAACGCCACGAAAGAGTCTGCGGAACATCGTCGTCTCCCGCCTACAACGAAGGGTGGCATAACCTACATCATGCACAAACCTCTCTCAAGCCGATCCGGTCAGCGTCGGCGCCGCTACTTCAGCAGGTCCGGCGCTATCAGGCGAGGCAAGAACAGGGCGATGTCGGGCCAGACGATCATCGCCGCCAGGACGACGATCATCGGCACCAGCATGATCATCGTGTCCTTGAGCGCATAGCGCAGGGGTACGCCCGCGACGGCACAGGAGATCATGAGGCAGAGGCCGTAAGGTGGCGTCACCAGGCCGAAGGCCAGCGCCACGATCGATACGATCGCGAAATGGACGGGGTCCATGGCGACAGATTTGGCGAGCGGCTGCAGGACCGTGCCAACAATGATGATCGCAGGGATGGCGTCGAGGAAGCAGCCCACGACGAGGAACACGAAGGCGATGAAGAAGCCGACGCCGATCGGCCCCAGGCCCCAGCTCGTGACATTGGCCAGCAGCTCCTGCGGGATGCGGTAATAGGCCAGCAGCCAGCCGAAGGCTGAGGCTGTCCCGATGCAGAACAGCGCCACCGAAGCGAGCTTGCCGGTGTCGACCAGTGCCCGGTAGAGCTCCTTCGCCCCCATCTCGCGATAGACCACGATCGACAGCACTGCCGAGTAGAGCACGGCGACGCAGGCCGATTCGGTCGCCGTGAACCAGCCCAGCAGGATGCCGCCTACGATGATGACCGGGGTCATCAGCGCCGGGATCGACACCCAGATCGCACAGAGGAGCTGGCGAAAGGACGAACGCGGATAGGTCGGATAGCCGCGTTTCACCGCATAGACATGCACCGTGGCCATCTGGGCGCCGGCGATCAGCAGACCGGGCACGACACCGGCGAGATAGAGCGCGCCGATCGAGGTCGAGATCAGACCACCCCAGACGATCATCAGGATCGACGGTGGAATGACTACGGCCAGCACGGCCGAGACGGCGGTGATGGCGATGGAGAACGAGAGGTCGTAGCCTTCCTTGGTCTGGGCATCGATGAAGATCTTGCTCTGGCTCGCCGCATCGGCCGTCGAGGAGCCGGAGATGCCGGCGAAGAACACCGAGAGCACGACGTTGATCTGCGCCAGCGACCCCGGCCAGCTTCCGACGATGGAACGCGACAGCGCCACCAGCCTGTCGGTGATGCCGCCGACGCTCATCAGGTTGGCCGTCAACAGGAAGAACGGCACGGCGAGCAGGATGAAGGAGTTGTAGGCGTTGAAGGTTTCCTGCGCGAGCATCATCGTCCCGAGCCGAGGCTCCAGGTAGAAGAGCGGCAGACAGGCGAGCCCAAGGGCGAAGGCCACGGGTACGCGCAAGATCAGCAGGACGAAGAAGACGCCGAACAGGATCGACGCGGCCTCGCCGGCTGTGAAGAGGGCGCCGCTCATGGGGCGCTCCAGCCGCAGAGAATGCGAACCTCGTCGTAGAACTGCTCGCCGAGGAAGATGAGCCAGGTGACGCCGGCGACCGGCCAGGCGATGTGAATCATCCAGAGCGGCAGGTCCGCCAGTTCGGACGTCCGGTACCACGCGAAGCGTGTGAATTCGATGCCGCCCACCACGAAGACCAGCGCCAGTGCCAGGATGCCGAGCCGGGCGGCAATGCGTACCGCCGCCTCGCTGCGTCGCGAGAGCCTCGGCCAGACGTCGACTTCGAAGTGCGACGCTTCACGCACGCCGATCATGGCGCCGATCATGATCATCCAGATGAACAGGAAGCGCGCCATCTCCTCCGTCCAGATATAGGGCGGGATCAGATCGGTGTAGCGCGACACCATCTGCAAGGTGACGGGTACGACGATGATGGCGACGGAGAAGGCGAGGAGGCCGGTCAGGAACTGGGCATAGCCGGCCGTGAACCGGCGCCAGAGGCTGCGCGGCGAAGTCTCAGAAGAGGGCATCGGGAATCCGTTCAGGAGAGAACGCCCGGTGGGGAGCCGGGCAAATGCGCAGCGGAGGGGTTGCTCCGCTGCGCCTACGCATCAGTTGGTGGCCACGATCTTGTTGAAGATGCCGTCGGCGCCGATCTCCTTGGCGTAGGTCGCCATCACCGGATCGACCAGCTTCTTCATCTCGGCGCGATCCGTGAACGGGATGCGCTTCAGTTTGCCCGCTTTTTCGAGCGCAACCAGCTTCTGCTCGTCCTCTGAGCTTTCGACCTGGCGGCCATAGGCGCCGGCTTCCTTGCCGGCCTTGATGATCGCATCCTGCAGGTCCTTCGGCAGGGTCTTGAAGGTCTTGGACGAGAAGCAGATCGGCCGGATCGTGATGGCGTGCTCGGTCATCGCGAGATTGGGCGCCACCTCGTAGAACTTCATGGTCTCGACGCCGGCCGCCTCGTTCTCGCCGGCCGAGATCACGTTGTTCTGGATGGCGTTGTAGACCTCGTTGTAGGCGATGACCGTCGGCGACATGCCGGCTGCCGCGAAGGTCTTGGACCAGATCGGCGCGCCCTGGACGCGGACCTTCAGGCCCCGGATTTCCGCCAGGTTCGAGACCGGCTTGTTGACGAAGATGTTGCGCACGCCGCCGCCGGCATAGCCGATCAGCATGACGTCGGCCTTCTGCGCAATCTCGTCGGCCACCGGCTTCAGCAGGTCGGCTTCGAGCACCTTGTTCCATTGCGCGAGATCGCGGAACAGGAAGGGTGCATCGATGAAGGGCGCGGCCTTGGAGAAGGTCGACATGTGGGCCGGCGAGACGATGCCGTAGTCTACGGCTTTGCCCTGCGCCATGTACTCGAAATACTGCTTCTCGAGACCCAGCGAAGAGTTGCGGTGCAGGGTGAAGTTGATCGGCTTGCCGTAGTACTTCTTCACCAGCTCTTCGAACTTGAGCAGCGTCTTGTTGAAGGCGTGATCGTCGTTGAACTGCACCGCGCCGTTCAAGGTCAGCGGCGCCTGCGCGCCCGCGGACCGGATGAAGGGAGCGGCGATTGTCGCGGCGGCAATGCCGCCGACAAGATGTCTGCGTTTCATGTCTTCCTCCGTGGACCCTGTTGTGTGGTTCTGCGACCGGGACCTGCGCGGACTATGCATGGGATTGACGGCGGATGCGACAAAGTTGTCAGACAACATGAGCATCATGGCCGAGACACCAAACTGGTCCTTGCCCCCAGCCAAGTACAGGCGTTACGCTGAACCAGTTAATACACAGATTTTTAGTTAAATGTCTGCCGACGTCCCCTCCTCGGCGCTGTTTGCGCCCAAGCTGGTCACCGTGCTGCGGGAAGGCTACGGGCTTGCGGCGTTTCGGGCCGACGCCATCGCGGGGCTGACCGTCGCCATCGTGGCGCTGCCGCTCTCCATGGCGATTGCCATCGCGTCGGGCACGGGGCCGGAGCGGGGGCTTTTCACGGCGATCGTCGGTGGTTTCCTGATCTCCGCGCTGGGGGGCAGCCGCTTCCAGGTCGGGGGGCCGGCCGGGGCTTTCATCGTTCTGGTCGCGGCCTGTGTCGAACGGCACGGCGTCGACGGCATGCTGCTGGCGACCCTGCTGGCCGGGATTTTCCTGACGGCGGCGGGGGCTCTGCGGCTCGGCACCTTTATCAAGTTCATCCCCTATCCGGTCACGGTCGGTTTCACCTCGGGCATCGCGGTCATCATCTTCGCGAGTCAGCTCAAGGAGCTTCTGGGTCTTACGCTCGACGGCAAGGAGCCTGGCCCGTTCGTCGCCAAGCTCGAAGCGCTGGTGCCGGCCCTCGACACGATCAATCCGGCTGCCGTAGCCCTTGCGGTCGGGGTCATCGGCCTGATCCTGGGGTTGAAGCGGCTGCGTCCCCACTGGCCCGGCATGTTGATCGCCGTTGCCGTGGCCTCGGTCGCGGCGGGGCTGCTCGCCTTGCCGGTCGAGACGATCGGCAGCCGCTTCGGCGGCATTCCCTCCATGCTGCCGGCGCCGCGTCTACCCGACATATCCTGGGCAAAGATCGAAGCCATCCTGCCCGACGCGGTGGCCTTCGCCTTGCTGGGCGCCATCGAATCGCTGCTCTCGGCGGTCGTCGCCGACGGGATGACGGGCCGCCGCCATCGGTCCAACTGCGAACTGGTCGCCCAGGGCATCGCCAATATCGGTGCCGCTCTGTTCGGCGGCATCTGTGCCACAGGCACCATCGCCCGCACGGCTACCAACGTTCGCGCCGGCGCACGCAGCCCGGTTGCCGGCATGCTGCACTCGGTCTTCCTGCTCGGCTTCATGCTGCTGGCCGCGCCGCTGGCGGCCTATATACCGCTCGCCGCCTTGGCCGGTGTGCTGGCTATGGTCGCGTGGAACATGGCCGAAAAGCACGAGTTCGCCACGCTGCTGCGCTCGTCTCGCGGCGATGCCACCGTCCTGCTGGCGACCTTCCTGCTCACCGTGTTTCGCGACCTGACGGAAGGCATCGTCGTTGGTTTCGCGCTCGGCGCGGCACTGTTCATCTATCGCATGTCGACGGCCTCGGGCGTCGAGGAGCGCGTGCCGCTGGTGCCGGGCGATCGGGCCGACACTGCGGATCCGCGTACTCCTTACGATCCGGCACTGGCGACCGACCGCCACGTCGTTGTCTATCGTCTCTCCGGTGCTTTCTTCTTCGGCACGGCATCGACCGTCGGGGCCGTGCTCGACCGCATTGCCGACGAGCGCAAAGCCTTCGTGATCGATGTTTCGGCTGTGCCGTTCGTGGATTCGACGGCCGCCACCGTCATCGCCGGCATTGGCCGCAAGGCGGCCCGGCACGGCGTTCGCGTCTTCGTTACGGGAGCCGTACCCGCCGTGCGCCATGCGCTGTTGCGGGCAGGGGCCCGCCGGCCGCATGTCCGCTACCTGCCGCACATCGAGGATGCGGTGCGCGTGGCCCACGACCTTGCCGGGCAGGCAGATCGCGAAAGTATCGCCTGATATTGCGCTGCGGCACGTCTTCTCTTCACGGCGTGCGTCAGGCCGCCCAGAATGCGGCATGGCTGACCTCGTTTCGATATCGGACTCCACGCTCAGCGCCCAGATTTCTGCCGCCGGCGCGGAGCTTCAAAGGCTACAGGACCGCGACGGTTCCGACCTGTTGTGGAACGGCGATCCGGCCGTGTGGGCGGGCCGTGCGCCTCTGCTGTTCCCGCTGGTCGGCGAGACCAAGGACAGGAAGATCAAGGTCGACGGCGAGATCTTCGACATCCCGCGCCACGGATTCGCCCGCACTTCGCGCTTCACGCTGGTGACGGCGGAGAAGGCCCATTGCGTCTGGCGGCTCGACGCCAGCGACGCGACGCGCCGGCAATATCCGTTCGAGTTTCGCCTCGATGTCACGTACCGAATCGACGGCGGCGCCCTGCATATGGTCGGCGAGGTGACGAACCGGGGCGACAGGGCCATGCCGGCCTCGTTCGGCTTCCATCCGGCCTTGCGCTGGCCGCTGCCGAGCGGTGCGTCGCGCGAGGCGCACGAAATCGTCTTCGAGCGCAACGAGCCCGCGCCGGTTCGCCGGCTCGCGAGCAATCTGCTCAGTCCCGTGCTGCATCCGACACCCGTCCAGGGTCGCCGGCTCGCCTTGCACGATGAGCTGTTTCGCGACGACGCGCTGATCTTCGACAGTCTGGAGAGCCGCAGCCTGGTCTATGGCGCACCGGGCCACCGCTTCCTTCGCGTGAGCTTTCCGGGCATGCCGCATCTCGGCATCTGGACCAAGCCCGGTGCGGGCTATGTCTGCATCGAACCCTGGCAGGGCTATGCCAGCCCCGACTCGTTCGATGGTGAACTTAACGACAAGCCGGGCATGGTCTCGATCGGGCCGGGCGAGACGAGGTGTTTCGAGATGTCGATCGCAGCGGAAGGTTGACAAAGGTCCATCAATAATTGAACAGATATTTAAATGTACGAATATCTGGGCCACGCCATCGGACGTGCGACAATTCAGGTCTCCTGTCGTGTTGACGGAAAGCCGCTCCTCGCGTTCACTCCGCGCCGTGAGCAGTAACGTTTCCTCGTTCGCCATCACTATGCAGCCCGCAGCCCTGCTGCGGCTTGTCTGCGTGTTGATGGTAGCGCTGGTCACGACGTTTCATATTTGTGGCGCTGCGTCGGCCCGGGAGATCGGACCCGTCACCATCGTTCTCGACGTCGCAGGCGATGACGAGTCGGCCGGCGATATCGGCATGACTGTCGAGAAGTGCCATTTCTGCTCTGTCGTCCCGCTGCTGGCGACAGCATCGCCCGCCATGCCGCCGCATGCGCCTCACGTCGTGCCGGCGGCGGCAATGACGGGCCTCCTGCCGTTCTCTCCACACGCCGACTCTCCACCTCCCCGAGCCCTGACCTAGTCGTTCCTGTCCTTGCCGCCTGCTGAGAAGGCGGCGCGTCGAACACTGGTCTTTGGGTTTCGTCGATGACAATTCGTGCCGTCTGGGTGCTTCTTGCGGCGTGCGCCGTCGCATGGTCGTGGCCTGCGCTGGGCCAGAATCGGGGGCAAGACCAAAAGGCCACGGGTCCGCTGACCCTGCAGCAGGCCCTGCAACGCGCCGCCAATGCCAATCCGCGCATCGCCGTGGCCGACCGCAATATCGGCATGGCCGATGGCCGACGCGAGCAGGCGAATGCCCTGCCGAATCCCACCGTCGGCGTGGAAGTCGACAATTTCGGCCAGGGCCAGAGCAGTTTCACGGGCACGCCCGAGATGACGCTGATGCTGAGCCAGCTCATCGAGCTCGGCGGCAAGCGGGGCGCGCGCGTCCAGGCCGCGCTGGGCGATTACGATGCCGCCCGCTGGGAGCGCGAGGCGGCGCGCCTCGAACTCCTCTCGGAGACGACGATTGCCTTCGTCGAGGCCCTGTCGGTACAGCGCCGCATCCAGCTTCTCGAACGGCAGGCCGGCGCCCTGGAGAAGCTGGTGCCCCTGATGCAGCGGCGGGTCGAGGCGGGCGCCTCCTCGCCCTCCGAAGTCTCGCGCACCCAGGCGGCCGTGGGCCTCGTGCGCTTCGAGCGCGAGCGCGCGCGAACCTCGCTGGCCGTGGCGCGGCGCGACCTTGCTGCCCTCATGAGCCTGGACCAGCCGAATTTTGCCTCCGTCGCTGGCGACTACGGCCGCCTCGTCAGGCCGGCGCCGCTCGACACACTCATCCGCGCCATCGAGGACAATCCGCAGCTCATGCGCTGGTCGGCGATACGTGCCCAGCGCGACGGCGAATTGCTGTCGGCGCGCCTGAAGCCGCTGCCCGACATCACGGCCAGCGTGGCGTGGCGGCACTATACCGAGACCAACGACAACGGCGTCCGCTTCGGCGTCTCGATCCCGATCAACGTGATCGACCGCAACCGAGGCGCCATCCGCGAAGCCCAGGAATCGGTGCAGAAGGCCGGCGCCGAACGCGCCATCAACCGCCTCACTCTGATCGCGATCATCGGCAAGGCGCACGACACCGCCAACGGCACGCTGCAGCAGCTCGACCTGCTGCGTAAGACCATCCTGCCGGCGGCGCGTGCCTCGCTGAAGACCATAGAAGAGGGCTACGGGCAGGGCCGTTTCACCCTGCTCGAAATTCTCGATGCCTACCGCACCGTCGCCGACGCCGAGCTGCTGGAGCATGAGGCGCTCGCGAGCTTCCACACGGCCATCGCGACCATCGAAGGGTTGATCGGCAGCCCCGCAAACCAAGGGAGGGCGCGATGATGAAGGCTCTGAAAGTTCTTCTGATTGCCGTCGTCTGCATCGCAGCTCTTGGTGCATCGGCCTACTACGTCTTTGGTGCGAAGTTCGGCGAGGCCGCCAAGCCCGTCACCGCCAAAAGCCATGGCGAGAAGGGCCATGGGCAGGACGAGGAAGGCCACGGTCACGACGAAGAAGGCGTGAAACTCACCGACGCGCAGGTCGCGGCGGCAGGGATCGAGCTTCTGCGGGCGAGGCCGCGCGAGCTGCGCGAAGCTCTGCGGCTGAACGGCATCATCCAGCCCAATCAGGAAGCCCTGGTGAAGGTGACGCCGCGCTTCCCGGGTGTTGTGCGCAGCATGCGGAAGCGGCTGGGCGACAAAGTGAAGAAGGACGAGGTGCTGGCCACCGTCGAAAGCAACCAGAGCCTCACGACCTACGAGCTGAAGGCCCCGATCGACGGCACGATCATCGATCGCGACGGCACGCTGGGCGAGTTCGCCTCGGAAGCCCGACCGCTCTTCACCATCGCCGACCTCTCGACCATGTGGATCGACTTCGCCGTCTATCGCCGCGACTTCGCGCGCGTGCGGGTAGGCGATCCCGTGGCCATCGACGTCGAAGATGGCGGTTCGACGATCGAGTCAAGGATCGACTATGTCTCGCCGCTGGGCACCAGCGATACGCAGTCGTCGGTTGCCCGCGCAGTCGTGCCCAACGACGGCCGGCTGCGGCCAGGCATGTTCGTGGATGGCCGCGTCGTGCTCTCCGCGACGCCGGTCGACGTTGCCATCAAGTCGAGCGCCATCCAGACACTCGAAGGCAAGACCGTGGTCTTCGTGCGCGAAGGCGAGACGTTCACAGCCCGCGAAGTCGAGCTGGGCGGCCGCGATGCCGACTGGATTGAGGTCAAGTTCGGCCTGATGGCGGGCGATACCTACGCCGCGAAGAACAGCTTCGTGATCAAGGCCGAAATCGGCAAGGGCAGCGCGTCCCATGAGCACTAAGGCTGTCCGCCCGGGAGCAGGCCGATGATCGACCGTATCCTTGCCTTCTCGATCCAGAATCGCTGGCTGGTCATCATTGCCGCTATTGCGGTTGGCGCGCTGGGTGCCTGGAACTTTACGCGTCTGCCGATCGACGCCGTGCCGGACATCACCAACGTCCAGGTGCAGGTCAATTCGCTGGCGCCGGGCTATTCGCCGCTCGAAGTGGAGCAGCGCATCACCTATCCGCTGGAAACGGCGATGGGCGGCCTGCCCAAACTTGAATACACGCGCTCCCTGTCGCGTTACGGACTCAGCCAGGTAACGGTCGTCTTCAAGGACGGCACGGACATCTATTTCGCCCGCCAGCTCGTGAACGAGCGCATCCAGCAGGCCAAGGAGCAATTGCCGCCCGGCGTGGACACCTCGATGGGGCCGGTCTCGACCGGCCTGGGCGAAATCTACATGTACGCCGTCGAAGTCAAGCCCGACGCGAAGAAGCCCGACGGCGAGCCCTATACGGCGACCGACCTGCGCACGATCCAGGACTGGATCATCAAGCCCCAGCTCCGCACCGTGCCGGGCATCGTCGAGGTCAACACCATCGGCGGCTACGAGAAGCAGTTTCATGTCCTGCCCGATCCCGCGAAGCTGATGGCCTACAAGCTCACCTTCCGCGACATGATGGCGGCGCTGGTGACACACAACGCCAATGTCGGTGCGGGCTATATCGAGCGCAACGGCGAGCAATACCTGGTGCGCACGCCGGGCCAGGTGAGCAACCTTGAGGAAATCCGCAACATCGTCGTCGGCTCGCGCGGCGGCGTGCCGATCCGCGTCGGCGATATTGCCGCGGTCAAAGAAGGTACTGACCTCCGGACCGGCGCGGCGACGCTCGACGGCAGGGAGACCGTGATCGGCACGACGATGCTGCTGATCGGCGACAACAGCCGTACGGCCGCGCAGCGCGTGGCTGCCAAACTGGAGGAGATCGCCCGGTCATTGCCCGACGGCGTGGTGGCGCGCGCGCTCTACGACCGCACCAAGCTCGTCGACGCCACTATCTGGACGGTCGAGAAGAACCTGCTCGAAGGCGCGCTGCTGGTCGTCGTCGTGCTGTTCCTGATCCTGGGCAACTTCCGCGCCGCCTTCGTGACGGCCTGCGTCATTCCCCTGTCGATGCTCTTCACCATCACCGGCATGGTCGAGAACAGGATCAGCGCCAACCTGATGAGCCTCGGCGCCATCGACTTCGGCATCATCGTCGACGGGGCAGTGATCGTGGTCGAAAACTGCCTGCGGCTCCTGGCCGAGGAGCAGCATCGCCGCGGTCGCATCCTGACGCGAAGCGAGCGTTTCGCCACGATCCTCGCCGGTGCAAAGGAAGTCATCCGGCCGAGCCTGTTCGGAACGCTGATCATCGGCGTCGTCTATCTGCCCATCCTCACCCTGACCGGCGTGGAGGGGAAGATGTTCACGCCTATGGCGATCACGGTGCTGATGGCATTGCTGGGTGCGGCGATTCTCTCCATGACCCTGGTTCCGGCCGCCGTCGCACTGCTGGTAACCGGCCGCGTCTCGGAGAAGGAGAACTTCTTCATGCGCGGTGCGCTGCGGCTCTACGCGCCGGCGCTCGACCAGGCGATCCGCCTGCGTCACGTGATCGTAGGCCTTGCCGCCTTGCTGGTCGTGGTGAGCGGCGTCGCGGCTTCGCGCATGGGCGGCGAGTTCATTCCCTCCCTCGACGAGGGCGACATCGCCATGCATGCGATGCGCATTCCCGGCACCAGCCTCAGCCAGTCGGTGCAGATGCAGGAAGCGCTGGAGAAGGCGATCCTGGAGTTTCCGGAGGTCAAGGAAGTGGCGGCCAAGATCGGCACCGCCGAAGTCGCTACCGACCCGATGCCGCCCAACGTGGCCGACAACTTCATTCTGCTGAAGCCGCGCGATCAGTGGCCGGACCCCAAGCGGTCCAAGGCCGACTTGGTGGCCGCCATCGAAAAGCGGGTCGAGCAGATCCCCGGCAACAACTACGAGTTCACACAGCCCATCCAGATGCGCTTCAACGAGCTGATCTCGGGCGTGCGCAGCGACCTCGGCATCAAGATCTTCGGCGACGATCTCGACACGCTCCTGTCCATCGCCACCAAGGTGCAGGCCGTCGTGCAGAGCGTGCCCGGCGCGGCCGACGCGCGGACCGAGCAAGTCACCGGCCTGCCGGTGCTGACCGTGAAACCTAATCGCGCGGCCCTGGCACGGTACGGCATCAGCCTCGCCGAGCTGCAGGAGGTGGTCGAGATCGCGGTCGGCGGCAAGGATGCCGGGCTGATCTTCGAGGGAGACCGGCGTTTCGACATCGTGATGCGCCTGCCCGAACACATGCGCGTCGATATGGACGCGCTGGCCTCGCTGCCCATTCCGGTACCGCCGCAGCCGGCGGGCGCGCCGGGCGATCCCGGCCGCCGGCCGATCACCCAGACCGGACTGGTCGCAGCGGTGCCTTACGTCCCGTTGTCGGCCGTTGCCGAGATCGAGACCGCGCCCGGGCCCAACCAGATCAGCCGCGAGAACGGCAAACGCCGCGTCGTAGTCTCAGCCAATGTGCGCGACCGCGACCTCGGCTCCTTCGTGGCCGAGGTGCAGCGGCGGGTCGCCCAGCAGGTGAAAATGCCGGCCGGCTACTGGATCGGCTGGGGCGGCCAGTTCGAGCAGCTCGTGGCGGCCTCGCAGCGACTGGCGATCGTGGTGCCGGTCGCCCTGCTGCTGATCTTCGTGCTACTCTGTGTGAGCCTGAACTCGATCGGTGATGCCGCCCTGGTGTTCAGCGGCGTACCGCTGGCGTTGACCGGCGGCGTCGCGGCCCTCGTCCTGCGTGACATCCCGCTCTCGATTAGCGCCGGCGTCGGCTTCATCGCCTTGAGCGGCGTGGCCGTGCTGAACGGGCTGGTGATCATTTCCTTCATCCAGCGGCTGCGTGCCGACGGCCTGCCGATCGGCGACGCGATTCGCCAGGGCGCCATGAAACGCCTGCGTCCGGTGCTGATGACGGCTCTGGTCGCCTCGCTCGGCTTCGTGCCCATGGCGATCGCCACAGGACCGGGAGCGGAAGTGCAGCGACCGCTCGCCACCGTCGTCATCGGCGGCATCATCTCGTCCACGATCCTGACGCTCGTGGTCCTGCCTGCGCTCTATGCGCTCTTCAACGGTGACCAGAAAACCCAACGAGGAGAGAAGAATGAGGAGACTTTTGCTGACGGTGCCGTTCCTGCTGTCGACGGGCCTGGCGTTCGCCCAACATCAGCATAACCATGCCAACACGAAGGGCCCCAATGGCGGCAAGATGCAGGACGTGGCCGGCATTCATGCCGAACTGGTCGTCGATGATCGCACGATCACCATCTATGCCTTCGGCGAGGACAGCAAGCCGCTCAACACCAAGGGCTATGTGGGCTCGGTGCTGATTGTCTCCGGCGGCAGTCGCGAGACCGTGCAGCTCGCCCCGGCAGGCGAGACGGCATTGAAGGGCGAGGCCAAGAACCGCCTGGCGCCCGACGCCACCATCACGCTCGTCATCAAGACGGATGCCGGAAAGTCGGGCCAGGTGAGGTTCTAGCGCCTCCTGGCAGGTCTCATCGCTTTGCGGCGAGACTCCTGAACAGCGCGTCGCTGCGGTCGTCGGCCGGGAAGAAGCATTCGATGCGCACTTCCTGGAGGGTGACGTCCTGCGGCGTGCCGAGCGTCGCGATGGTCGTGAAGACCGACAGCGACTTGCCACCGACGATGAAGTCGAGGGTCAGGACCGGCGGCGGTCGCTCCTCGAAGCGCAGCTTGCGGAACGATGCCGGCACGTCCGGATAGGCCATGACTTCCTCGATGAAGGCCAGCGCCTTGGGTTCGCCGCCATCGGCCAGGATCTCGGCATAGGTTGTCGCCACGAGATAGCGTGCGACCTCTTCCCAGTTGGCGAGCTTGGGGCGCAGCGCCCTGGGGTCGAGCAGGTTGCGCAGCAGGTTGGGCTGCTTGCCGGGCGGTGGCGGGGGCGGCGGGCCTTCGCTCAGGAAGACGGTGAAGGCGTGCGCCGCTTCGTTGGCGTCGAGCAGGTTCCATAGCCGGTCGATGACGACGGCCGGGTAGGGTTCCTGCTGCTTCAGCATACGGTCGATCGCCTGGCGCACGGGCGTGAGCTCGGGGGCGGCGAGATTGCTCTCGCGATAGGCCGGTGCAAAGCCCGCCGCCAGCAGCATGGCGTTGCGCTGGCGCAGCGGCACGTCGAGGGCGGTCGAAAGCTGAACCACCATCTCGCGGCTGGGCCGTGCGCGGCCGGACTCGAGGAAGCTGACATGACGCTGCGAGACGCCGGACTGCAACGCGAGCGACAGCTGGCTGGCGCCCCGGCGGCGGCGCCAGGCGCGCAGCATCGGGCCGAACATGTCGGGCTGGGAAGCGGTCGGGGCGGTGCCGGAAGCGGAAAGGGTGCGGATCATGAAGCGGAACCTACCATCCGGCCGTCGTCCCGCCGATTACCTCCTGGATAATTGAGAGAAGGTCGGTCCGGTGCGATTTCCGGAGTGTCCGCAACATGAGGAGGACACCATGAACGTTTCATCCGACCGCCTTCTGCGCCGCACCCTGTGGGGCAACGCTGCCTTCTCTGTGGTCTCGGGAGCGGTGCTGGCAGCCTTCGCCGGCCCGTTCGCCAGGATCGCTACCCATGGGCCGGTCGAGGTCTTGGGCCTCGATTTCGCGATGATGCTGGAGCTGCTCGGCCTCGGCATCGTGGCGTTCGGGGCGCTCTGCGGTTGGGCCGCGTCGCGGTCGAACCTGCCGCTGGGGCTGATCCGGTTCATCTTCGCGGCCGACATTGCCTGGGTGGTCGTGAGCGCCCTGGTACTGGCGCTGCCGGCGACATGGACCACGGCCGGCATCGCGGGCATCGTCGTCGTGGCGTTGATCGTGGCCGATCTCGCCGTCCTGGAGTACCTCGGCCTGCGTCGCGTCGGTTCGGCCGCTCACTAACGGAGTAGACAATGGACAAGCTTCAGCTCCTGAACGATCACCAACTGCCCTTTGCCAAGGTGCTGGGGCTGAAGTTCACCGCCGCGAGCGAGACGGGCGTGAAGGCCGAGATGGTCGTGAGGCCCGAGCTCTGCACACGGCCGGATATCCTGCACGGTGGCGCGGTGATGGCTTTCGCCGACACGCTGGGCGCCGCCGCTACCGTGCTGAACCTGCCCGAGGGCAAGGGCACGACGACCATCGAGAGCAAGACCAACTTCGTGGGGCCAGCGCCCGTCGGCACCACGGTGGTCGGCGAGACAACGCCGATCCACCGCGGCCGCCGCACCATGGTCTGGCAGACGCGCATCACCACGGCCGAAGGTAAGCTGGTCGCGGTCGTGACCCAGACTCAGATGGTGCTCTGAGCCTTCTGCAATCGGTGTCGCTCCGTCGCGGGAATGAGCGTCAGGTTTCCCAGGATCTTGTGCTGCGGATCGGCGCTTGCGGCGAGCTTGGGCTGTAGCGCCAGCAGGGCCTTGCCGAACAGGGTCTCGTCCCAGAGCCAGGCCTTGCGCATCCTGGGCGTGCCGGGATCGGGAAAAGCCGACGCTGCTTCGAGGTAGTAGGCCCGAAGATCGTCGGCCGCTTCCTTGAGGGCCTGTGCGGGAGGCAACTCGCCGGTCAGCGCCGCCGATAGCAGCGCGCCGGCAGCCGGCATGTCGAGACCGGAGACGCCGACGGTCGTGCGGCCGGTCTTCGCCGTGGCCTGGTCGTGCCAGGTTGCCAGACGGTCGATCTCGGCGGCCAGCGTGTCGACGGCGGTCGGGGCGAGGGTGATGGGACAGGCCCAGCCGGTGAAGTCGGCCGGCTCCGCGACCTGCTCGGGATAGTCCACGATCAGCGGCCCGTCGCTGCGCTCCAGCAGCTCGGCCGTGGCGCGGAGGACGCGGCGCTGGAAGTCCGGATCGTCCGGAATGCCGAGCGGCCGGCCCAACTCGAATGTCACCCAAAGCGCCCGCGGCGGACGGATGGTCTCGGTATGCTCGCGGACCAGGCTGATGCCTGCGGTCGGAATGCCCTGACGTTCGAGGAAGTGGCCCAGCGCGCCCACGGCGCGCGTGCAGGCGGGTCAAACAGGGACAAGCAGGGCCGCATCCACGCCGTCCTGCTTCAGCAGGCCGGCGAGATGCTGGGCGTGGGGCTCGGCCGCCTCGGGCGGGAACGCGCCCATGAAGGAATAGTGGACTGCCGCCATCGAGCCGACGACGCCCTCGGCCACGAGCTCGCGCAGCCGGTCGATGGGAAAAGCCACATTGTGATCCTGCTGGAAGCCGGTCCGGTCGAAGTTCACCGAGATATGGCTCATGACCAGGTCGCGTGCCGGCGTCTCGGCCGGGATGACGCGGTAGCTGCCATCGCCGGGGCGGAACGGCCGGTCGCCGCGCCGATGCAGGCCCGCCGTGGAGATCAGCGCGACCCGGCGCTGGGCGAGCGGCTTGCCGGCGAGGGCTGGCGTGTCGTCGTAGGTCGGGCACGCGATGCGCCGGAGATGGCCGGCCTCGACTTCCGGCATGTCGCTGAGACGCTTCACCATGACGACGAACTCCTCATGTCAGATTGCGATGGCGGATGATGGGGCGATCGAGCCGGCCTCGTTCGGAGGGGCGATCATGAAGGCCGCCCCAGCAGGTCGAGTGCCGGTCGCACGACCGCTTCCAGCGTTCGTCGGCGCGCGCCGGTGCGGGCCAGAACCCGCATGCCCATCAGCACGCCCAGCAGGTGGATCGACAGGGCATCGGCGTCGGTGCCGAACGGTGTCTCGCCCGCCTTATTGGCCGCTTCGACGTTGCGCTGGAAGAAGGCGCGAATTTCTTCGAGGTAGCCCGCGACCATGCGGCCGAGCGCGGCATCGTGCGGCGCCACGTCGAGCGCCGAGTTCACCAGAAGGCAGCCCTTGCAGTCCGGATCCTTCAACGAGCGCTCGATCACCTCGGCCAGGAAGGCGCGGATCGCCTCGCGGGGCGGATGGTTCGCCTCCAGCCGCGCGATGCGCTCGCGCATCGTCCGGTTGGCGTAACGTTCGAGTACCCGCTCGAACAGGGCGCGCTTGTCGCCGAAGGCATTGTACAGGCTGGCGCCGCCGATCCCCATCTCGCGGGCGAGATCGCGCACCGACGTGGCCTCGTAGCCACGACTCCAGAAGCAATCGACGGCAGCGTCGAGCGCGCGATCCTCGTCGAATTCCTTGAGGCGGGCCATGCTCCACAGAGGAAAACACAATTTTAGATCGACTGCACCAAAATTCGCAAACGGCCGGCTTGCCTATAGTGTTGTAGACACCGTGCATGGCACGGATTCACATCGTCGGGGCCTCCGGTTCGGGCACGACGACGCTCGGGGCGGCGCTCGCGGCATGCCTCGACCATTCTCATATCGACTCCGACACGATCTTCTGGAAGCCGACCGACCCGCCTTTCACGACGCGGCGGTCGGTCGAAGGTCGCGCGGCCTTGGTGGCGGAGTTGCTGCCTGTTTCGGGCCAGTGGGTGTTCTCGGGCTCGGCTGTGGGCTGGGCCGGTGCGGTCGAGCCCTTCTACGATCTCATCGTCTTCCTGAAACTCGATCCGTCCGTCCGCATGGAACGAATAAGGCAGCGCGAAGTGGTCCGATATGGCGCCCGCATTCGAGCGGGCGGCGACATGGCCGAAGCCAGCGCCGCTTTCCTCGACTGGACCGCAGCCTACGACACCGCGGGGCTGGAACAGCGCAGTCTTGTGAAGCACGAGGAGTGGCTGGCGACACAGGCGGCGCCCGTGCTGCGTCTCGATTCGGCGGCCCCTGTCGAAGTGCTGGTAGCCGCAGTTCTAAAAGAGCGGTGACGTCGGATCGCGACCGACGGTCAGCGCATCAACGCCGGCACGAAGGCCTGCAGCGCCGCATCGGCATCGGCGGCGGTCTGTTGATGGGCCTGGGACCAATCGACCCTGATCTTGACGAAGTTATCGCGGAAGCCGGTCAGCAGCAGCTTGCTGAAGACCCGCTGGTTGCCCTGGGTGACGCCGCTATAGGTGAGGCAGCGGAAGGAGATCGCTCCATAGGTGCATGTCGACGGCACCGAAGGCTTCTGGAACTGGGTGTAGCCGGCAAACTTGAACTGCTGCTCGGCGGAAGCGACTTCGTTGTTGAACTGCCCGGTCACGGTCGGGTTCTCGCTGCCGGCGGGAATGCGCCGGCCGAGATCGAAGACCTGCACGCTGATGACCAGACGTTTTGACGTGGAATAGTAGTAGGCGATGCCTTGGCCGGGGTTGTTGGCAGGCGGTGCCGCATAGTTGATCGAGCGATCGAACGTAGCGCTTCCCAGGGTCGCAGGAAACGAGAGCCTGGTGCCGCCATGCGCAGAAGGCGCGGTGGATTGCGTCTGCGCCGATGCGAATCCCGCTGTCGCGACGAACAGTGCCGCGACAGCGAGAGACGCCACCCCGAACCTAGACATCGAGATTTGCCACCTTGAGTGCGTTCTCCTGGATGAACTCGCGGCGCGGCTCAACGACATCGCCCATCAGGGTCGAGAAGATCTCGTCCGCTTCGTCGGCGTGGTTGATCTTGACCTGCAGCAAGGTGCGCGCCTCGGGGTCGAGCGTGGTTTCCCAAAGCTGGTCCGGGTTCATCTCGCCAAGACCCTTGTAGCGCTGGATCGTGACGCCTTTGCGGCCGGCTTCCAGGACAGCGGCGAACAGCTCGGTGGGCGAGGAGATGGTGGTCTCCTTGTCCTTGATCACGAAGGTGCCGGGCCGCACATAGACGGCCTGCAACTCGTCGGCCAGCGCATCGAGCTTGCGCGCCTCGGCGCTCCTGGTCAGCGGCCCGTCGATCACGTGGCGTTCGGTGACGCCGCGCAGGCGACGCGTGAAGGCGAGGCCGCCATCGGGCATCGGCTCGCCCGTCCAGCCACGCTCCAGCGGGGGGCTCACGACGTCGAGACGGCGGGCGATATAGTCGGCGGCCTGCTTGGCGAGCGTGGCGTCGGCCAGCACGTCGGGCTTCAGGGCGCCGGCGATGGCGGCCTGCTCGATCACGGCCTGGCTGGTGACGCGGCGCGACAGCGCCAGCGGCTTCACGAGGTTGGTGACCGAGCGGGCGATGTCGACGGTGCGGCGCAGATCGTCGCTGGCCTGGACGCTGCCGCTGCCCAGCTTCAGCGTGGCGCCTTCGAGGCCGGTCCGGATCAGATGGTCGTCGAGCGCACGCTCGTCCTTGAGGTAGATCGCCGACTTGCCCTTGGCCGCTTTGAACAGCGGTGGCTGGGCGATGTAGAGATGGCCGGCGTCGATCATGGCGCGCATCTGGCGATAGAAGAACGTCATCAGCAGCGTGCGGATATGGGACCCGTCCACGTCGGCGTCCGTCATGATGATGATCTTGTGATAACGCAGCTTCGACAGATCGAAATCGTCGTGGCCGATGCCGGTGCCCAGCGCCGTGATCAACGTGCCGATTTCGGCCGAGGACAGCATCTTGTCGAAGCGCGCTCGCTCGACGTTCAGGATCTTGCCGCGCAACGGCAGGATCGCCTGGTTGGCGCGGTTGCGGCCCTGCTTGGCCGAGCCGCCGGCCGAATCACCCTCGACGATGAACAGTTCGGAGAGTGCGGGGTCGCGCTCCTGGCAGTCCGCCAACTTGCCGGGCAGGGAGCTGACGTCGAGCGCACCCTTGCGCCGGGTGAGCTCGCGCGCCTTGCGCGCGGCTTCGCGGGCCGCCGCCGCTTCGACCACCTTGGTGAGAATCTTCTTCGCTTCGGACGGATGCTCCTCGAACCACTGGCCGAGCTTGTCGCTGACCACCGATTCGACGACCGGCCGCACTTCGGAGGAGACGAGCTTGTCCTTGGTCTGCGAGGAGAATTTGGGGTCCGGCACCTTGACCGACAGCACGCAGGTCAGACCCTCGCGCATGTCGTCGCCGGTCAGATTCACCTTCTCCTTCTTGGAGATGCCGCCCTCTTCGGCATACTTGTTCAGTGTCCGGGTCAGCGCGCCGCGGAAGCCTGCGAGATGGGTGCCGCCGTCGCGCTGCGGGATGTTGTTGGTGAAGCACAGCATCGTCTCGTGATAGCTGTCGTTCCACTGCATCGCGACTTCGACGACGATGCCGTCCTTCTCGCCGCGGATCGACACCGGCGGATCGTGCAGCACCGACTTGTTACGGTCGAGATACTTGGCGAAGGCTTCGACGCCGCCTTCGTAGAACAGTTCGGAAACCTTGGGCTCCGCACCGCGCTCGTCGGTCAGCACGACGCGTACGCCGGAATTCAGGAAGGCGAGTTCGCGCAGCCGGTGTTCCAGGGTGGCGAAGTCGAAATCGGTCTTGCTGAAGATCTCGGTTGAGGGCAGGAAGGTCACCTCGGTGCCACGCTTGCCTTCGGGCGCGTCGCCTACCAGCTCAAGGTCCTTCTCCGCGTCCCCGGAGCGGAAGCGCATATAGTAGGCCTTGCCGGCGCGCCAGATGCGCAGGTCGAGATACTCCGACAGCGCGTTGACGACGGCGGCGCCGACGCCATGCAGGCCGCCCGAGACCTTGTAGTTGTTGTTGTTGAACTTTCCGCCGGCGTGGAGCTGCGTGAAGATCACGTTGGCCGCGGAAATGCCCTCTTCCTTGTGGATGTCGACCGGCACGCCGCGGCCGTTGTCGCTCACGGTCACCGAGCCGTCGCCATGCAGGGTGACGCCGACCTTGTCGCAGTAGCCCGCCAGCGCCTCGTCGATGGCATTGTCGACGATCTCGTAGACCATGTGATGCAGGCCGCTGCCGTCGTCGGTGTCGCCGATATACATGCCCGGCCGCTTGCGCACGGCCTCCAGGCCACGCAGCACGGTGATGGAATCCGCATCGTAGGCGTCCGTTCCGGCGGAGCCGGCATCCTGCGGTACTACGTCTTTGTCGCTCATGGTCCTGGCTTTCGCGAAAGAGGATCAGGCCGCCGCGATCGATCCGCCAGCGACGCGCAGGATCTGCGCGCGGCCGGCGAGCGGCGCAAAAAGTTCGGCATCGGTGCCCGTCATCCAGCTTTGGACGCCGAGCGCCACCACCTCGTCGAACAACGCCACCCGGCGCTCCGCATCGAGATGGGCCGCGATTTCGTCGAGCAGCAGCAGCGGCGGCCGGCTGCGCGACAGCGCCACCAGCCGCGCATGCGCCAGCGCAATCGAGACCAGGACCGCCTTCTGCTGGCCTGTCGAGCCCTCTGCCGCCGGCAAATCGAGGTCGAGATGGCGCACCGCGAGGTCGCTGCGATGAGGCCCACAGGATGTGGTGCCGGCGTCGGCATCGCGCAAGCGCGAGGCTGCCAGTTCACCGCGCAGACGGTCCTCGGCGTCGAGGGCGGCCATCGTGGCCAGCCAGCCATCGACCTCGCCCGCCATGGCAAGCGAGGCGCGCGGGAAGGGGCCCACGCCCAGCCGGGCGGCGGCATCCAGGCGCTGCACCGTGTCGGCCCGGGCAGCCGCCAGCGCCACGCCGTGGCGGGCCATGGTGTCTTCGAGCGCCGTGAACCAGTGTGGATCGCGATTGCCTTCGCCCAGCAGGCGCGCGCGCTGGCGCAGCGCATTCTCGTAGGCCGCCACGTCGCCGGCATGCCCGGGGTGCAGCGCCGTCACCAGCCGGTCGAGGAAGCGCCGGCGTTCGCTGGCGCCGTCGAGGAACAGCCGGTCGAGCTGCGGCGTCAACCAGACGGCCGCAACATGCCGGCCGAGCGCGGTCTGGCTCGGCGCCGTCCGGCCGTCTATGCGCACCACGCGGCGCGGCAGGCCGCCTTCGCTACGAGCAGGCTCCAGGCCGGTGCCGATGGCGACCCGTCCGTCCGGCGTGTCGAGCGTGGCGGCGACGGCCCACGAGGAGGCCGGGGCGTCGTCGTTGCCGGCCGAGCGCGGGCGATGGCAGAGTTCGTCGAGCCGGGCGCGACGCAGGCCGCGGCCCGGGGCCAGGAAGGACAGGGCCTCGAGCAGGTTCGTCTTGCCGGCCCCGTTGGCGCCGACCAGGACGACAGGCTCCAGCCCGCAGTCGAGGCGGAGCTGGCGGTAGTTGCGAAAGTCGCTGAGGCGAAGCTGGCGCACGGCGAAGAGTGCCGGCGCAGCGCCAGATACGGCGTCGGAGGTGTAGGCGAGTGCGTTGATGGCCCTTGCCGTCATTCCCTTGCCGTCATACCCGCATCGGCATGAGCACGTAGAGCGCGCTTTCGTCCGCGCCGTCGCGCACCAGCGTGGGCGAGCCGGCATCGGCCATCAGGAAGCGGGCTTCGGTGCCTGCAATCTGTTCGGTGATGTCGAGCAGGTAGCGCGAGTTGAAGCCGATCTCGAGCGCCGTGTCCTTGTACTCGACCTCGATTTCCTCGGTCGCGCTGCCGGCATCCGGGCTGGTGGCCGAGAGCGTGACCACGCCCTTGGCGACGGCGAGCTTGATGGCGCGCGACTTCTCGGTGGAGATCGTCGAGACGCGGTCGACGGCGTGCGCGAACTCCTTGCACGGCACGTTCAGGACCTTGTCGTTGCCGGCCGGGATGACCCGCTCGTAGTCCGGGAAGGTACCGTCGATCAGCTTGCTGACCAGGGTGACGTTGCCGCTGGCGAAACGGATGCGGGTGTCGGAGAGCTCGACATCGACGGAACCATCGCTCTCGTCGAGGAGCTTGCGCACCTCGCCCACGGTCTTGCGGGGCACGATCACGCCCGGAATCTCGCCGGCACCCTTGGGCAGCGGCACCTCGACCCGGGCGAGCCGGTGGCCGTCGGTCGCCACGCCGCGCAGCACCTCGGTGCCGCCGGCGGTCGCGGCGTGGAAGTAGATGCCGTTCAGGTAGTAGCGGGTCTCCTCGTTGGAGATCGCAAACCGCGTGCGGTCGATGATGCCCTTGAGGTCGGTCGCCGGAAGCTGGAAGCGATGCGGCAGGTCGCCTTCGGTCATGGCCGGGAAATCGGCCGGCGGCAGGCACTGCAGGGTGAAGCGCGACCGGCCCGCCCGGATCGTCAGGCTGCCGCCATCGGCGGCGGTCTCCAGCTCGACCTGGGCGCCGTCGGGCAGCTTGCGGACGATCTCGTAGAGCGTATGGGCCGGCGCCGTGGTCGAGCCGGTTTTGGAGGCATTGGCCTCGACCGATTCGGTGATGGCGAGGTCCATGTCTGTCGCCGCGAGGCTCAGACGGCCCTTCTGCGCCGTAATCAGCACATTGGAGAGAATGGGGATCGTGTTCCGACGCTCGACGACACTTTGCACATGGGCCAATGCCTTCAGGAGGGCCGCCCGTTCGATCGTCAGTTTCATGTTTTGGTCGCCGTTTTCTGGGCCGGATTGGTTCGCTTTTTGGGCCCGTTCTGCCGGCCGCGAAACGCAACGGTGGAACGGGGCCGGAGTATACCACGCACCCGACTGGCGGGAAGCAATTTCGCCCGTTGTTTGAGGCGTTTAGGGCCTGCCGCCGGACGCAAAAAGGGGCCCCGGAGGGCCCCATTTCACACCTTGTGCGGGGAATTTGTCAGCCTTGCAACTGTCGCTTGAGCAACTCGACATCCTCTGCAATCGAGAGGTCGGAAATCTTGAGCTCCTCGATCTTGCGCACGGCGTGCATGACCGTCGTATGGTCGCGATTGCCGAAGCGCTTGCCGATCTGCGGCAGGCTGAGGGTGGTGAGCTGCTTGGCGAGATACATCGCCACCTGGCGCGGCCGGGCGACCGAGCGCGCGCGACGCGGTGAACTCATCTCGGCGAGCTTGATGTTGTAGTGCGCCGCCACCCGCTGCTGGATCTCGTCGACCGTGACCTTGCGGTCGGCCTGGCGCAGCAGGTCGTGCAGGACGTCCTGCGCCATCTCGACGGTGATCTCGCGGCCGATGAGCTGGCCGTGCGCCACGACGCGGTTCAGCGCCCCTTCGAGCTCGCGGATGTTGGTGCTGATCTTGTGCGCGAGGAATTCGAGGACGGCGGTCGGCACCGGCACACGGGCATTCTCGGCCTTGGTCTGCAGGATCGACAGGCGCAGCTCGTAGGTCGAAGAATGAATGTCCGCGACGAGGCCGCTGCCCAGGCGCGAGCGCATGCGCTCCTCGATATCCTGCAGCTCGCTCGGCGGCTTCTCCGAGGACAGGATGATCTGCTTGTTCTGCTCGACCAGCGAGTTGAACGTGAAGAAGAACTCGTCCTGGCTGGCTTCCTTGCCGCAGATGAACTGCACGTCGTCGACCATCAATACGTCAACGTTGCGGAACAGTTCCTTGAACTGGCCTGTGTTCTTCGTGCGCAGCGCCTGGATGAAGCGGTTCACGAAGCTCTCGGCCGTGAGATAGAGCACGCGCGTCTTGGGATCGCGCTCGCGGATCGCGTGCCAGATCGCATGCATCAGATGCGTCTTGCCGAGCCCTACGCCGCCGAAGATGTAGAGCGGGTTTCGCTCCGGCAACGGCATGTCCTGTTCGGAGATATTGCGCGCTGCGGCATAGGCGAACTCGTTCGGCTTGCCGACCACGAAGTTGGCAAAGGTATAGCGGGCCTCGGGACCCTGCGTGAGCTCCTCGTTGCCCCGGCCGATCGCCGGACCCATCCGCGGCATCGGCGGCTGATAGCTCTGCGAGGAGGGAACGGGCGGTACGGCGATGATGTCGTTCGGTCGACGCGGCGCCGGCGGCGGCACCAGGTTGACCTCGACGTTCTTCACCTCGCCGTTCACCGACTGCCAGTAGGCGAGCACGCGGTCGCCATAGTGGCGGCCAACCCAGTCGCGCACGAAGCGAGTCGGCGCATAGAGGCGCAGCTTGCCGGCTTTCAGTTCGCCCAGCTCGACCTCGCCGAACCACGTCTTGAAAGCCTTGTCGCCGATTTCCTTGCGTAGCCGGTCGCAGACGCGCACCCAATGCGCTTCGAGCTCTTTCCGGCCCGCTCCTTCATCCATATTGGCCCCCGCCACGCTGTTGTCTTCGTATGTATTCTTGTTGCCTTGTATCGGCGCTTGGATTCGATTCACGATTGTCTCCAGGGAAGTCCCGCTGCCTTCCATCCCCCTGCCACGCCGCGCTTGGCCTGCGCATTCAGGGGCCCCTCGAAGCCGTCTGCCACATTGAGACACATACTGTAGCCGGCCGCGGTCATGGCTTTCGCCGCCGCGGCCGATCGGGCCCCACTCCTGCAAAGAAAGAGCAACGGGGCCGATTTGTCCGTCAACGCGCTCGAGAGCGCGGCAACGAATTCCGGGTTCGGCTGCATGCTTGGAAAGATCTGCCACTCGACCAGCGCCGGCTTCTTGTCGAGCGTGGCGAGGTCGGGCAGGCCGACAAAGTTCCATTCGGGACGAGTGCGAACATCGATCAGTACGGCGTTCTTGTGTTCGCTGAGAATCTTCCAGGCCACCGTCGGCATCACATCGCCAGCGTAGCCGGCTACGGCGGAGACCTCATAAGTGCCAGCGATCTTGTTGTCTGTCGGCATGGCCCCCCGCTCGTCGTTCACCGAAACGGGACGCAGCCAAACGAGCCAGCGATCAAAAGCGACACACACAGCGCGACAAGGGCGACGACGGAGTTTTCAGCGAGCGTCACTCGAGGGACGCTTCATCTTTCCATCGTCGAGCCAGCGAAGCGTTGTGGTTTGTCTCCCTCGTTCGTCTCAATCGATGGAGAGGAATCCCCTCTTCTCCATCTGGCTCGCGTCGCAGCGCCCCACGCCCCTTCGCGATGGGCCGACTCATATCCAGACTCCCTCGTGCGCGCAAACGATTCACATGCCGAAGCTCGCACGCTATTCAGACACTTCGCGAGGTGAGTCGATTGACAAGCGTAGTGATTCGATTCTCCTCGGCGTTCGACGCGATGTAGCGCTCAACATCTAGCGCCAACGAGCGTACCTCATCCGATAAATCCGAATCGTATGTCGTTCGGCCAATCAACGACCAAACATTCATCGTCGCAAACCGATAAAAAATTTTTCGACGAAAATCTTTCGAGGATGTTCGGAAAAAGAAAACGCCGCTCGTATGAGCGGCGTCGACGTTCTCTTTCTCAGAGTTCCGAGTATGGAGAAGATCAGGCCATTGCCTTGATGCGCGCGGTGAGACGAGACACGCGGCGGGCGGCAGCATTCTTCGTGACGATGCGCTTGATGGCGCCACGCTGGATCTCCGGCTGCGCGGCGCGCAGCGCGTCCTGGGCGGCCTTCTTGTCGCCCGACTTGATCGCTTCTTCGACCTTCTTGATCGAGCCGCGCACGCGGCTGCGGCGGGCCGTATTCACGGCGGTGCGGCGCTTGGTTTGGCGGGCGCGCTTCTCGGCCGACTTGTGATTCGCCATTTAATCCTCTTTCCCTCGGAAGGGCGCGCTTATACGGGCCGTGGCAAGGCGGGTCAAGCGGGCCAAAACCGCGCAATCAGCGGTGTTTCCAGCCCGGTTTGCGCTTATCGGCGAAGGCGGCCATGCCTTCGGACCTGTCATCGAAGGCGAAGGTCGCATGGAAGGTGCGACGTTCGAAGCGGATACCCTCGGCCAGAGTGGTCTCGAAGGCGCGATTGACGGCCTCTTTGGCCACCATCGTGGCCGGCAGCGACATGCCGGCAATCTTCTCGGCGGCTGCCACCGCCTCGTCCATGAGCTGGGCGAGCGGCACGACCCGGCTCACCAGGCCGCAGCGCTCGGCCTCGGCTGCATCCATCATGCGACCTGTTAGGACCAGGTCCATCGCCTTGGACTTGCCGACGAAGCGCGGCAGGCGCTGGGTGCCGCCGGCGCCCGGGATCGTTCCCAGGGTGATCTCCGGCTGGCCGAACTTGGCGTTGTCGGCGGCAATGATGAAGTCGCACATCATGGCCATCTCGCAGCCGCCGCCCAGAGCGTAGCCAGCAACTGCGGCGACCACGGGCTTGCGGACGTGGCTCACCTTCTCCCAGCCGACGGTAATGAAGTCCTGAAGGAAAACGTCCTGGTAGGATTTGTCCTTCATCTCCTTGATGTCGGCGCCGGCGGCAAAAGCCTTCTCGCTGCCCGTCAGCACGATGCAGCCGATGCCCGGGTCGGCTTCGAAGACATCAAGTGCCAGACCCAGTTCGCGCACGAGGTCGGCGCAGAGCGCGTTCAGCGCCTTCGGGCGGTTCAGCCGGATGATGCCGACCCGGCCCTTGGTTTCGGTCTGGACGTTCTCGTATGCAGCCGCCACTGGATCTCCTCCTCGCGTGTCGACCGCACTTAAGCTAGCGCTGGCAGTGGGCGCAATAGAAGGTGGAGCGGCCCGCCTGCACAAGCCGCTTGACGGTCCGGCCGCAGCCGCGTGTCGGGCAGGCAATGCCGGCACGGTCGTAGACATTGAAGCGGGTCTGGAAATAGCCGAGTTCGCCGCTGGGCTGGATATGGTCGCGTAGCGTCGAGCCACCGTCCTCGATCGAGCGGCTGAGCACGCGCTTGATCGCCTCGACAAGGCGGTCGGCGCGCGCGCCTTGCACGGTGTGTGCAGATCGGCGTGGCGAGATACCTGCCAGGAACAGGGCTTCGCAGGCGTAGATATTGCCCACGCCGACCAGTGTTTTCTGGTCGAGCAGGGCAACCTTGATCGGCGTCTTGCGGCCGGCGAGGCGCATCGCGAGGGCGGCGCCGTCGAATGTATCGTCCAGCGGCTCGGGGCCCAGCCCCTTGAAGAGCTTGTGCTGGAGGACGGCATCGTCGGCGACCAGCAGCATCAGGCCGAAGCGCCGTGCGTCGTTGAAACGAACCTGCCAGCCGTCGTCGATGTCGAACACGACATGGTCGTGCCGGTCGAGCGGATGGCTGGCCGCACTTGCCGCATCGTGCAGGGTCATGCGGCCCGACATGCCGAGATGGGCGATCAGCGTCTGGCCATCGTCGAGGCGGATCAGCAGATACTTGGCCCGCCGGTCGATGGTCCGCACGGTCCGGCCTTCGACCCGGCTGGCGAACTTCGCCGGCAGCGGCATCCTCAGGTCGCGGCGGCGCTGCTGCAGCCGGACGATGCGCCTTCCGACCAGCCGCGGCAGCAAGCCTCGTCGGACGGTTTCGACCTCGGGAAGCTCAGGCATGCACGGGCAAGGGGGGCCGCGCGCCGAAAAGCGCACTGCCGACACGGACATGGGTGGCGCCTAGCCGCACCGCCGTTTCGTAGTCGGCGCTCATGCCCATGCTGAGCTTGGCGAGGCCGTTGCGGGCGGCCATCTTGGCCAGAAGGGCAAAATGCAGCGCCGGCTCTTCGTCGACCGGCGGAATGCACATCAGCCCCACGAGCGGCAGCCGGTACTGGTCCCGGCAGGCGGCGACGAAGGCGTCGAGATCCTTGGGCAGGATTCCGGCTTTCTGCGGCTCTTCGCCAGTATTGACCTGGATGTAGCAGGCGGGCCGACGATCCAGCCGGTCCATTTCCTTCACCAACGCCGCCGCCAGCTTCTCGCGATCGACCGACTGTATGACATCGAACAATGCGACGGCGTCGCGCGCCTTGTTGGTCTGCAGCGGGCCGATCAGGTGCAGTTCGAGATCGGGCCAGGCGGCCTTGAGGTCGGGAAACTTGCCCTGAGCTTCCTGAACGCGATTCTCGCCGAAAACGCGATGGTCGGCTTCGAGCAGTTCGCGCACGCGGTCGGCGCCATGTGTCTTGGAGACTGCCACCAGCGTGACATCGGCCGGATTGCGGTCGGCAGCCCGGGCAGCTTCGGCGATGTGGCGGGACACCTCCGCCAGACGGTCAGCTCCTGCACTCATCGTCCTGCACTCACCACGCTGTACTTACGGGTCCTGGTCGAGCGCGGCGCGCGCCAGCAGCGCCTCCTCGTTGTCCGGATTGGCGGCCAGCGCGGCATCCAGCGTCTCGCGCGCCTTGTCGCGCTCGCCGAGGGCCGCGAGGCAGAGGCCGTAGTTGACCAGCAGGCGGGCATCGCCCGGCAGGGCGCGCAAGGCATGCTCGTGCTGCGCCTTCGCTTCGGCCGCGCGGCCCAGCGCGACCAGCGCCCGACCGAAGTTGGTGAGCGCGAAGGGATCGTCCGGCACCGTCTTGAGGGCCCGCTTCAGCGCCCGCCGCGCCTCGTCGAAACGGTCGAGGCCAAGCAGGGCCAGACCTTCGTTGTTGAGGGCACGCGGATCGCGCGGTGCGATCTTGAGGTAGGGCGTCAGGACGGCCAGCGCCTCTTCGAAGCGTTTGGCGTCGATATGGATGATCGAAAGCTGCAGCACGGCGTGGCGGTCCGCCGGATTGCGCGCAATGAGCTGTTTCAGCAGCTCGATGGCCTGATCGGCCTTGCCTGCAGCGGCCTGCGCCAAGGCCAGAGTGCGGTAGCCCGGGCCGAATGTCGGATCGAGATCCAGCGCCTTCTGGATCGGCGGGATCGCATCGCTCGGACGGCCTGCAAAATGCAGGATGTAGCCCAGCGCGTGGTTGATCGTGGGGCTGGACGGGGCCAGTTCGAGGGCGCGGCCGGCCTCGGCGATGGCTTCGTCGTGATGGCCGAGCGCGGACAGCGCCAGCGCCCGGTCGCCGAGAATCTGACCACGGCGGGCAGCATCCTCGCCAGCGTCGGCCAGCGCCATGTCCAGAACCTCGATCGCGGCGGAGGGCTGGTTCAGGCGGTAGAGCGCATAGCCCAGCATGTTGCGGGCGCGGGCCTGCAGCGGCTTCAGGGCGTCGCCCTGATGTTCGTTGATGGCGCGGTCGATGTTGCTCACGAATTCCGCGAGCTCACGCTCGGCTGCAGCGTAGCGCTCCTGGTCCATATGGATCGAGGCCAGTGCCAGGCGCGCTTCGACATGGGCCGGTGCCTGGCGGATGGTGTCGCGGAAACGGCGTGCGGCTTCGTCGAGATTGCCCAGCCGACGCGACGCCAGGCCGAGATTGTAGAGCAGCATCGGCTCCCGCGGGTCCTTCGCCACGGCCTTGCGCCACAGGCCTTCCGCTTCCTGCAGCGCACCGCGTTGCGACAGGCAGACGGCAAGATAGTGGAGGATGTCGGGCCGTTCGCCATGCCGCCCGAGGGCCTTCCGAAACAGCGGCTCGGCGCGATCGAACCAGCCGGCACGCAAGAACTGCAAGCCGGTCTGCAGATCGGGATCTGGTTGAGGTTGGGCGTTGGGCCGAGGAGGGGGAGCGATGGCCATGATGGGCTGTGTAGACCTGCCCCACCGGCAAGGCTACACGAAAACCCCCATGGTCAGAAATACGGTCAAGGACGCCGACCTGTTCGCCGCGGCGATGGCCGATGTGAAGCCGCTCGACAAGAAGCGACGGACCGCGAGCCTCGTTGCGCACGTCGTTCCGAAACCAAATGCCGAGGTACCGGCAAAACCCAAGGCCAGGGTTCTCCCTTCGGCGCCGCCTCGGGCAACGAAGGAGTCGGAGCTGCGCACCGACGACCGGGCGTTCGACCGGGATGTTTCACGCGCCCTGTCCCGACGCCGGCTGTCGCCCGAGGCTTCGCTCGACCTGCACGGCATGACGCTCGCGGCGGCAGAGCAGGCCGTCGGCCGCTTCCTCGCGCGCGCCGCCGACCGCGACCTCAGGGTGGTTCTGATCGTAACGGGGAAGGGACTGCGCAAGGAGAGCGGCCGCCTGATCGGCGGCCGCATCCGGTCGGAATTCGTGGGCTGGCTCAATCGCGCCGACAATCGGGCCTATGTGCGGGCAGTCCGATCGGCCCATGCCCATCATGGCGGCAGCGGCGCGTTCTACCTGTTGTTGCGCCGCCGTTCCTCGGCCAGGAGCCGTTCCTTGCGCGCCACGCCCCAGCGATAGCCGGTGAGGGCGCCGCTGGCGCTGACCGCGCGATGGCAGGGGATGACCACGGCGGCCTGGTTGGTGGCGCAGGCACGGCCGACCGCGCGCGCCGACTTGGGTTCGCCGATACGGCGGGCGATCTCGCCATAAGTCCGGGTTTCGCCGGCCGGGATCTCGGTCAAAGCCTTCCAGACCTTCCACTGGAAGGCCGTGCCAACGATATCGAGCGGCACGTCGGGGGCATCGAGCGCCGACGGCTTGCGACCATAGAGTCGCGACAGCACGCCTTTGACCCGCTCGCTCAGGCCCTTGTCGTCGCGTTCGATCTCGGCGGCCGGGAAATCCCGCTTCAGGCTTTTCTCCAGCGCCCGGTCGTCGTCGCCCAGGAAGACCGCGGCGATGCCCTTCTGCGTCGCCGCGACCAGGACGCGGCCGTAGTCGGAATCGACGGTGGTGTAGTCGATGTGCGCACCGGCGCCGCCCTTGGCGTAGGTCGCGGGCGTCATGCCCAGCGCCCGGTCGCTGCTTTCATAGACCCTACTGGGCGAGCCGTAGCCCGCGCCATAGATTGCGTCGGCGACGCTGGAGCCGTCGCGCAGGGCGCGGCGGAAGCGCTCACGCTTGCGGGCGATCAGCCAGTCGCGCGGATTGACGCCCAACTCGGCCAGGAAGCGCTTGCTGAGCGCGCCACTCGACAGGCCGACCTTGCGGGCGACCTCGGCGAGCGATGGCGGAGTGTCGGCATCACCCTCATCGAACCCCGCGTCGAACAACTCGCAGGCCCTCGCTACCGGCCGGCTGAGGCCGAGATCGGCCCGCCATTCGCGCGGCTTGCAGCGCTTGCAGGGGCGGAAGCCCGCAGCCTCCGCGGCCTCGGGCGAGGCATGGAAGGCGACGTTGGGGCGTAGCGGCGGACGGGCCGCGCACGACGGCAGGCAGAAGACCCCGGTCGTCTTCACCGAGAACCAGAACCGGCCATTGTACGCCCGGTCGCGTCGCTGGACGGCCTGCCAGCAAGTGTCCGGGTCGGGGAGAGTTGAGGTGGCGAGGGCCACGGCGGGGAACGAAAGAGGGTGCTGGGTCATGGCGCCAGGAAAGCACCATGACCCCAACCTGCTCTATCCGGCGTCGGCCGGCAATTCCCTTGCCGGAGACCGTCAGGACTCCAGGAACGGCACGATGATCGGCAGCAGAAGGTCGGTGCGGTAAAGGATGCCGAAATGGGTTGCCCCCGGCAGGATGGCGAGCTGGGATGGCGGCAGACCCGCCATGCCGCCGTCCGGCCGGGCGCCGCCCAGCAGCCGGAACAGCTCGACCATCGATTCCGGCCGGAACAGGTCGGCATCGCCGGCGATCAAGAGGGTGGGCGCCTTGATCGACTGGACCTTGGCGTCGGGCCAGTCGGTCGAGGACAGCATCATCTGCTTCATCTTTTCGACGAAGGCCGGCCAGCGCTTCGGGTCGGGTGCGGTTTCGAGATAGGCCTTCTCCATCGGCGTGCCGGTGAATCCCTGGACCGTCATGCCCGGCCACATGGCCCGGATCGAGGGGTAATAGGCGTCCATCTTGTGGTGCACGGAGATGACCACCAGCTTGGCGACGAGCTGCGGCTCTGCGGCCGCGATGCGCAGCGCCACGCCGCCGCCCATGCTGAAGCCCAGCACATCGGCCTTCTCGACCCCGAGTTGTTTCAGGAACGCCGCGACGTCGGCCGCCATCTGGTCGAGGTTGAGCGGACGGTCGAGATCGACGGTGCGGCCGTGGCCCTCCAGATCGACCGCGATTACCTGCCGGCCCTGGGCCAGCGCCGGCAGGATCGGGCCCATGGCCTCGATCGTCATGAAGCCGCCGTGCAGCACCAGCAGGGGGCGGCTCTTGGATTGAGGCTGCGCCTGTCCATGGAGCTGATAGTAGAGCTTGAGGTTGCCGATATCGGCGTATTTGCCATTGCCGGTCTTGCTTTGGGCAAGCGCAGCCGCTGGCATGAGCAGGGCAGCAGCCAGGAAGAGGACGTGTTTCAGCATGTCGGCACCCGAGGATTGCGATCGAATGTCCCTAGGACGACCGACCGACCCTAAAGTCGACAGGCTTGCTTGAATTTTCTGCAAGGGATCCGGTCACGCAAGGATCGCCGGAGGAAAGGGAGACCCCTCCGACGACCAATGGCGTGTTCCCGGCGCCCTGAAGGGCGCGCCTAGCTCCAGTAACCCTTGTTGGCTTCGAAGCGTGCGGTGGCTCGGTCGATGCCGATATCCCGCAAGAGCCTCTCGTCCAACTGGGAGAGTTGGCGTCGCGACCGGGCGAGCTCGGTTCGAGTCATGGCTTTCTCGATCCCGACCGCAACCACACCCGCCAGCAGCGACACGGCGCGGCCGACAGAGAAGGAGGGGGCTTCCGTACGAGCGAATGCCCGCACGCTGGACAGGGTCGACATGACTTAGCTCCGTTTGAGGCGACCAATGCCGGGAATGGCGGTTCCACCTCGTTTGCAGGCTGTATTTGCGGTATGCTGCGCTTTACTGCAAAGGATCAAACCTCGGGGGAGGGATAGAATTTCTATGAACGGGTGCCTTAAATGAGCCGTTCTCAATTGCCTCTGAACGCGCTCCGGGCCTTCGAGGCCGCCGCCCGCCACGCAAGCTTCACTCATGCCGCCGAAGAGCTTCACGTAACCCAGGCCGCCGTCAGCCATCAGGTGAAGGCGCTCGAGGAGAGACTCGGCGTGGCGCTGTTCGTGCGCCGCCCGCGTGGGTTGGAAATCACCAGCGAAGGCGAGGCGTTGCTGCCGGATCTGCGCGACGCCTTCGACCGCATGACCAATGCGCTGGAGCGGGTCGGCCGCAAGGCCAATTCAGGCACATTGAACGTGAGCCTGGTCACCACGTTTGCTCTCGGGTGGCTGGTGCCGCGGCTGCACCGCTTCCAGGCCAAGCACCCCGAGATCGAAGTGCGCATGACGACCAGCCAGAAGCGCGTCGACTTTGCGCGCGAGGACGTCGATTGCGCCATTCGCTTCACGGTGCAACCGGAGCCCGATATACATGCCACGCGACTTTTCAGCGATGTGCTGACGCCGCTTTGCGGCAAGCGCTATCGCGACAAGCTGAAGTCGCTCGATGATCTCAAGCGCGTGCCGTTCATCGACATGACCTACGATCCCGAGTGGCCGATCTGGCTGCGCGCGGTCGGCATGGGCGACTTCAAGCCCAAACGCGTGCTCACCTTCGACTCGACGATGATCGCCGTCGAAGCGGCGATGGAAGGCGCAGGCGTGGCCGTTGGCCCGCCACAGCTCTTCCGCGAAGAACTGGCGGAAGGCCGGTTGTTCCAGCCGTTCGACCAGATCGTGGACAGCGGCAAGGCCTGGTGGTTCGTTTGCCCGCCGGCGTCGGTCAACCGTCCGAAGACCCGGGCTTTCGAGGAATGGCTGGTCGAAGAATTGGCCGCCCCGCAGGCCCGAACCGGCCGCCCGGCGCTCGCGGCTACCGGTCGGCGATAGGAGAGGGCGCTGAGAAAAATTAGGGCTCGACGCCTCGTTTCGAGGCGTCAGCGCAGTGGGTAGGGATGGCTGCCGCCGAAGGCGTCCTGGACCGTGAGAGCGTCCGGATCGTCGCCGAGATAGGCCGGGCCGACCGGCACCTTGCCGTGGCCGCCGGGAACGTCGAGCACATAAGTCGGCTGCGCCAGGCCCGAGAGCCGGCCGCGCAGGGCCTTCATCAGCGCCTGGCCTTCGGTGATTGAGATGCGGAAATGGCCGGTGCCGCGCACCAGATCCGGATGATGGAGGTAGTAGGGTTTCACGCGTGCGGCGACGAGCGCGCGCATGAGCTGCTCTAAGGTTTCGACGTCGTCGTTCACGCCTTTCAGCAGCACCGTCTGGGCCATCAGGGGCAGGCCCGCATTGGCGAGCCGTGTGAGGGCGCTGCGGGCGCCGGCCGTGAGTTCGCGCGCGTGATTGCAGTGCACGGCGAGCCAGACGCCGGCGCGGTGCGGACGAAGCGCCGCAATCAACTCGTCGGTGACCCGGCCGGGATCGGCCACGGGCACGCGGCTATGGATACGGATCACCGCGACATGCGGCATGGCGTCGAGGGCGGCGAGCAGCTCGCCGAGGCGGCGCGGCGCCAGCATCAACGGATCGCCGCCTGTCAGGATCACTTCCCAGATTTCCGGTCGCGCCCGGATATAGGCGAGGGCGGCGTCGAGCTCTTCGGCCGACAGCGCCTCGCCTCCCGGCCCCACCTTCTCTCGGCGGAAGCAGAAGCGGCAGTAGACCGGGCAGACATGCAGGGGCTTCAGGAGCACGCGGTCGGGATAGCGATGGACTATGCCCTTCACGGGCGAGCGGAATTCGTCGCCGATCGGATCGGCAAGTTCCTGGGGCGAAACCTCGGCTTCGGCCGCGCTCGGCACGAACTGGCGGGCGATGGGATCGCGCGCGAAGTCGGCGCGATCGATCAGGGCCGCCATCTCGGGCGTGACGGCAATCGCCATGGATTGCGCGGCGGCCTCCAGCCGCGGATCGGGCGACAGGAGCCCCTCGCGTTCCAGGGCCTCCAGGGAGCGCAGGGTCGGCATGGCGGCGGTGAGATAGGCGTCGCGCCGGCTCAAGTCCAGCGCGCGGTATCCTGCCGGTCGGCGGCTGTCAGAAGGGTCGCAGTGGAGACCACGGTCCAGTCGCAGAGATCGTAGCGGCGGCTGAGCTTGTCGCGAACCTGCGCCTCCGCGGCGCCTTCGGGCAGCTTGGAGCGCTCCCACATGGCGAGGTTGGGCCGTCGGGTCAGCAGCAGGCTGCGCACGCCGCCGAACCGACCGGCGCCGCTGGCCTCGTCGGCGGTCTTGCCCGTGCGGTCGCCGGTGGCCTGCCAGAGCCCCACGACCTGCGAATCGTAGGCGCTCTCGAAGCCGGGCCACGCCGCCGCGCAGAGGTCGAGGAATTCCGGCCAATGCGGCTCGGGCGTCGCGAACCAGCGGAAGGCGTAGTTGCCCTGTCGCGTGGGTGGCGTTTCGTCGGTGGGGCGAAGGGTGGCCGTCATCGTTTGGCTCTGGGCGGCGCGGATATCGGGGTCCTGGCCGAGCAGCGCCTGTTCCGCGGCGGCAGCCGTGACCGCCTTTGGCCAGACGCTGATGGCCTGCAGCTCGTCGCGCGGCCGGCCGATCTGGCTGCGCCAGGTGCCGTAGAGCGCACCGCCTGCCTCGGCGAGGCGTCGCGCACCGTCGCCGGCCAGCCGGCCGGCCAGCGCCTGCCATGTGCGAGGCGCCGCGTCGATGCGGTGATGGACGAAGATCGCGGGCGTCACGCGACGACGGCTTCGTGCCGCGACAGCGTGAAGCCCGGATAGCCGTCGGCTGCGATCTCGTCGCAGCGCTTCTTGTAACGGTCGAAGCCGCCGACATAGGGCATGAAGACGCGCGGCTTGCCGGGAATGTTGGCGCCGACGTACCAGGAATTGGCCAGCGGGTAGAGCGTCGAGTCGGCCACGGCATTTACATGGTCCACCCACTCGCTCTCGGCGTCGGCCCTGGGAGCGATGCGGTCGAGCTGATGCTTGTGCAGATGGTCGATGGCATCGGCGATCCAGTCGACATGCTGTTCGATGGACGCGATCATCTGCGTCTTCACGCCGGGGCTGCCGGGGCCGGTGACCACGAACATGTTGGGAAAGCCCGAGACCATCAGGCCGAGATATGTGAGCGGTCCGCCGGCCCAATGATCGGCCAGCACGGCGCCGTCGGTCGTGCGAATGTCGATCTCGCGCAGGGCGCCGGTCATGGCGTCGAAGCCCGTGGCAAAGACGATGGCGTCGAGTTCGTAGTCGCCTGCCGCCGTGCGCACGCCCGTCTCGGTGATCTCCTGGATCGGCGCACTGCGTACGTCGACCAGGGTGACGTTGTCGCGATTGTAGGTCTCGTAATAGTTGGTATCGAGGCAGAGCCGCTTGGTGCCGATGGGATGGTCCTTGGGCGCCAGCAGTTCGGCGGTCTTCGGGTCCTTTACCGTGCTACGGATCTTGTTGCGCACGAACTCGGATGCCGTGTCGTTCGACTCCTTGTTCACCAGCAGGTCGGTATAGGCATAGAGGTAGCTGATGCTGCCGCCCTCCTGCCATTTGGACTCGTAGGCCCTGTTGCGTTCGTCGGCCGGCACGTCGAGCGCGGACTTGACGGGCTTGGGATGGCCGGCGATGGCGAAGGGCGTTTCGGCGGCCGCGGCGCGGCGTGCCGGATACTCGGCCTTGTGGCGGCGTTCGCGTTCCGGCTCCATCGGTCCGTTACGCGCCGGCAGGCTGAAGTTGGCGGTGCGCTGGAAGACGTGGAGGTGCTTGGCCTGGCTGGCGATGATCGGAATCATCTGCACCCCCGATGAGCCCGTGCCGATCACGCCGACGCGCAGACCAGTGAAATCGACGCCTTCGTGAGGCCACAGGCCCGAATGGTACCACTTGCCCCTGAAGCTCCCGATCCCCTTGAAGTCGGGTACCCGCGGCGTCGAGAGATTGCCCGCGGCCATCACGCAATAGCGTGCGCGGATTTCCTCGCCGTCGTCGGTGCGCAGGGTCCATTCGTTGGCCCTGCTGTCGAAGGTCGCCGCCTTGATGCGCGTGTCGAGCTGCACGTCGCGACGCAGGTCGAAGCGGTCGGCGACGTGGTTGATGTACTTCAGGATCTCGGGCTGCGTGCCGTAGCGCTCAGGCCACTTCCACTCCTGCTGCAGCTCGTTGGAGAAGCTGTAGGAGTATTCGAGGCTCTCCACGTCGCAGCGGGCGCCGGGGTAACGGTTCCAGAACCAGGTCCCGCCGATCCCCGAGCCTGCCTCGTAGGCCCGGACCTTCAGGCCGAGGCCGCGCAAGCGATGGATGGCATAGAGACCGGCCAGTCCGCCGCCGACGATGGCGACGTCGAGCTGCCGGGCGGGGCTGTGGGAGGCATCGGGCATGGCGGCATCCACGGGTTGAATTTTTGCTGTGCGAGCGGTGCTTGCGGCGGCTTCGGGAGAAAGGTCAGCCGGGCCGGCCCGTTTGGCAAGCGGCCGGGGCCAGAGAGCGAAACGGCGGCATGGCGACGCGACGTGGCATGCAATCGGCGCGGTGCTGCAAGGCGCCTTTCAGGCCGAAGAACGATGGCCCGCCGAATGTTTCAGCCCTATTCTTTTTTCATGACAAAGGCCGACAGCGCATCTCGATTGGGGACGGCGGAGTAGCGTCGTGGATCAATCGGTATCGCCGCCCGACGCCAAGTCGACGCCTCAACCCGCGTCGCAAGTTTCCCGCGCCGTGCCGCCGGTCGGCATCTTGCCCCGCGTCAGCGGCACGGGAAAACGGGCTGGTCTCGCACGTGCCCTGCTGCGGCCCCGCTCCCTGGGCATTGCCGCGCTGCTCGGCATCGCTCTCGTCTATGGCGGCCGCGAACTGCATCTGCGGCTGACCCACGTCTACGAGTACGACGCGCGCGTCACGGCCGACGTGGTGACGATATCGAGCCGCGCCGACGGCTGGGTGACCGATCTCGCGGTGCGCGAAGGCATGAAGGTCGAAGCCGGTCAGGTCCTGGTCAAGATCGACGACAGGGTCGCCAAGCTCCGGGTCGGTGCGCTGCAGTCCCAGGTCCAGGAAGTGCAGGCCGAACGCGCCAAGCTGCGCGCCGAATGGCGTCTGAACGAAAGCCAGATGGACGCGCTCACCCGTACGCGTACGTCGGCCGTGATGGTGCGCGAGAAGGCGCTCGAAGCATTGAAGTCGGATCTCGACCTGGCGCGCCTCGAACTGGAGCGCAGCACGACCCTGTTCAGTACCCGCGTCATCAACGAACGCCAGCTCCAGGTGTCCCAGGCGGCCGTGTCGAAACTCGAAAGTCAGCTCCAGCAGCTCCGGGCCGAGCACGAGCAGGCGACGGGCAGCCTCGAGGAAGCCAAGAGCCAGGGCTACAAGCTCGGCGTCATCGATGCCCAGATCGCTGCGCTCGCCCATCAGGAAGCCAGCCTCGAAGCGCAGCTTTCCCAGCAGCTCGTCGATGTCCAGGACCGAACCATCAAGAGCCCGGTGTCGGCCGTGATCGACCGTACTTTCGTCCTGCCCGGAGAGTACGTGGCCTCGGGCCAGCGCATCCTGCTTTTGCACGATCCCGACGAAGTCTGGGTCGAGGCCAACATCAAGGAGACGCAGGTCGGCAAACTGAAGCTCGGCCAGTATGTACGCGTCTCGGTCGATGCCTATCCCAGCGATACTTTCGAAGGCAAGGTCGCACGCATCGGCAGCGCCACGACCGCCCGCTTCGCCCTGCTGCCAACGCCCAATCCCTCGGGCAACTTCACCAAGATCACGCAGCGCGTGCCGGTCAAGATCGACATGGTCAAGATGCCGAAGCCATTGACGCCCGGCATGATGGTCGAAGTCGAAATTGACATCCGATAGCCCTCTCCAGACGGCGGCGGCGCTCTCGGAACGTTACGGGCCGGCCTATCGTTGGCTGGTCACCGTCACCGGCATGGTCGGCGTCGTCTCGATGGTGCTGGCGATGACCACGGTCAACGTGGCGGTGCCCGACGTGATGGGCGCCTTCGGCATCGGCCAGGACAAGGCCCAGTGGATGTCCTCGGCCTATATGGCGACCATGACCGCCGGCATGCTGATCAACGCCTGGCTGACCGGCGTGCTGGGCGAGCGTCGCACCTTTGTCGGCGCGCTCTTCTTCTTCTCGCTGGGCGCCGTGATGGGCGGCAGCGCGCCTACCGAGGATGCCCTGATCTTCGCCCGCGTTCTCCAGGGCTTCAGCGCCGGGGTGGCGCAGCCGCTGGTCATGGCCACGATCTTCACCGTCTTTCCCGCGGACCGCCGCGGCATGGCGATGGGCGTGTTCGGTCTCGGCGTGGTGTTCGCTCCGGCCATCGGCCCGACCCTGGGCGGCCTGATGATCGAATACTTTTCCTGGCGCTACGTCTTCTTCATCTCGTTGCCCTTCTGCGTGATCGCCGCCGTCATGGGGCTGGTGTTCATGCCGACGCGTCCGATCCCGCGGGCCATCCCGCCGTTCGACTGGCTGGGTTTCTCGCTGCTGTGCCTGGCGCTGTTCGGGCTGATGACCGGCATCGCCGACGGCCAGCGCGAGGGCTGGGCCTCCGACACGATCGTCCTGCGCCTGGTCGGCGGCGCGGTCGCGACGGTGGCGTTCGTCGTCTGGGAACTCTACACGCCCCGCGCGCTGCTCGACGTGCGCATCTTCGGCAACGTCGAATTCTCGGCGGCGGCGCTGATCGCCTTCATCTTCGGCGCCGGCATGATGGGCTCGACCTACATCGTGCCGGTGTTCGTCCAGACCATCATCGGCTTCACGCCGCTTCTGGCGGGCCTGATGATGATGCCGGCGGGTATCATGCTCGCCTTCATCTTTCCGCTGGCCGGCCGGCTGTCGGACGCCATGCCTGCCTCGACCATGATCATCGGCGGCCTGCTGCTCTTCTCGCTGGGTTTCGCGCTGATGGCCGCGGCCGACATCGACACGACCTTCTGGACTCTGGTCGGCATGGTGATGGTCTCGCGGCTGGGGCTGGGATTCATCAACCCCAGCCTCAACGCCTCCTCGCTGAAGGCGCTGCCGGCCGACAAGGTGCGCCAGGGCGCCGGCGTCGCCAACTTCATGCGTCAGCTCGGCGGCGCCTTCGGCATCAACCTGATGGTCGCCTTCTTCGAGGTCCGCACCCGCTTCCACGCCGATGCGCTGACCGGCACGCAGGATTGGGGCAACCGCACCACCGACCATCTCCTGATCCAACTCGAGAAGCTGATGCAGAAGAGCGGCCTGCCCTTCCAGCAGCAGAAGGCCGGCGCACTGGAATATCTCGGCGCCATCGTCCACGGAAAAGCACAGATGATGGCATTCTCGGATACGTTCATCATCGTGGGCGTCGTGGCCCTCGTTGCCCTCGTCCCGGCGGCGATGCTGTCGCGCTCGCAGCGGCGCGCGCGTCGGGTCGCATGGGGATGAGCTTTGCCGTAGACCTCTGCGAAGTCACACGATCCTGCTCGTCTTGTTTCCCCAATACCGATCCCTGAGCAGCCGCTTGTAGAGCTTCCCGGTCGGCAAGCGCGGCAGCTCGGCTTCGAAGTCGATCGAGCGCGGCACCTTCTGGCGGGCAAGGTGCTGGCTGCAGAAGGCGATCAGCTCTTCGGCGGTTTTCTGGTTCTGCGGCACGTCGGGCATGAGCTGGACCACGGCCTTCACCTCCTCGCCGAGGTCGGGGTTGGGCACGCCGAACACGGCGGCGTCGGCCACCTTGGGATGGGTGATCAGGAGGTTCTCGCATTCCTGCGGGTAGATGTTCACGCCGCCCGAGATGATCATGAAGGTGGCGCGATCCGTGAGATGGAGATAGCCGTCCGGGTCGAGGTAGCCGACATCGCCCACCGTGCTCATCGCGCCGTCTTGCGAGCGCGCCTCCTGGGTCTTCTGCGGGTCGTTGAAATACTCGAAGGGCGTCGCCGTCTCGAACCACAAGGTGCCGGGCGTACCTTGGGGCAGTTCGTTCATCTCGTCGTCCAGCACGTGCAGCTTGCCTGCCAGCACCTTGCCGACGGTGCCTTTGTGCTTCAGCCATTCGTGCGAATCGCAGGCGGTGAAACCCAGCCCTTCGGTGGCCCCGTAGTATTCGTGGATGATCGGTCCCCACCACGCGATCATCTGCTCCTTGACCTGCACCGGGCACGGCGCGGCGGCATGGATCGCAATCTCGAGCGAGGAGAGGTCGTGGCGCGCGCGGGCGTCGTCGGGCAGCTTCAGCAGGCGCGAGAACATGGTCGGCACGAGCTGGCTGTGCGTGATCTTGTATTTCTCGATCAGGCCGAGATAGGTCTCGGCGTCGAACCGCTCCATGATGATGGCGGTGCCGCCGGTGCGGATGGTGAGCGCTACCGCTGCCTGCGGCGCCGAATGGTAGAGCGGTGCCGGCGAGAGGTAGATCATGCCCTCTCGGTATTGCCAGAGCTTGTTCAGGAAATCGAAGATCGGCAGGTGGTGCAGCGGCGGTTGCTCGGGGAGCGGCCGCAGGATGCCCTTGGGCCGGCCGGTGGTGCCGGAGGAATAGAGCATGGCGGTGCCGAGCGATTCGTCGGCAATCGGCGTTGCCGGCAGGTCCTTCGTCGCTTCGCCGAGATTGAGCACGCGGTCGGTGCCATCACCCGGCCCGTCGACGATCAGACAGAGCTCGATGGCGGGACAGAGCTCGATGGCGGCCAGCGCCACGTCGCGCTTGGCCTGCGAGGTGATCAGTACCTTCGACTGGCTGTTGGTCAGGATGTAGGCCAGCTCCTCGACCGTCAGGAAGGAGTTCACACAGGTGTAGTAGTGGCCTGAGCGTTCGCCGGCCGCGCAGCACTCCACGTAGCGCGCGTGGTTCTCCATGTAGATGGAGTAGTGGTCGAGCCGACCGAGGCCGCGCTGGCGCAACAGATGGGCCAAACGGTTGCTGCGCGCCTCCAGCTCACCGTAAGTGATGGTCTCGCCGCTGCCCGCCATGATGACCGCTGGATGGTCGGGCTGCAGGGCGGCATACTTGCCTGGATACATGTCGTTTCCTCATTGCTGGGAACGCGCCACTCCGGTGGCGCTTATCCTCTTTGTGTTTGGCGCTTCATGAGCGCGACTGGGGTCGCGCGCTCCCAGCGCTCCGAGTATTTGACCACAACACTCTGCATGCGCCAAAGTCCCGGCATGCTCGATTCATCGCTCAAGACGAAAATCATGAATGAGGTCGATCGTCGGTTCGACGATCAGACCAAGGTGCTGGCCGATCTGGTGAGGATCCCCTCGACCCGGTTCCAGGAGGCGCCGGCGCAGGACATGATGGCGCGCCTGTTCAAGGAAGACGGGCTCGGCATCGACCGCTGGCAGATCAAGATCGACGATCTCAAGCACCTGCCGGGCTACTCGCCGCACAGCCTGGACTATGACGATGCCTGGAACGTCGTCGGCGCCTGGCGGCCGTCGAACCCGAAGGGCCGTTCGCTGATCCTGAACGGACATATCGATGTCGTGCCCGAAGGGCCGCACGAGATGTGGACACGCCATCCGTACGACGCCTACGTGAAGGACGGCTGGATGTACGGCCGCGGTTCGGGCGACATGAAGGCCGGGCTTATCCTCAACGTCTTTGCCCTGCGCGCCCTGCGTGCCTTGGGTTACATGCCGGCGGCCGACGTCTACCAGCAGTCGGTGGTCGAGGAGGAGTGCACGGGTAACGGTGCGCTCGCTTGTCTGCAGCGGGGCTATCGCGCCGACGCCGCGCTGATCCCCGAGCCGTCGGGCTGCACGCTCACGGTCGCGCAGGTCGGCGTCATGTGGTTCCAGGTCAAGGTCACCGGCCATCCGGTCCACGTCTACAAGGCCGATGCCGGCTCGAACGCCATCGAGTCCGCCTATCGCATCATCCAGCAGCTGCGCGAGCTCGAGAAGAAGTGGAACGTGCTGAAGGCCCATGACAAGCACTACTGCGACCATCACCATCCGGTGAACTTCAACGTCGGCAAGATCGCCGGTGGCGATTGGGCGAGCTCGGTGCCGTCCTGGTGCACCTTCGACATGCGCGTGGGCGTGCTGCCGACGCAGACCCTCAAGGAGTGCCGGCAGGAGGTCGAGGATGTGATCCGTCAGGCCGCAGCCAACGATCCCTTCCTCGGCAACAATCTGCCGACCGTGAGCTGGGAGGGCTTCCAGGCCGAGCCCTACGTCCTGAAGAACCATGAGCATGTGCGAGACATCTTGGCGGATGCGCACAAGACGGTTTTCGGCGCGGAGCTCGACGATCGCCGGACGACCGGCACAACGGATGCCCGGTTCTTCGGCCTCTATGCCGGCCTGCCGGCCTTGGTCTATGGACCGCAGTCGGACGATGTCCACGGCTTCGACGAGAGGGTGAACCTTGAATCGATCCGCAAGATCACCCAGTCGACGGCGCTGTTCATCGCCGAATGGTGTGGTCTGCAGAAGGCGTAAAGCTCTGCCTCCCCCGTTGTCGGGGGAGGTAAAGGATCACGCCGCGATTGCCTCGTCCGCGGGCAAGAAGGGCAGGCCGAGGCTCTCGGCCGCCGCCTTGTGCGTGAAGCGGCCGCGATGGATGTTGAGGCCGGCCCGCAAGTGCGGGTTCTCGGCGACTGCCGCGAGGCCCTTGCGCGCCAAGGCAAGACCGAAGGGCAGTGTCGCGTTGTTCAGTGCCTCGCTCGACGTCAGCGGCACGGCGCCCGGCATGTTGGCGACGCAGTAGTGGATGACGCCGTCGACCTCGAAAGTCGGGTCGGCGTGAGTCGTCGGATGCGAGGTCTCGAAGCAGCCGCCCTGGTCGATGGCCACGTCGACGATCACTGCGCCGCGCTTCATCGACTTGAGCATCGCCCGCGTCACCAGCTTCGGCGCGCTGGCGCCGGCGATCAGCACGGCGCCGATCACGACGTCGGCGGCAAACACTTCGGTCTCGACGGCCTCGAGAGTCGAATAGCGGGTGCGCACGCGGCCCTGGAACAGTTCGTCCAGCTCGCGCAGACGCGGCAGCGAACGGTCGAGGACGGAGACATCGGCGCCGAGGCCTGCGGCCATGCGGGCGGCATGGGTGCCGACCACACCGCCACCCAGCACCACGACTCTGGCGGGCGCCACGCCGGGCACGCCGCCCAGCAACAGCCCGCGTCCGCCCCGGTGCCGTTGCAGGGCATTGCCGGCGGCTTCGATGGAGAGCCGGCCGGCAACTTCGCTCATCGGCGCCAGTAGCGGCAGGCCGCCATGGGCGTCGGTCACGGTTTCGTAGGCGATGGCCGTGCAGCCCGACGCAAGAAGGCCGCGTGCCTGTTCAGGATCCGCGGCCAGATGCAGGTAGGTGAACAGGATCTGGCCCGGCCGTAGCCGGACCCATTCGTTGGGCTGCGGCTCCTTCACCTTCACGATCATGTCGGCGGCGGCAAAGACCTCGGCGGCCGTGTTGGCGATGGTGGCACCGGCCCGGCGGTAGACATCGTCGTCGGCGCCGATGCCGGAACCGGCGGTCGTCTCGACGAGCACCTCGTGGCCGGCATGGACATATTCTCTGACCGCGCCGGGCGTCAGCCCGACGCGATACTCATGCGTTTTGATCTCCTTGGGCACGCCGACGCGCATCGAATGGATCCTTCTGTATCAGTGTGCCCTTTTACCAAGGACCACGGTTCGATATTCTGCGATCTTGTGGCGAAATGCTAAGATCGCGCCGGATATCAGCGATCAGGAGGCAGATGGCGCAGGATTCAAAACGCGTCGACATGGACCGGATCGATGGCCTCATCCTGTCGGAACTGACGGCCAACGCGCGCGTAAGCCAAGTCGATCTTTCGACGCGCATCGGCCTGTCGAGCACGGCCATCGCGCGTCGCCAGCGGGCACTGGAAGAAGACGGGATCATCCGGGGCTATCAGGCGGTGCTCGACCTCGGCCGCTTCGGTCTCGCGACCACGGTAATTGTCCGGATCACGCTGGAAAGCCAAAGCGACGAAGCGCTGAAGGCCTTCGAGGCGGGCGTCATCGACTGCCCGTCGGTGGTGCGCTGCTTCCTGATGTCGGGCAGCGACGACTACATCGTCACCGTGCTGGCGCGCGACATCGAGGATTTCGAGCGCATCCATCGCACCGAGCTGTCGCGGTTGCCGCGCATCGCCCGCCTCGAATCGAGCTTTGCCCTGCGCGAAGTGGTCAGCCGGGCGGTGCCGCCGGTGGTCTTCAGCGCATCCGGCGCGCCGAAGCGAAAACCCCAATCGCCACGCCGCCCAGCACGACGATGATGCCCAAGAGGCGCAAGCCTCCCACCGGCTCGCCGACCAGTAGCGCAGCGAAGGTCAGCGCAGCGCAGGGCACGAGGAGCGATACGGGGCCGACCTTGGCCGCCGGATAGGTCCTGAGCAGCGTCCCCCAGATCAGGTAGCCCAGCCACATCGCCGGCGCGACCGTATAGAAGAGCACGAACCAGCCGCGCCAGGTCGGCGCCAGCAGCGGCGCGAGGATCGCGGCCGGCCCGTCGATCACCAGGGCGGCGATGCCGAGCGGTAGGGGCGGCAGGATGCTCGCCCAGACCGTCACCGCGAACATCGACACGCCGCGCGCCGAACGGAAGAAGAGATTGCCGGTGGCCCAGGTGAGTGCCGACAGAAGCGCAAGTCCGAGGGCGAAGAGGCTGGCCGTGCCCTCGACCGTTCGCGCGATCAGCGCGACACCCACGATGGCAACGGCAAGCCCCAGCCATTGGCCGCGCGTTGCATGCTCGCGCAGGAAGAGGGCGGCCAGTACGACCGTGAGCGGTCCCTGCATCTGCACCAGCACGGAGGTAAGGCCGGGCGGCAGGCCTGCTTCCATGGCGAAGAACAGAAAGACGAACTGGCCGGTGAACATGAAGCCGCCGATGCCGGCCAGGGTGCCCCAGGAGATCGCGGGCTTCGGCACGAACAGGATCGGCAGCGCCCCCAGCACGAAGCGCCAGGTCGCGAAGGTGAAGGGCGTGAACTCGTCGAGGCCGAAGCGGATGACCGTGAAGTTCAGCCCCCACATCGCCACGATGAGGAGGGCCGATGCGATGTGAAGCGGGCTCATCCTCCTCCCCCGCCATCGGAGGAGGTGCCCCTGTAATCAGGGGCGGAGGGGTAATAGGCGGTGAGTGCGGGCGTGATGACCCCTCCGCCCGCGTGAGACGCGGGCACCTCCCCCGATTGTTTGAGCTGGAGAGATGGTGAACATCTGTTCGGAGACATGGTGAACGGATTTGAGATTAGCGTGGCTTATCGATGAAGGTCGATGGGCTTGAGCACGACGTTGCGGAAGACCAGGAGGTAGACGCCGTCGCGTTCGGTGGGTCGGAGCGCGACGCGCTTGCCGATCAGTGCCTTGGAAGCTTTGATCCGTCGATCGGCGAAGCCGAAGCGGCCATTGACGTCGACCGATCTCACGATGTCGCCGGTGTCATAGTCGAAGGGCTCGATCTCCTGCCTGAAGGCTCTCGGGCTCGGCCGGTAGCGCTCGGCGGGCACGGCCAGATCCAGCGCATCATGCGGTCGATGATGGTTGTAGCGATGGCGCCAGGCATCGAACGCCTGCTGGGCGTCGCCCAGATCCTCGAAGCTGGTGCGCTGCAGCAGCTCGACGTCGAGGGTGCGGTTGAAGCGTTCGTTCTTGCCATGGCTCTGGGGATGGCGGGGCGGGCTGTGCCACGGCGCCACGCCGTGCTCGATCAGCCAGACGCCGAACCGGGTGAGCTGCCGCACGCCGGTATCGCCCCAGGGCGGACCGTTGTCGGTCAGGATCACCTCGGGCAGGCCATAGCGCTCGAAGGCCGCCTGCCCGGCACCTTGCACCGTCGCCCGACGCTGGTTGTCGGCCGCCTGCACGATCACGGCGTAGCGCGAATGGTCGTCCACCGCCGTCAGCGGATGCAGCTGGCCACCGCCGAACGGCACATCGCCCTTGAAGTCCAGCTGCCACATCGCGTTGGGCTCGGCATGCTCGAAGCGCTTCCAGACCTTGTGCCCCGCCGCCGTCATCGCCTCGCCATGCCGGTGCAGGATCGCCGTGATCGTCGAGGGTGCCGGCGCCTCCACGCCCTGCCGCCGCAGGCTGGCGGCGATCTTCCGCCCGCCCCACGCCGGATTGTCCCGCCGGACCGCAAGCACCGCCGCTTCCACCAGCCTGTCCGTCCGCCCCGGCGAGCGATGCGGACGGCGCGACCGATCGGCCAGTCCGTCCGCCCCCAGCGCTCGATATCTCTCCAGCCATTTGTACAGAATGCGCGGCTGCACGTTGAACCGCCGGCAAAGCTCACGCCGGTTCGAACCCTCCGCCAGCGCAAGACGGCACAGCTCTTCCCGGCTCTTCTCCCGGTCCTGGAACGGCATCCGAAACCTCATGGATACACTCCTTCAGAGTGTTCACCATCTCTCCGAACATCCGTTCACCTTCTCTCCGGTCCGTACACATTTGAATGGGGAGGTGGAGTTACAACCAAACCCAAGGCCGCGCCGTCTTGTCTTGTGCCTGCCACGCGGCGATCGCGTCCTTGTGCGACAGGGTCTGGGCGATGTCGTCCAGTCCGTTCAGCATGGCGTGCTGGCGTCGCGCATCGATCTGGAAGGGGATCGTGCGGCCCGTCGGCGAGACGACCTGGCAGTTCTCCAGGTCGATGGTCACGCGGGCGTTGCCGGGCGAGGCCGTCATCTCGTCGGCGAGCTGCTCGATCTCGTGGATCGGCAACGCCACCGGCAGCAGGCCGTTCTGGAAGCAGTTGTTGTTGAAGATGTCGCCGAAGTAGGGCGCGATCACCGCGCGAATGCCCATGCCCTTCAGGGCCCACACCGCGCCCTCGCGGCTCGAACCGCAGCCGAAATTCTCGCGGCTGAGGATGATCGGCGCATCGCGATAGGGTTGCTGGTTGAAGATGCAGTCCGGGTCTTCGCTGCCGTCCGGCTTGAAGCGGATCTGCTCGAAGCAATACGGCCCGAGTCCGTCGCGGGTCACGTTGTCGACCAGCCGCTCGATGCGGATGATCAGGTCGGTGTCGACGTTCTGGCGCATCAACGGCGTCGCGACGCCGGTCACCTTGGTGAACTTGTCCATGATCAGATCTTCCTCACCCAATCTTCCGCACATCGGCGATGGCGCCCTTGATGGCGGCTGCCGCCGCCATGGCGGGGCTCGCGAGGTGCGTGCGCGCGCCGGGGCCCTGGCGGCCGACGAAGTTACGGTTGGAGGTCGAGACGCTGCGCTTGCCGGGCGGCACGCGTTCGCCGTTGGAGGCGAGGCACATCGAGCAGCCGGGCTCGCGCCATTCGAAGCCGGCATCGAGGAATACGCGGTCCAGCCCCTCGGCCTCGGCTTCCTGCTTGATACGCACGGAGCCGGGCACGACCCAGGCCGTGACGTGATCCGCCTTGTGCCGCCCCTTCACGATGGAGGCCGCGGCGCGCAAGTCGGAGATACGGGAGTTGGTACAGGAACCGATGAACACCCAGTCGACCTTGGTGCCTTCGATGGGTTTGCCGGGTTCGAGGCCCTGATACTTGAGTGCCGCTTCCCAGGCGCCGCGCTTTTCCTCTGGGCCGGTGCTGGGATCGGGAATGGCACGGTCGACGGCGATGACGTGCTCGGGGCTGGTACCCCAGGTGATCTGCGGCGCGACATTCTTCATGTCGACCGTGTGTTCGCGATCGAATTCCGCGTCGGGATCGGAAGGCAGCGTGCGCCAGTGCGCCACCGCGCGATCCCACATCGCGCCCTTCGGCGCATAGTCGCGGCCGTTCAGGTACTCGTAGGTCGTGTCGTCGGGCGCCACCATGCCGGTGCGCGCGCCCATCTCGATGGTAAGGTTGCAGAGCGTGAGGCGCGCCTCGATCGGCAGCGCCCGCACGGCCGAGCCGGCATATTCGACGGAGTAGCCCGTACCGGCGGCGGTGCCGAGTTCGCCGATCAGGTGAAGGATCATGTCCTTGGCGGTGACGCCCGGCATCAGCTTGCCCTCCAAGCTGGCGCGCAGGCGCTTGGGCTTGCGCTGCACCATCGTCTGCGTGGCGATCACATGCACCAGTTCGGAAGAACCGATGCCGAAGGCGAGCGAGCCGATGCCGCCATGCGTGGAGGTGTGGCTGTCGCCGCAGACGAGCGTGGTGCCGGGCAGGGTCAGCCCCTGCTCGGGCCCCATGACATGTACGATGCCCTGTCCGTCCTGGCCGAGATCGAACAGCTTGATGCTGTGGGCGCGGGTGTTCTCGCGCATCGACAGGATCAGCGGCTCACCCGGCGGATGCGTCTTCTCGGTCCGGCCCGGCTGGGTCGACATGGTGTGGTCGGGCGTGCCGTAGATCAGGCGCGGCTGCGCCGGCGGGTAGCCCTTGTCGATGGCTTCCTTCAGCGCCTTGCCGCCCGACATGTCGTGCAGTAGCAGCCGGTCGATGTGCAGCAACACGAAGCCGTTGCCGAGGTCGGTAATGACGTGGCTGTCCCAGATCTTGTCGAAGAGGGTTTTGCCCATGGGGATTTGGCCTTTGGGTTGAGTGTCCGCCGCAGGAGGCGGATATCAGCACCCGGCGAGCCGCGCCGCCAGCTTTTCGCTGTCCTTTAGGGCGCCGTCCCCGTCCTGCAGCAGTTCGGCGGACGCATACCAAGGCGTTGTCTGTGGCGATGTTTCGAGCTTCGGTCCCCAGAGCCAGTCTGCGATATCCGGCAGGAGGATCAGCGTCCTGATGCCGAGCGAAGCTGCGAGATGTGCAGGCCAGGCGTCGTCGCCGATCACGAGACGGCAGGTCGCCACTCGCGTCGCGTCACGCTCGATATCGAGGCCGGCCGGCGGTTCGCGGCGGCTGAACCAGCCGATGCGTTGCGACGGCTCCGGCCGTGTCTTCAAGGCGACCGGTGGCGGCAGGGCGTCGAGCGACCAGCCCAGCAGATGCGGCAGGCTGCGCAGCGGTGCTGCCGCGGCGAAGCCATCCAGGGGCTCGCCGCGCGAAATCGTCGGCGCGGCGAGATGGTGGGCGATCTCGGGTGCGCATTGAACGACGCCCTCGACGCGCGCGAGCATCAGTATGTCGCGTCGTGCTTCGTCGCTCTCGATATCGGCCTGTTCGGGATAGAGCAGCAGGTGGCCATCGAGCGGTTCGCCCTGCCAGCGCGGCAACTCAGGGGCATAGCGGTCGCCCGGAACTTCCAGCCGCGCTTCGTGGTCGGCAAGACCGCGCCACCAGTCGCCCTGGCGCAGCAGCAGCTCGCCACGACGCTGTCGCAACTGCGGATCGCTCGGCCGGCTGACCAGGGCGGTATCGAGATCGGCCAGGGCGCCGGCCCATTCGCCGCGCGCTGCCAGCAGGGCCGCGCGGGCGCTGAGGCTCGGCAGCAGGCGGTTGTCGAGGGACAGGGCGAGGTCGTAGGCGCGCTCCGCTTCTTCGGCGCGGCCCAGCGCTTCGAGCGCTCGGCCGGTATTGTGGGCAATTGCAGGATCGTTCGGCTTCAACCGGGTGGCGCGAGTCAACGCTTCCAGCGCCGGCCCGTACTGGCCAAGCTGCATCAGACAGCCGGCGAGATTGGTCTGCGCCGTCGCCTCGCGCGGCAGGAACTTGGCGGCACGCTCCAGGGGGTCGCGCGCTTCGGCGAAACGGCCGAGCTTCAGCCGGATCTGCCCGAGGAGATGGAGAGCCTGGCCGCTGTTGGGCCGTTCATCGACGATGCGGGCGAAGCCTGGTTCGGCGCCGACAAAGTCTCCCGCTGCAGCTCGCTGCAGGGCCTCCTGGCCCAAGGTCTGGATTTGTTGTTCGGATAGCGCCACGGGCGGGCTCTCTACCAGAGGCCGGGGCGCGGTCAACGAAAAAGCAGGGGCAAAGAAGAAAGCCGGCGGTCGACAGGGAGGCGGAAGGTCGACCGCCGGCCAGTGTCCGGAGAGGGAAGGGCCCGCGCAGGGTAAGACGGGCCCGCTCCGGATTTTGATGTCAGACGCGCCAGAAGGGCTTGTTCACCTCGAACTGGATTTCCGTCGGGCTGATCCCCAGATCACGCGCGATGCGCGAGTCGACCTGGGCAAGTTCGCGGCGTTCCTTGGTGCGGCGCCGCCAGGTGGCGAGGATCATGCCGAAGGCGGCGAAGGTGCCGGCAAGCGGGGCGTGCGAACTGTAGTGAAGCGAGATGTTGGCCATGGGACTTTTCCCGAAAGTGTTGTCGTATGCTGGGGTTGATTAGCGCTCGACAGGCCCCCTTTACAAACGACCCTTTGTCCTGTTTTGATTAAAATAACTCATGTGATAGGAACCCCATGAAGCGAAGCCTTCCGCCGCTCAACGGCTTGCGTGCCTTCGAAGCGGCCGCCCGTCATATGAGTTTCACAGATGCCGCCGAGGAGTTGAGCGTCACGCAGGCGGCGATCAGCCATCAGGTCAGAGGTCTTGAGCAGCGTCTCGGATTAAAATTATTCGTGCGGCGCAATCGTTCGCTCCTGCTGTCGGAGGCTGGCCAGGCCTATCTGCCGGCCGTACGGTCGGCATTCGACCAGCTCAACGAAGCCACCGAGAAGCTCCTGCAGAAGGATCGTGGCGGTCACCTCACGGTAACGACCACTTCCTCCTTCGCCATGAAGTGGCTGGTCCCGAGGCTGGGCGGCTTCCAGCGTGCCAACCCGGAGATCGACGTCCGGATCTCCACCGGGACGTCTCTGGTCGAGTTTTCCCGCGAGGATGTCGATATCGGCATCCGCTACGGCCGCGGACAGTGGCCGAATCTGGTGGCGGAACGGCTGGTCGACGAGGACGTGATGCCGGTCTGCGCGCCGTCGCTGGTCAAGGGGCCGAACGGGCTCAAGAAGCCTGCCGACCTCAAGCGTTTCACGCTCCTGCACAGCATCAACTTCCCCGACGACTGGCAGGTCTGGCTGACCGCAGCCGGCGTGAAGGGCGTCGATGCCTCGCGCGGCCTTTCCTTCGACTTTGCGCTCGCGACCTACCAGGCCGCCATGGACGGGCTGGGCGTCGCGCTCGGCCGAAATCCGCTCGTCGAACCCGATCTCAAGGCCGGCCGCCTCGTCGTGCCGTTCGAGTTCAAGCGGTCTTCCGATTTCGCCTATTATCTCGTCTACCCGCCCGAGGCGATCCGGCGTCGCAAGATCAAAGCCTTCCGCGACTGGGTCGTGTCGCTCTCGGAGGTCGCGTCACCGGCCGCGGGGGCATAACCTTCCGAAGAAATCATATTATTTGCATTTGCAAATATATGGAGAGAAGCGGATGATCGCCGAAACGGGAGGCGATCATGCAATTCGGCTACTTCACGCTGAGCGACAACCGCTATCCGGGAAATACGCGATCGGCCGAAGACTTCCTCAAAGACATCTATGCCGAGGCGCTGTGGGCTGAGAAGGTCGGGCTGAACTCGGCCTGGATCGGCGAGCATCATTTCAATCTGCTGGGCGTCAACGCCTCGCCGCTGGCAATGCTGGCGCAACTCGCCGGCGCCACGACCAGGCTGCGGCTGGCGCCGGCCGTCACGCTGCTGCCGGTCCACCATCCGCTGCACGTCGCCGAGGAATGGGCGACGCTCGATCTCCTCTCCGGCGGCCGCGTCGATTTCGCCGCCGGCCGCGGCTACGACCGCAAGGAATACGAGCCGTTCCAGGCGCCGTTCGACGAATCGGCCGAGCTGTTCGCCGAAGGGCTGGAGATCGTGTGGCGGGCCTGGACCGAGCCCGGCAAGTGGTCGCACAAGGGCAAGTTCTACGAGTTCAAGGACGTCGAGGTGCGGCCGAAGCCGGCGCAAAGCCCGCTCCGGCCTTACGTCGCCTGCTTCTCGCGGCCGTCGATGGAGCTGGCGGCTAAGAACGACTGGAACGTGATCTACGCGCCCTTCGCCGCGGCCATGGTCTACGGCTCGCTGGCCGATGCGGTGCGCGTCTACCGCGAGACTTGCGAGACCAGCTTCAAGCGGCCGATGCGGCGCGCGATGTGCTCCTACTTCGTGCACATCGCCTCGACGCCGGAGGAGGAGCAGTACGGCAAGGAAGCGCTGGTGCGGTATTTCCAGGATGCACTGGTCGCGGCCTTCCCGTCCTCGTCAGGCGAGAAGGTGCCGCCGACCTACAAGTACTTCGTCGATATCGTGAATATCCTGCGCGACATGCGGCCGGAGAAGCTGACCGACAAGTCGATCCTGTGCGGCAGCCCGCAGCACATCATCGATACCTTGAAGCAGGTCGAGGCGGCCGGCGTCGCCGAAGTGATCCTCTACTTCAACTACGGGCAGAAGCCGCACGCGCTGGTGAAGGAACAGATGGAGCGTTTCATGCGCGAGATCGCGCCGCACTTTGCAGGCTGAGCCGATGGGGCCGCTCGACTCTTATCTGCCCTATCTGCTCAATCGGGCCGGCGCGCGGATTGCGACGGCGTTCGGCGAGGAGGTTCGCCCGCTGGGCGCCACCTTGCAGATCTGGCGCGTTCTTGCCGCTCTGCGTGAAAGCGACGGCCGGCGCATGGGCGATCTCTCGGCGACGACGTCGATCGACGTATCGACGCTCACGCGGCTGGTCGACAGCATGGAGAAGAAGGGACTGGTCGTCCGCCGCCGCGATCCCGCCGACGCCCGCGTCGTCGTCCTGCATGTCACGCCGGGGGGCCGCCGCCTGACCCGCCGGGTCCTGCCCATCGCCGAACGCTATGAGAAGGTGGCGCTGCAGGGCTTCGCGGCAGCGGAAGCGGCGCAGCTCAAGGAGGCGTTGCGCCGACTCTACGCCAACATGGATGCGCTGGAGAACCCCCATAAGGCGCGAGGTTGAAACACGGCGCCTTGTAGTCGATTGTGCTGCAAACGATTCTTAAAGGGAGCCCTGCCTCATGGCGCGCCTGAGTTCGACGGAAGATCTTCGCCGCATCATTGCCGAACCGCGGCCCACGACGCGCAGCAAGATCCTCGATGCGCTGGACGAGCAGTCGATCGACTTCCTGAAGCGCTGCCCGTTCGCTCTGGTCGGTACGACCGCCGAAGACGGCACGGTCGAAGTCTCCCCCAAGGGCGACGAGCCGGGTTTCATCCGCATCGAGGACCCGCGGACCCTGCTGATTCCCGAACGGGTCGGCAACAACCTGGCCTTCGGCCTTAGCAACATCCTGGCGACCGGCAAGGTCGGCATCATCGCGCTGGTGCCGGCGACCGGCGAGACGCTGCGCATCTCCGGGACGGCCGAGATCTACGACGATGCCGATCTGCTGGCGTCGCTGAGCTCGCTCGGCAAGCCGGCGCTGCTGGCGACCCGTGTGCACATCAAGCACTGCTACTTCCATTGCGCCCGTTCGATCGTGCGGGCCAAGCTCTGGGATCCCAAGGCGTGGCCGGCGCCGGGCCGCATCTCTTTCGGCAAGATCATCGCCCCACGCATCGGCGAGAGCGCCGAAGTGGCAGCCCAGATCGACGCCAACGTCGAGAGCGCCTATACGACGCGGCTCTGGCAGAATAGCTAGAAGCGCTGAAGGAGGCGCGCTCTCGTCGGGATGAAGCGCAAGGCCGGTTTGTTCCTGCTCGCGGTGTTGGTGATCGCGAGCCTAGCGACGATGATCGTGGCATCGCTGGCCATGTATCGGCTGGTCGCCGATGCGCAGGCCGAGGAGCTGCACAAGATCGAGGCGAGCCTCAGCGAGCGGTTCGCCGTGTTCGAGCTCATGCTGCAGAGCGAGAACAAGCGCAATCACCGGCATCTGGAGACGGTGCTGCCGCAGATTGCGGTCGACCTGGAGCGCGTCGGACGCGATCCGCGCACCCTGTCGTCCGCCGAGATGGACGCGCTGGCAACCCGATACGGCATCGGCCACCTCTATTTCATCGACCGCGACCACAGGGTGTTCCAGACCAACCTGCCTTCGGATCTCGGTCTGGTCTTTCCCAAGGGGCGGTTCACCGACTTTCTCGACAAGGTAATGGGCAGCGGTAAGGTGTGGAGCGTCGGCATCGATCTTTCGGCGGTGACCCACACGCTCAAAACCTACAGCTACTTCGGCCCGGCCGACCGCGACTACATTATTGAAGCCTCGACCGATGTCCGTGAGACGCTACTGCAGAGCGATTTCGCCTGGATGGCCCGGTACTTCTTCGAGGAACTCTTCGCCGACGCCATGGACTCCAATCCCTATGTCCGCGACGTCAACGTCTATCTGGTCGGCAGCACGGGCGCCTGGTCTCTGATCCATGTCGGCGAAAAGCTAGACCCTGCCATCGTCGAGAGGGTCCTCGATGCCGGCCATTACCGGCCGCCCGAGACGGCGGGTCGACTGACAACCCGATACAGCGTCTTCAAGGCCGCCGGGGCGGATGGCAAGGACGATGGGCCGGGGGCGATGATGATGATCCGCAAGGTCGTCTTCGATCTCGATCTTGCACGCCAGGCCGTCGTCCATGTGTTCGTGAGTTCGATGGCCGTGCTGGCCCTGATGCTGCCGCTCATCTACTGGCTCGCCGCGCGGCTGCTACAGCGGCAGGTTCTCGATCCGCTGTTCACCCTGCGGCGCGAAGCCGGCGCCATTGCGGAAGGCGATCTCGAGCAGCAGATCGCCAATCTGGGGCGGCGCGACGAGATCGGGCAGCTGGCGCGCAGCTTCACGTCCATGCGTGACGCCGTGCGGACGACCATCACGGACCTCAAGGAGACCAACCTCTCGATCGAGCGGTTCGTGCCGCGCGCCTTTCTGGCCAGGATCGGCCGTCCGAACATCCGGTCGGTCGTGCTCGGCGACAACAAGCGTCAGGATATGACCATCCTGTTCGCCGACATCCGCAACTTCACGGCCCTGTCCGAACGGATGTCGCCGGACGACAACTTTGCCTTCATCAACGCCTATCTGGCGGAGATGGGGCCGGTGATCGCCCGGCACGGCGGATTCATCGACAAGTATATCGGCGACGGCATCATGGCGCTGTTCGAGAAGGCCGATGACGGCGCGCGCGCGGGCCTCGCGATGCTGGAGACCCTCGAACGTTTCAATGCAGCGCGGCGGGCGGCCGGTGCCGAGCCGGTTGCCATCGGGATCGGCCTCAACTCCGGCTCCCTGATGATGGGCACGATCGGCGAGCAGCACCGCATGGACGGTACGGTGATCTCGGATGCCGTCAATCTCGCGGCCAGGCTGGAGAGCCTGACCAAGGACTATCATGTGCCCTTGCTGATCTCGCAATTTGCCGTGGATCGTCTGGACGACCCCGGCGCTTATGTGCTGCGCCCCGTCGACACTGTCGTGGTGAGGGGCAGGTCGCAGCCGGTCACGATCTTCGAAGTGCAGGTCCGCCAGTCGGCCATTCGTCAGCCGCCCACCGACCGGGCGTAGATCGCCTCGACATGAATGTCGGCGCAATCGATGACAGGGAAGCCCGGGTCGTGGCCGGCGAAGGCCAGGAAGAGATCGGTGCCGCCCAGCACGATCGCCTCGGCGCCACGGTCGCGGCAAAGCTCCGCGCCGATCTCGATGAACAGGCTGCGTTGTGCCTCCGTCACGTGCCCGGGAACCGCCATGGCCACATAGGCATCGTGAACCTGTCCCAGCTTCTCGCCCTCGGGACGGACCACCTCGACCGCGGTGATGCCGCCATAGAGCCCGCTTTCCATGACGTTGCGTGTGCCGATGATGCCGACGCGCCTGAGGCCACGCGCGCGCAGCGCCTCGTTCACCACAGGAATGGCGTTGACGAGAGGCAGCGGCGAGATCGCTTCGAGGTCTCTGGCGCAGAAGTGTCCGCCCATCGACGTTATCGCCGCGGCTTCGGCGCCGGCAGCGGCCATCCGGCGAACGAGCCGTGCAAAGATGTCGGCCTGGGCTTTGGTGTCCTTGATGGCGAGATTGCCCGTCATCTCGCGTGCGTCGGCATGGGCGATGGTGAGGTCGAGCGTGGTGCCGGCCCTGGTGTGCCGGTCGATCAGGCCGCGATAGTAGAAATCCGTCGCGGCCGGGCCGATGCCGCCGATCAGGCCTATGTGCATTTCTGGCGACTTTCCTCAATGGGGCGGCAATCCTACCGCAACACTTTCGACGTGTGGCGAAAAGCATTCCTGCGAGGCGGCCTGCCCGGGCGCTAGAGTCCGACGATGCGGCGAGTGGCGGTCTTTGGAACGACGGGTTCGGGCAAGAGCTGGCTGGCCGAGCGGTTGGCCGGGCAGGCTGGCTTGCGCGTGATCGAACTCGACGCCCTCTATTGGGGCCGCGGCTGGCAGCCGGCGCCGCTCGAACTGTTCCGACACCGCGTCGAATGCGAGACGGTGGGCGATGGCTGGATCGTTGTCGGCAACTATGGCCAGGTTCGCGACCTGGTGTGGAGACCTGCCGACACGCTCATCTGGCTCGACCTGCCCCTGTCGCTCGTCATGTCGCGTCTGGTCCGCCGCACCGTGAAGCGGGTCGCCACCCGCGAAGAGCTGTGGGGCACAGGCAACCGCGAGACGATTGCCAATACTTTCTTCAGCCGCGATTCGATCCTGCTCTGGGCGCTCAAGACCCATCGTCTCAACCGCATGCGCTTCGCCCGCGACTGCCAAGGGCTTTCGACCGAGAAGCGTATCGTGCGGCTACAGAGCCGCCGTGAGATCGAGGCCTTCCTGAAGGCGGCGTAATCGAGGGTTAAGGCCGCCTCACTCCGCGGCCTTCACGGCCGGCGCGGGCGCACGTACGCCGCCGCGCACCAGCATTGCGTCGACGTCGCCGGCGCTGTAGCCCAGCTCGCGCAGGATGTCCGGGCCGTCCTCGCCGATATGCGGCGCATGCTGCTGCGGTGCATGCTGCGAAGCCGGGGGCAGGCCCGCGATGTTGGCGACCGGCATGCGGCCGAAGCCATCCTGGTCGATCCAGTCGAGGGCGCCCGATTCCTTGACGTGCGGGTGGTCGAGATAGTCCTGGTAGTTGTTCACCCGCTCGCAGAACACGTCCTTGGGCTGGAGGATCGCGATCCACTCCTCGGTGGTCTTGCTGGGCATCGTCTCGTTCAGCGCCTTGATGATCTTTGGCGCGTTCTTGATGCGATCCTCGTGGCTCTGCAGATCGGGATCGTTGGCAATGTCGTTGCGGCCGATCAGCTCGAACAGCAGGCGGAAATGGTGCGGGCGCATGGCGCTCACCATGATGTAGCCGTTGCTGGTCTTGTAACTGCCGGCCGGCATGTAGAGCACCGGCGGCGCGCCCTTGGAGAACACCCACTCCATCAGCTTGGCGCCCTGGAAGGCCGCAGCCGCCTTCATCAGGCTGGAATCGATGTAGGAGCCCTCGTTGTAGCGGAACTGGCGCATCAGGGCGGTCGACAGGGCCTGGAAGGTGTAGAGGCCGGTCGTGACGTCGACGGCGATCATGCCCTGACGCCACGGCGTACCGTCGGGCATCTTGTTCATCACCATCATGCCGCTGAAGGCCTGGATCAGCCCGTCGACCGTGGGTCGCTTGCTGTAAGGGCCGGTCTGGCCGAAGCCCGACACCGAGCAGTAGATCACGCTCGGGTTCAGCTTCTTCATCTGCTCGTAGCCGAAGCCCAGCCGCGAGATCACGCCCGGCCGGAAGCTCTCCATCACCACATGGGCCTTGGCGGCGATCTTCTGCACGACGGCCGCACCGTCGGGCGACTTGAGGTCGAGCGCAATCGAGCGCTTGCCGCGGTTGAAGGCGACGGAATGCGCGCAGTGATCGCCTTTCAGCTCGCCCAGGGCACGGCCCCAATCGCCTTCCGGCGGCTCGATCTTGATGACGTCCGCGCCGTGCAGTGCGAGCAGCATGGAGGCGTGCGGCCCCGCAATGCCCTGCGTGAAATCGAGTACGGTGATGCCGTCGAATGCGCCCTTGATCGTCACTTGGTCCTCCCGAGGGCGCTGAACGTACGTTTACCGATACCGATCGTGCAAGGCCGCCTCTGCAGACAAGCCATGCATGAAGAAAAGTTACGTAAATTTGCAGGCAAGCTCGTTTGAGGCCTGCGGCGCGGGAGCGCAGATAGGTGCAATTGCACTTGTCTGGAGTTTGTCATGACGACTCTTCCCCTGCCCATCGCGGCCCTCGCCGCCGCGAGCTATGTCGTCCCCGGTCTGGTCGCACCGTTCTTCCGGCGGATGATGCTGACGCCGCGGCGCCATGTGCGGCCGCCGCCGGTTCTGGCCATCCCCGACGCCGACGAGCGGATCGATCTCGGCGGCGGGCTGGTGGCGTGGCGTTGGGGCGGCGGCGGTCCAGCGGTTCCCACTGTCCTGCTGGTGCATGGCTTCGAGGGCAATCGTAGCCAGTTCGGTGCGATCCTAAAGGCGTTGCTTGCCCGTGGCCTGTCCGTCGTGGCGCTAGACGTGCCAGCCCACGGTGAATCGCTGGGCGACGAGCTGACGGCCGTGAAGTTCGTCGCCGCCATCGAACGCACGCTCGATCGGCTCGGGCCGGTCCATGCCGTCGTCGGCCATTCGATGGGCGGCGCCATGAGCCTGTTCTCTCTCGCCCAGCGCGGCGGCGCACGCCGTGCCGCGCTGGTCTCGGCGCCTTCGTCGCTGAAGCGCGAGCTGCAGCGGTTCGCCGGAGCCGTCGGCCTGTCGAAGCGCGGGGCGCGGGCCTTCATCGCGTCCGTCGAGAAGCATGTCGGACGGCCGGCGGCCGATTTCGATATCCGCCACATCGCCGGCAAGGTGAAGCTGCCCGTGCTGATGATCCACGATCAGACCGACCGACAGGTGCCGGTGGCCGAAGCCGCCCGGTCGGCGCACATGCTGCCGGACGCGGAACTGATCGTGACGCGCGGGCTCGGACACAATCGGCTTCTGGCCGATCCTGCCGTCGTGACGGCCATCGTCGATTTCGTCTCGGATCAGGCGATGACCGGCAGCGCCTCGATCTCGTAGGTGTGGCCGATCTTGCGGCCAAGGACCGGGTCGTCGAGTTCCATCTCGAAGCGCGGCGAGGGCCGGATGGCGCCAATGGCCGGCATGGTGCCGCAGAACAGGGCGGTGCCCATGGGCAGGCGCTTCTCGTCTTTCCAGCCGAAGATCAACTCGCGCGGGTCGCGGATTTTCGCAAGAGGCCCTTCCTGATAGAGGATCCTCTTGCCGTTTTCCTGGATGAAGCTGCGCAGCATCAGCCTGTCCCAGTGCGGCTCGACTTCCTCGAAACGCCAGGCGGTGCGGCCGACGGGCTTCGCGCACATCTGCTTGGAGACGGCGATGCCATAGCTCTCGACCTTACGGTCCGTATGGTCGGCGCCGACCGTGACCCAGAGCCGGTTGTCGGCGCCGATCAGCACCGGCTCGACCTCGCCGGAACTGTCGTCGCCAAGAACCTGGATGCGGTCGGTCTGCGTCAGCATCTGCGCCGCGGCGCGATAGTAGATCGGTACCCGCGACGGCGGCTGCACGCCGATCGCCTTCAGCTCCTCAATATGATGATTGAGCGCCGTCACGTCGCGGCCGGTCCAGCCCGCTATGACCAGATCCTTGATGTCGACCGCAACCTTCTCGACTGCGCCCTTGGCGTGGCCGTCGAATTCCAGCCGCGCCATCGTCAGAGGACGGCGAGGCGCGAGTTCAGCAGGTCGGTCACCAGCATGTGGCCCGGCGCGTGGGTGATGCAGAACTCCGGCTTCACCGTTGCCACGACCGACTGCGGAGTGACTCCGCAGGCCCAGAAGACCGGCAGCTCGTCGTCGCGCACCGGCACGCCGTCGCCATAGTCGGGCTTGGCGATGTCCTTGATGCCGATCATCTCGGGCTTGCCGAGATGCACGGGCGCGCCATGCACCGAGGGGAAGCGCGTCGTCACCTGTACCGCTCGGATCGCGTCGGCAGGCTTGAAGGGCCGCATCGAAACGACCATCGGCCCATGGAACGGCCCGGCCGGCGTGCATTCGATGTTGGTACGGAACATCGGGACGTTGCTGTTGCAGGTCTGATGGCGCAGTTCCAGCCCGTTCTCGACCAGCGCTTCCTCGAAGGAGAAGGAGCAACCCAGCACGAAGGAGACGAGATCGTCGCGCCATACCTTCTTGAGGTCGATCACTTCCTCGATCAGCTCGCCCTTCCTCCAGACGCGGTAGAGCGGGATGTCGGTGCGGATGTCGAGGTCCTCGCCCAGGGTCGGCAGTCGCCAGTCGCCGGGCTCGGACTGGCCGAGCAGCGGGCAGGGCTTGGGGTTCAGCATGCAGAAGCGCGTGAAGTCCGCGGCCAGTTCCTTCGGCAGGATCGCGAGGTTGCCCTGCACGAAGCCCGGCGCCATGCCCGAGGTCGGCAAACGGTGGCCGCCGGCACGGATACGGCGACGTGCGTCGCGGCCGGTCTCGCCTTTGAGAGTGGTCATCGTGTCCATGGCGAACTCCTAAACGTGCTGGCCGCCGTTGATCTGGATTTCGGCGCCGGAAACGTAGCTCGATCCCTTCTCGCAGAGGAAGTGGATCACGTCGGCGACTTCGTCCGGCGTGCCGAGGCGGCGCATCGGGATTTGCTCCTCGACGATCTTCTCGGTGCCCGGCGACAAAATTGCCGTATCGATCTCGCCCGGCGCGATCGCATTCACGCGAATGCCGCGCGGTCCGAAGTCGTGGCTCATCTCGCGGGTCAGCGCCGCGAGCGCCGCCTTCGACGTCGCATAGGCCGAGCCGGCGAAGGGATGGACGCGGCTGCCGGCGATCGACGTCACGTTGACCACGCAGCCCTTGGCCGCGGACAGTTCGTCGACCAGGCCGCGCGCCAGCGCGACGGGCGCGAAGAAATTGACATTGAAGACCTGGCGCCAGAGATCGAACGGCGTGTCTATGGCACCGAGCCGCGTGCCGCCCGGCCCCTTGGGCGAGATTGCTGCATTGTTCACGAGCGCATCGAGCTTGCCGCCGGCCAGTCGCGTCCGGATCTGCTCGATGCCGCGGCCGATATCGACCGGATCGGCGAGATCGAGCTGGACATGATTCTCGCCGCCGCTTGGCCAGGGGCAGAGCGCGCTGAATGGCTGGCGCGAAATGGTGATGACCCGCCAGCCGTTGGCGCTGAACTTCTTCACCGTTGCGTGGCCGATGCCGCGGCTCGCGCCGGTCAGTACCAGGGTCCGAACATTGTCGCGAGAAAGAGGTGCATTCATGGTGGCAATCCTACTCTGCCTTGCGCGTCAGTTCGCGGTCGATGTTTCGCCGCTTCGGTTTCGCCGCGAGCCACGATCTATGGTGTGTTCGTCTGAAATCATCGCATGATCTATTAAGTTATTGTGATTAAAAGATTTTCATTGAGATTTCGCCACATTCCGGCCAATATTTCCGCAGGTTTGGTCCAATTTTCGGGCCGCCCGGTTATCCGGGTTTCAACCGCGCTGTTTTGTTGAAGCAATAATATGGAGTGGTCCGGCATGTCGGACGAACGTCGGGCGCCTGCGCCCAGCCCCTTTCTGCACACCAGGCCCGCGACCATGCTGACGGCGATCTGCCTTTGTCTGCTGGTCATGATCATGCAATTCGTGCCGGAAACCCGCGATTCGGTCATGCGCGTGTCCGCGGTCGGATCGGTCAGCACACAGTAGTCGCAGCCGCACCCGCGGAGTGTGCTTGTGTAAGAGCTCGGGAACGCGCATCTAGGGGTCAAGGTTGCGCGTGCCCATGACAGCAGAACATGAACAAGCCCTGCCGGTCGGCACGCGACTTGGTGATTATCGCCTGGATGCGGTGATCGGCCACGGTGGCTTCGGCATTACTTATCGTGCGTTCGACACGCAGCTCGCGAAGTTTGTCGCCATCAAGGAATACCTGCCGGTCGAGTTCGCCATGCGCCGCCCGGACGGGCAGGTCGTGCCGCGGGGGTCACGCTTCGCCGACGACTTCGCCTGGGGCCGCGAACGCTTCCTCGACGAGGCGCGGGCGCTGGCGCGCTTCCGTCATGTCCATATCGTGCCGGTGCTGCGCTACTTCGAAGCCAACGGTACGGCCTATACCGTCATGGAGTTCGAGGACGGCAACAGCGTCGCGCAGCTCCTGCGCCAGACCAACCGCCGTCTGCAGCCCGACGAAGTGCGTCGCCTCGCCGATGGCCTGCTGGCCGGCCTGGGGGCCGTGCACGCTCAGGGCTTTCTCCATCGCGACATCAAGCCGTCGAACATCATCGTGCGTCGCGACGGCGTACCGATCCTGATCGATTTCGGCGCGGCGCGGCAGGCGATGGGCGGCCGCACGCGCACCCTCACGGGAATTCTGACGCCGCAATACGCACCGATCGAGCAGTATGCGCTCGACGGCAAGCAGGGCCCGTGGAGCGACATCTATTCGGCAGCCGCCGTGCTGCATCACGCCATCGCGGGCTTCCCGCCACCCGATGCGGCGAGCCGGGTCGGCACCGATCCGTACCGGCCGCTCGCCGTGACCCAGGCAGATCGTTTCGACGGGACCCTCCTGGCGGCCGTGGATCGCGGACTTGCCTTCGCGCCAGACCAGCGGCCGCAGACGATCGAAGCCTGGCGTGTTCTGTTCGGCACCGCGCTGCCCATCGTGGAAGATGCACCGACCGAACGCTTGCCTGGCGCCGCTCAAGCAGCCCCATCGAATGGACCCCGCCTCGGTGGCGTCAGCCGCAACAACGACGAACTTCTTCCTCTTCCGAGTGCAGGCACTGCGAGCACCGAGCCACCGGCGCGACGGTCGCGTCTCGGCATAGGGCTCACCTTGGCCTTCGTTGTAGTCGCTGCGGTGGGATTGTGGAACTTCCAGCCCCGAATCCGCGAGCTGATCGCCGGCGCCCCCAAGGTCGAGACGCAGGCCGAACTGCCCCCGCCAACGCCTATCGGCCAGTCGAGCGAGGCAACTTCGCCCGATACGCCGGCACCGACTCCCACGTCTACACCTGTTCCAACACCAGCGCCCACCCCGGCGCCAACGCCGCTGCAGACCAACCCTGCCGGTTCGACGCAGAAGGCGTTGATCGATCAGGCGCAGCGGGCGGCTACCGATGCCCGGGCGCAGTTCGAGCGCGCCGACGAAGCTGCCAAGGCTGCCCGTGCAATGGCCGGCGAAGCGCGTATCGCGGCCGCTCGCGCGGCGCGGCCCGATCTCGAGAACAGCGAGCGCCTGACCTACGATGGTGGGGCGAGCTATGTCGGCCAGGTCGCGAACGGCAAGCGCCAGGGGCTGGGCGTCGCAGAACTCGGCAACGGCGAACGGCAGGCCGGCGAGTGGACCGACGATCGCCTGAACGGTCTCGGCACCGTGCGCCTTGCCGACGACACGCGCTATTCCGGCCAATGGCGCGACGGCCAGTCGACGGGCCTCGGCTTGCGCGAGAAACCGGGCGCCGAACGCGCGGAGGGCAACTTCGTCGCCGGCCGCCTCGAAGGGCTGGCCATCCGCCGCACGCTTACCGATCCGAACATCGTGCAAAGCGGCGAGTTTCATGCCGACCTGCTCGAAGGACCGGGCATCGAGCGGGTTGGCGAGCGCGAGCGCTACGAAGGCAGCTTCAAGGGCGGCAAGCGCAACGGTTACGGCCAGGTCACCGATACGGCCGGCAAGATGCAGTCGGGCCGGTGGGCCGACGGAAAGCTCGTCGAATCGGCACCTTAGCTGCGATGGCATGGAAGTTGCGCCCCGTGAGGGTGCAACAGCCCTCCAGCCATCGTCGTGACGAAGCCACTTTCCGTCCTGCTCATCGATGACAATCCCACCCGCGCCGAAGTCGTCGAGGAGGGATTGCGCGATGCCGGCTACGTCCTGCTGGAGCGGCTCGACGGCACCTACGATCTTTCCGCACGTGTTGGCACTCTGAAGCCCGACATCATCGTCGTCAGCATCGACAGCCCCAGCCGCGACGCCATCGAGGATCTGCGCCGGACCACCGAACGCCAGCCGCGGCCCATTGCGTTGTTCGCCGACCGCTCCGATCCGGCAACGATCGCGGCGGCCATGGAGGCCGGCGTTTCCGCTTATGTCGTGAAGGGGCTGGCGAAGGATCGCGTGCAGCCGGTGGTCGACGTCGCGGTCGCTCACTTCAATCGCTATCACGTCCTGCGCGAAGAGCTGGATCGCGCCCGCCTGTCGCTGATCGAACGCAAGACGGTCGATCGTGCCAAGGGCCTGCTGATGGAGCAGAAGGGCATCGGTGAAGATGCGGCCTACAAGCTGATGCGCAAGCTCGCCATGGAACAGAACAAGCGGATCGGCGAGGTGGCGCAGGACATTCTGACCTACGCCAAGGCGTTGAAGCCCTGAAGCAGCGGACCTGCCCGAGGAGCGGTCATGCTGCACATGCGAGCATCAACAGGTCTGGCGCGGCGTGCCGATAGATATCCAGTAAGCCGCAAATAGCGCGCAACGGGCGCTTGGCACGCTTCCTGCTGCACGACAGGGACGGCGGGCCAATGGCGGTTCGCTCCCAGGACAACGAAGTCCCGCGCAGTCGGCTCAAGCCGCCGGCTGTCCCGACGTCCCTTGTTCTGGAGCCGCATACCGTGATCCATCTCGAGCGACCGAAAGTGACGGTGGGGTTCATCCCCCTGATCGACTGCGCGCCCGTGCTGTTCGCCGAGGTCCTGGGCCTCTACGAGCGTCACGGCCTCGACGTCGAGCTGCGCCGCGAGGTCTCCTGGTCGAACATCCGCGACAAGGTGGCGCTCGGTCTCCTCGATGCGGCCCACATGCTTTCGCCGATGCCGCTGGCCACCACGCTCGGCATCGATAGCGTCGACGTGCCGATGATCGCGGCCATGACGCTGCATCTCAACGGCAACTCGATCACGCTGTCCAACGCGCTCTGGCGCGAGATCGAAGAGGCTGCTCCCGACCTTGCCGGCGACCGGCTGACGACAGGCGGCCCGCTCGATGCACGGGCACTGGCCGCGGCAATCGCCCGCCGTCGCGAACGCGGTGAGCCGCTGGTCACGCTCGCCTCGGTCTTCACCTTCTCTTCGCACAACCACCTGCTCCGCCTGTGGCTTGCTTCCGGCGGCATCGATCCGGATCGCGACGTGCGGCTCACCGTGGTGCCGCCACCTCATATGGTCGCGCATCTCTCCGGCGGCACGATCGACGGCTATTGCGTCGGCGAGCCGTGGAACCAGCAATCGGCAATGCTGGGCATCGGCCAGATCGCGGCGACCAGCCGGCAGATCTGGGACTCGATGCCCGAAAAAATCCTCGGCACCACCGAGGCCTGGGCGCAGCGCCATCCCAAGGCGCTGATCGCGCTGGTGAAAGCCATCGCCGAAGCGGGCGCCTGGCTCGACGAGCCGGCCAATCGGCCCGAGGCGGCGCGTGTGCTGGCAAGCCCACGCTATCTCAATGTACCGGCCGAGGTGATAGCACGGTCTTTGAGTCTGCCCGACTTCCACGTCTTTCATCGTCAGCTCGCCAACTTTCCGTGGCGCAGCCATGCCGACTGGTATCTGGCGCAAATGGTGCGCTGGAGGCAGGTCGCGCCGCGCGACGATCTCCGTGCCGTTGCCGACCGGGTGTTCCGCAGCGACATCTATCGCGCCGCCGCCAGCGAGCTCGGCCTGCCGTGCCCGCTCACCGACCGCAAGGTCGAAGGCGCGCACGGCGATCCGTGGATCCTGCACACAAATGGCGCGCCGGTCGCCATGGGGCCGGATCGGTTTCTCGATGGATCGGTGTTCGATCCCGAGGCCGACACCAAGACATCAACCACCTTCAAGCAGCAGGAGAGCAACCATGGCGACTAGGGGTGGCCGCGCGGGCGGTTTGGGACGGCGCGGATTCGTCAAGAAGGTGGGTGGGCTGACGGCGACGGCGGCCTTGATGAGTGCGGCGCGGGCCGCCTTTCCGGGCGGTGCTTTTGCGCAGGCGGCGGGGCCGGAGACCAACAAGGTGACTCTGGGCTTCATCGCGCTCACCGACTCCTCGCCGCTTATCGTGGCGAAGGAAAAGAAGCTGTTCGACAAGTACGGCATCACCGACGCCAACGTCGCCAAGCAGGCATCCTGGGGCACGACGCGCGACAACATCGTGCTGGGGTCGGGCTCCGGCGGTATCGACGGCGCGCACATCCTGACGCCGAAGCCGTACCAGATCACGCTCGGCCTCACGACGCCGGAGAACAAGCCGGTGCCGATGTACATCCTGTCTCGCCTGAATACGAACGGTCAGGCGATCTCGGTGGCGAAGGACCTGATGGCGACGGGCGCCAAGCTCGACTGCTCGCCGCTCAAGGAGGCCTTCGCCAAGATGAAGGCCGCCGGCAAGGAACCGAAATGCGCCATGACCTTCCGTGGCGGTACGCACGATCTGTGGATCCGCTACTGGCTGGCCGCTGGCGGCGTCGATCCTGAAAAGGATGTCTCGACCATCGTCGTTCCGCCACCGCAGATGGTGGCCAACATGAAGGTCGGCAGCATGGAGGCCTTCTGCGTCGGCGAACCGTGGAACGAACAGCTCATCAATCAGGGCATCGGCTACAGTGCGTGTACGACGGGCGACCTCTGGAAGAACCATCCCGAGAAGAGCCTCGGCCTGCGCGTCGACTGGGTCGACAAGAACCCGAAGGCGGCACTTGCCGTGCTGCAGGCGGTCCTCGAAGCCGCGCAATGGTGCGACAAGATCGAGAACGCCAAGGAGCTGTCCGAGATCGTCGGCAAGCGCCAGTGGTTCAACTGCCCGCCGGCCGACATCATCAACCGCATCGAAGGCAAGGTGAACTACGGCGACGGTCGCAAGGTCGATAATCGCGACCTGTCGATGAAGTTCTGGCGCGATCACGCCTCCTATCCGTTTCAGAGCCACGATCTGTGGTTCCTCACCGAGAATCAGCGCTGGGGCATGATGGCCCCCGACCTCGACGCCAAGGCGGTGATCGCCAAGGTCAATCGCGAGGATCTGTGGCGCGAGGCCGCCAAGGCGATCGGCGTGGCGCCGGCCGACATGCCGGCCGCATCGTCGCGCGGCAAGGAAACCTTATTCGACGGCAAGGT
>WBZX01000029.1_pt2 | contig 67511 bp, 61 predicted proteins | sample 5204211 | NCBI WGS metagenome assembly WBZX01 (sample SAMN12344362, study PRJNA552823) | activated sludge metagenome | biome: Activated sludge suspended growth; feature: Nitrification reactor; material: Wastewater; isolation source: activated sludge from nitrification reactor of wastewater...
GGTGGTCCACATCGATTTGCCTGTCTTCAGTTCAACACAGGTGAATCGCTGATTCTTCAGATGCAGGTAAGCGTAGCCATCAATGAGAATGGGCGAAGACATGTAGCCATCGAAACGCTGCTTCCAGGTTTGATCCACCCCGGCATGGCCATCTTTGACGGAATAGAGGAAGGTGCCACCCGAGTGACTGCTGGTGAAGATAGCATCGCCAACAATCGAGGGGGTGAGGATGTTCATACCTCGAAACGCTGGCACCTCTTCCTGCCACAGCACTTTGCCATCGGCATCATCAACGCAGGCCAGCTTGGTGCGGGTCTGTACTACCAGTACATCCTTGCCTTTGAGCCTGGTAAAGACCGGCGATGAGAAAGCAGATCCATTCATGCCACCGCCATCGTCGAGGGTTCGCCAGACGAGCTTGCCGGTATTCTTGTCCAGTTTGCAGAAGCCTGCACCTGCCTGAATGTAGACATAATCGCCAATTATCAGTGGTGAGCAAACCGAGCCAAACGTAGGCAACTCACTTTTGACCTCTTTCACGAAGTCAAACCGCCAGCGTTCACTGCCGGTGTTGGCATCCAGGCATACGAGTACATCACGGATACCGCTGACGTAGAGGGATGAGCCATCGAAGGCGGGGGTGCTGCGAATCCAGTCGCCATTGGCCTTGGCGAAGAAGGGAACGGTCATGGCTCCTTCCCATTCGCGCTTCCAGAGTTCCTTCCCGGTCTTGCGATCGAGTGCTCTGACCGTTTCGGTTTTCTTGTTCAACGTCTCGGTGACGAAGACCTTATCCGCTGTAACGATGGGGCCGGAGTAGCTGGGGCCGAGGTCAATGCGCCAGAGTGGAGTAAGTGCATCGCTCTGTAGCTTGTCCGGCCAGGCAAAGCTGCTGTTGACCTGGCCATCGCGAGTGGGACCCCGCCATTGAGGCCAGGTTTCGGTACCGCTGTTGAGGGTGATAAGGAGCGTGATACAGAGTGAGAGCATTATTCCCGATCCTTTGTGAATACGTAATTTTCGCCTTCCATTCACCGTTAGATGCATCTCAGCTGACCTTCCTGCATTTCTTTGTTTCTGCTAGAGTCTGCCTGCAAGAAGCATAGTTGGGGTCTTGAGATGAACCGCTTATGGAAGAACGTCCTGCGTTTGCCGAAACGGACCTGGAAGGGCATCCGTCAAATCACTGATCCCGCGTATCGTTTGCAGCGTGCTGCAGATCACGAAGTGCCTAGTTGGTGGCCTGCCTCGCTCTATCAGCAGTTAGTTTCACTCGAAGGCTTCACTTCCAAACCCGAACTGCACTTCCTCGTCTATATGGCCACCCAGTCGCCCAGCAATGGTCTGTGGGTCGAGATCGGGGCTTACAAAGGTCGCTCGACAGCGTGGCTCATCGAAGCTTCCCAACGGTTACCTCATCGACCCAAAGTAGTCAGCATCGATCCGCACATGCGCGAGACTTGGGAACCCTACTCGAAGGTTGTGAAAGACTTTAACCTTGAAGGACGGGGACTGGAAACCCAAAGGGCCTTCTCCAGCGATGTGGGTGCCCACTGGAACCGACCTATTGGCTACCTCTGGATTGATGGCAGTCATCGTTACGAAGATGTGCTCAAGGATATCGATCTCTTCGTGCCTCATGTGGTTCCCGGTGGCTATATCGTCTTCGACGATGCCCACGGTGGCAACTTCCCCGGAGTCGAGCAGGCATTGAAGGAACGAATGTTCCCCCGGAAGGATGTGGTACACGTCGGGACGATCAAGCACTTCGAGATATTCAAACGGATTGCTGTCAGATAGCAACGGCCCTGTAGATGAACTGCCTGGATTGATATTTAACCCACGGATGGCGAGATCCCAGTATGTTGGCGATGCGATAGAACCCAAAGCCACGCCAACCTTGTCGTTCGGTAAACGGATAGATGCGTCGCAGTCGAAAGCCTGACTGTTCCAGGTCAGCTTGCAGTTCTTTCATCGTGGGTTTATACACCCATGCTTCATGATGCTGCTTCGGTGATTGGAAGCGTTTTCCTTCAAAGTTGATCAGTGTGACCAGCAACGGTGTTCGCACTGAAACCAGTTGACGTACTGCCTGCAACAGCTCTTTCGGTCGATGAAGGTATTCCAGCACACCACCAATATGCAGGCAATTGATCTGCTGTTGCTGAAAGTGGCTGAGATCAACACTGTCATTGAAATCAGCCTGCAGGAAGTGATCAGGCAAAAGATGTGACTCAGCCAACCTGGTAATGTCACAACCGAAATATTCAAAATCGGGTGGCAGCAGTTGTTTCAACGTGGCTGACGAACAACCGATATCGAGCAGTCTGCGATGACGCTGCCGCGTGAGTAGTTTCGCAATCAGTTTCAGGCGAGGATGAGCTTTGGCATAGATCATCGCCTCTGCAGACCAGTATTGTTCGCTTCGATGCAATGCAATCCCACCAAGCTTGACTCTGGGGCTGAACCATGCTTGAACGGCTTCCCATACTACGGCACATCCCTGCTAGAAGTTCGACTGCTCGAGAAGATGCTCTTCTCAGCCAATCATCGCTTCAATTCCTTCAAAGTGACTATTCCCTTGCAACCGATCACGTCATCAGCGATGCTATCGGCATCCCTCCAGTTGCAGTGAGATGTAGCTATGCGATCGTTGTTGGTCCTCTTCCTCCTCCCCACCTTCCTTCACGCTGACGAGAAACCCTGGCTGGTCTTTTCACCACCTCGGCTGCCTGAAGACAGTCGGCTGAAGCCGTACCATCTCGATAACCCCTACCCGTTTCATGCCAACTACCCCACCAAGGAAGCATGGGAGAAGCGGGCCGATGCACTTCGGCTGCAACTGAAGATCGCCATGGGCCTGCACCCGATGCCTGAAAAGACGCCACTGAATGCCGTCGTGCATGGCAAACGGGACATGGGCGACTACACCATTGAGAAGGTCTATTTCGCCAGCATGCCCGGGCACTATGTGTGTGGCAACCTCTATCGACCGAAGGACAAACCAGGCAAACTCCCCGTGGTGCTGAACCCGCATGGCCACTTTGCCGAGGGACGCTTCACGAAGGAAAGCGACAACACCGTCAAACGCGATCTGGCCTCCAAGGGCGAAGAACGGGAAGCAGGCGCTCGCTATCCCCTACAAGCTGCAGCGGTCGGCATCTGTCGGCTCGGCTGCATCGTCTTCCACTACGACATGGTAGGATACGCCGATACCACGCAACCCATTCCGCACCGGGTAGGTTTCAACGCCCTCAATGCAGAACTGAATCTGCAAAGCTTCTTCGGCCTGCAAACCTGGAACAGCATCCGCGCTCTCGACTTCGTCTGCGACTTGCCTGATGTCGATACGAAACGCATCGGTGTCACCGGGGCCAGCGGCGGTGGTACGCAAACGTTCATCCTCTGTGCCATCGACCCCCGCCCCACGGTCAGCTTCCCTGCGGTGATGGTCTCAGGCAACATGCAGGGTGGCTGCATCTGCGAGAACGCTTCCCTTACTCGGCTAGGCACCAACAACATTGAGATCGCAGCACTCTTCGCCCCCAAGCCCCAGGCCATGACTGGTGCCAACGATTGGACCCGCGACATTGAAACCAAGGGGTTGCCTGAGTTAAAGAAGATCTACGGTCTCTATGGTGCAGCCAATCAGGTGAACGCGAAGTACTATCCGTTCCCCCATAACTACAACCAGGTCTGTCGGGAAATGATCTATGACTGGTTCAACACTTATCTGAAGCTCGGGCTGACCGGGCAGCAAAAAGAGAAAGCCTTTGAGCCACTCTCAGCCAGTGAACTGAGCGTCTTCGATGATGACCATCCACGGCCCAGGGACTGGATGAGTGCTCAACAGCTGCAGACCGTGATGAAGAAGGAATCAGACAAGGAGGTGTTCGACAAGCATTTCCATCAACCTCATGGTGGCAGAGCATTGCAATTGGAAGTGCTGCCTCATCTGTGTGGAACCAGTATCCCTGCCCCTGGTACCACGAAGGCCAAGCAGTTGAGCTTCGAGAAGAAGACAGGCTACGATCTCTGGAAAGGCACGCAAACCAGCACGACCGGTGGCGAAGAGATTCCCCTCGTCGCCCTCGTTCCACCAAAGGACAAACAAAGCGGCGTCGCTGTCGTCTGGGTGGATGCCAAGGGTAAAGCTGCTCTCTTTCAGGAAGATGGCAGCCTGACAGCACCAGTGCAAAAGCTGATCGACAGTGGAGCAACGGTCGTCAGTGCAGACACCTTCCTCACCGGCGAATGGCACGGCAAGGAACCCACCAAGACGCCGATGGTCCCTCAGAAGTACCACAAAGATGTCCCGTTCCTCGGCTACTGGCTAGGCTACAACCGCAGCATCGCCGGCCAGCGGGTTCATGATCTGCTGCTGGTCATCGGCCACCTGAAACAGCGTAAGGATGTGAAAGAAGTCTGGCTCATCGCCACCGGTGAGGCTGAACCCTGGGCCTGCCTCGCAGCTATCCTAGCTGATAAACAGTTGACCAAGGTAGCGATGAAGAGTACGCCGCACGACTTCGACTTCGCGACCGTCGATTCCCCCGAACATCCCATGATGCTCCCCGGTGGATTGAAGTACTTCAAGAAGAACGACCTCTGGCGACTGGTGAATCACACGGTGTTGCAGAAGAGCGAAGCAACACCGATGCAATTGGTGGAGGCGTTACTGGGGCCACCACGTCCATAAATATGGCACCCGTAATATGGCAGCCCGACGCGCAAGCGAGGGGAAATCTGCAACACAAGAATGTATCGCTTGTGCAAGGAAAGCGACATGCCATACTCCGATCCACTCGCTTACTTCCTGACATGGACCACCTATGGCACCTGGCTTCCCGGCGATGGTCGAGGCTGGCATTCCAATACTGGCATGTGGTGTCAGCCTGATGAACTGCGTCGGCACTGGTCACAGATAAGGATGACCGAGGAAGCACTAGTTCTGAATCGTGAACAACGTGACAAAGTAGAGGAAACCATTCGACGGCACTGCGAGATTCGAGGCTGGCATCTCTACGCAGTCAATTGCAGAACCAATCATGTTCACGTGGTTGTTGAAGCAAAGGTCGATGCTGACCGAGTGATGGATCAATTCAAGGCATGGTCTACTCGCAACTTGAAAGCCCTCGCGAGTAATCAAAGTAACTCAGAAATGGCTTCACGTGAAAAATGGTGGACTGAGAACGGCAGCAAACCCAACCTTTTCACCGATGAAGAATTGCATGGTGCCATCAGTTACACTGTCGAGCAGCAGGAAGGGGATCGGTTTCGCGAATAGCATCTCGCGATTGCACGTCTCCCCTTGCTTGCGCCGCGGGCTGCCATAGCCTCTTACCTGCAAAAACCTACCATAGCTCAATCCTCTCCATCAACCCGCAGCTACCTGGTCTCAGGCAGCTGTTCCTTCGTCTTCGGAGCTTTCATGTCGTTCACTTCCATCACTCGTCTCTTTGGCGTTGGCCTGACCCCGGGCAAATTGCGTGGCCTGCAGCGTATCAGCCACACCAATGGAACCCTGACCATGGTGGCCCTCGATCAGAACTCCTCCATGATCAACATGATGAAGGACGCTCTCAAGAAGAAGGGGCAGGATCGCGAACCCACCTTCGACGAAATCGTCGATGCCAAGATGAGCCTGTGCCGCAGCTTCGGCGCTGAAGGCTCAGCAGTCCTGATTGATGCCTACTATGGCGTAGCCAACTTCATCGCCACCGGTGCCATCGGCCGCAACTCCGGTCTGCTCGTTCGTGTGGAAAAGTCGGGCGGTCCAAAGAACAGCGTCGATGCCCCGATCACCGAACTCGAACCCGGTCTCTCGGTAGCCAAGATCAAGCGTCTCGGCGCTGATGCCGTCAAGCTGCTGGCTCCGTTCGAACCCGATGAATTCGACAGCGCTGAAAAGCAGTACGCTTTCGTCGAGAAGATCTACGCCGAGTGCAAGGCCAACGATATCCTGCTGCTCCTCGAACCAGTCAGCTTCCCGTTCAAGCAGAACGGCCAGAAGGAAGACAAGAAGAGCAAGACCTACCTCGACCGCAAGGCCCGGGCTGTCATCGAGGGCGCCCGTATCCTCAGCGGCCTGTGCGATGTCTTCAAGTCTGAATTCCCAGGCACACTTGGCCATGAATCAGACAGCAAGCTGCAGGAAAACCTGCACGCCCTCAACGAAGCCAGCAAGACGCCGTGGGTATTGCTCTCGGCTGGCGTTGATTTCCCTGATTATAAGAAGCAGGTCGAGATGGCGATGAAGGCAGGAGCCAGCGGCGTGCTCGGTGGCCGGGCTTTCTGGAAGGAATACTTCACCTTCGCCACGAAGGAAGAGAGCCAGAAGTTCGCCACCACCGAAGGGGCAAATCGCGTCAAGCAGATTCAGGAAATCGTGATGAGCCAGGGCAAGCCCTGGTTCGCCAAGTACGGCCTGACAGCCAAGTGCTTCGAAACCTTCCGCGCCACCGAAGGCTGGCACTTCCGCTACGGCGGCCTCGAAGACGCTGTCGCCAAGGCCGCCACGAAGGCTGGCGAAGTTTACTAACTCTTCGCAAGTTTCGCTACATGCCCCTATCCTTCGGATGGGGGTTTTGTTTTTCCTGACGGTGTGAAATGGCTGATACCAAAAACACCTGGCCTCGTCTTCGTTCGCTGCAGCGACGAAATATTCTTGCCGTGTTGCTACTCATTCCCGGGACTATTTTCAGTGCCTTTGTTCCCTACCTGTTGTTCGGGATCAAGTCTGATTTTCATCTGCCGTTGGTTTCTATACCGTGGATGCTCTTCTACCTGTGGACGATGGCAGATTTACACAAACTGAAGTGTCCTGCCTGCGGATTTCAGTTCGTCAACACCAAGCTCTTCTTCACACAAGGATCATTTTGGGCGAAAAAGTGTACTCATTGTGGAGCGTCTGAAATTGGCAGCCGTTGATACAACCAGTGACCGGTAGCACAACAGATGCCTAGCTGGTGATATGAATGGCCGACACAAAAGTTTATTGAGAACATTCCCCGATGCCGTTACATTTACCAAAGATTCTCGCTTCATACATATCACACGCGATCATTGAGAGGCCAGTATCATGGAACCTGCAACTCCGTTTCCCTTCCGAAAAGCCTTTCTCTATTGCCTGCTCATCTCCATCGGCATATGTGCCTTCGTCGGCATCATGGCTATCCTGTCGGGGAGTTTTGGCTGGTTCCAGGCACGAATCCTCTTGTCGACGGTCACTCTAGGGGCAGCTAGCATCTGTGGGCTTGCCTGCGGAGTGTATTTGAGCAGCAGGCAGGCAAAAGTCCTCCCCGTAGCGGGGATTATCCTGACCTTCATCAGTGGGGGAATGATCCTTGCCGGCATCTGGATGGAACCTCGAAGCGAGTCTTACTGGAAGGTGGCTGCCTCCACTGCTATCTTCGCCATCGCCTGTGGGCATCTGGCGTTGCTGTCGATGGCACGACTGGAAGACTGGTTTCGCTGGTCGTTAACGACTGCCTACATCATTATTTTCGGAGTAGCCAGCTTGATGGTTCTCCTCATACTCTTCGAAGTTCATGAGACCATCCATTTTCAGTTGCTGGGAGTTGCTGCCATCCTGGATGTCATGATCACCATCTCGATCCCGATCTTCCATCGACTGAGCAAACCGGGACTCGCTCAAACAGACAACCCTTGTCAGCCGTCGAATTGCAGGAACTGGACAACGAAATCAGCAAGCTTAAGACCCGCCTTGCTGAACTGGAACAACGACGAGGCCGCTAAGCACTCACTCCCCCCGGCAACTTCAAATGATGCACCACGGCCGGGGGCACGTTCATGAAAACCTTGCGGGCATGGGTTTCATACTGCTTGCTTTGTTCTGCCAGATGTTTACCTATCTGAGCTAGTCGTTCCTTCTCGGCCTTGGCGACGAACGGCGCTTTGATCTGCCGGACAGCGAGATACTCGAAGAAGCTGAACGTCGCTCCGGGGGCAGCCAGGCGGTGGATACTTTTCCAGATGTCTTCCACCAGGGCGATGGGGAAGTTGTTGAATGGCAAACCACTGATGAGGTGTTGATAGACGCCGGTGCCGGGCAGGTCTTGAATGGGGGCGTGAAGTAAACGGAACTCTGCTGGTGGTGCATCGATTCGGCTTTTGCTCGCCTGCGGAAAGCGTTTGCTCAGCATCTCCACGAAGTCGCCATTGATCTCGACTGCATCGAACTGGTCGCCCGGCTTCAGGAACGGCAGAATCTGCGCAGTCACCGGACCAGTACCGGGACCGATCTCCAGAATACGAGCTGGTGGCCGATCACCCGCCAAGCAGGCTGCCAGCTCTCGTCCTAGATACCGGCTGCTGGGCATCACCGAACCGGTGTGGAAGAAGTCCTTCCGGAAGGCCTGCCACATCAGTCGGCGTTCCTGCAGAAAACCGATCTTACTCATCGAGAAGCTTCCGGAGAGATGGAGGAGAGGGTCTTCAGGACCGTCGGGTGCAGGTGGCCATTGCTGGCGACGAAGACTGATTCGCTGAGCGGATGGTAATCTTGTCCGTCGGCTTGCGAAATCGTCCCACCCGCTTCTTCGACAAGAATGATGCCTGCTGCAATATCCCACGGGCATATCTGGTAGGCAAAGAACGCATCCAGCCTGCCTGCTGCGAGATACGCCAGGTTGATGGCAGACGAACCGGTGCGGCGGAGCCCTTGCGATTCGTAGCCAAACTGCTTCCATGCTTCGATGACATGTTCCTGTCCCCGAAGGTTGGCAGGGAACCCGACAGCGATCAGAGCATATTTCAAGTTGGTAGCAGGAGAGCAGCGGATGGCTTGGCCATTGACCGTAGCCCCATGCCCCTTCGCTGCACTGAACATCTCATCGCGAACCGGATCGTATATCACTCCGACCTGCACCCGCTCATCGATTACCAGGCCAATCGAGACGGCATAGCAGGGCAAGTCGTGAACGTAGTTGGTAGTGCCATCCAGAGGATCAACCACCCAGAGAGGAGCCTTGGTTTGAATCAGCTTCGCTCGTTCAGTGGCAGGCGTCTCTTCGCCCAGGAAGATGTGATCAGGACATTGGCCCAGGATCACTTCACGGATGGCGGCTTGCGAAGCATGGTCGGCATCGGTAACGAGATCGAATTGACCCTTCTCGGAGACTTTGAACTTGGAACGCCAGTGACGCAGTTGTTCGCCACCAGCCCGGGCCGCTTGCTCAGCGACATTCAGCCATGATGTATGCAGTGATGACATGGGGCTAGGATATGAGTAGCACCCGAAGCTGACAGCATTGATGAGACAGGCATGAGATGCCTGGAAGAATACCTTTGAGTTCTCTTTATCCTTCCCGCTATACTCATGATCCGAGTCAGATAACACTCAACCCAGACGACACCCAGGAAGTTAGCTGTGCACCATCGAAGTCTACTACTGTCTGCCGCATTGCTCTCCAGCCCCTTTGCCGTGGCGGAAGCTGGTACCCCTATCGCTCACCGCATCGTGAAGCAGCCTATCCCTCCAGCGAAGAACCAACCTCAGCAGCCGAGCGAACCACTGCGAACCGCAACGGATCGCAAGCTCGATATCCGCCACATTCGTCTCGATCTCAAGGTCGATGTCGAGAAGAAAACCGTAGCCAGCCAGGCCACCATCGATTTCAAAGCGATGCGATCAGCGAAGTCGCTGAGCCTGGATGCCATGGGCTTTGATGTCAAGAAAGTCATGTTCAGCAAAGACGGGCAAGCAGCGAGCCAGGCCCAGTTCACCCACGATGGCAAGAAGCTCCAGGTGGAACTCGGCGACGGCATGAAGGCCGGGCAGTTAGGCACCGTCACCATCGAGTACCAGATTGACAAGCCTAAGAGTGGCTTACACTTCTTCGCTCCCACCAAAGCGGATCCCACGATTCCACTGCAGGTCTGGAGCCAGGGGCAAACCATCACCAATCGCTTCTGGGTACCCTGTGTCGATGAACCAAACCAAAGGCAAACAACCCAGGTCGTTGTCACGGTCCCAGCAGGCTATGAGGCCATCTCGAACGGTCGTTTGGTCTCACGAAAAGAGAATGCGGACAAGACCGTCACCTTCGACTGGCTGCAGGACAAGCCCCATCCTTCGTACCTGATCACTCTGGTAGTGGGACAGTTCGATGTCGTCGAAGAAAACTGGAACGGCACCCCGGTGCTGTACTATGTTCCGAAGGGCAAGAAAGCGGAAGCACTGCCGACCTACGGCAAAACCCGCGACATGCTGACGTTCTTCAGCAAACGCTATGGCGTGCAGTACCCGTGGGACAAGTATGCCCAGATCACTGCCTATCAGTTTGGTGGTGGCATGGAGAATACCAGCGCCACCACGATGGGTGAGTTCATCCTCCGGGATGAACGAGCACTGCTCGATAGCACTTCGGAAGGCATCATCGCTCACGAACTGGCGCACCAGTGGTGGGGTGATCTGGTGACCTGCCGTGACTGGTCGCACACCTGGCTCAATGAAGGCTCTGCTACCTACGCCGAAGCGCTGTGGGAAGAGGAAAGCCGGGGCAAGGATGAGTACGACTACACCATGTATCAGAAGGCCAATGCTGCCATTGCAGGTGGCAAGGCCCGTCCGGTGATGGACCGTCGCTACACTCACCCCGATGCCATGTTCGATGGCCGTTCCTACCCCAAAGGCGGCTGGGTGCTGCACATGCTGCGGAACCGCCTTGGTGATGAACTCTTCTTCAATGGGCTGCGCCAGTTCCTCACCGAGAACCGTTTGCAGAGCGTCGAAACCAACGACTTCCGTCGTTCGCTCGAACGCATCTCCGGACGTGGCCTGGAACGATTCTTCTACGATTGGCTCGAACGCCCAGGCCACCCTGATCTCGAGGTGACTACCGAGTTCAAAGCCGACGAGAAGAAGGTCTACCTGACGGTTAAGCAGACGCAAAAGGAGGATCCCTTCCACATCCCGCTGAAGATTGCCTTGTACTTCAAGGGAATCGCTGAGCCAGTGATTGTGGAAGAGGAAATGAAGGATCGGGAATGGAAGTTCAACCTGGCTGTGCCCGGTGTTCTCGAACGAGTGGAAGTCGATCCTGACCAGGCAGTTCTGGCCACGATCAAGGAAAACAAATCGCGGGAACTCTGGCACAGTCAACTGAAGAGTGGAACCACTGTACCCGTGCGACTGAGAGCACTGCAAGCACTACGAAACACGAAGGAACAGGCTGAACAAGACCTGCTGATCGCAGCGTTCCAGAACGAGAAGTTCCACGGCGTGAAGCTGCCATTGGCTTCAGCCATCGGCAATGTAACCCAGTCTGCAGCGAAAGATGCCCTCCTGGCTGCGTTGACCGATAAGGATGCTCGCATTCGTAGTGCTGCGGTGCAACAACTGGGCAAGTACAAGGATGATGAGAAGGTAGTAGCAGCCATTCGTGACATCCTGCAGAAGGGCGAGCCCAGTTATGGGGTGCAAGGCAATGCCCTGCGAGCTTATGCCAAGATGGGGCAAAAGGATGCCTTGCCCCTCCTGACTTCCATGCTGGACAAGCCTTCACATCGCGATTCGCTCGCAGGCTCCGCCCTCTTTGCCATCCGTGATCTGAATGATCCTGCCTCGCTGGATACCTTCATCACCTGGTCAGCAGCGGGCAAACCGCGAGCCCTTCGTATCCGGGCTTTGCAAGGCTTGCAGGAACTGGCCAAGAACAGCAAGGTTGACGACAAGCAAAAGCAACAGATCGTCAACTTCTACGAATCAGTCCTGCAAGAGAACGACACGATGGTGCAATTCAACGCACTGTCAGGACTTCAGCAACTGGGTACAGCAGCCAAGTCTGCCCTGCCTGCTCTCGAAAAGTTGGCTACAGAACTCTTCGATGGCAACTTGAAGGACACTGTCAAGAAGACCATCGAGAAGCTGAAAGAAGAACCGAAGAAGGCGGAGCCTGCTGAAAAGGCAGAGAAGAAGTAACTATCGTTATTCCAACAAGAAAGCCTAGGCTGCACCCTTGCCAGCCTGGGCTCGCTTTTTTAGCTCATCACGCATGGCGACGAGTAGCCTCACATACCGCAAGATCATCCAGATACCTGCAACAAAGGTGACCAGCCCACCTACCAAAGCGAGGACGGCTGCTACATCCCCACCTTCATTCCGTCCTCGTGGCTGGTTGGCTCCCGCAATGGCACTCGGCAGCATCACCGCAATGAAACCTGCCATCATGACCCCAAACAGGATCAGTAGCCCTTTTGCCTTCTTGCTTAGATCATCTCGATCAAGATAAACGGCTAACGCCTTGATATAGAGGATGAAGTAGACGAAGGTGGCAAAGCCGATGATCTGTGAAACAAGTACACCCCAACCATTACCATTCGCTCTCATGATCACAGCGACGATGGAGGCGATGTAGTTCACAACCGTCAGGACGACGTAAATCCAGAACGTCGGGCGTGCCTTGCTTCGTTCAGGTGTGGAAGAGGCGAATACAATCGAAACGATTTCGAGAACGATCACCGACAAGATGACCAGCCATGTGATTATTGCCAAGCCTATGGAGACTTTCGGTTCGCCTTCCATCGCCCGGCGTACAGGCGGATTATTCGCAGCTGCTTCAAACGCCAGATAAGCGACGTAGCCCCCGAAAGCCAAAGCCGCAATCACGATCACATACAGTCTGGCGATGTAGACCTGAAAGGCTTTGTAGAGTTGTGTGATTGCCAACCGTTCGGTGATCACCTCCTCACGATCAACTCCGGCATCTGCATCATCATCACTGGAAATGGGCATCACCGCCGACTGGCCTACCAGGGGAGCAACCACTGGAGCAGCGACCGTCATTCTGGGCACCATCATCACTACTTCGCAGATGGGGCAGCGTACCTTGCGGCCTACATGCTTCACATCGATTGCGACAACATGCCCATGTGGACACTGGATGTTCATCAACTTCGCCATGCTTCACCTGCCATGATAATCTTGCAACGAAGCGATACTATGTGCGGAAGCCGCGCTGAATGCAATGATCATTTCCACAGATACGAGCATTCTCGTCTGCCACGAAAACATGTGAAGCCCATCCACTCTTATGGTAAGCTATCCACATCGCTGGGGGATGTGGTTATGAGGCATCGATTGCTGGTGAGTTCTCTGTTACTCGTCGCGAGCAGCGTTCTGCTGGGGGCAACTCTTCCCCGTCTCGAAACCGCACCGTTCGATCACACCAAAGACATCACCCTGCCGCCCGGCTTCGTCATCGAGAAGATCGCTGGCCCGCCACTGGTGAAACACCCGCTCCACATTTCACTGGATGACAAAGGCCGGGCCTACGTCACCGAGATGGCGGGCATCAACCGCAACGGCAAACAATTGGAGAAGGAACTCCCCAACGGCATCAAACGGCTCATCGAAAAGGATGGCGATGGCATCTTCGATGAAGCTACCCAGTTTGCGGACAAGATGACCTTCCCCGGCGGAGTGCAATGGCACCAGGGAGCCGTCTATGCCACCTCGTTTCCATCGCTCTGGAAGTTCATCGACAAGAACGACGATGGCATCGCTGATGAACGCATTCCGCTGCTCAGCAGCTTTGGTTCTATCGGCAACGGGGCTGATCTGCACGGCCCACAACTTGGCCCCGATGGTTGGCTCTACTTCTGCGATGGCCGTAATGGTCACGACCTGACCATGGGTGATGGCACCAAGATCAAAGGCCATGCTTCCGGCCTCTACCGCTGCAAGCCTGATGGCACGATGTTCGAGCGTCTCTTCGCCGGTGGCATGGATAACCCGGTCGAGGTAGCCTTCTCGGCAGCAGGCGAACCGTTCGTTATCACCAACCTCATCATGTCGAACCCACGCCACGATGGTGTACTGCTCGGCATCGATGGCGCGGTCTACCCGTATGATCTGAAAGCAGTGAAGCAGTTGCCCTGGACTGGGCAGTATCTCCCGATCATGGGAGACATGGGCTGGGTCGCCGTGGCAAGTATTGTGCAGCAGACGAGCAATGCTTGGAGCGAAGCATATCGAGGCAAGTATCTCGTCGCTGAGTTCAACACCCATGGCATCACCTCGACTAGCTTTGCCAGACAAGGAGCCAGCTTTGCAATGAAGTCGGAGCCGTTCCTCAAGTGCAAGCACCCCGACTTCCACCCGACTCAACTGGTCCTCGCCCCCGATGGCAGCATCATCCTCGTCGATACCGGTGGCTGGTTCCGTAATGGCTGTCCAACCTCGGGAATCGAGAAGCCCACCATCCAGGGAGGCATCTACCGCATTCGCCAGACTAACCAACCACGCAGTAGCTATGTCGCCAAACCCACGAAGACACCGAGCTATGAAGAACTGAAGGCACAGTTGGGATCGGAGAAACCTGCCGAACGACTGTCCGCCCTTTGGGGCCTTGGCCATTCGCTGTGTACCAAGGTCGATCCCACAGTGCAGGAAGCCATCCGCTTCGGACTCAGCGATACCGATGTTGATTGCAAGATCACCGCTCTGCGTTTCGTGGGTCAGTATCGCGACGAAGCAGCCTATGAAGCGGTGCTGGCACTGCTCGACGATGCACAACCAGCCGTTCGCCGTGAAGCAGCAGCTACGCTCGCCAGGTTGCAGAACGTCGAAGCAGTACCGCATCTCGTACAGGGGCTAAGCCAGGCGGAAGATCCATTCCTGGAGCACGCCCTCATCCATGCCCTCATCAAACTGAAGCATGCACCAACCACACTCACAGGCCTGCAATCCCCATCACCACGGGTGCAGCGTGGGGCACTGATCGCACTCGACCAGATGCCTGGTGATGCCTTGCAGTGGGATCACGTCGCCCAGCTTCTGCAATCCAGCGATCCTCGCTTGCAGCAAGCCACCACCGAAGTGATGGCCCGGCATCCCCTCTGGGTGAACGACCTGGCTGACTATGTTGACCGTGAACTGAGTCACAAGCAGTTGGAATCGAATCGCCTCGAAGGGTTGAAGAACCTGCTGACCTCGCTAGCTGCTCAGCCTCGCATGCAGCAGCTCATCGCTGATCGGCTCGCCTGCCCGGAAGAGCGAGGCACAATTCGCTACCTGATCCTGGAAGTGATGAACAGCGCTGACCTGAAACAGTGGCCTGCACTCTGGACCGGGCCGTTGCAACAGTTCCTCAGCATGCCCGGCCTCGATAACGAACTGCTGCTGCAAGGTATCCTCGTTGCAGGCACCTCGCAGCAGCGTGCTTACGATAGTCAACTCCGCACCGTAGCAGAATCAGCAGATCGATCACTTCCCGTGCGATTAGCTGCAGCAAGCGTAGCACTGGCTGATGGCAAACCCGTCTCCGATGCTCTCTTCACCAATCTCCGTACGCCACTACGAAGTCAAACCGAGCCTACCCAACGGCTCAGCGCGGTACGTGCCCTCAGTGTGGCGAGTTTGAATCCATCGCAGTTGCAACAACTGCAAGATGACCTTCGTCAGAGTGGCCCACTGGAGTTGCCACTACTCCTCAGCGCCTGGGAACGCAACACCGAAGTGGATCGTCTCGCACTCATCCCGGTACTGATGAAAGCACCTGGGCTGCCTGCACTGCCATTGGATCGCCTGAAGAAGCTGTTCGAGAAGTGCAGTCACTCCTCCGAACTCGAACAACTCTACCATCATGGCCGTCCCGATCTCGCAGCCCAGAAAGCCCGGCTCGATCAACTCAAGCCCATCCTCACTGGAGGCGACCCCAAGAAAGGCCGTGAACTCTTCTTCAGCACCAAGGCTGTCTGCTCTACCTGCCATCGGGTGGGTAACGATGGTGGGCTCATCGGCCCCAACCTCACCACCATCGGCAAGATTCGCACCCGGGCCGATCTGCTCGAATCGATCCTCTACCCCAATGCCTCGCTCGCCCGAGGCTACGAAACCCTGGTCGTCGTCAACAAATCGGGTGCCACTCTCACCGGTGTGCTCACCCGCGAATCAGCTGACGCTCTGGTGCTCACGAATAGTCAGCGGCAAGAGCAGAAAGTTCTTCGAACAGAAATAGAACAGATGGCTGCTTCGACAGTCTCGACGATGCCAGCCGGGCTCGATCAGACACTGACAAGCGAAGACCTGCAACATCTACTGGCCTACCTCGAAACCCTCAAGAAGTAACGATGGCACTCAGTTACGAACAAGTGGAACAGATGGCCCCCGATGCCGCCAGCCTGGCTGCGGGGAAGAAGCTGGAAGCGGCGAAGCATTGGAAGAGCCTGGGGCACAGTGCGCTCGCCGTCTGGGGTGAGTGCCAGGGGAGCGCTCTCTACCAGGTGAAGATCGATGCCAGCAACTGGGGATACAACTGTTCGTGCCCCAGTCGCAAGTTCCCCTGCAAGCACGTGCTCGGGCTGCTCTTTGGCTACGCCAGCAACCCCAGCGCTTTCACCAGCAGCGCAGAGCCTGGGTGGATCACCGGTTGGCTGGAGAAGCGGCAAGCATCCGCAGCGAAGAAGGAAGCGAAGGCCAACGAACCGCCGAAACCTGTCGATGAAAAGGCCCAGGCCAAACGAGCCGAGCAACGACACGACCGCGTGAGCGCCGGCTTGGAACGGCTCGATATCTGGCTCCGTGATCTCGTCCGTAGTGGCCTTGCAGGGCTCGAAACCAAAGGCAGCGAACCGTGGGAAGAGCAAGCCAAGCGGCTCGTCGATGCTCAAGCACCCGGCCTTGCTGCCCGGCTACGTCGTCTCGGTGAATTGCCAGGCAGCACCCCCGAATGGCCTACACAATTGCTTGGGGAGCTAGGGCGCATCAAGCTGGCCATCCATGCCTACCAGCGCATCGATCAGTTGCCTACTGACCTCGCCAGCGATTTGAAACAGTGGATCGGCTGGACCGTCACCTCGGATGAACTGGAGAAGACCGGCGAGAAGGTCGAAGACGACTGGCTCATCCTGGGCCAATGGATCGAAGAGGAAGACCGACTGAAATCCCAGCGTACCTGGTGCCTGGGACGCAACACCAAACGATTGTCACTGGTACTCCAGTTCGTCGTAGGCAGCGGAGCCTTCCCGGTACCCCTCACTCCCGGCACCCAGCAGAAGGGGACAATGCTCTTCTACCCCGGTGCTGGCAAACAGCGTGCTCAGTTCACCCAACGTGTCGAGAGCGTCACCCCGATTGCCAGCAGTTTCCCCGGCCACGCCAGCATCGAAGCCTGGCTCAACACCATCAGTCAGCAACTCGCCAGCCAACCCTGGCTTCATGCCTTCGGAGCAGTGCTGCAGCAAGTGACACTGGTACGTCACCAGAACCGCTGGTTCATTCGTGATACTTCGGGGGCTGCACTACCGATGCAAGAGATGGATGCCTGGAAACTCTTCGCCCAGAGTGCTGGCGAACCGTTCGATCTCGTGGGCGAATGGTCAGGCCAGCGGCTGCGACTACTGGGCCTCTTTCTGCAAGGGAGGTATCGTCTCCCCGTATGAAAGCCTACCACAAAGTCGCCCTCGTTGGCACCGCCAAGCTCAGCACCCTTCCAATGGAAGGCGAAGCGGAACTACTATCACTCCTCGGCCAGCTTCCTTCCCAAGATACGGAAGAGAAGCTGCTGCTCCAGGCCGGGGTCGAATCGCTCTATCACCAAGCAGGTTGGTTGCCTCTGGCTGATATTCCTGCCATCACCCCAGCGCCAGTTGCTGGCAAGGAACTGCGATCCACCAAGTTGATTCCGCTGCTCGTTCACGTCATCCAGAACAACAGCCAGGATCTCCTGCTCGAGTTTCTGCAAACGCTGGAACAGTATCAACTCACCATACCAGCTGAGGTGCTGCCGATGGCACTCAGCATCACCGATCCCAAGTTGCGGAAGGCACTGATGCCGGTGCTGGGTGAACGGGGCCGCTGGCTCAGCAATTGGAACCCCCGCTGGGCTTGGGTCGGCGAAGGCATCGCCAGCGTCACCGATCAGGATCGCACCGCCCTTCGCCGGGCATGGGACGAAGGCAAGAAGACTCAGCGAGCCCTCGCTCTCTCCGTCATTCGCCAGGCTGATTCCGCCGAAGGTCGTCGCTGGCTCGAAGAGACGCTTCCGCAGGAGAAGGCCGATACCCGGGCCGAACTCGTGGAACAACTCCAGCATGGCTTATCACCCAATGATGAACCGCTGCTGGAGAAACTGCTGGATGATCGCAGCGAGCAGGTCAAGCAGGTGGCATCAGCTCTGCTTCGTCAGTTGTCCACTTCCGCCTGGATGCAGCGGATGCAGGAACGCGCCAGTGCCGTGCTGACGCTGAGCAAGAACAAGCTGACGTGTGAGCCGCCGAACGATCTGCCCAGCGACTGGCAGCGCGATGGCATCAGCGCCAAACCGCCACATGGCAAAGGCAAGAAAGCTTTCTGGGTCGAAGCGCTGCTCAGCAACGTTCCGCTCCATCACTGGACCAGGCACTTCGCACTCGACCCCGTCAAGCTGCTGGCTGCCATCAAGGACGATGACTATGTAGAAGACGTGCTGATCGGCTGGTCCCGTTCGCTGGAGACGCAGTCAGCCAGCACCGCAGAGACCCTGCAATGGGCCCACGCCCTCTGGGGTTACTGGCTAGGCCACTGGCAAAGCGACAAGAAGAAGAAACCCGAAACGCTCAGCCGCATGGTGGCCATCCTGCACAAGCTCCCCGCTGGCACCGCTGAGCAGAACGTGCTCCCGTTCCTCGTGCAAGGCCGCCTCCACACCGATGCCCTGGCACTCCTCTTGGATGCCTTGCCAAGACCCTGGTCAAGTCACTTCGCCCAGCACTATCTGAAACTGGCCAGGCAAATCGCCAAGACAACGATGGTCGATGAAGCCTACGAATGGCTGAAAACCCTCGACATCGCCAGCCGCGCCCTCCCCCGCGCCGCCTTTACCACCGGCTTGGCCCCGTGGGACTTAGAACGCACTGGCCCCTCCAACTGGACCATCACCGCCATCGAACAACTCGTCGACCGCTTTCTGCAACAGTTACGTTTGCGGCAACATTTCTTTGAGGAGGTGGGGAAGTGAACAATCAAAGCTAGAGCAGTTCTGGCACAGAACGCGATAGTCAGTAATCAGGTGGCTCTCGAGCGGCTGATTGATGCTGCTGAACTTGTTGAATGTGGGCACGAAAAAACCGCAGGGGTGAACCACCTGCGGCTTCAATGGATGGTTGATATCTGCTTAGGCCACAGTGAGGCGACGACGGCGGAGCACTTCGCCACCAGCCATCAGTACGCCACCGATAGCGAACATTACGAAACCGGCGGGAACGGGGACAGTCGTAATCAGGAAATAGTCAACGCTTGTTGAGTTCGCGCCATTTCCATGAGTAATGGAGGTCGTTTGCAGCATGTTATAGTTCCCGTTTTGAGGGAATAAATCGGATGCTGTGCCGCTGTAGGCTCCACCACTAAAAGGGCCAAAATTGACAACGCCTAAGGGAGAAGTGGGATCAAACGGATCAACATTGGTGTGTACTACGCCATTGGCAGTAACGACTCCCGTGGTTACACCGCCGATTTGGCCAATGAGAAGGCCGTCCTCATACAATTCTGGCGTTCCAGATTGTGAGAATTCCACGAACAATCTTCCAGCTGTTAGGCTTGTAGCACTAACAGTCAGATGCATCAGTGCTCCAGAATCAGTCGCAGCAAGTATTGGATCACCTACTCCAGTATTGACATTCAATGTCCAGCCTTGCCAGCCTAAGTTTACGTGAATAATGGAACCCAGTTGCGGATCACTGTCACCAAGTCCATTATCCGAGATAGTTAGACTCGGCCCCAAAGGTACATTTGAGGGGTCAAATGCCGTCACACGCAGGATCAATCCTGCATCTGCTCTCGATGTAAATAAGACTCCCATTAGCATCAAAATGCCGAGGGAAAATCTAAACCTGCGTTTCATGCTGTACTCCTGTGGGCGAGAGGTTTATTGTCCCTTGAATGAAAAATTCATTCACAGTAGTACTTTATCCTAGATTACTAGATCCATGTCAATCGGTTTTTTTTGACAAACTGCTTTTCGTGAACTATGCGACTTTTCCCTATTGCCGAGCTTGTGATTTTGCATGTCCAACAGTTGAGTGTTGAGTCCATTTCCCCATCCCTAACAGTACGACCAATAAACCTAAGAGAGAATAATTTTCCTCTCCGCGCGAACCAAACGCCATTTTTGTATTGGGTTCCATTCTTAGCTGGTGGTAAAGCCCCCTCCTCAAAACCAGTTCCATCTTTGGATTAACTGTTAAGCAATCACTTTGGTACCATACTAGCCAACTAGGTGAATGAAGGGTAACGAGAAATTATCTTGGCATTGCTAGCCGCAGTACCTGCAAGCAAAGTCACCCAGCTTTCTGCAACAGTTAAGCCTTCTATCGCTTCATAGATGAGGGTAGGGAAGTGATTCACCTGATACTACTCATGTTCCTCGCTGTGGAACAAGAACAAAAGCCCGCTCCGCCGGAAGCACTGGCTAGTGCTCGTGATGCATTGAAACGAGCAGAGCAGGCAGCACTCGCCGTGGATAGCCGAGCAGATTGCGTCAAACTGCTGGCAAAGATTGCTGAGGAGCAGGTCAATGCGCAACAACTGGATGAAGCACGTCGTCTGCTGAAGGAGGCGGACGAACTCTTTACGAGCAGCAAGTCTATCAAACCCAATCAACGATCATCCTGTCTGATTCCGATGGTGAGTGCATACACTCAGTTAGACGACATGGATGCCATCACACGCTGGATGGAGAAACACTCCAAAGAAAAACTCAAGCTTCCCGCGACCTGGATGATCTATCTGGCAGCAGCTAAGAAGTATGAACAACTGGAAAAGGTGCGTGCCAAGCTCTATGCCAACGGCTACCCTGATGCTGATTCCTTCTATCTCAGTCTTTCATCGGTAGGTCAACTTGCATTTCATCATTACCAGCAAGGCAACCAACGCGAAGTGGAACGACTGTTGAAGCTAATCCAAGGCAGTAACAGTCGTACATCGTTATTCTACCGAAACACCTTTGCCGCCCAGGCATGCTGGCAGCTGAAACAGGGACAGGCTCGATATGCTGCATCTCTTCTGCAACAAGCAGAGTACTGGCAACGAGGATACGAAAAGGCGGAAAAGCTCAAGCCACTCAAAGAAAGACAACTTCATACCTGGGCCAAGCTCCAGGCACGTGCCGGTGATGCGTCGAGAGCCAAAGCTACACTTCTCACCCTGGGTATTCCGCAACCTGAGAAATTGACTGCCTGTTTCGTCAATTCATCGTGGGACGATCTCAATACGTGTACCAGGGAATTAGCACTATCAACTAATCTGAAATCCGTATCAGATTTTGTCACTGGTCCATTTGGAGAAAAGAGTTTGCCTGAAGATACCGTGGTGCTGTCCTTGAAGAGTGCAGCAGAGTCAATCGCACGAATGCAAGGAGAGACAGATGCTGTCCCTTACTGGAAAGCAACTCACGCTGCCATCAAAAATGAGCAGTTGCATCACCCGTTGACGCTGGCAAAGATTTATCATCAGCTTTATCGCATCGACCAACTGGATGAGTATCGCCAGAAAGCTCTGGAAGCGACGGAGCATTCCATTCAGCTGTGTACAACATACCTGGAAAGTAACCCAGAGAGAAAGAACGGCTGGAAGCTGCTCTACACCTGCTACGAGCTAGTAGAGATAAGTCAGGTTGAGCGAGTCATGAAGTTGTTTGTTTCCGTTCTGAAACGAGTGGACTCCTGGGCAATGGAAACTGAAATAAGTCCGAAAGTATCATTTGAGCTCATGTTTGGTGTGATGATGCATGACCATCCTGCAACGTATCTACAAGTCAACGAAGCTATTGCATCCATGAAACATCCACGGTCGCAAGCAGAATCGTATCTAGGCCTTGCACGTGGTATATTGCAAAACAAAAAGCGACCTGAAAGAGAGCTGTTCGACGCAAGTCTCTAGATAGCGAATAGCATGCATTTACGAAGAGTCTATCTGTGGGTATTTTCCTGCGTGCATTAGTCCTTTTTTGGATTACCATGAAATACCATTACGCAGTACTAATCAAGGTGGATACTCATGAGAAAGAGTGCGATCAATCCCCGAGCAATTCAAAATCCGAGCCTTCAATATCCTCCGACCCCACCCACTACTGACGAAGTGCCACCTGCCGAACCAACAAGTGCTTCCAAGCCAAGTCATCTCTTGGCAATTGGGGCCTTGATTGTTCCACTCCTCGGTGCATGTGCAATCCTATGGGCTGAAACTACGGCTCAGGGGTTTGCCATCAGTGCAGTCACGGTTGTCCTTTCTTCGCTGCTGGTTTACGTGGATGCCCGTCAACTCAGTGACTATGCTGCCAACGGTAAGAAACAGACCGCTCCTATCGTCATGCTCATAGCCAGCCTGATCCTCTGGATTGCGTTCTTTCCCTGGTCATTTGTTCGACGTAGTCGCATCACAGGCCCGAATCTATCATTGGTCGCTGTCCTGGTAGCAGCGATCTTCGCTGGTGGACCCTTGCTGTATTACTATCTAGTGCCCCCAGGGCTTCCCCGGTGTGATAGCTCGGAGGTCAAGCAGGTCATTCAGCAACTCGTACGTCAGTCACCGCAAGCTGCCAGCATTTCCAGCATCGATGGGCATCAACAACTAAGCTACGATGCAACCAGGCAACAAAGAATTGGACAATGCATGCTCCATACGCAACTAGGCAACGAACCACTCAAGTTCATCGTCGAATGGCAAGATCAGGAACATACCCGCTTCCAAGTGAGGACTATCGTAGAGCTACCCACTTGTACCAGTCCCGAAGCAAAACAAGTACTCGAACAAGTCATTCGTCAGTCAGAACTGGGGCAAGGGCTGCAATCCATCGAAGATCACCAGGAACTCAGTTATGATGCTCAGAAAGAAGAGCGCGCGGGTACCTGCACCCTGAACACTGCCAAGGGAAAGGTGAAGATCAAGTACCTCATCAATTGGCAAGACAAGAACAAAGGCATGTTTCAGGTTCAAGCCATGCCACTTGATCTGAAGGGATAAACTTACAAGAAATGAACCCTTGGCATCCAGGCAAGACCTCGTCGATAGCCATAGGAATCCGATGGCCAAAGACCTACTCAGAAGACTGAAGAATATCCTCTTTGCATCCGTATTGCTGACGATGGCCTTCACTACACATTGTGACCTTGCGCGGCCTTTTCCGGCTGGCAAACCTGTCAGCATCAGCTGTCATCTGGTATCGTTTTGTGTGGTCGAGGCAGTATCCTTCCGAATCGCTTGTTTCATCGATGAATGCGATGTATACCATTTTTCATATAGTGCTGTTTACTATTGCAGTATCCTTGATTTTCATAAACGTCTTTTTGCCGGCAAGACGCTCTATCTATTTGGATTCAAAGTGACTTGCCTTTCGCTGCAATTGTTGTTTTGTACACTGTTGCACTACGAAGAAGATTCGACTCCATTTTCTCGGATGAAATCAACCGTGCGCTGAAGCAGTCTGAAATCATCGTCGTCTATTTGAAAGTGAATCTCAACCAGCTCATCGAGTTCGAGCCTGATGGCAAGCGTGGGTGGAAACCGTACCAGTATTCTGCCTCGTTCTACTTCCACGAAAAGTGGCGGACCTTGACCAGAGCGGATGGGCATTCGCCGAGAGCAGAATCCATCAAGGTCGATACCAAGCCCTTCATGGCCATATACAATGTCGGGCCATTCGAACCATATCGCGCCTATCCCATAATCCAGGTCTTCATCACTTGGGGTAATGACTTGTTGGGCTTGGAACGAAACCACGAGGACTGGCCCTCCTTTGTAAATATGCATCGGGTACCCGTAGCTTGCTGGTACGACCGGTTAGCTATGTTGAACGTGAAGCGTCTCCTTCGCAAGCCACCTTCCATTCTCAGGTGAGCCTCAAAGTGATCACGTTGGCTCCATCCATTCTACCAAACAATGTGGCTGCCAGGCAGTAGATGTACTCTTAGCATTGCTAGCCGGAGTACCGGCAAGCAATGGCACCCAGTCGTATTTGTAGTTGTTCCGGGAACTACGCTCGACGGCGCGCACATGAGCGTCCAAGTACGGATCGACTACGCAAGAGCCCAGCCGGCTGAAGCCGGTACTCCAACTCCGGTACTCCACTACCTTACGCCCGTGTGCCCGAAGCCGCCTTCGCCTCGTTGGGTGGTGGGGAGGGTTTCCACTTTCTGCCAACTCACATGCATCACCGGGGCGATGAGGAGTTGAGCGATGCGCATGCCTCGTTCAATCGTGACCGGTTCCTTGCCCAGGTTGATCAGCCCGACTTTGACTTCACCCCGATAGTCGGCATCGATGGTGCCTGGTGCATTGACGACAGTCAGGCCTGACTTGATAGCCAAGCCAGAACGGGGCCGCACCTGGGCTTCGTACCCTACCGGAACTGCCAGGCTGAACCCGCAGGGAATCATGGCGATGGTGCCTGGAGCGATAGTCACCGGTTCCCGGACCGCAGCGGGAAGGTCCATTGCTGCTGCATGTTCGCTCTGGTAGGCAGGCAGAGGAAGATCAGCATGTTCGGGAAGTTGTTGAATCGCTACCTGAAGTTCGTTGAGCATCGGTCTCTTTTCCGTTAGGCTACTCCTTCACCAATACGAACCCGATGGAAAGCTGTCATGCTGTCTCGCACTTTCATGATACTCCTGTTCGGCTTGCTGGCCTTCGCTGCTGTCGGTCAGGAACCAGCTAGGCCTCCTCTCAAGGAATCTATCAAGGAAGTGCTGGGGTTGCCTCGTTACAAGACGGCCCACTGGGGGCTGTATGTGATCGATGCCAAGACAGGTGAAGTGCTGCTCGATCATCAGGCGGAGAAGATGTTCGCCCCAGCATCGAACACGAAAATCTTCAGCGTTGCAGCTGCACTGGAAGCACTCGGGCCAGACCATCGCTTCCATACCAAGCTGCTTCATACGGGTGCGCTTGATGCCGACAGCAAGACCTTGAAAGGCGACTTGATCCTGCTTGCCAGTGGCGACCCGACTCTTGGTGGGCGTACTTTGCCCGATGGCTCGGTGGCCTTCAAGAATTCTGATCACACCTATAACAATGGCCAACTCACCGAGGTCGATCCGCTGCAAGGTATGCAGCAGTTGGCAGTTGAGTTGGCGAAACAAGTAAAGCAGGTCGAAGGCGAAATCATCATTGATGATCGCCTCTTTGATCGCACCGAGAGCACTGGCTCCGGCCCCACTCATGTCACGCCGATCGTGGTGAATGATAACCTCATCGATTTCACCATCACGCCCGGTGCCGAACCGGGGCAAGCTGCCAAGGTAGAGCATCGGCCAGCAGGCAGCGCGATCATTGTTGATGCTCAGGTGGAAACGGTGGCAGCAAAAGATGCCAAGGATAAGCCAGTTCGCCCCACAGTCACGGTCGCACTCAACGCCCCGGGCCGGTACGTGGTGCGAGGCAAGATCCCTGCTGGTAGTACACCGCTGGTGCGAACCCGGGAAGTGGATGATTCTGCCAGCCATGCTCGCAGCCTGCTGATTGATGCACTGGTGAAAGCTGGGGTGAAAGTAAAATCATCATCACTGCAAGCCAATCCAAGCGATAAGCTGCCAGCCTCGCTGGAAGTACAGTCACTGCCGATGCTGACAGAACTGGTTTCGCCACCGTTCGCTGAGCATGCCAAGCTGATTCTCAAAGTCAGTCACAATCTCCATGCCAGCATGTTGCCTCTGCACTTGGCGGTAAAGAACAAGCAGCGAACACTGGCTCAAGGGCTGCGGCAACAATCAGCAGCACTCAAGAAGCTGGGTGTACCCATGGACAGCATCTCCTTCGGCGGTGGCGCTGGTGGTTCACGAGCAGACTTTGCCAGTCCGAAGGCTACCGTGACTTTGCTCAAGAACATAGCCAGGCGTTCCGATGCGGAGGTGTTCCGCAAAGCGCTGCCCATCGTCGGTGTTGATGGAACTGCAGCAGTTGCAGTGGGCGCTGACAGTCCCGCCAGGGGCAAGTTCTTCGCCAAGACTGGGACCTATAGTCTGTCGAACGGCTTGGCCAACAATTCGATCATGACCAGCAAAGCTCTCTCCGGGTATGGTACCACTTCCAAAGGCAGGGAGGTGATCTTCTCGTTCTTCGTGAACAATGCCTTGATCCCTGAAGATGGTACCATTCAGGCAGGCAAGGACCTGGGCCGTCTATGTGAACTCGTCTACCTTTCTGAATAGATTTGAAGCATGGATGAAGGAGTGCGTTTTGCTTGACCAGCCCAGACAACTAGCCTACTATGGCGCCGCTGTCCGATCCTCACTTGATTCTCACCTTGGAGCCGCAGCATGAAGAAGCGTTTAAGCTATCGCCCTCATCTGGAATCGCTGGAAGCCCGCGATGTTCCAGCTTTCAGCATCTACCAGTCTGGTTCCGTGTTGTTCCTCAGTGGTAGCAGGCAGGCTGATGTTGTCCGCATCGATGATCTTGGCTTGAACAGCATCCTGATCACCCAGGGTTCCACCGAGACACTTTACAACAACATCAACCGCATCAATGTCAGTGGCAAAGATGGCAACGACTCGGTGACCTATTCCGTGGTTTCACCATCGGTGAAACTCTGGCTCGATGTTCGCCTCGGAAGTGGTGACGATACCTTTGAAGGCTCGATCAGCCTGCTTCCTGAAGGGGATGTCGGCATTGAAACCGTAGGCCGACGGCTGCCTCCCGATAATACACATCGCGTTGATGTCGATGGCGATGCAGGGAATGACAACATTACCCTTGCAGCCGAAGGTCTATTGCCGGGCGGGATCAACGTCGAAGCCAACCTGCATGGTGGTTCCGGTCGTGACAACATTCTCGCATCGCTGGCGGGAGCCAATGAAGGCTCTGTCAGCATCAGGATCGATGGCGATTCAGGCAACGATAACCTGTCTACTATCCTCGGTCGTAGCACGGGTCCGTCTTCCACCAATACCGGTGTCATCGATGTCAAAGTCCAGGGCGGTACGGGTGATGACTACATCAAATCCTGGCTGGGTCGCAGTTCAGGCGATGAACTGACTCCTTCCGAAGGGGTCATCAATGCTGGAACGATCAACGTGACGCTGGATGGTCAGACAGGCAACGACATCGTGAATTATCTGGCAGGGGCAGGCAATGCCTTCTCTGCCCAGATTGTGAACACCGGCTCACTCAATGTGAATGTTCGTGGAAGTCATGGCAACGATACCGTTCTGGCAGCTGTCGGAACCACCGTTGATAACGGCCTGGGTGAGTTCGTCAACAACTTCTACAACACCGGCACCTTCCGCCTGAACACCGAAGGCAATGCCGGGCGTGATAGCGTTTCCAACTATGTCTGGCTCGATAACAGTAGTACCGGCAGCTTCCGTGGCACTTCCACAGGCGGTCTGAGCAAGGATAGCCTGTACTACGAACTGGTGCGCTCAGGCGACAATGCCAGCAATGCACAAGCCACCCTCTACGCAGGCCATCTCGATGATCCCGTGCTCGCCTCGGCTATCGTTCAGGTACTCAACGCCAAGAAACTGACGATCATTCCTGATATGGTCTAACGTCACTTGGCAAATGCCCTCCGACCTCGTTTCATAACCAGTGGAACGAGGTCTTTTCATGCCCGTCGTCTTTCGCACCCAGCGCCGAATCGAGTTCTTCGATACCGATATGGCCGGTATCGTCCACTTCTCACGGTTCTTCATCTATATGGAGCAAGCCGAGACGGAATTCCTGCGCTCGATGGGGCTCTCGGTTTCGCTCGTCTGGGAAGGCAAGCCTATTGGATTCCCCCGTGTCTCAGCCAAGTGCGACTACCTCTCAACCGTGACCTTTGAAGATGTGATGGATATCGAGATCTCCATCGAAAAGCTTGGCACCAAGTCGATCACCTATCAGTTCAACTTCAGCAAGGACGGTAAGCCGGTAGCTGTCGGGACGACTGTCGCCTGCTGTTGTCAGAAGAGCGCTGACCGCAAATTGGAAGGCATACCGATTCCAGCATCGTTCAAAGCCAAGCTCGAAGACCTCATGACTTCTGCGTGAGTTACCCATGCCCGTATTGCAAGCGGTTGATCTACATCAGGAATACCCCACCCGTTCCGGCTCGCTGGCGGTGCTGCAAGGCATCAACCTGAGCCTGAACGCAGGTGATGCCCTCGCCATCATCGGCCCCAGCGGCTGTGGCAAGAGCACGCTCCTGCAACTGCTAGGCACCCTGGCGAAGCCGAGTAATGGCAAAGTACTGATCCAGGACAAAGATCTTAGTGGCCTGAATGATGTCGAACTGGCCCGCTTCCGTAACAACACGATTGGATACATCTTTCAGGATCATCACCTGCTGCCTCAGTGTTCCGCACTGGAGAATGTGCTGATACCATCGCTCGCTCGGCCCGTGTCAGAACGAACCGGCGTCGAAGCCCGAGCAAAGATGCTGCTGGAGAAAGTGGGCCTCGGTGGCAGGCTTGATCATCATCCTGCTGAACTCTCAGGCGGTGAACGGCAGCGGGTAGCAGTGTGCCGGGCATTGATCCATCAACCTGCCATCGTCCTGGCTGATGAACCTACAGGTAGCCTCGATAGGCACTCAGCCGAGAGCGTAGGTGAGTTGCTGTTGAACCTGTGCAAGAATGAGAATACGGTTCTAGTGTGTGTCACCCACAGCAGCGACCTGGCCAAGAAGTTCCCGCAGCGAATGGAACTGATCGAAGGACGTTTGCAATCTGCTTAGCCTACTTCCGCACAAAACGCGTATCAATGAATCGCAAGGGTTCATCCTTCCACTCTTTCGCATAGTCGATGCCGATCCGCTTGGTGCGCATCATGCTCGACACATACTTCGTATCAGCCACGAAGTGTAGCGACTCGCGGTTCAGCAGCTGATGGTTATCCGCACGAGTGATGCCCAGTTCTCTTGCCAACTTGCCCGGGCCGATGAGATCGTGCTGAAGATCATCCAGATTCACCGCCCCACGGATGAGCACCGCCTGGGGATCATCGACGCTGCTCGCCACCACGTTAAGCATGTGATACATGCCATAGATCAGGTAGACATAGGTGTGTCCACCGATGGAAAACATTGGCTCTGTTCTCGCCGTGCGGCCCTTTGCTGCATGGCAGGCGAGATCGTGTGAGCCAACGTAGGCTTCAGTCTCAACGATGCGAACCCGATACGTCTTGCCAGCCACCTGCCGAACCAGGATGGTGCCCAGCAGCGCGGGTGCCAACGCTTCGGCTGGCCTCTGATAGAACTCCAAAGGCAACATGGCTAACGCAACCAGTAAATGATCGTGATGGCCACCGCAGCGACGATGGCTGCACCAATCATGCCGACAACGAGAGGCATATACCCCACACGGCGAAGGGAACCGAGATCGGTATTCAGCCCCACCCCAGCCATGCCGACGAGGATGAGGAACTTGCCTGCCGGTTCGAGGTAGGTTTCAAAGTGTTCTTTGGTGACATACCCTTGCGTGCCCAGCCAACTGGTGAGGAAGTAGGCAAACAGAAACCAGGGGAAGGCCTTGTAGAAGGGAATCGAAGCCGATTCGCCTGATGTCATCTTCCTGGTGTACCAGAGGGCAATCAGCAGGGCCATCGGAGCCATCAGGCAATTGCGTACCAGTTTCACCGCTGTCGCCAGCTTCCCTGCTTCAGGAGAGAAGATGAGGCCTGCCCCCACTACCTGTGGTGTCGAGTGAATAGCTGAGCCAGCAAACAGGCCGAAGTCATGATCGGTTGCTCCGATGGCTTTGCCAATCGCCGGGTAGAGCAGCACTGCTACCACACCCCAGAGGGCAATGACAGCTACGCTGTAGCTTGTCTCTTCTTCCTTGGCTTTGATGAGTGGAGCAACCAGTGCGATGGCTGTCCCACCACAGATGCAGGTACCTACCGCCAACAACATGCCCAGTTTCTCAGGCAATCGTGTCCAGCGGCTCAGTAGCAGAATCGAGAAGAACCCGACGAGCATCGTCGTGATGATCAAAGTGAGGATATCACGACTCTCACCGAAGACTTTGTGGTAGTTGAGCCCGAAGCCCATTAGCACGATACCCAGCACCAGCAGCTTTTCAGCTGCTTTGACACCACTGACGCAGTTGCTGGGAAGTTTCCAGGCGTTGCGGAAGATAATGCCCAGCACCACCACCAGTGCAGAAGCTTCGAGTGGTTGCTTGTTGCCTATGACGACAAGACTGGAGATGGCCATCGCAAGCAGCGATAGCACCACCATGAGCGCCCAGCCGGGCAGGTAACTCAGCCAGGCCTTCATCATATGCTGTATTCCAGCACGCGACCTTCGGGGCAGTAGGTGTCCTGGGCTTCCTCGTCATATGCGTAAATCTGCATGTTCAACGGAGGCGAGTAGATGTGCAGGGTGATCAAATCGCTACTGTCATCTGGATTGATCACTTCATGAATGTGAGCAGCCAGTGAACCACATACAGTGCCAGCAGGCACAGTTCGTGAATCGATCGGACGAACCAGCGGAAGCTCTGCTGTACGTCCTGTCTTGGCACAGATGATTTCCTGCCCTGTGCCCTCAATCACCTTGAAGCTGCAACTGGAACCCCGGTGATCGTGGATGTACGACTTCTGGCCAGGCTTCCAGCACAGCACCAGGCATTCGTACCAGTCACCCAGCTTGATGCGATTACGGCGATAGGTCGTTTCATTGAACTGGATGTAATCACGAAGGTCATTGCGGGTGATCTTCGCTGACTTGAGCAGTGCTTCGAGTTGTGCCAGGTTGACTGGTTCCTGACACTTGTCGAGATAGTCAAACAGACCAGTGAGTACGGGAGGAATCATGTCACGACCTCGGAGAGGAGCCATCTCTGACAGTGTATGTCATTCACGCGGGAGGGCGAGGCTCCTGCCGAGCCGCAGACCGCGCAGAGAGTATTGGTTTGAAAAGGTTTAACACGAGTCCCAACCCCTCACCCCGGCCCCTCTCCCCGAGAGGGAGAGGGGAGCATGCGATGGGCTTAACGCTGAAGAGACTTATCCCAATACTGCCCTGGGCGATAGTTGCCAAAGCACCAGTGATAGCCTTCCAGGTCTTCCGCCACATAAAGCCTTGCGCCGAATTCGGTATCATGGGGTGGCTGAACGATGCGGGCACCTGCGGCAACTGCATGCTGATGATGGGCATCGGGATCAGTCACGTAAGCACTCAATGAAAGCAGGTTGTTGCCATTCGGCGAAGGTCCCAATCGTTTCTCATCAGGCCGAGGCGAACAGACCATGACGACACCCGTACCCAGACTCAGCTCGGAATGTCGCACGGTACCATTTGGCCCCTCGACCACCAGTTGCCTGGTGAACCCAAAGACCCGGCACAGCCAATCGATGGCTGCCTGAGCATTGGTATAGACAAGACAAGGGTAGATATCGGAAGGCGTTGGCATGGAACTATCCCTATGGCAACTCCCGCACTTTGATGCCCTTGAACTCAATCGGCGACCCTTCCGATTCCAGGCAGAGATACCCGGTGCGGGGTTCAATGTTGTTGCCACCCGAAACTTCTTCCCCATTCACCCACAGGCGTACTTCGCCGTTGATGGCACGGATGTAGTAGTGGTTCCATTCGTTGATACCCTTGCTCACATTCTTCCGTGGAAAGCTACGGCTGCCATCGGGGGAGATCGGCGGGAAGGGCTTCATCTTGCTCGAGCCAACAGGGAAGACATCGCCATTGGTGGTGAACCAGGTCGCCTTCTTCTTGGTGCTCTTTTCGTATTCTTCGGTGTAGCCATGATCGAGCACCTGCACTTCGATGCCGTGTGGCAATTGATTGCGTTTGAGGGCGAAGAGTTGCTTCTCCGGTGCCCAGACGAAGACCCCCGAGTTGCCTGCCTTCTTGAGGTGCCTCCACTGCACCACCATCTCGAAGTTGGTGTACTGCTTGACCGAACGAAGCACGCCTACAGGGGTCCCCTTGCAAGCCAGCACCCCATCCTCCCGCCACGTCCAGGTATCAGGATCACAGTTGGCGTTGGTGAAATCCTTCTCGCCGAGGGTGACCCAACCGAGGGTGTTGCCATCAATGCGAGCGGCGGGCGGTTCATCGGCTGAAGCTAAAACCAATGGGAGAATCAGAAAGGTCATCAATAACATATGTCGCATGTTTGTGTCTCCGGTTATGGCTTTGTACTAGTCCAAATAGTGCTATGTACAAGTCCGATATTACACTGACAGAGCCGCGCACGTCAGTAAGCGGCTATGCGGAGATGAGATTCATTCGTCGTCCACCGCTCCCTATGGTCGCGGCTCGGAGTTAGTCTGGATAGCGGGCCGCATTATTCGGCATCCTATCGCCCCCAGCGCTTCCTCCAACTGCTCATACATCCCCTCGTCCGCGTAGCTGCCGATAATCGCCCCGCCGGACCCAGCGAACTTGGCGCTGGCACCGACACTGCGAGCAACATCGATCATCTCGACCTGCCCCTTGGCCAACTGATAAATCGAGCGGCGGGTGTCGAAGTTTGTATTCATACACCAGTGCAGCTTGGCATGATCCCCGGCCAGTAGTGCCGCTTTCGCATCCTCTGCCAGCTTGGCGAATGTCTGCATCGCCTGCACCACTGCGACATCACCCTGGCGGTACCTGCTGCGGATGTCGTTGTGGAACACCTCCGTGGGCTCACTCACATCAGCCTTGAACGCTACATAGATTGGAGGAAGGAGTGCGATGTCGAGTGGTTCGTAGATGCCATGTGCATAGCCATGCGTTTCCTGCATCCGTTCCTTCGCGAAGTCCATGTAGACCAGACCTTCATAGACCTGAATTACCCGATCCTGCAGGCCCGCTGTGATGCCTAGCTCTTCGTTCTCCACCGAAAGGATAAGCGAAGGCTGCACCACCTTCGGTATCTCTACCCGGTAGAAATCCATCAAACAGCGTAGCGTCGCGGTGATGATTGCACTCGACCCAGCCAGCCCCACTTGCCGAGGGATGTTGCTCTCGAAGCGGATGCTGAAGTTCTGCTTGTGCAGATCGATCTTCAGGCGATAGCAGTACTCGACGAACTTCTTGATGGTGGCCTTCACCAGCCGCACACCGCCGTAGTAGCCATGCAGTTTGACATCTTTGACGAGGTCGTGGACGGAATCGAAGCGGTGCTGATTCTCTTTGCCAGGCAGGATTTCGAGCGTGTCCCATTCATAGAGGACCGCTTCCGCCCAGAAGTTGTGGACGATGATCGAGATGGTCTTGCCGTGGTAGCCATCGGACGGGTTGCCAACGAGGCCGGCCCGTGCATGGGCCTGGCGGTGATAGATCATATGTCGGTTGTTCGTTGTGGGTGGATGGTTGTTAGTGTATGGTAAAGTTGACATCTCGCTCCGCGAGATGCAAGACAGGAAGGCATGCAGGCTGTGAAACTGATCGCTCTGGTGACGCATTCACCCATGTAGCGAGTTAACTTCCATGCAAGCCTTTCTGTCATTCATCTCGCGGAGCGAGATGTGTACTCTACTGCTGAGACACCCCATGCCTGTTCCCCTGCGTCGTTACCTCGTCAACTTCAACGCCCGTCGCCTGTCCCACTTCTTCACCGATGTACTGGTGATCGGGTCAGGCATCGCCGGTCTGCGGGCTGCGCTCTCGATCCCCGCCAAGCATGAAGTGCTGGTTCTCTGCAAAGACATGCTCCCTGAATCGAACAGCCGATATGCCCAGGGAGGCATCGCAGGTGTAGTTGATCCCGAAGACAAGTTCGAGAACCACGTCGAAGATACGCTGGTAGCCGGGGCAGGCATCTGTGATCGTGAAGTAGTGGAAGCAGTCATTCGGGCAGCACCGGCACAACTGGAAGAGTTGATTCGCTGGGGTGCGGTCTTCGACGAAGACGAAGCAGGCAAACTGGCCCTCACACTGGAAGGCGGGCACAGCCATCGCCGGGTGGTGCATGCGCTGGGCGATGCGACCGGGCAGGAGATCATGCGAGCTGCCATCGAGAAAGCCAAGAACGCCAAGCATCTCACCATCTGGGAGAAGGCCTTCACGCTCGATCTGCTTACCCACGAAGGCGAATGTGTCGGGGCTCTCGTTCATCGGCCAGGTTATGGCCTCTCCATCGTCTGGGCGAGACAGGTTATTCTTGCCAGCGGCGGTGCTGGACAGGTCTACCGAGAAACCACCAACCCCTCCGTCGCCACTGCTGACGGCATGGCCATCGCTCAACGTGCGGGGGCAGTGATGATGGACATGGAGTTCATGCAGTTCCACCCAACGCTACTCTATGTCGCGGGTTCAGCACGTTACCTCATCAGCGAAGCAGTCCGAGGCGAAGGGGCTCACCTCGTCGATAAGACAGGCTACCGGTTCATGCACGAGTACGACCCTCGTCTGGAACTCGCTCCGCGTGACATCGTCGCCCGCTCGATCATCAAGCAGATGGAGAAGACCCACCACGCCTGTGCTTACCTTGATCTATCACACTTGTCCCCCACGCTGGTGAAGACTCGTTTCCCCGGTATCGAAAAGGTCTGTGCCAGCTTTGGCCTCGACTTGGCCAAGGACAAAATCCCCGTTCGCCCGGGTGCCCATTACATGGTGGGCGGCGTACAGGTGAATCTGCAAGGCAAGACTTCGATCCGTAACCTCTGGGCCGCTGGCGAAGTGACCAGTAGTGGACTGCATGGAGCCAACCGTCTGGCAAGCAACAGCCTGCTGGAAGGCTTGGTCTATGGCGACTGGTGTGCCCAAGGTGTGACACGAGAATTGGAAGCCCAGCCCATGAAGATGCAGGCCCTGCCATTGAGCCTGTCGTTCACTCCTGACATTACCGATCTCAACATAGCTGATTTGAAGAACTCGCTGCAAAGCCTGATGGGTAGACAGGCTGGTATCGTCCGCAATGCCGAGGGATTGAAAGCCGCCCAGGAAGACATGAACTTCTGGGGCAGCTACGTCCTTCAGCATGAATTCGTCGGCCCCCCCGGCTGGGAACTGCAGAACCTGATCACCACGGCTGAGTTGATGCTGAGTGCCATGCTGGTTCGCGAAGAATCCCGAGGCGTCCACTTCCGGGATGACTTCCCCGAGAAGGACGACAAGCGATTTGGGAAGCGGCTGGTCTCCCGGAATAGCTGATGCCGGTGGTAAGAGCCTGTCGATATCAGTTATCTGATTGAAGCGAGCGAACCTATTGCCAGTCAGTTGGTTCCTGTATAAAACGTTCAATCGCACTGGCCCCATCGTCTAGAGGCCTAGGACACAGGATTTTCACTCCTGCAACCGGGGTTCGAATCCCCGTGGGGTCACTTTCGACATGCTTTGTCCGGCATGTTGACGCAAGTTCAGGAAAGGCATCACTTTACAAAGAGTGGTGCCTTTTCTCGTTCTGGGGCTTACTTCTTCGTCACCTGCAGCCCCGTCAGCAAACCCTCCAATGTCGCGGGGTCTACTGGTTTCACCAGGTGGCTGTCACAGCCGGCTTCGTGAGATTTCTGTCGGTATTCGTCTTGTCCCCAGCCAGTAAGGGCAACGATAGCTATCTTCTTCCCCCAAGGCTGCTCACGAATACGGCGGGTTGCTTCGAAGCCATTCAGCTTGGGCATGCCCACGTCCATCAGAATCAGTTCGGGGCGGAACTTCTCTGCTAACTCCACCGCTTCCAGTCCGTCATGAGCTGTGATGACTTCATTCCCCATCATGGAAAGCATCATGGCCATGCTTTCGGCGGAGTCCACATTGTCGTCCACAACCATGATGCGGCACATTGGCTTACCTTGGACAGCATCCATGGCTACAACGCGTTCTTCATGTCGCTGGACACGATGTGGCGGACTGAAGAGGGGCAAACGAACGACAAATTCACTTCCCGTACTGAGCCCGTCGCTAAATGCTTCGACCTTGCCTGCATGCATCTCCACCAGGCTTCTGACCAAAGCCAGCCCAATGCCCAGTCCGCCTTGAGTGCGTTCGAGTGCAGGATCAACTTGAGAAAACATATCGAAGAGGCGGGGTAGATACTCGGGAGCAATGCCAATCCCCGTATCTTTCACCGAGACGACGACTTCCCCGTTGCTGGATTCAACACCGATCCTGATGGAACCACCCGGATCGGTATACTTGGCTGCGTTGGTGAGCAGGTTGCCGAACACTTGTGTCAGCCGAATGCTGTCGCCATTGACTATCAATGCATCGGCTGGAAGATCAACCACCAAATCGTGTTTCCCATGATCGATCAGTGGCCTGCTCGACTCGATAGCGTTGGTGAGTACCAGACCAATGCTCACCTTCTCGTACTTAAGTTCGATCTTTCCACGACTGATGCGACTGATGTCGAGCAGATCATCCACCAGTCTGGTCATTTGCCTTACTTGGCGATCAATGATCTCTCGAGCATTCTGCAGCCCCGGTTCTGCTGGTCCTTTCAATCGCATGTACTGGGCGGCATTGCGGATCGGAGCAAGTGGATTAGGCAGTTCATGGGCAAGCGTGGCAAGGAACTCGTCTTTCTTCTCATCCTCTTCCCGCAACTGCCTGATCAGCCTCAAGCGTTCGTAAGCATAGGCCACATACTGACAGACCGTCTTCAGGAAATCCAACTCATCTTCGTTGAAGCTTGTTCTAGTTCGACTGGCAAATGACAATGTCCCGAGAAGTCGATCGCCAGCCAACAGTGGGTTACAAGCATAGACTTGAAAGCCTAATGACTTGACCAGTTGAGTCATGGGCTCGGTTGAGCATTGAATGTTGGTGGCTGTGATCGGTTGACGGAGCTGAGCCACTTTGCCACAGATCGCCTGGCCATAGTCCAACTTGGTGATTTTCTGAACTTCCTCATTCGGAATACCAATACACGATTCCATGCGAAGAGATTGCCCTGCCTCATCCACCATGAAGTTAAAGTAGGCATCCAGTTTCAGATGCTCGGAAATCTTGGCGTATAACCCTCGCATCATCGCATCAGGCTGTTCAGTAGTCAGGAGCACCGAGGCTGCTTCCCACAACAACCGCATTCGTTCCGATTGAATCCTGAAAGTATCCATGCGGCCACGCAGTTCATACTGACGCCGTCTTGCCCGTAAGCCTGCCCAGATCCCACTGATCAGCGTGGTGACCCGCACCGGCCGTTCCAGTACCGACACGTTGCTCAGTAACTGCTGTGCCCAGGAAGCAACGGCTGACTCCGACCCATTGCTGGTTAGCAGCAGTATGGGAATATCTGACCAATCTGGTTGCTTCGCCAGTATGTCCGCCAGGCGATCCGAGGCAGGTTGTGAAACCACTTCTTCGGTCAGGAGGATGACACCTGCACCAGCTTCCAGTTCCTTGCAAAGCCCAAAGACATCATCACAGACGAAACAATGGAGTCCCGCTTCGGCGAGCAGTGTTCGTGTAATCACGGCATCTGCCGAGGTGGGAGCGAGGGCGAGTACCCGCTCCTCAATAGCAGACGCAGGGCCCGTAGCAAGACTATTTGCGAGCACGTTCATCTCCAACGAACACGGGCACACCTGTGAGCACACCCTGGAACTCGCGCAGTGGCTCACCAATATGAAGACCATGCTTCATGAACCGTATTTCGCGAATAGTCTTTTCGTGTCGTCCTGTTCGTTTCTTGATAACTGAAATGGCTTGACGCACCTCACCCACTGCTTCGAAGTATCGCATCAGGATGATGGTGTCAGCCAGATAGCTCGCATCAACGGGAACGTTCGCATCACTGCTGACCAGACCATGTTGTGCCATCAGCAGTAATGTGGTAACTCCCTGCTGTCCCAGATAGGTCAGAAGTTCATGCAGGTGTAGTGTGAGATGTCGCTCTGTTGGCATGGCATTGAGGTAGCCATTCAAACTGTCGATGACGACAAGTTTGGTTTGGTCTTTCTCCACCAATTGTCGAACCGCGTGAGCAAACTCGCCTGCTGAAAGCTCCGCAGGGTCGACCTGTCGCACCTTCAGAAGGCCTTCCTTCACCAGGCCTTGTACATCCATACCCAGCGAGGCTGATCGTTCGTAGAGCGTGTCGACTGCCTCGTCAAAAAGGAAGAGAGCACTGTTCTCTTTTCGCTCGCCAGCAGCCAAGGCAAACTGAGATGCCAGGGTAGACTTACCCGTTCCTGCTGGTCCCAGTATCAAACTGCTTGTCCCACGGGCGAGACCGCCACCGAGTAACGAATCCAGTGGCAACAAGCCACTCTTAACTGGCTCGCGAGGGTATTCCAGCTTATGCTCAGCAGCAACGAGGCGCGGGTAGATTTCCACACCGCCACGGACAATTCCATAGTCATGGAAGCCTGCTCGAAAGTTACTGCCGCGCATTTTGATGATTTGCAGCCGACGGCGCATGGTGCCGAACTCAGGCGAATGACGTTCCATACTGATGACGCCATGCGCAATGCTATGGAGATGGGTGTCCCCCATATCGCCGGTTTTGTCGTCAATGAAAAGGACGGTGCATTGCTGCCGAGCAAAGAATTGCTTGAGAGCGAGAATCTGCCGTCGATAGCGCAGTGGATTCTGAGCCAGTAATCGTAGTTCAGACATGGAATCGAACACCAGCCGGGCCGGCTTCGTTCGTTCCGCTTCGGCTAGTACGGTTTTCACCGTCTCACCAAGCTCTACCTCCGAGGGGTGATACATGGTATAGCGTGAATCGGACTTGAGACTCTCTTCAGAGGCAATAATTTCGACCACTTCTACATCATCCAGGGACCAACCATGAGATGCAGCAGATGCTCGCAATTCCTCGTCGGTTTCCGATAAGGTAATCAGCATGCACCTTTCGCCCTGGCGAACGCCCTCCATCAGGAACTGCGTGGCCAGAGTGGTCTTTCCTGACCCAGGGTCACCTTCAACCAGGTAAAGCCTGTCGCGAACCAGCCCTCCCAGCAGAATGTGGTCCAGGCCCTCAATTCCCGTCTGCGCCATATCTGCTGGATTTATTTCACTTGCACCCATTCCGATGTACTCCTTGGCAACTTTAGGGCGACGAAAGCCCTGCCATTCGAGAGTCTGGAGTGCAATTTAAATGCCAATTCTTCACTTATCAACAAAATGGTGAGTACAACTCTCTGATACCAGCTCTCCCAAGTTCAGCAACAATGGGACTACTTACATCGATTTGAAGGATCTTGAACTCAAGTGCCCACGGTTTAACAGGAAGCCATTTTGATAATAGGCTCAGGGTCATCTTCAGAAGGGAGTGCGCTGGCAACGATTTGACATTCTGCTCCGCTTCTCTCTGCAATCAGTTCCTCAATCGTCTCAGCTATTTCAACCATGAAGGGCCAACTGCCGTGGGGGTCTAACTGCATCGACATCTCCCGACACTTGGCGGCAAGTTTGATGGCATGGTCATGATCGATCATGGGAATCTCTGGTGTGCCGACGACGACACCTAGATAGCGTAATTGGTGGCCGAATGGTTCAGAAAATCTGGTTTTTGCGGCATCTTCGGCTGGATGGCGAAAATTGCTGTATTGAAGCAAATAGGGCGACTACTACATGACTACTACATTATGTTGCTGGCCATCTCAATCCCCACCCAGTTCTTGTGCCTCAGAGGCTAACTCATCCAATTCTTTCATTGACTCGTGTGCATGGTTTGTTAGTAGTTCAATACATCGTAGCAGTAGACGTCGATGAGTTGCTATTTAGGCATAGTCGTCATAAGTATCCTGACCTTTAACTTTTCAAACTCAGGACCGGCTATCGATTGAATGATCTGAGAGCGATTGTCATTCAAGGAACTCTTCAAATAAAGTACAATCTCTTCGGTGCATTCATTTGAATACTCAAAAAGAAGAACCGCCCAGAACATCTTCAGCCATTCATGACGAATCTCGTTGAAATGACGGGCAGCGAACACTCTGTTTTGTTTTGAAGCATCATGTAAGAGTCGGCTTAACGCCACAAAGGGGTAAATGTCCATGCCAATATCGTTCTTGTCGAGTGACAATAGAACATGGAGATATGGATTAGCAATAGGATAGGCTGGATCCGCAAAGAACTCACCTGCTGTGGGCAAAGTGGTCATCAGTCTCAAGAACTTTGCTTTATCAGTTGCTGAAACAGCTGAAATCGTGCGTTGATCGTAACTACAAATGGCCAGTAGCCCACACAACAAAAACAAGAGTACTAGGGGCAATTTCTGCAATGCCAGCTCCTGACATAGTTCGATGTTGTCAAGCATACTCCGAGTTGACCACGCCCTCAAGGCTTCAATCCCATCCCTGCCATTCTGGCATCACCCCTCCGTCTCCACCACCGAATCCATCCACCTAACCCAATACCCGTCATCATCTTACGTCGCAGCAACCAAGCAGCGGCACGTCCTTTGCTCACACTGTTTCCCGTTGGAAAATCTGCACCTTTTGCACCTAGGAGCCCCACCATATGGGAGCCAAACAACTGACTTATGCTGATGAAGCCCGCCAGAAACTCCTCGCTGGCGTGACCAAGCTGGCCAGGGCGGTCAAATGCACCCTTGGGCCTCGCGGTCGCAATGCTGTGCTCGACAAGGGTTGGGGCGTGCCCAATGTCACCAAAGACGGTGTCTCGGTCGCTGAAGATATCGAACTCAACTGCCCCTACGAAAACATGGGCGCTCAGCTGGTGAAGGAAGCTGCCAGCAAGACCTCTGACATTGCAGGCGACGGCACCACCACTGCTACCGTCCTCACCGAAGCCATCTACCGCGAAGGCCTCAAGGGCATCGCTGCTGGTGTCGATCCGATGGCCATCAGCCGGGGTATCCTGAAGGCTACTGCCAAGGCTACCGAAGAGCTGAAGAAACTCGCCGAAGAGATCGATGCCAAAGACAAGAAGGAAATCAAGGAAGTAGCTACCATCTCGGCCAATAACAACACCGAGATCGGCGACTTCATCGCTCAGGCCATGGACAAGGTCGGCTCTGATGGTGTCATCACCATCGAAGAAGGCAAAGGCTTCACCACCGAAGTCGACTGGGTCGAAGGTATGCAGTTCGACCGAGGCTATCTCTCCCCTCACTTCGTCACCGACCCTGAAAAGGTCATCTGCGAATACGACAAGTGCTACATCCTCATCCACGAAGACAAGATCAGCAACGCCAAGGATCTGGTTCCGCTGCTCGAAGTCATCAGCAAGGCTAACCGCCCACTGCTGATCATCGCTGAAGACATCGATGGCGATGCTCTCGCCACCCTCGTCGTTAATAAGCTCCGTGGCATCGTTCAGGTAGTAGCTGTGAAGGCTCCTGGTTACGGTGATCGCCGCAAGGCCATGCTCGAAGACCTCGCTGTCCTCACCGGTGGCAAGGCTATCTTCAAGGATCTCGGCATCAAGCTCGAAGCAGTCAAGCTGACCGACCTTGGCACTGCCAAGAAGGTTCGCATCGACGCTGAGAACACCACGGTGGTCGAAGGCGCTGGCAAGGCTGATGCCATCCAGGGCCGCTGCGACATGATCCGTCGTGAAATCGAAGCATCTACCAGCGAGTACGATTCCGAGAAGCTCCAGGAACGCCTGGCTAAGCTAGCCGGTGGCGTTGCTCAGATCAAGGTGGGCGCTGCGACCGAAACCGAAATGAAGGAACGCAAGGCCCTCTACGAAGATTCACTCGCTGCTACTCGCGCTGCCCTCGAAGAAGGCATCGTCGCTGGTGGTGGTGTAGCTCTTCTTCACGCTGCTAAGTCGCTCGAAAAGTTCAAGGCTGAAGGCGACGAACAGCATGGCGTGGATATCCTTCGCAAGGCACTCGAAGTGCCTGCCCGGGCGATTGCTGAGAACGCAGGCCTGGATGGCGCTGTGGTTGTCAACAATATCCGCAAGGGTAAGGACAAGAACTACGGCTACGATGCCAACGCTGAGAAGTACACCGATCTCCGCAAGGCTGGCGTGGTTGACCCTGTGAAGGTGACCCGCTCCGCACTGCAGAATGCTGCCAGCGTGGCTGCTCTGCTCCTGACCACCGAAACCCTGATCGCCGACAAGCCTGAACCCAAGGGTGCAGGTGGCGACCACCACCATGACCACGACCACGGTGGTGGCATGGGCGGCGGCATGCCAGGCATGGGTGGCATGGGAGGAATGGGCGGTATGGGTGGCATGGGCATGCCCGGGATGATGTAATTGACGAGTTGTTCGTTGTTGGTTGATGGTTGTTAGTTCAGCCATCTATACCAACAACAAACAACCAACAACAAACAACCAAGCGTAAGCGTCACACAACACACAAAGGGATAACCCACTATGAAACTCCGACCCCTCGATGATCGCATTGTTGTCAAGCCACTCGATGCTGAAGAGAAGACTGCTGGTGGCATCGTGCTGCCTGATTCAGCCAAGGAAAAGCCACAGCGTGGCAAAGTGATCTCTGTCGGCCCAGGCAAGCAGCTTGAGGATGGCAGCCGTGCTGCTGTGGCTGTTGCTGTCAACGATGAAGTGATCTACGGCAAGTACTCCGGCTCCGAAGTCAAGGTTGACAACGTCGAGTACAAGATCCTCCGCGAGAACGACATTCTGGCGAAGGTGGTCTAAGTCATTTAGCCCCCGGCTCTTCAAGCCGGGGGCGGGTTCACGCGAAGCAAAGATGTTCTTCGCCACAACCCGACTGCTGCGATTGCAATAACCTCCAAGACAATGTCAACGTCCCCCCGGCTTAAAGAGCCGGGGGCTAAATACCAGACAACATTCCGGAACACTATCCCCCATGGCCAAGCAACTACTCTTCACCAACGAAGCTCGCCGCAAGCTCCTTGCTGGCGCGGAAAAACTCGCCAAGGCTGTTGGCGTCACCCTCGGGCCATCCGGCCGCGTGGTGATCCTCGACAAGTCCTTCGGTGGCCCAACTGTCACCAAAGACGGTGTGACCGTCTCCAAGGAAGTTGACCTCGCTGACCCCTTCGAAAATATGGGTGCCAAGCTGGTCAACGCTGTCGCTACCAAGACCAGCGACATCGCTGGTGATGGTACCACCACCGCTACCGTGCTCGCTCTCAATATCTACAAGGAAGGCCTGAAGAGCACGACTGGCGGCGCGAACCCCATGTCGCTCAAGCGTGGCATCGACCAGGCCGTCGAAGTGGCTGTCGAGAAGATCCACAAGATGAGCAAGGAATGCACCAAGAAGGACGAGATCGCCCAGGTCGGCACCATCTCGGCCAACAACGATCCAGCTATCGGCGACATGCTCGCTGACGCTCTCGAAAAGGTCGGCAAGGATGGCGTGATTCAAGTTGAAGAAGGCAAGACTTCCGATACCGTTGTCGACTTCGTCGAGGGTATGCAGTTCGACAAGGGTTACATCAGCCCTTACTTCGTGACTGACACAACCAGCATGGCTGCTGAGCTCGAAGACGCTTACATCCTGCTCTACGAAAAGAAGATCAGCAACGTTCGCGATCTGGTGCCTTTGCTCGAAAAGGTCGCTCAGACTGGCAAGCCTCTGCTCATCATCGCTGAAGATGTCGATAGCGAAGCTCTCGCGATGCTCGTCGTCAATCGTCTGCGTGGCATCCTCAACGTGGCAGCCGTGAAGGCTCCTGGCTTCGGCGACCGCCGCAAGGCCATGATGGGCGATCTCGCTACCGTCACTGGTGGCAAGTTCATTAGCGAAGACCTCGGCACCAAGCTCGAGACTGTCACCCTCGCTGATCTCGGCAAGGCCAAGAACGTTCGCATTGAGAAGGAAAACACCACCATCGTCAACGGTGGCGGCAAGAAGGCTGACATCATGAAGCGAATCGAACAGATTCGTACTCAGATGGATGCCAGCGACAGCGAATACGACAAGGAAAAGTTCGCTGAGCGCCTCGCCAAGCTGACCGGTGGCGTGGCCCTCATCAAGATCGGTGCTGCCACCGAAGCTGAGATGAAGGAAAAGAAGGCCCGTGTGGAAGATGCTCTGCATGCCACCCGTGCTGCCCGTGCCGAAGGCATCCTTCCCGGTGGTGGCGTGGCTCTGCTCCGCTGCACCGAAGTGGTTCAGAAGCTGGCCAAGAAGCTCGAAGGTGATGAAAAGCTCGGCGCTGAGATCATCTTCCGTGCCTTGTCCGCTCCTATCAAGCAGATTGCTGAGAACAGCGGTGTTGATGGTGCAGTCGTCGCTGACGAAGTGCTCAGCAACGACAAGGAAACCAGCGGCTACAACGCAGCCACCGGTGAATACGTCGACATGTTCAAAGCAGGCATCGTCGACCCCACCAAGGTCGTTCGCTCAGCCCTGCAGAACGCCTCCTCCATCGCCGGCCTGATGCTCACCACGGAAGTGATGATCACCAAGATCGACGACGATGAACCCAAGGGGCTAGCAAAGGCTGAAGGTGTGGTACGGTAAATAATTGGATTTTAGCCCCGGAGGGGCGATGGTCAGTAGCCGGGGGCGCAAGCCCCCGGTTTGCGTTTGATGCGAATCGAGAGCCCCGGAGGGGCGATGGGGTGAGGACGCTCGTCACCATCGCCCCTCTGGGGCTATACTTTTTCACGTAGAGTACGACGAGTGATGTGTGTTTGATTAGTCTGCGAGTTCATTCCTTATCGCCCATACCACCCAATGAGTCGATCGAGTTCTTTCTGTCCGAAGAGTATCCGTGTTGCGAACTGTTGGCGGAAGTGGCCCAGCAAGGGGTTGTAGCCATAGTTCTCGTCGATGACGGTGATAGCTTTGTAGATGGCTTCGGGTTGGCCTTGGTCGAGATAGCCTCGGGCGAGCCAAAGGATACACGGCAACGTCAAAGCGAGGAAGGCAATGCCGGACCAGACATCCAAGTCATAACACGTTGGGCCGAAGAACTGGCACGATTCGATCTTCACCGTGTAGTAGCGTTCGAGCGCTTCCAGTGAGGCTGGCTCCAGTGGGCCGAGTGGTTTCTCGAAATCTTGCAGGTCGATCTCAGGCAACCCTTTCTGCAAACGAGGCAACGGCCCTCGTCCTGAAACGATCCGCATCATGGCTGCGACCAGTGCCCACCGGCTACGGGCAGCAACGCCTCGGCGTAAGCCTGAATCCTTGCGGAGGAAGACGGCCAGCGAGGTGCGGAACAGCGTTCGCCCTACCCAATTTGGTGGAGGTATCTTCTTCAGATCGCGAGGTACCTCAGCATTCAGACTGACGCTGACGACATCAAGGAACTCCTTGAGTCGTTTGCCGGTGATCTTGCCGAACTTGGCCTGCCTGCACAGCCGCGTCAGTTCCAGTAATCTCAACATGCGACGGGGGAAGGCATCGCTACTATCACGGATGATATTCAGCATCGCCTTCAGGAAGATGCCCATGTCATCCCACGGAACCGTGGTGCGGCCCTGCAACATGGGCAGCCGTTCCCGTCGGGCTTCTTCGGCAGCACGAGCGGTGGATGTGGTCGCGGCCCGAATCTCAGGCTCGTCCCAATGCTCCATCTCGGTGGCGTAGCTTTGGATGTCCTGCTTCTGCGAGGTTAAGCTTCGCCCTTTGTTCGCTGTTGCTGACGGGCAGGCGAAGCGCATGCTGACCCGCCACTCCTTTCCCGTTGGCACCAGGATGAATGGGTACAACCGACAGGCGAACGGCTTGGCATCGACATCGAACTTGGCGTGGATCTTGCACAAGCCCTTGTCGTCCAGAAAGATGCAATGATCGTTGATGGTGCGTAGTCGATACTTCTTCTTCCAGAACTTCCACCAAGGCGAATGTCGGACGAAGAGTGGCTTACCAGCGAACTCGGGCACCTGATCCCAACCCTGGCCTTCGATGCGTTTCTTCTCGGCATCTGAAACAGGAACGACATAGTCCGTGCAGCAGTTGCCACACTGGTGACAATCCCAGTTTTGAATGACGGGTAGGGTGTAGAGTGGGCGTGAAGGCATGCTTACACTATACACCATCCAGGGTGCAATGAAGTATTTGTAGTCGTGCTTCTACTGTGAATTTCAGACGAAAAACCGCCAGGTGTGGAGTGCAACCTGGCGGTGGGTTACAACAACTGACTAGTTTCCACTCGGGATATGAAGTTTGAACCCTTCCTTTTTCAGCATCTCCCGGACGTGTTGAAACTTCTCATACTGTGAAATGGTCAGCGGCCCAGTATAAGTCTCACTCTGCAACTTGCGAGGCGGATACTTGACATAGGTCTTCATCAACTCCTGGATCGCTGCATCAATGGTCACCAGGGTCCAGGTTCGTTCGGTGTAATTGTTCATGAAGATGTCGTACCGTTCCTGAGGGTCTTGCCAGAGATCAAACACCTGGGGGACCGTAGCAACATACTTATCAGGCCCTTTCCACCCGAGATTGGAATCGACAGCAAGTCCACCGGTCGGTTGGCCATTATCACCACGAAGGTTGAAAACTGCCTTGTAATTGCCAACACGTGCTGCACCTGGAGACAGCTCGTTCTCCGTAAAGTAGAACCACGACTTGCGAGCGCATTTGCCTGTGCCAAAAAGCAGTGGTGACATGTCAAAACTGTCAAAGATGATCGGTTGATTTTCACGATCGTTCTCTGGCAACTTGACGCCAGCAACAGAAGCAAAGGTAGCCATCAGATCAAGACCACCGACAATGTCGTGACTCTTGCTACCAGCTTTGATCTTACCAGGCATCCAGGCGATAGCTGGTACGCGGTTACCACCTTCACGAACCGTACCCTTGGTGCCACGGAAGGGGGTATACCCTGCATCGGGATAGACATCCTGCCAGGCACCGTTGTCCGTGGTGTAGAACACCAGTGTGTTCTTATCGAGCCCAAGCGAGCGTACCTTGTCCATGATGGCGCCAATCCTGGCATCCAGTTCAACCACTGAATCAGCGTACTTGCTCTTGGAAAGCGACTTATGGATGTAGTCTGGGTGTGGCAGGTTGGGTTGATGTACCTTCATGAAGTTGACATGGGCAAAGAAGGGCTTATCCGACTTGGCTGCCTTATCAAGATACTCGAGTGTTGCTTTCTCTACGTATCCATCGAAGAAAGGAATTCCAACAACACCTTTGTCAGGAGTGTCTACATACTGGCCATTGATCTTGAAATCTTCCTTGGCCTTCTCGCCTGCATTGCCTGAGAGCGAACCCTTGGTAATCTTGGCAAACATGGCACGGAGTTCAGGATCCATATCCGGGAACCACGTTGGATCGGCGTAGGTGTAAGCATTCAGGTGATACAGGCCGCAATATCTCATCTCATCGTAGCCTTGGGCATTGGGCAGTGCATAATCTGCTTCACCCAGGTGCCATTTCCCGGTAAAGAAGGTCTGGTAGCCTGCGGTCTTGAGCACTGAGCCCAAAGTCCATTCCGCTGCAGGTAAACCACCTCCCTGGCCTTGAAATGCCACAGTGGTCATTCCACTTCGATTGGGAATACGTCCAGTTAACATGGCAGCTCGACCGGGAGTGCAGCTGGGTTGGGCATAAAAAGTGTAAAACTGCATGCCTTCGTTAGCCAGACGGTCAATGTTAGGTGTGGGCATCCCACGACCAACACCACCGCCATATGGTCCCAGGTCACCGTATCCAGTGTCGTCTGAGACAATGAGCAGGATGTTGGGTTTCTTGTCGGGTTGAACGGTTGAAGTTGTGTTTGCAATCGTCTTGACGAAGACGTTACTTCGATTGATGCCATTGCAACATCCATCAGAGCATGCTACCAGTTCTGGCTTCGTTTGCTGCAATGCGTCCGGCGTTGAAATCGACGGTAGACTCCGCCGTTCTGAGCCGACTGAGTAGCCGAAAATGGTGCCAAGCACAACGATGGCACATGCATATAGGTAACTCTTTCTCAACATGATCGCTCCTTTCGCTGATCTGAGTGCGAGTGGCAATATCAACTGGATTTAAAGTAACACATGCACTGTCCACAAACGAATGTTATTGCCCCTCAGAGAATCAGCAACCTGTACAGTAGTCGGACAGCGTGGTTGAGTGTTATGGTATGACATGCGTAGTCAAGGAAGTGCTGCGGAACTGCAGCGGCGACGGCAACTCGCCCTGGAACGAGTGAAGGACGGTTACACTCAACGAGAAGTTGCCCATTTTCTAGGCGTCCACGAACGCACCGTTCGGCGTTGGGTGGCGGAACATCGAGAGCATGGCGATGCCGGCATCGCTGCCCAACCACACCCCGGTAGACCTCCCAAACTCGCTCGACGGTTAGCCAACCTGGTGTCCGGCTGGCTTCGCTGCAGTCCCAAGTCGTTCGGTTATCCGACGGAACTGTGGACCGGCGCTCGTTTGGCTGACCTGATCGAACGCAAGTTCAAGGTGAAGTATCACCCCCGCTATCTGACAGCCTGGGTGGTCAAGCGGGGATTTTCGTATCAGAAGCCGCAACGTCGAGTAGTCGAGCGTGATGAGGCTGCCATCCAACACTTCATTCAGCACGATTGGCCGCGTTTGCAAAACGAGCACGCGATCGACGCGCCCATTTGGTGCTGATGGATGAAGCCTGTTCGCAGTTGATGCCGTTGGTGCGTCGAACGATGGCCCCTCGCGGCCAGACACCTCTCCTGTTGCACAGCAAACGTCCTAACGACAAAGTCTCGTTGATGGGAGCCCTGACGCTCTCGCCGAGTCGTGGGCGTTTGGGATTTTACTGTAGCACGCTGCCCAAGGAATCCTTCGATGACTGGAGCACCGCCTGGTTCTTGAAGCAACTGTTGCGTCATCAACGTGGCAACGTGATGGTGGTGTGGGATCGTGGCCCAATCCACCGAGGACCCGAAGTGCGTGCCTTGCTGGCAAAGCATCCACGGCTCGAGATTGTAGAACTGCCGGCTTATGCTCCCGAGCTCAACCCTGTCGAGTTTGTCTGGTCGTATCTCAAGTACGGACGATTGAGCAACCTCGGAGCTGAAAGCGTTTCGGCCTTGGATCAGGTGCTTCACGACGAACTCGACATCCTCCGAAACGATCAACACCTGCTAGAACAACTATGGCACCGCTCTCTGCTCCCCTGGCCTCACAGGTTGTTAGCTTCCTGAGGGGCAATAATAGTACATACACGGGAAGTTACAGCGTTTCGCTGTCCTCGTGATCACGGTCATCGAGCAGCACCACCGCATGACAGGCAATGGCTTCGGCCCTGCCAATGTGGCCAACGTGTTCGCCCGTTTTGGCTTTCACGTTCACGCGATCTACGCTCATTCCCATCAGCTTGGCCAGGTTCTCACGAAGCAGCGTTTTCACCGGTCCCAGTTTGGGTTCCTGAGCATGAATGATGACATCGACATTCATCACCCTGAACCCTTTAACATAGAGCCGAGCCATGGTGGCTTCGAGGAACAGCACCGAATCAGCATTGAGGAAGCTGGGATCATCATCCGGGAAGGCATCGCCGATGTCTCCAAGTCCTGCAGCACCCAGCAAGGCATCCACAACAGAATGCAGAACTACGTCGGCATCACTGTGCCCAGCCAGGCCTTTAGTATGTTCAATGCGTAACCCAGCCAGAATCAGTGGCCTGCCGGGCACCAGACGGTGGGTATCGTGACCTAAACCAACACGCACAATCGACTCCTTTGGAGAAGCTTTACAGCATTGTAGGAATAGTCAACTCTAGCGATTGCTCCAGGTTGTTCTTGTGGAACAAGAATCTTCTTCGTGGAGTGGGTCAGGTCGGGTTGCCCGTTTTCCATCTTTTGGGCATACTTACGCTGGGAACACTGTCGCGTGGAATAACTCCATGCTTTGGATAAGAGCGATGCCTACCAGTCGAGGTCGCTATTTTCGTCTAAGTCTGCCCAGGCGATGGGTAAGCGATCTGCTTCATTTCGCCAAGCAAATACCGTCTGTACCTGTAGAACGGGTGATGAACCTGAAGGAAGTTCAGGATGCTCGTCAGCATATAGGCATCTCCTGGCCGACACTGTTTTTGAAGGCATTCGGACTCGCTGGTCTGCAACATCCTGAGTTACGACAGGCACTCATCAGCTATCCCTGGTCGCGAGGCTACGAACACCCAACTTCGGTGGCCTCGGTCGCCATTGAACGTAAATACAAGGGTGAAGCAGCTGTCTTCTTCGGACAGATTCAGAATCCCGAAGGACACACGCTTGAATCACTGGAAAAGAATCTTCGCTTCTACAAATCAGCACCTGTGGAATCGATCGGCATTTTTCGCCGACTCATTCGGATCAGCAAGTTGCCGGTTGCTATCAGACGATTCGCCTGGTGGATCAGCCTGAACTGGTCAGGTGTCAAACGAGCTAAACGGCTCGGCACCTTTGGCATGAGTGTCTACTCCAGCCTCGGGGCCAGTTCTCTTCATCCACTATCACCGCTATCGTTCTTACTGAACTACGGGGTCATTGATGCAGATGGGCAGGTCTCTGTTCGCATAGTCTATGATCATCGGATTGTTGACGGAGCAGTGATTGCCAGAGCACTCGCTACCATGGAATCGATATTGACGGGTAAGCTTTTGGATGAGCTTATTCGCTATGAACACGTTATGACAGGGAACATCAAAGATGACAAGGACGTTGACACCCCTCACCGACGAGACGAATCGCTGGTTTCACGATGAAACAGCGGAAGCGTTCTGGGATCAGCATCGGGCGTTGCCTTATCGTGAACTCCTGAGCGACACCATCGGTTGGTGCGAACCGAGCAAGGGTGAAGCCTGGCTTGATCTCGGCTGCGGTGGTGGTTTTCTCACACAGGGTCTGTGGAAAGCCAGCAAGGGACAAGTCGCCAGCGTGCATGCTGCTGACTGTGCTGAAGCCAACCGTGCCGTCATTCAGAAGCTGAGTCAGAAGTTTCAGCCTGCTCCCACGACTGAACAGATTCGTTTCTCCGTGGTTGATTTCAGCAAGGGCTTGCCTCAGTTTGAGGACAACAGCTTTGATGGCATCGTTTCAGGACTGGCCATTTCATACGCCGAGTCGTTTGATCTGGTAAAGCAGCAATTCACCGATGCAGCCTATACCAAGCTCTATCACGAGATGTTCCGGGTGCTGAAGCCAGGCGGCAAGCTGGTGTTCTCGGTGAATGTGCCCAATCCTGATTTCTGGAAGATCGTCTGGAAGTCGTTCGGCAAAGGGGTGAAGATCGGTCGCCCTTGGCGAACGATCAAGAACGTCTGGAACATGCAGAAGCATGGCTCCTGGCTCAAGCGCGAAGCAGTACGTGGTCGTTTCCACTTTGAACCACTCGTGAAGATACTGAAGCGAGTGCAATTGGCTGGCTTTGAAAACTGGTCGTCGAAACTTTCCTACGCCGATCAGGCCTTTGTCATACGTTCCAACAAACCACAAGCGATGCAACGACTGCAAGTCGCTTGAGGCATCCCTTCTCCATAGAGTAAGGTTGGTTTTACTCTCTCTGGAGAATTCGCATGTTACGCCTTAGTGTGTTAGCACTTTCTCTTGTGGTCGTTTCACTAGCCAGCGCATCAAAGCTGGACGATGCCAATCTAATCAAAAACCCCGGCTTCGAAGAGAAGACCGATGGCAAGCTCGCCAGTTGGGCAGTCGCCGGGTTCAGCGAAGGTGGTAAGGGTACACTCGGCATCAGTACTGACAAGCCGCATGGAGGCAAACAATCTGGCACCATCAAAGGCGAGGCTGAATGGGGCACCTATGTGTCGAATCGCATTCCAGTGAAGAAGGGACAGACTTTTGAACTCAAAGGATTCGTGCGGGTAGCTAAAGGCAATGCCACCATCAAGTTCGATTACTTCAAAGGTAATGAATACATCGGCATGACCGCTGCCGAAAATACCGAAAGTACCGATTGGACCGAATTGTCCGTTACTTCCGACATTTCTGCCAATCCGGAAGCGACACATATTACTGCAACACTAGTTGGCGGAGGAGGAGAGTTCGAAGCTTTCTTTGACGATATTGTACTCTTGGAAAAGAAGTAAATTTAATAATATGAAGTGATTGCACCCCTTGCTCCCTGCCTGGGGTGTATTTATTTGGAATTGAAGTTGTAGCAAATTGAGTCGTATGCTAGAGTCCAATTCTTGCCCTAGCTGAAGTACTGTGGATTCATCACATGCATGAGAGTTTTAGCCAAGAACTAATTCAAGCTTGGTTTGCCGAATCCGTTGATGCCATGTTGGTCGTTGATAATGATCAGCAAAAAGTCCTAGAAGTTAATCAGCGAATGCTGGAGTGGACAGGACTGTCACATCATGAATTGCTCAACATCCGTTATGATCTCCTTCTACAGTGGCAGCATCCTGCTCCGATCATGCAGGAAAGCAGCCGTAGGGTGATTTCTGAACCAGTCCAATTCCGCCCTGCTATCTTGGCATTAAAATCCAGGAGATTCATGCCCGTTGAAGCAGCGGATATCGCTGTGACTGCCGGTCGTGGCAGAAAGAGCCATCTCATTGTATTGCGAGACGCCCGACAACTACGAGCACTGGAAACCGGCAATAGCGTCCTCATGGAACGCTTATCCGAACTCGAACTCGAAAATAACCAGCTTCGTGAACATGGCTCAACCGGTGGCTACTTCTCTGCCAGCGAACGGGACCTTGCTTCCGCTGCAGAGATCATTCAAGGCATCTCCAAGTATTATAACGATCTTGCTACAGTCATCATTGCCAATGCAACACTGGTTCGGGGTTCGCTGCCTTCTACCAATGCCAATCAACCATTCCTGCGGTCTATCGAAGACTCTGCCAGCCGAGTGGGGGCAATGCTGCAGAATCTGCTCGGTTCTGTAGGACGGGCCAACTTCCAGAGACGGGAAAATATTCTGAGCAATATGGTCGAGCAGGCGCTGGATGTGGTCAAACCACCAGCGAACGTACAAGTCACATGCACCATTCCGACAACGCTTGGGTACGTCGTTTGTGATGGCGATCTGGTTCGTCGCATGTTGATCCAATTGCTGAACAATGCTGTTGAAGCTCTTCCACAAGGCGGAGGCATCACTATCGATGCCAAGGAAACTTCCCTTGAACCAAAACACCTCGCGGAACTGGGCGTTGCAGAACGGGTGAAAGAAGGCAACTTCATTCGTATTGCCATCACTGATACTGGCAGTGGTATGGACGAAGCAACCCTCAAACAAACCGGTGTGGCCTTTTTCACGACGAAGAAGGATCCCAAGCATACCGGGTTGGGTATCGCTCTGGTCAAAGGTGTGTGTCGTCAGCATGGCGGCTTTCTGGAACTGCGAAGCAAGCCAGGCCAGGGAACCACTGCAGCTATCTACCTGCCTCGTCTGGCTATGCCGAAACCTGCTTCATTCCTCTCGTAGAAACAGACGGCTTGCTCACTATGCTGAGCAGTATGAAAATCAACGTCGCTATCCTGGGCGGTTCAGGTTACACCGCCCTTGAATGCATCCAGATTCTGCTGAAACATCCGCACGCGAACATCGTTGCGGTCACTTCTCGTCAAGGTGAGAAGGAAGCCACACCACTGGTTTCGGATTTGCACCCACGACTGGCGCATCGGATTGCACTACGCTGCCAGCCTTTCGACGTGGCTCATCTGAAAGAGCAGGCTGTACAGGTAGCCTTTGGCTGTTTGCCACATGGCATCAGTATGGCCACCATCCCGCAGTTGATCGCAGCAGGCATCAAGGTCATTGATCTCTCCGCTGACTATCGCCTGCGCGATGCCAATGTCTATGCCCAGTGGTACAAGCACGAACATAGCGACCAGGGCAACCTGGCGAATGCCGTCTATGGCTTACCCGAGGTTTATGGTAGCAAGCTTAAGAACGCGAGCTTGATTGCCAACCCCGGATGTTACCCCCAAACGGGCATCCTTGGCTTGGCACCGCTGGTGGCTAACAAGCTCATCGACTTGAACAACATCGTCATCGATAGCAAAAGTGGCGTTTCAGGTGGCGGCCGTTCTCCATCACTGACATTCCATTATCCTGAATGCAACGAAAGCGTTGCAGCCTACGGTGTTGGCACACATCGTCACACGCCAGAGATTGAACAGGTGCTAAGCGACATTGCCCAGGCACCGGTCAACGTAATCTTCACACCTCATCTCATTCCCATGGACCGGGGTATCTTCTCGACGATCTATGCATCACCCAGGGGCAAAGTCGATGAGAAGGAGTTGATGGCACTCTACCGCAAGCATTTCGAGAAAACGCCGTTCGTACGGGTGGTGGATCGCTTGCCTGCGACTAAGGATACGGTGAATACCAACTTCCTCGATATCACCGTAAGAGTCGTTCGTGACCGTATCATCGTGCTGGCTTGCGAAGACAACCTGATCCGTGGCGCATCAGGCGTCGCGGTGCAGAACTTCAATCATATGTTCGGGTTTGAAGAAACCCTTGGACAGCTTTAATAGTCCCAGCCTATCCGAATCATCCAGGCATTGCCTGGATCGAAGTTGAACTCTTGCTGGGTGCCATACTTCAGTTCGCGCTGGAAGACATACCCCGCTTGCAGCGTCCCCTGCCCTTTGCTGCTGTTCCATCCAAAGCCAACCAACAGCCGATAGTCTTGATAAGCAACAGTTTCCCTGGTGTTCTCTTCGTTCTTGAAGGCCCAGGTACTCCCCCCAAATTCACCACCGATGCTGATCTCCCATGCCGTGCCTCGCCAATCTCCCAGTTGATGAATAATGCGAGGCTGCGGAAAGATGGCTTCAATACGAGTGCGATCCGTCACGCCAATCGAGAAACCAGCCACCGGCAAGACCTTCAAACTCTCACGATTCTGATAGCTGATACCAGCCACAGCCCGCAGATTGGGAAGCATATCAAACATGGTGATGGCATGGCCACGCATGCGAAAGCCATCGGGTGGAGTAACTCGAAAGTCGGTAGCCAGCCCGGGTGAGATCGCCAGATCAATCAGCCAGACTGGTGTCAGTGCGACTCGCCAACCAATGTCGAGGTAGAGGTCATACAGCACTGGTGGCAATGGTGTATCGAACGTGTCACTCTGAAACTCGTCTTTCCACCATTGCACAGCGAACGAAATGCCGGTGTTGAAGTGCGAAGTGTCGGTGCACATGGGTCTGCTGAAGAACTGAAGCGAACGCATGTCTGCCCAGGCATTGGTCATTTCAATGCGATGCACCCGCAGCCCCGGAGCAGCACCAAAGTCGATCCAAGTGTAGTGGAACAGATCATCCTGATACAGGCGTTCGAAGGTGGTAGGCTCCTTCACTGTTTCCACTGTCTCAACGGTCTGCCCCTGGTTGTATTGCTTCGCTGTCAAAGGTGGCTCGGTTTGCATCCAGGGTGAGGGAGGTACGAATGACTGTCCCGTTGGAGCGTTCACTGCTCCCGAGGATGAAGGTCCGTATACCAGTTGCTTCTCCTGTGCAAATGCAGCGGTAGCCACGAGAGTCAGTACTAACACGAGTATTCGTTTTGGATTGAGCATAGCAGTCCTTCCTTGGACGAGCATGTAACTGAGCAAAGCGATAGTGTCAAGCAAGGAGTACCTGACATGTTCGTTACAAGTTTCGGAGTATTTTCCGGGAAATAGTCTCAAGCTACGTTGGTACGAATGCCGACATAATGACTAAGCATGATTCCATGCTGACGGCACCAGGGATGGGGCCGGTAACTGAGAAGGATGAATGACAATGTCGCGCACAGGATTTCGCCCCAACTTCGATACCCTGGAAGCACGCGAAGTGCCCGCCGTTTCTATCTACTCCATGGACGGTGGACGAACGCTCAAGATCGTAGGCTCCAAGGATTCTGATGAAATCCGTATCGTTCAGGACGACACCAACGACACACTAGAGATATACTCCGCTGTGCTGCCTAAATCCGAACTAGCTTCGGTTTCCAGCGTTGGCTTACAGACTTTTACCAGTTCCACTGTCAAGCAGCTTGTTATTGATCTGGGTGTGGGCAACGATGCTTTCTATTACAGCCTGGCTGAAGGAAGTGATCTGAATTTCACTAAGACCATTACACTGAACACCGGCTCAGGCAATGATCTGGTGCGATTCGAAACAGCCAGCCCTCGTCTGAATCTGGACGAGTTCTATCAACAGGAATCGTTACGCTCTGCCGAAGAAGCCAAGGCTCTGGAAAATGGAGAGGATGGCTCTTCGTCCGAAGACATGATGTCGCTCCCGGCATTCTGCTACGCACCACCGATGAATTCGACCATCAACGCCAAGCTGGTAGTTACACTGGATACCGGCACCGGCAACGACCGGGTTGATATCAACCTCGGCACGCTTGCAGATGAGAGTGTCGTACGGTTTACCACCAAGCTGGGAACAGGTGATGATACGTTTGCTGTTGCAAGCAACTATTCGGTAGGCGATTATTCCAAGCTATTGGTCAATACATCGGGTGGTACTGGAGACGACTTTATCGATGTCAACATCCAGGGTTCCATCGCTACCAAAGGTCTCGTTGACCTGGTGCTCAACGGCGATGCTGGCAATGACTACCTCAATACCAGCTTCTTTAACCAGGTCGACGGCCAATTGAAGGTACGTCAGTTCGGTGGCGATGGAGACGATGATCTCAATCTGAATTCCCATGTCACTTATGACAGCACGGGTTTCGTGAACGTGGTACTCGATGGTGAACAGGGAAATGATACTGTCACCTACTCCGCACTCGGCTTCGATGATCCCTCAGTGGCTCAAGTCTTGATCAATGGCGGCAATGGCTACAACATTGGCAAGCTCTCTCGAGATGTGACCAATGTCAATCTCAATGAAATCCTCTGGCTGCCACCGATGGTGTAGAAAGGGATTTGATAGCATAGATGAAGAACGCCCCAAGATAACTTGGGGCGTTTCTCGTAGGACACGTCTCCATCAACTATGCTCGTCACTTTCGCCCCTATCGGAATAACGTTCCCACTTCCAGCATGCGGTACTCCTTCGCTGATGAAGCTATTTTGCCATCGCTGATCGCCAGATGCATCCGCAGTGTGCGGGGTTCAAAGATCATGCTTTGCAGCGTCATGTCGTTCTGATGCACTTTGTTCAGATAGGCCTTGGCTTCGCCGATGCCGATCGGATGGGAACCCTCGCAACAGGTATCGAGGCTGGCTTTGCGTTCGAGCGTGGTAAAGAGGTTCTTCGGCTTCGTCAGCTTCAGTTCCGGCGTGATGAAGTGGTTCGTACAGCGACAAGTACCATGGTCTGCACCGCGGCGAATGACTTTAGTTGGCGAGTACTCAAAGATCGCTCCGCCGTTCTTGTCGCATACTGCCAGGTGCTGGGTCGTGGTGCGTTTCAGGCTGTTCAGCATTTGGTAGGCTTCATCTACAGTACTGCACTCTTCAAGGATGCGACGATAGTTCAGCAAGAAGGGAATACCATTGGGATCATAAGCCGGTCCACCTTCAGCAGTGGTACCTGTGGTTTCGAGTGATGCAATCGAGAGACCTGCTTCGTTGATGCCACTGATGACACCAATAGTTCCTGGGAAGCCGATCGAGGCGAACGCCTTCTTGCCCGGTTGCTGATAGATGGTCACAAGCGTGTAGTCCTGCAGGTAGCCTAGCCCCATATAGTCCATGTTGCGGGCAAGGAACGTCTGGCCACTGCTGCTGCGATCCTTCTCGACGATGACAGCTGAGCAGCCAAAGAGCGACATCAGCAGATGCTTTTGATCAAAGACGGTGTTGCCGAAGATGAACGTCTCGCGGGGTATGCTTGAGTGCTTGAGCACCGCTTCCGCTTCATCCTGGTAAGCTTTCGGGAAGTTCTGGTAGAGTGCCTGGCTGTTCTTGATTAGCCCAGGCATGAGCAATGCCTTGCCTGCCGGTGTGGCTAGATGCGCCAGCAGTTCTTCAGGAAACGTCAAAAGCTTGTTCGCCGACTTAGCCACCAGCATCGCTGCCTGCTCACCCATTTCTGTCGGCGTACCTTTCAGCGTCAGTACAGGCAAGCCATTGATGTACTTCAGAGAGCCGCTTTGATAGACACCTTCCGGGAAACGAAAGCGTTCCTGGGCATGGAGTATGTTCGTGACAAGTACGAAGAGAATGGAGAGAACGAGTCGCATGGACGATTCCCCTAGGCAATCTTCACTATCAGATGATGTAGCTTAGCACAGACCATTCCCATCTCCAGCACTATCTTCTGACTGAACCAGGCATCCTTTGCTTTTAGCGTGTATCATAAGTAGCAGACCAAGGTCTTTCTGATGTCTCGCCGTGCCTTTACACTCATTGAGCTTCTCGTGGTGGTCAGCATCATTGCCATCCTGATGGCGATGCTGTTGCCTGCTATTCAACGGGTACGGGCTGCTTCTGATCGCACGACCTGTGCCAACAACCTCAAGCAGATGGGAGTGGCCATGCACCACTACCATCTCGATTATGGAGTGCTGCCTCGGTATCGTCGCTGCCCTGCACCATGGTACGGAGGCAACGATGTGAACTGCGAAACACTGGTTTCTCCCAGCACCTACACAGGAACAAACGAAACCTGGTGGGCACCCTACGACAATCGCCCAGGCTCCACGCCAACATCCACGATAGACGACAAGTACCAGCGGGGCAGCCTGTGGCCTTACATCGAACAGAACGTCAAACTTTTCCAATGTCCGGAAGGGCAGGACCCGGTAACAGGCCAGCCTTACCAGGTGAGTTACGGGATGAGCTATGTCACCAGCGGCCCGAATGGACAATCGCTAGGCCACATCTCCAACGGCCGAGGCACGTCCAATGTCATGATCATCTGGGATCACGCCCGAACCCCAGGCTGTGCTAACTCAACCATCGCAGCCCCGCGCGGCCCGTGGAAGCCTTATACTGGTTCAGCTGCTGCCACGCATTACCCTCTTCGTCATGGTGGGTTCTTCAATGTTCTCTTCTGTGATGGCCACGTGATACCAATGCAGCAGACTGAGTTGACCGACGAGTTGTTCACGGTGAAGTAGTTCTATTGCGATCCGTTTGTTCGGGTCCAGCACATTTCAAACCCATTTGCCAGAGCCATCTTTGCCAGCTGATGGCACACGTTTCGCATTATCATAACTGTCTCTCTGGAGCAGTATCATGATCGAACGTCGCACCTTCCTCAGCACTGTGCTTGCTGCTATTGCTACTTCATCCATCAACGCCAACTGGCTCAAACCAGCACTTCGTATTGGCATTAGCGAATCGATGTTCGGCTCACAAATGAATGATGGTGAGAAAGAATCGATGTGTGGCGTCTTTGAGATCAAAGACCGAACTCAGTGTGAGTTCGAGGTGGGATCTGCTTCTCATATCATCAAGCAACTGAATGCCGGGGAATTCCAGCTATCTGTGCTCAGTGGGCTGGATTACGCGTGGTCGAAAGCAATTAATCAACCGTACTGCGAACCTGTGGTGACCACGTTTACCAGTGGGGTTCGTATGAAGGCTTGTGTACTGGTCAATCGAACCAGCCCCGCACTTAAGCTGAGAGATATGCAAGGCTGCACGCTGGCCTATTCCGAACGCCTGCCACAGCATGCCTTCGTTTATCTGCAGCATGCCATCACGAAACTTCAGCTGTTACCTTCCAAGCTAATTAAGAATACCAAATCGTTCAGCAACGCTGATGAAGGCATGGAAAGTGTTATCGATAGGCAAACAGATGCCGTTCTGGTCGATGCTGATTCCTGGCAGGCTTTTCAGGAACGCAAGCCCGCCCGATCGAAGAAGCTGAAAGTACTCGATCAATCGTGCTCCTTCCCGACCGCTATCATCCTGTATCACCAGCCCAGCTGGAGCAAGGTCAAGATGGAATTGCTCCGGGCAGGCCTTTGCCTCGCACACCACAAACCCTATTCACGACAATTGCTCAACTTCCTGGGAGTCAGCAAGTTCGTCCGCTACTGCAAAGAGTACGAACAAGTGGTAGAGGAAGTACGCAAAGAGATTCCTACCACGACGCAGAAGACGTTCCTGGCTCAGAAGTAGGGTTAAAGACTGACTACCAGTGTCTTTTCCTGTCGAGCATGCACTACACCAATCACATCGCTGGCCAGGCAGCCTGCAGTACGGGCTGCTTGTTGTAAGGCACCTGCCTGCTCTGCTGCGACACTGAGTAACAATCCACCCGACGTCTGGGCATCGAACAGGATCTCGAGCAGATCAGCGTCGAGATTCTCTTTCAATGATAGATGTGATTCAACAAACGCCCGATTGCTTCTTCTTGCTCGTGTGTAGAACTGCTGACGAATGAGATCGAGCACGCCTGGAAGCAAGGGTAAGCTGGCCAGCTTCAGTTCGCAGGTCACCTTCGAGCCTGCAGCCATCTCGTAACAATGCCCAGCTAAGCCGAAGCCCGTAATATCGGTGACGGCATGCACGCCATCGAACTGCTTGCATACCTCAGCACTGGTCTTGTTCAACATTGTCATCGAGTGCAACCCCGCTTCCAGTGTTGCTGGCGGGCATTGCTGTTTCCGGGCAGCGGTGGTGATGAAACCTGTTCCCAGTGGTTTCAGAAGTAACAACAAGTCACCTGCCTTCGCCCCGGCATTCGTCCATACCTTCTGTGGATGCACCGTGCCCGTTACTGACAGACCATACTTAATCTCATTGTCCTTCACCGTATGCCCGCCCAGCAGCACACAACCAGCTTCATTGCATTTACTTGCACCACCTTCGAGAATCGTCCCCAGTATCGAGAGAGGCAAATCCTTCTCCGGGAACCCCGCCAGGTTGAGAGCCGTGATCGGCGTGCCTCCCATGGCATACACATCTGACAGAGCATTGGCGGCAGCGATCTGACCGAAGATGAACGGATCATCCACCACGGGGGGGAAGAAGTCGATCGTCTGTACCAGCGCAATATCATCGGTGAGCTGGAAGACCCCTGCGTCATCGGCTGTTTCGGTACCGACCAGCAAGCGTGGATCATTGGAACGAGGTAGCTTCTGCACGATATTGGCCAGCTCCCCAGCAGGCAGCTTACCTGCACAACCTGCGCAGCTGGCGTAGTCGGTGATGCGAACAGCAGAACTGGTGGACATGAGCATTTCCTGGCTGACTGGCGATACTCTTGTCATATGGAACCACGCTCCAGCCAGCCCCGTCACACTTGGGCTTGCATGGAATAGTGAACTGGCTATGCTGCCGCATCGACCGTTGTGGAAAAGCTTGGCCGTGTGGGGAGGATCGGCCTGTTATGAGAGAGCATGCACCACTGTTGATGCAGCCTGCACTGAAGCGTCTTCAGCGACGCCCAGCTGCCGCTCCGCCTTCGTTGCGGGTGCCCCTCATCTCCGTCGTCATCGTCAACTACCGCCGCTGGGATGAAACCGCAGCGCTCGTTGATCAGCTTCTCCAGCCTCGCCATATTCACCGCTTTGATCTTGAAGTCATCGTTGTCGATAACGATTCACAACCCGATCCACTTGAAGATGAGCTAGCCGCTCGCCGCGAAGTCAAAGTCGTTCGCTTGCCTCGCAATGTGGGCTTCTCTGCTGGTGTCAATGCCGGGTACGCTGCCAGCCGAGGCGACTGGATACTGGTACTCAATCCTGATGTAGTAGTCTGCCCCGGGTTTGTTGATCTGCTCTGCGGGGCAGCTCGCGACCTGCGGGACGATGCCAGTTGCCAGGCACCAATTGGCGTGGCAGGTTTCCATCTTCAAAACAGTGATGGCAGTTGGCAGCTCTCGACGGGACACTTCCCCTCGCTGCCTCGTTTGCTCGGTGGCTTGCTCAAGCCTCGCCGCACTCGCAAGTACTTTGAACCCGAAGGCAACACCCGTCAGCAGGTACCCTGGGTGACAGGCAGTTGCCTGCTCATTCGTCGCGAATGCCTGCGTGATCTCGGTGGCTTTGACGAAGATTTCTTCCTCTACTACGAAGATGTTGATCTGTGCCGACGGGCCATCAATGCTGGCTGGGCAGTTTGCTATGAACCGCATGTGGCAGCTCGGCACATGGAGCCACTACAGAACCGGGAATTGACGGAACCGCTGCGAGTCATCACTCGTCATGCTTCGCTCACCTACTTCCGCAAGCACTTGAGCCGCTGGCAGTTCCATGCTCTGTGTACCATCGTGAAGACCGAAGCACACCTGCGATATGCTATGCATCGGCTCCGTGGCCGAACCGAGCAAGCGAACATGATGGCTTGCCTGATTGAGCTGACTGACTTCATGCAGCAAGGCGATGAAGCCCTTGCCCGGCAAACACTCGAACATCTGTTACGCATTGCAGGTATGACCCGTCCCAAAGCTGCGGCGTAGTTCTTATGGCAGACATTTAGTTACTTGTGGCACAAACATTCTTGTCTGTGCGCACAGACAGGAATGTCTGTGCCACGCACATGATGAGAATAGTGATGCCAGTTACCAAGCCCATACTCTCGATCATCATTCCTTCGTACCAGCGGGCTGACTTGCTGGATGCCTGCCTGCGTTCGATTCATGCAGGCACTGATGTAGTTCAATTGCAGATCATCGTCGTGGATGATGCTTCCTTGCACCACTCCATCAGCCAGGTGGCACAGCGATATTCTCAGGCGACCGTAGTTCGACAAGCTCGTCGTCAGGGTTTTTGTGCTGCAGTGAACACCGGGTTGGCACTCGCCCAGGCTGATGTGGTGCAGGTACTCAACGACGATACCGAAGTAGAACCGAACTGGTACCATGCCGCCCTAGAACGGTTTGCACAGAACTCCAGGCTCGGCTCGCTGGCTCCACTAGTACTCAACTGTGCGAATCCCCACCTTATCGATTCCGCAGGTGATGGTTACGACCGGGGAGGCTACGCCTACTCGCTCGGCAAAGGCCACATTGTAACTGATGAATGGCTCACTGCACGGTCCGTACTCTGTGCTTCCGCCAGCGCAGCCTTCTACCGTCGAGCAGCCTTGCTGGAAGTGCATGGCTTCCCGAACGAGTTCATTGCCTACTTCGATGATCTGGAAGTGGGTCTCAAGCTGCGTGAAGCAGGTTACTGCTGCCTCTACGAACCCCGCTGCCGTGTTCACCATCATGGCTCCGCCAGCCACGGCAGAACCCCCGGCCGACTATTGACACAACAGTTGGCCTGCAATGAAGAACGCCTCTTCTGTCGCCATCTCGGAACACGCAAACGCAGCAAGTATTTGTTACGTCATTCTGCAGTAGTCATGCTGAAAGCCTTGCGTCGGATGCGGGAAGGGATGTTGATACCCTTCGTGATGGGACGATGCCAAGCCTGGTGGGAGCAACTCCTACTCGTCCCCGGTCTCCGACCGGGGACGCACTGCACGCCTGCCTCCGGCAGGCTGCAATCGTGAGCGTACTCTACTTCATTGCAAGAAAGTGACGACTTCTCTTCGTCGCTGCCCGGCGGAGCCGGGCTGCCAGTGCGTCCCCCGGCGGAGCCAGGGGACGAGATAGCCTACTCATAACTCCGCTTGCCCAGGAAGAACAACAGCACCTTGTCATATCTGGCAGCCCAGTGGGCTTCGTTGTGTTCGCCGCCTGCTACTTCCCAGTAGTAGTAATCCTTGCCGGGGAGCAGGCCTTGATCGTCGAACAGTTCCACTAACCGTCGAGTACGCTGCAACGCGGGGGGGACGACAGCTCTGGCTCCACCTTCCTTGTTGCCCATGTCGAGCCAGAACCGCATCGTTCGCATCCAGGTAATGTTCTCCGCATTCTCCAACTCGCGAAGGATACGATTCCTGCTCCACCACAGTGAAGGGGATAGTATCCCAGCCATGCTGAACAGGTCATGCCGCTTCCACGCCAGCGCCAGCGTAGACAGGCCACCCATTGATGAACCAACGATGCCTGTGTGTTCCCGTTCCGGTTTGGTTCGATACATCCTGTCAATGAAAGGCTTCACTTCATCGAACAGGAACTGCCCATAGGTATGGTTGCGGCCTTCGTTCACGTTCACATTCGGATCAGCGAAAGGTGCATATTCGAACAGTCGATCAGGCGTATTGTTGACAGCTACCTGAATAACCGGTTCCAATCGCCCTGCACCAATGAGCCTGTCAGCCGTGCGGGAGGCATCCCAGGCAATACCGAAGGCAGAGGTGTGGGCTTCAAAGACGTTCTGCCCATCGTGCAAGTAGATGACCGGGTATCGCCTCTCCCGCGACTCTTCGTAGCCGGGAGGTAGGTAGACCGTCACCGAGCGTTCGTTGTCGAGATGCGCTGAACGAAAGTGTGGGTGATACACCAACCGGCTTGACGAAGGTACGGGTTCAGGCATCCAGAGGGTACCGACAGCTTTTCTTGATGGGCGAGAGGATGGTTGTTCTCGAAAGCAATGGAGTCAGAAGTCAGTAGACAGGAGTCAGAACGACGATGAGTATTCTAGCTCCTGTCTGCTGGCTCCTGACTTCTATCACTCTATCACTTCCCTTCCAGATGTGCATCCAGAGTTGCTTTCAAACCTTGCATGAACGTGTACTCAGGTGCATAGCCCAGGTCGTTCTTCGCTGCAATGATATCAGCCTGCGAATGGCGCACATCGCCAGCTCGGGCTTCCTTGAAGATCGGTTCGATCTTCGTGCCCAGCAGCTCGTTCAGCCCTGCGATCAGATCCAGCAGGGTGGTGTTGCCACCAACACCGATATTGTAAACCTTGCCGACAGCCTTCGGTGCATCGGCTGCCTTCATCACGGCTTGAGTCGCATTCAGCACATAGGTGAAATCGCGAGACTGTAAGCCATCACCGAAGATGACAGGCTGCTTGCCCTTGCTCATGGCATCAATGAACAAGGCAATCACGCCGGTGTAGGGATTCTTGGGATCCTGCCGTGGACCGAAGATGTTGAAGAAGCGGAGGCGAGCGGTCTCGAAGCCGTAGCTGGCAGTGAATGCCTTGCAGTAGTGCTCTCCCGAGAGCTTGGCTGCAGCATACGGCGACAGCGGAGCAATCGCATCGGTCTCATGTCGCAAGGCACCAGGCGTATCGCCATAGGCGCTGCTGCTGGCTGCATATACCAGCCGTCGCACCTTCGCTTGCCTGGCTGCTTCCAGCACATTGAGCGTACCGCTGGCACAGGCTTCGTGCGATAACAGTGGAGCTTCCACGCTACGCTGTACGGAAGGAAGTGCAGCCAGATGGAAGACGACTTCACAACCTGCGACAGCTTTCGCGACATCTGCGGGTTTGGTGATGCTGCCTTCGATGAAAGTGATTTTAGAACGGATCGGATCGAGATTAACCGTGCGTCCGGTGCTGAGATCATCGAGCACCACGACCTGATTCCCTGCAGCCAGCAGGCCTTCGGTGAGGTGCGACCCAATGAACCCTGCCCCGCCCGTTACCAGAACTTTTCGCACGGTATTGTCCTCCAATGCAAAAGCACCGAGATGAAACATCCCGGTGCCCGATATCGTACCGGATAGCTTACTTCACGGTAGCAGCGTAGTCCTTGAGAGCCTTCACAGGGCGTGCCTTCACGACCTTCTTGGCTGGCTTGGCTGGGTAGAACTTCATGGTCTTGCTGAAGGGATCCATGCGTTCGCCAGCAGGAACTGCCTTCTTCTGATCGAGCTTGAACTTGCACAGACCAGGCAGCGTGAAGACGCCTACGCCCTTCTTGCCCAGATCGGCGTGAATGTGATCCGTCAATGCGTCGAGCACAGCAGTCACGTCCTTCTTGCTCAGACCCGTCGTCTCGGAGAGGTTCTTAATCATTCCGGACTTCGTAGTTGCTTTCACTTTAGCTGCGGCCATCTCAAATCCTCGTAAGTGTTACAAACGGAAATTGCGTTCGACGTACAACACGTTAGGCCTCCGCTTCCACCTCGTCAACCAAAAACAATAAAAAAGCCCGAATAAACAACACTTTTCTTGAGTCCTTCCCCTTGCCACAATCTTGACTTCAACCCAACTTCTTTTCCGTGTACGATGTAATCTCTATGAAACCCTTCATCAAAATCTGTGGCCTGACTGATGACGCTTCCATTGACACGTGCCTGTCAATCGGCATCGAGACTGTCGGCCTCAATTTCTATCCCCCCTCCCCTCGTTCTCTGTCCATCGCCCATGCCAAGGCACTGCGGGAAAGGCTGCCTCGTTCGGTGCAGGTCGTGGGTGTCTTCGTTCGCCCCGATCCCGCTGAGCTCGCAAACATCGTGCAAGCGGTTCGCCTGGATGTCGCCCAACTGCATGGTACCGATCCTGACTACTGGCACCACTTTCAACCACCACCTGTTCCTCTCTGGCTTGCTCAAGGTGTCAGCAGCACCGATGATCTGAAAGCTCTCCAGTTGCAATTGCGGCTGTTTCGTTCGATGAATGTGACCGTTTCCGCCGTGCTTCTTGATGCCAAGGTTGCAGGGCAGCATGGTGGCACCGGCACCACCGCTCCGTGGGATATTGTCAAGCAGGCCCGGTTCGATGTTCCCATCGTCCTCGCTGGCGGCCTGAACCCGAGTAATGTTCGCGAAGCCATCCTGGAGGTGAACCCTGCTGGTGTTGATGTGGCCAGCGGAGTCGAAACCAGCCCGGGACACAAGGATCATCAACTGGTCGCTGACTTTCATCGTGGTGCCCTCGCTGCCTGGAAACGCCTTGCTGAACTGGGAAACGGATCATCCTCAGGTCAAGGCAGCTTCACGAACTTCGCATAGTGTTCTGCCACCTTGCCCGTCTCGGCATTTCCTGGATGAATCAGCACGCCATAGCGGAACGTCAGGTGTTCCCCCTTCGCCAGCTTGGCCACATCGCCCTTGGCATCGGGGAACTTCGAGTGACTGCGACCGAACGGATTCGCGGTGAACAAGCCATAATCGCGCGCATGCCAGCAAGCGGGGATGCTGTTCCTGGGATGATCGAAGATGGTGATGCCCAGCTTCTCTTCTCCCACGATGCCACTGTAATCGACCCATGCGGAACGCAGTCCCCAGCAGCCTTTGCGATCCACGTTGTTGTTATTCCCCATGTGCTGTTTGCCTTCCGCATTCTGCATGATGCCCCCCTGCTTGCTCTTCTCCGCCATCACATCTGCGACTCTAACAGCCATGAATCCATCCTTCTCGTCACCAAAGGTAATATCGCCTTCGCTGGCATGCAGATCGATATCGAAGATGATGAGTTGAGCATCACCCAGGCTGACGAGATGCAGCGTCCTCTTTTCATCGAGCATCTTGGTACCATTCGCCGTCTGCCAGGTGTTGTGGGTGACGATGGATGCTTGGCCGGGACCATTCTTTGGCTCCTCGACTTTGGTGCACAGCTGCTTGCCCAGTTGCTGTTGCACCGGATTCACCACATCAGCCCAGAAGTTGGCATTGATAGGCTTCTCTTCGCCAGGCTTCTGCAGCATCACAATCTGATGCCCCACCCAGCACCCCTTGTGATGGATGTGATCCTTCGTCTCGCCCGGCACATCCTTCACCATCGGATATGCCCTGGTGATTGGCTTACCATCCTTCGAATAGAGCGGATGGAAGTGAGGCCGATGCTGACTCGGATCAAACAGATACCGCCCCACCGCATGATCACCAATCTTCAGCTCGACCATGTTGCCAAACTTCTTGATGGTACAGTTTGGCTCCTGGGCAACGAGAGGAAAAGCCAGACAAAGGAGAAGCAGACAACTAACACGCATGATTCGATTCCTGACTGAGAGGGACAGCACTGATTGTAAGACGAGGGATGTGGGGATGTCAAAGGATTGTTGGAGTACCGCCGTCAGGCGGCTGTTGGAGTACCGGCTTTAGCCGGCCAGCGATTGCAGAATACTTCCTCCTCCTCGAGACGCCCGCCGCCTGAAGGCGGTACTCCAACACTGCGCGCAGTGTCTCTGTACTCTGGAGCGATGGTTTTGCGCATTTTGTCATGCAAGACCATCACTCGATGAC
>WBZX01000139.1_pt1 | contig 67471 bp, 69 predicted proteins | sample 5204211 | NCBI WGS metagenome assembly WBZX01 (sample SAMN12344362, study PRJNA552823) | activated sludge metagenome | biome: Activated sludge suspended growth; feature: Nitrification reactor; material: Wastewater; isolation source: activated sludge from nitrification reactor of wastewater...
GCTACTTGCGACGCAGATGTGTGAATCCCTTGGCCCTTGCGGGGAGGTGTTAGAGCCTGCCCCGGACCCCGGCACGGAGTGCCGGGAAGCGATCCGGGGTGAGGGGCAGCAGCAAAGACCGCCCGCCCGCACTCCACGGTCTTCCCCTCCCCCTTGCGGGGAGGGGTTAGGGGTGGGGGTAAGCTACGCGTGGGGCCCGAGTTGCAGTGCCGAGGCTTCCGCCACGCCACTATGCGCCGCCTTCGTCGCCCGGCACCACGACAGGATCGCGCCGAGGTCCGCCTCGAGCCGCTCGTCCATGCCGCCTGCGAACTCCGCCCACCCCGCCAGGTTGTCGTAGCTGACCAGCGCGATCACCGGCACGCCCAGCACCGCCGCGGCCTCGATGGCTTGCCGGAACCCGTGCCCTTCCGTCTCCCGCTTGCCGAACTTGTTGACCACCAGCAGGTCGACACCCTGCGTCAGCGAAGCCGCCGCGAGCCCCGTCAGCTCCTCGAGCGCCACCGAATTGAGCCGGCAGCCCCGCGCCAGCGGCCCCCGGTCCTCCGAGATCTCGACCACGCGACCGCTGCCCAGGTCCTTCAGCGTCATGTCGCAGGCGCAGCGGTCCTCGACCGCGCGATTGAACTGCACCGACCCGCCGAGCCGCCAACCCTCGGCCGCGAGCACCTCGACGGCCTCCGCCAGCACGGCATCAGCCGCCCCGCCCTTGCCGCCCGTATAGAGTACCGCCGCCAGCCGCGATGTGCCCATGTATGCCGTCCGTTGGGAGCCGTCCGCCGTTGCAACCACCGACCACTCTAGCGCGATAAACCACGGACGGCACTTGACTTCGGATGCCTCGTGCCCGCCCTATTGTCGCTCACATCGGGGTGGAGCAGTAGGCCAGCGTTCGCGTCATGGGCAAACCCAGTTTCAGGTCGAGCATGTTCCACCGCAGGATCAGGCCCCCGCACGAGCGCTGGCTCGACACCTCGTCCGCCGCGCTTTCAGCAGTTGCCTGCATCGCCGTGCTCTCGGCGCCGTTCATCGCCGACCTGCCCCGCGCCGGCCAACTCATGGTCGGCGCCGCCTCGCCCTCCCGTCTGGTCGCCGACGCCGTGGCCGCCAAGTCCGCCCAGGCCAAGTCCGCTGAGGCAAAGTCCGCTGAGGCAAAGTCCGCTGAGGCAAAGTCCGCCGCGCGCAAGCCGAACCCCGTGACCACCGTCAAGGCGCCCTCCGCGCCGCCACCGGCCACGACCGCATCGAAGCCGCCGCCGGGCCTCGCCCAGCCGCCCGCCATCGCCGACCCCTCGGTGCCCTCGCCCGCCGCGCCGCTACCGCCCGAGAGCTGGTCCACCGCCGAGATCGAGGCCGGCGAGACCGAATGCGCCGCGCTGCTTGGCCCGCTCGATGCCGAGGTCGAGAAGGTGACGGCCTTCCGCGAAGGCATCTGCGGCGCTCCCGCCCCGATCATGCTGCGCCGCCTCGGCGGCCCGCAGAAGGTCGAGATCCAGCCCGCCGCGCTGACCAACTGCCGCGTCGCCGCCGGCCTGAGCGACTGGCTCGAGGAGACGCTGCAGCCCGCCGCCCGCGAGGCCTTCGGCGCCCCGGTGACGCGCATCATCGGCGCCTCGTCCTACGCGTGCCGCAACCGCTACGGCAAAGCCGACGAGCGCATCAGCGAGCACGCCTTCGCCAACGCCATCGACATCTCGGGCTTCGTCCTCGCCGACGGCCGCAAGATCGACGTAAAAACGTTCTGGGGGACCACCACCCGCGAGGCCCGCGCCGCGGCGGAGGCGGCCAAGGCCGCCAAGGCGCAACCAACGCCCGCTATCGCAGGTAAGGACCAGAAGGTCACCAAGGCGGCGCTGGAAGGCCGCAAGGCCTGGCAATCCGCCGAGTTGCGCCTCGGTGGCCCGGCGTCGAAGGAGCCGCTTCCAGTCATGCCGTCGGGCAAAGGTGAGCCGCCGAAGCCCGGCGTTCAAACCGCCGAGAGCACGTTCCTGCATCGCCTCCACGCCGGTGCCTGCCAGATCTTCGGCACCGTCCTCGGCCCCGAGGCCAACGACGCCCACAAGGACCACTTCCACCTCGACATGAAGCCCGGCCGCAAAAAAGCTTTCTGCGAGTAGCCACTGCTCCCCTCCCCCTTGCGGGGAGGGGTCGGGGGTGGGGGCGAGCAAACCTCGTAGGTCGGATCGAGCCCTCTTGCGAGATCCGACAACTTGGGTGCCGTCGTGGGATGTCGGGTCTCGCAAGGGGGGCTCGACCCGACCTACAGCTGCTACAATTGCGCCCCGAACTTGTTCGACCGAGGGAAGCCCTTCGGGGCCGCCTTGCCGGCTTGCGCCCGCTGCCCGACCCACTCCTTGAGGTCGCTCCAGGCCAGCGTGAACGTCCGCCCCGCCGCGTCGAGCCAGGTCAGACCTTCCTTCTTGTGGAACACGCGCGCATCGACCAACGCGCCGTCCTTGATCCGCTGCAGGATGACACCCTTGCCGCGCGTCATCTCGTTGACCTCGTCGAGCGGGAACACCAGCATCTTCCGGTTCTCGCCGATGGTCGCCACGTAATCGCCGTCGACCGGAACGCAGATGCGCGCCTCCTCCGGCTCCGACACGTTGAGCACCTGTTTGCCCTTGCGCGTCGAGGCGACCACCTCGTCCTCCGGCACGATGAAGCCGTAGCCGCCCGTCGACGCCACCAGCAGCTTGCGCCCCGCCTCGTAGGCGAAGCAGTCGACGACGTCGTGGTTCTCTTCCAGGTCGAACATCAGCCGCACGGGCTCGCCGTGCCCGCGCCCGCCCGGCAGCGTGTTGGCGTCGAGCGTGAAGAACTTGCCGTTGGTGGCGAAGACGATGAGCTTGTCCGTCGTCTGCGCCCGGATCGCCTTCTTCAGCCCGTCGCCCTGCTTGAAATCGAGCTTCGAGAGATCCTCGACGTGGCCCTTCATGGCCCGGATCCAGCCCTTGTCGGACAGGATGACCGTGATCGGCTCCTTCTCGATCAGCGCCTGGTCGAGATCGACCTCGATCGTCGGCGCGTCGGCGAAGCTCGTCCGCCGCTTGCCCAGCGCCGTCTTCTTCGAATACCGCTCACGCGTCGCCTTGATCTCGTCGGAGATGCGCTCCCACTGCTTGTCATCGGACGCGAGCAGCGCGACGAGGTCCGCCTTCTCCTTCGACAGCTTGTCGTGCTCGCCGCGGATCTCCATCTCTTCGAGCCGCGACAGGCTTTTGAGGCGCAGGTTCAGGATGGCCTCGGCCTGCACCTCCGAGAGCCTGAAGGCGCTCATCAGCTTGGCCTTCGGATCGTCCTCGAAGCGGACGATGCGGATCACCTCGTCGATGTTGAGGTAGGCGATCAGGTAGCCGTCGAGCACCTCGAGCCGGTGCTCGATCTTGCCCAGCCGGTAGTTCGACCGCCGGACAAGCACCTCGACGCGGTGCTCCAGCCACTGCTTGAGCACGTCCTTCAGCGACAGCACGTTCGGGATCTGCCCGGCCGAAAGCACGTTCATGTTGAGGCCGAAGCGAACCTCGAGCTCGGTGAGGCGGAACAGGCTCTCCATCAGCACGACCGGGTCCACGGTGCGCGATTTCGGCTCGAGCACGAGGCGGATCTCCTCCGCGCTCTCGTCCCGCACGTCGCCGAGCAGCGGAACCTTCTTCTCGGTCAGCAGCTCGGCGATCTTCTCGACCAGCTTCGATTTCTGCACCTGATAGGGGATCTCGGTGACGACGATCTGGTAGCCGCCGCGGCCAGTGTCCTCCCGATCCCACTTGGCTCTGAGGCGGAAGCCGCCGCGGCCGGTGCGATAGGCCTCGAGGATGCTCTCGCGCGGCTCGACCAGCACGCCGCCGGTCGGGAAGTCCGGCCCCGGGATGAAATCGACGAGCTTCTCGACCGAGGCGTTCGGGTGTTTCACCAGGTGGAGCAGCGCCGCGCACAATTCGTCGGCGTTGTGCGGCGGGATGTTGGTCGCCATGCCGACCGCGATGCCCGCCGAGCCATTGGCGAGCAGGTTCGGGAACGCGGCGGGGAGCACCACCGGCTCCTCGTGCTCGTTGTCGAACGTCGGGCGGAAGTCGACGGTCTCCTCGTCGATGCCGTCGAGCAGGTCGGCGGCCACCTCCGTCATGCGCGTCTCGGTGTATCGCATGGCGGCGGCGTTATCGCCGTCGATGTTGCCGAAGTTGCCCTGCCCGTCGACCAGCGGATAGCGGACGGCGAAATCCTGGGCGAGGCGCACCAGCGCGTCGTAGATCGACTGATCGCCGTGCGGGTGGAATTTACCGATGACGTCGCCGACGATGCGCGCGCTCTTCTTGTAGCCCTGGTCGGGATCGAGTCTCAGCTCGCGCATGGCATAGAGGATGCGACGGTGCACGGGCTTCAGACCGTCGCGCACGTCGGGCAGCGCGCGATGCATGATGGTCGAGAGCGCATACGCGAGATAGCGCTCCTCCAGGGCCTCCTTGAGAGGCACGGGCTCGATGGGACCGGATGCGGGGCCGCCGGGCGGATTCGATTTGTCGCTCATGGCGGTGGGGTAGCGCCTCTGTGTCGCCGACTCAAGCGTCGCCGGGCCACAGCGGGGCTATCGCGGCATTGGCATCCACAGCTCATCCGCCGTACAATCCCGATCGCAAGCCGATCCGGAGCCAGGCCATGGGCAAGATCCAGTTCAACATCCCCGACGACGTCGTCCGGCGCTTCGAGGAGGTCTTCGAGGGCCAGGACAAGGACGCGGTGGTGACGGAGCTGCTGCGCAAGGCGGTGGAAGCGGGGCAACCACTGCCGGCGGAGCGCAAGATGAGCCTCGTGGAGCAGATGCGCGAGATGCACGCGAAAGCGAGTCGAAGCTACTCGGATGAAGAGATACGCGAGATTCGCGAGGAGCTGCGCCGGTGAAGCTGGTCGTCGATGCCAGTGTTACCGTGAAATGGATCGTGCCTGACCGAGCCGGAGAGACACACATCGAGCAGGCGCGCTCGGTCGTGGCCTTGCTCGACCGGCCGGACTGCGAGTTGTTCGCTCCGCCTCATTGGATGGCCGAGGTGCTGGCTGTCATCGCGCGGATAGAGCCCACACACATCGACGACGCCATACGGCTGATCCACGACGCACGGCCCATCATCGTGAATTCGCTGGCGACACACCGGTCTGCTGCCAGGCTGGCCGTCGATCTTGACCACCACCTGTTCGACACGCTCTACCATGCCGTGGCGCTCGAGGTCGGGGCGACGCTGGTCACGGCCGACGAGCGCTATCTCGCCAAGGCCAAGTCGCTCGGCTCCATCGTTCCCCTGGCCGGCTTCCGCGCCCCCGAGCCGCCGCGCGACCGCCCTTGACGCCGGCCGGCCGTCCCCGGAAAACAGCCAACGGTCCGCCGAGGGAGATCGCCATGGCCTACGACACCAACAACATCTTCGCCAAGATCCTGCGCGGCGAGATCCCCTCGCATCGCGTCTACGAGGACGCCGACACGGTCGCCTTCATGGACGTCATGCCCCAGGCCGAGGGCCACGTGCTGGTCCTCCCGCGCGCCCCCTCCCGCAACCTGCTCGACGCCGACCCGGCCGCGCTCGCCAGGCTTTTCCCGGTCGTGCAGAGGATCGCCAACGCGACGAAGAAGGCCTTCGACGCCGACGGCATCCTGATCTCGCAGTTCAACGAGGCGCCCGCCGGCCAGACCGTGTTCCACCTCCACGTCCACATCATCCCGGTCAAGGACGGTGTCGCGCTGCGCCGCCACGGCCGCGACATGGAGAAGCCGGATATCCTCGCCGCCCACGCCGCCAGGATCCGCGCCGCGCTCGGCGGCTGATCGTCAGATCAGCGCATTTCCCACCGGCCGTCCACAGCCAACGCAATTCGCGCCTCGGCCCCCTGCGAATCAGGCAAGATCGCGATTGTGCTCCCGCGAGGTGCACACGCAGAGATCTATTGCCTGAGATGCCTGAAATCACCGACGTCAAGAGCACCGGCGAGAAGACGACCCCGGTTTGCGCCTACCTGCTCGCTGATCACCTCGACGCCGCGCTCGCCGCCGGCGAGGATCTGCTCGCGGCTTCCTCCGAGACCGCCGAGGGCGAGCCGGACGCCTGCGGTCGCCGTATCGCCGACTCCCGCGCCGTTCAGCGGCATCAGGTCGAGCGCATCCGCGGCCTCGAGCTGGCGCTCATATCGCGCTGCCTCCGCGGCCGCGAGCGCGCCCAGGAGCTCGCCGCGCTCGACCCCCGCTTCCAGCAGATCACCGGGCTCTTCATCGGTGGCACCGCGCCGCTCGTCGACGCCATCGCCGATTGCTCGGACGCCACCACGCATGATTTCGAGACCGGCGACGGCGTCCTCGCCTACCTTCGCGCCCACGGGCTGGTGCCCGAGGAGACCGAGTCCCTCGACGAGCGCGCCGGCATTCAGGTCGGAGAGGACTTCCTCGTCGCCCACCGCATCGCGCTCGGCCCTCTGCTCGACCTCTTCGCGGCCTTCCTCGACGCGCTCGAGCTGCACTTCGACCTCTACGAGATCGAGATCGAGCCGGCCGAAGAAACGGCGACGGCCCCGGCTGTCCCAGCCGAGGCCGCCTGATCGTCTGCGGTAAGCGCAGGCTTGCCCCCGCGCTCCGGGCCTCAAATGAACGTCCGCGGCGCTTTGTGGCGCGCCTTGCTATAGCGGTGCGCCTTGCGGCTCTTCCACACCGCTGCTTTGAGCCTGGAGCCCAGACCGGTCGCCTTCTGGACCACCATAGGCGCCCGCTCCTGGGCCTGCGCCTCCAGCTGCGGCTTCATCGGCTTCTCCGCCAGACGGGTGCCCTTGCGGCCCTTGCGAGCCACCATGACCTCGTCGCCCATGTCGGACCGCGCCGCCGTCATCAGGCCGCTCGAGGCCGGCGCCAGCAGCGACGTCGCCATCGCTTCCAGCGCCATGATAGCGGCCATGCCGATGTTCGCCTCGCCCGCGCTGGCATACTCGCCGATGAAGCCCGGCACCGGCTTGTACCTGCGATGCTTGCGATAGGTGGCCTCGGCCTTGCTGGCCGGCGGCTTGACCACGCGCACCTTGAGGCTGGCCACGCCGCGATGCTTGAAGCCGAGCTTCTCGGCCGTCGCCCGCGACACGTCGAGCTTGCGCTTGCCCCAATAGGGACCGGCGTTGTTGACGCGCACCACGGCGGCCTTCTTGGTCGCCGGATTGAACACGAGCAGCGTCGTGCCGTCAGGGTAGACCGGACTCGCCGCGTTGTCGGCCTTGTCCGGGCGGAACACCTCTCCGGACGACGTCAGGCCGCACGGGTTGTAGCGATCGTTCTTGCAGCCGTCGTAGAACGACGTCGACAGCACCTCCTCGCGTCCGACCAGCGCCGCCGTCTCGGCGAGCGTCTTCACGCGATGGCAGGTGCCATAGAAGCAATAGGTCGAGCCGGGCGTCTTGGCCTCCGCCTCGGTTCCCCCCAGTAGTGCCGGTGCGAGCAGCCCCGCCAGCGCCAGCAAACATCGATCCACCGCCCGGCGGCGGCTCGTCAACTCCATGATCATCCAACGGCTCCTTTTTGTGCAGCGCCGCAATGCGAGCCTCTCGGTTCCCCGCCGAGCACGCGGCCGGATGGGTCAGAGGACAGCGCCAAACGCCGCGCAAGCCCTGTTCGTTGCGCATGGTTAACGCTTCATGCGAGCGCTAAATCTGGTCCATGCGCTCAGCCATCCGCACAAGATGCGGCGTTGGCAGGCTTTTCAGAGCAACCCTTTGGCGGCGAGTTTGCGGCGCAGCAAGCCTTCTGCGTCACTCAGCCGCTGCTCCGAACGCGAGCGCAGAACCAGCTCGCTGCAAGGCTTGCCATCGTTCAGGAAAGGATAGCTTCCCATGCTGACATCGGGGAACGCGGCTTGGTGCTCGGCGAACAGCTTGGCGATCTCGCCCTCCGGGTAGAGCACCCGGATCGCCATGCTGTAGACGCGCGCCCCCGTCCTCAGCCGCGGCGTCACCTCGGCCAGCATCATCTGCATGATGGTCGGCACGCCTGCCATGACGACGACGTTGCCGATGCGGAACCCGGGCGCCGCCGACACCGAGTTGGCGATGAGCTCGGCGCCCTCCGGGATCCGCGCCATGCGGAGGCGGGCCTCCGTAAGCTCGACGCCCTTGGCATCGTAGTAGGGCTTCATCACCGCCACCGCGCGTGGATCGACGCCGATCGCCACGCCGAAGGCTTTCGCGATCGAGTCCGCCGTGATGTCGTCGTGCGTCGGCCCGATGCCGCCGGTGGTGAACACGTGGTCGTAGCGGGCGCGCAGCGCGTTGACCGCCGCCACGATCTCCGCCTCGTCGTCGGCGACGACGCGCACCTCCTTCAGGTCGATGCCGATGGCGGTGAGGTGGTCGGCGATGTGGCCGATGTTGCGATCTTTCGTCCGCCCCGACAGGATCTCGTCGCCGATGACCAGGATGGCCGCGGTGACTGTCTCGACCTCGCTCACGTCCCGCCCTCCTGCCGCTCTCGACGGCCCCACTTGCCCGCCACGCGCGCCGGCACTACACCACGGGCCTGACCGATTGAGGAGACCGGCCCATGCGCGAGCGCATCAACAACGACCTGAAGGACGCCATGCGCGCCGGCGACAAGCCCCGTGTCTCGACGCTGCGCCTGATCAACTCGGCCATCAAGTCCGCCGACATCGACGCCCGCCCCTCCGGCAAGGACAAGATCTCCGATGCCGAGATTCTCGGCGTCATGACCAAGATGGTCAAGCAGCGCCGCGACTCGATCGAGCAGTACAAGGCCGGCAACCGCCAGGACCTCGCCGACGCCGAGCAGGCCGAGATCACGATTATCGAGGGCTATCTGCCGAAGCAGATGGGCGAGGCCGAGGCCGCCGCGGCCATCGCCGCCATCGTCAAGGAAACCGGCGCGGCGAGCGTCAAGGACATGGGCAAGGTGATGGCGCTCTTGAAGGAGCGCTTCGCCGGCCAGATGGACTTCGCCAAGGCGTCGGGTGCGGTGAAGGCGGCGCTGAGCAAGTAGCGCGGAACGGCCGGCGGCGACGCTCGTGGACTGCCGGATCGGTCCGGTCCCGGCGCAGGGCACGCCGCGCCATCCGCCCACGCCGCATTTATCCACAGCTACTGGCGGAAAAGCACCGACATCGGCGGGAATATTCCAGCTTTCCCGCGATTCCAGCGTTCCATCCTGCACAAAAGTGCGTTAAGCTAAAGTGTAAGAGGGGTTGCGGTACTCTTTAAAGCGGGGTGCGCGCTAACCAGCGTTTTTCAGTGCGTTTTGAGCGCGTGAGGTGTCATGGCTGCACCGTTCCGCCCATTGTCGGCGAGAGAGTTCCGGGCCGAGGCTCTCTGCTATCGCTGGTCCCGCCGCATCTGGCGCGTCGATCTGCACCATACCGGCCATACGGCGAAGGCCGAGCATCGCGGCCTTTCGACCATCGAGGACATCAGCCGGCGCCACCGCGAGCGGTTGCGCCTCGATGACATCGCCCAGCACGTCTCCATCGCCCCCGACGGCGTCGTCTGGACGGGCCGCGACTGGAACCGCACGCCCGCCAGCGTCGGCAACGGCATGAGCGGCGGCGCCTTCATGGTCGAGATGATCGGCAATTTCGATCGCGGCCACGATCATTTGGAAGGGGTGCAGCTCGAGGCCACGCTGTCGGTCATCGAGACCATCCAGTGCCGCTTCCGGCTTCCGGTGCACGCCCTCCTGTTCCACCGCGAGGTGCCGCAGACTGATTTCACCTGCCCCGGCTCCGGCATCGAGAAGCGCGACCTGCTGATGAAGCTCGCCGCGCGCCGCCCGCCGGACCACCATCACCCCGAGGAGTTCACGGCCGTCGCCTGAGCAGAGCCAGCTCTGGCTTTGCGCGGCACGAGCAGCCGTTCGCCCTTCCCGCCTGTGGATATCGGGGAGGGTTCCAGCCCCGCGCCGCCCCCGGGTCAGCCGCGGCGCCTTCCACCATCCGAATCGCATAAACCTCTCCCTGTAAGGAGAGCGTCCGCATGCGATTCCCGCCCCAGCTTCTCGACGAGATCCGCGCCCGGCTGCCGGTCAGCCAGGTCGTCGGACGCAAGGTCGCGCTGAAGCGCAAGGGGCGCGAGTTCTCCGGCCTGTCGCCGTTCAAGGTCGAGAAAACGCCGTCCTTCTTCGTCAACGACCAGAAGGGCTTCTATCACTGTTTCGCCTCGGGCGAGCACGGCGACATCTTCAAGTTCCTGATGACCACCGAGGGCCTCTCCTTCCCCGAGGCCGTCGAGCGGCTGGCCCAGGAGGCGGGCGTCGAGATGCCCAAGGCCTCCGAGTTCGAGGAGAGCCGCGCCGACGAGCGCCAGCGGCTGCTTGCTCTTCTCGAGGCCTCGGCTGCCTTCTTCGAGGACTGCCTGAAGGGACCCGGCGGCTCTGAGGCCCGGCGCTATCTGCTGGAGAAGCGCGGCCTCAAGCGCGAGACCATCGCCCGCTTCCGCCTCGGCTACGCGCCCTCCTCCCGCTCGGCGCTGCGCGAGCATCTCGCCAAGGCCGGTTTCACCACCGAGGAGATGGCCACCTCCGGCATGCTCATCTCGGGAGACGACATCCCCGTCGCCTATGACCGCTTCCGCCACCGCGTCATGTTCCCGATCACGGACCTCAAGGGCCGCATCATCGCCTTCGGCGGCCGTGCCCTGGACCCCGACGCCCCTGCCAAGTACCTGAACTCGCCCGAGACGCCCCTCTTTCACAAGGGCCACAATCTCTACAACGCCGCCAACGCCCGCCAGGCCGCCTACGACCGTGACCGCATCGTCGCCGTCGAGGGCTACATGGACGTCGTAGCCCTGGCCGAGGCCGGCTTCGACGAGAGCGTCGCCCCGCTCGGCACTGCGCTCACCGAGGATCAGGTCAAGCTTCTCTGGCGCATGGCCGACGAGCCGATCCTCTGCTTCGACGGCGACGGCGCCGGCCGCAAGGCCGCCCACCGCGCCGTCGATACCGTCCTGCCGCACCTGCGCCCCGGCGTCTCGGTCCGCTTCGCCTTCCTTCCCGACGGCCTCGACCCGGACGACCTGATCCGCCAGCAGGGCTCTTCCGCCATGGCGGCCATCCTCGACCGCGCTCGCCCGCTCGCCGACGTGCTCTGGGAGCGCGAATGGTCGAGCGGCCAATGGTCCACGCCCGAGCGCCGGGCCCAGCTCGAGCGCCAAGTCCGCACCCTCGTCGCCCGCATCGAGGACGCCTCCGTCCGCTCCCACTACGAGCAGGACGTCCGCCGCCGGCTGGCCGAGGCCCTGGGCGAGACGCGCACCCCCGCCGCCGCCGCTCCCGCGACAGCCCTGCGCACCGGGCAGCGCCCAGCCTATCCTGGATCTGGCTATCCTGGATCTGGCTATCCAGGATCTGGCTATCCGAGCACGGGCTACCGGGGCCAGCGCGGCGGGTCCGCTCCCGGCCGCCGGGGTGGCCCGGGCCGCTTCGACCAGCAGCCGCTCCATGCCCACGCCAGCCCCAGCCTCAAGGGCAGCCGCCTCGTCTCCGGCGACGCCGCCGCTCCGCCCTACCGCGAGGCCTTGTTGCTGCGCACGATCCTCAACCATCCCTGGCTGATCGACGAGCACGCCGAGGAGCTCGCCGCCGTGCCTTTCACGGCCACTGCGCTCTCGCGGCTACGCGACGCGGTTCTTTCGTTTCATGCCCTCGACAATTCACTTGACAGGGCCGCACTGCACACCCAATTGACCAAAGCTGGCTTGGACAGGGTGGTGGAGCTGGTTGAACGCGCCATCACGCACAGGTGCGACAAGTTCGCGGAACCCGATGCGGAGCGGGCCGAGGTGGATGTTGGCTGGCGCCACGCCCTCGCGCTGCACGAGCGTCAGATCGGGTTGCGGCAGTCCCTCGCCGCGGCGGAGCGGACGTGGCACGAGGAAGGCAGTGACGAGGCGCTGGCTCGCATTTGCGAGATCCAGCGCCAATTGGCGTGCTCGGCGGAGAACGACGCCGGGGACGGCATTGGGGCGGATGTGAGCCAACGCGGCTGAGAGGTGCGATCCGTGGGGAGCCTTTGAGGTCGCGGCCATCTGGTCACAGCGACCTTCGCCGCAGCAGGCGGCCGGCTCCCGTTCGGTGATTGCCCCATCGGCTACACGGCTCGGCATCCAGTGGGCGAGCTTTGAGACGGTTGAGGACGATGGCCAATCCAAAGAACACCGGTGACAGCAGCGCCACCACCGAGGCGCCCGAGCGCGACAGCCCGCTGCTGGATCTCTCCGACCAGGCGGTGAAGCGCCTGCTCAAGGCCGGCAAGTCGCGCGGCTACGTGACCCACGAGGAGCTGAACGCCGTCCTGCCGTCGGAGGAGGTGACCCCCGACCAGATCGAGGACACCCTGGCGATGCTCTCCGACATGGGCATCAACGTGGTCGACCAGGAGGAGGGCGACGAGCCCGCCGAGCCGGCCGAGGACACGGTCGACGAGGAGGAGAGCCGCGCGCTCGCCCCGCAGACCATGCCGACGCGCTCCGAGACGCGCGCCGAGCCCGCCGAGCGCACCGACGACCCTGTCCGCATGTACCTGCGCGAGATGGGCACCGTCGAGCTGCTCTCCCGCGAGGGCGAGATCGCCATCGCCAAGCGCATCGAGGCCGGCCGCGAGGCCATGATCGCCGGCCTGTGCGAGAGCCCGCTGACGTTCCAGGCCATCATCATCTGGCGCGACGAGCTCAACGAGGCCAAGATCCTCCTCCGCGACATCATCGATCTCGAGGCCACCTACGAGGGTCCCGAGGCCAAGGCGCCGCCGCCCGCCGTCGACGGCGAGGCCGACGAGGCCGAGGCAGAGACTCCGCCCGAGGGTGCCGACGGCGACGACGAGGACGACTACGAGAACGCCATGTCGCTGGCCGCCATGGAGGCGGAGCTCAAACCCAAGGTTCTCGAGACCTTCGACCGCATCGCCGCCACCTATAAGAAGCTGCGCAAGCAGCAGGACAAGAAGCTCGAGCAGCAGGTCGCCGGCGAGCAGGGCTCCCGTCAGCAGCAGAAGGCCTACGACAAGCTGCGCGAGGAGATCATCACCGACGTCAAGAGCCTGTCGCTCAACAACAACCGCATCGAGAGCCTCGTCGAGCAGCTCTACGGCATCAACAAGAAGCTGATCGGGCTCGAGGGCCGCCTGATGCGCCTTGCCGACAGCTACGGCGTCTCGCGCCAGGACTTCATCGCCGAGTACTTCGGCAACGAGCTCGACCAGACCTGGACCGACCGCATGTCCGAGCGCGGTCGCAAGTGGGGGAACTTCGTCCGCACCGAAAAGAAGCAGATCACGCACCTGCGCGGCGACATCCACACGCTGGCCACCGAGACCGGTCTCGAGATCCCCGAGTTCCGCCGCATCGTCAAGGCGGTGCAGAAGGGCGAGCGCGAGGCCCGCCAGGCCAAGAAGGAAATGGTCGAGGCCAACCTGCGCCTCGTCATCTCGATCGCCAAGAAGTACACCAACCGCGGCCTGCAGTTCCTCGACCTGATCCAGGAGGGCAACATCGGCCTCATGAAGGCGGTCGACAAGTTCGAGTACCGCCGCGGCTACAAGTTCTCGACCTACGCCACGTGGTGGATCCGGCAGGCGATCACGCGCTCGATCGCCGACCAGGCGCGCACCATCCGCATCCCCGTGCACATGATCGAGACCATCAACAAGATCGTGCGCACGAGCCGCCAGATGCTGCACGAGATCGGCCGCGAGCCGACGCCGGAGGAGCTGGCCGAGAAGCTGGCCATGCCGCTGGAGAAGGTGCGCAAGGTCCTCAAGATCGCCAAGGAGCCGATCTCGCTCGAGACTCCGATCGGCGACGAGGAGGATTCACACCTCGGCGACTTCATCGAGGACCGCAACGCGGTGCTCCCCATCGACGCCGCCATCCAGTCGAACCTGCGCGAGACGACGACGCGCGTGCTCGCATCGCTCACCCCCCGCGAGGAGCGCGTGCTGCGTATGCGTTTCGGCATCGGCATGAACACCGACCACACCCTCGAGGAGGTCGGCCAGCAGTTCTCCGTCACCCGCGAGCGCATCCGCCAGATCGAGGCCAAGGCCCTGCGGAAACTGAAGCACCCGAGCCGCAGCCGGAAGCTCAGGAGCTTCTTGGATAACTGAGGGCAGCCGATGGGCAACAAGGCCTTCTCGATCACTGTCGATGACGAGACCGCGCGACGGCTTCAGCGTCGCGCGGCGGATCGAGGCGTCACGGTGCCCGAGCTCGTCGCGGAGCTCGCGGCTTCGGACGCGCAGCCCGTTTCCGTCGCCGATTCCGAGCTCACGGATCTCGACCGTGCTCTAGCCGGGGCGATGGTTCCGGGGGGCACGGCTTCACACTCCGAAGTTGCCGAGTGGCTGAAAACCTGGGGCACGCCCGGCTACGTGCCGTGGAAGAGTAGATGAAGCTTGAATGGTCGAGCGAGGCACTAGCGGACCTCGATCGTTTCGCGCACTTCCTTCATCAACACGATCCCCGGCTGGCTGCCGCAATTGCGGGCGAAATCTTGGCCAAGTCGCAACTCGTTGAAAGACACCCTGATGCTGGACGGCCGATCGGACGCTCAAAGCACTATCGGCAGATCGTCTTGAAAATCCTGAATGGCGCCTATGTATTTCGCTACTATCACGATGGCGAGCGCCTCATCATGCTCCGCGTGTTCCACGGCCGGGAGCAGCGTTGATATTGTATCTGTTGCAGCAGACATGACATGGCGAGCCATCGGTTCAGCCTCGGCTCCGCCTCGTCGACTGGACCTACTCATCACCGCTCCCTCCGGCTTGCTCCACAGCGCCCGCAAAATGCCGCCCCACCGCCCTCGCCACCACCGCATCCCTGGGCTATGAAGCCGGACGCTCAACGCCGCCCAGGGAGCATCATGACAGAGCCAACCCATCCCATTGACCGCCGCGCCGCCCTCGCCCTCCTGGCCGGCGCCGCCCTCTTTCCCGCAACCACCTTCGCGCAAGGAAGCAAGATGACCACCACCGCCTCCGGCCTGCAGATCCTCGACACCGTCGTCGGCACCGGCGCCGAGCCGAAGCCCGGCCAGACCTGCGTCATGCACTACACGGGCTGGCTCTACGAGAACGGAGCCAAGGGCAAGAAGTTCGACAGCTCGCACGACCGCAACGAGCCGTTCGCGTTCCAGATCGGCGCCGGCCGGGTCATCCGCGGCTGGGATGAGGGCGTCGCGACGATGAAGGTCGGCGGCAAGCGCACGCTGATCATCCCGCCGCAGCTCGGCTATGGCGCCCGCGGCGCCGGCGGCGTCATCCCGCCCAACGCTACCCTGATGTTCGACGTCGAGCTGCTCGGCCTGAAGTGAAGACGAGGGAATAGGGAGTGAGGGAATAGGCAGTAGGGATGGGGGCATCCCGACCCGATGCCTCTACTCCCTACTCCCTCACCTATTGATCCAGCCCACACCCCGCCTTGTCCGTGCTGCTAAGATGCGGCGAAATCTCATCGGGGGAGCCTGACCATGGCGTTTAAGACGAAACCTTCCGCGGCGCCGCTCACAGCCGTCCTCGCCGCCGGCCTGATGGCCCTCGCCTCTCTTCCTGCTTTTGCCGACGACAACCCCAAGCAGCGCGTGCCCTCGCCCGAGCTAGGTTTGGCGCTGGCCGAGAAGCTGTGCTCGAGCTGCCACGTCACAGGCACGGACGCCGGCGCGGGAGGCACCAAGCCTGTGGGCCCGCCGCCCTTCGTCACCATCGCCAACCGCCCCGAGCAGACGGCGGAGCGCATCAAGGGCATCCTGATCGCCCCGCACGCGCCGATGCCGGACCTGCAGCTGACCAACGACGAGATGACCGATCTCATCGCCTATCTCGACACGCTGCGGAAGATCGAGCCGCCGCTCCTTCCCTCGGGCAACCGCGACAAGCCCAAGCGCCCCGAGCCGACGTGACGGAGTTCCCCTCCCCCCTGCGGGGAGGGGTTTAGGGTGTGGCTACCCAGACCCGAACTCTATGTACGATCCGCTGAACGCGGCCCGCCTCAAATATCCAGATCCTTCGCGAACGCGGCGCGGTCCTGGATGAAGCGGAAGCGGGCCTCGGGCTTCGACCCCATCAGCGCATTGACCGCATCGCTGATCGCCGCGCGGTCGTCCGCCGCCACCTCGACGCGCAGCAGCGTGCGCCGCTTCGGGTCCATGGTGGTCTCTTTCAGCTGTGACGCGTTCATCTCGCCGAGGCCTTTGAACCGGCCGATCTCGACCTTCTGGTTGGCCTTGAACTCCTTCGCGATCAGCTGCTCGCGATGCTTGTCGTCGCGGGCATAGAGCGACTTTGCCCCCTGCGTCAGCTTGTAGAGCGGCGGCACGGCGAGGAAGAGATGGCCGTTGTCGATCAGCTCCGGCATCTCCTGGTAGAAGAACGTGATCAGCAGCGACGCGATGTGGGCGCCGTCGACGTCGGCGTCGGTCATGACGATCACGCGCTCGTAGCGCAGGTCCTCGTCGCGGTACTTCGTGCCCGTGCCGACGCCCAGCGCCTGGATCAGGTCCGACAGCAGCTGGTTCTGGGCAAGCTTCGCCGACGAGGCGTTGGCGACGTTGAGGATCTTACCGCGCAAGGGCAACACTGCCTGGGTCTCGCGATCGCGCGCGCTCTTCGCCGAGCCGCCGGCCGAGTCGCCCTCGACGATGAAGATCTCGGTGCCGCCCGCCTGCTGGATGGTGCAGTCCGCCAGCTTGCCGGGAAGCCGCAGCTTGCGCGTCGCCGACTGCCGCCCGACCTCCTTCTCGCGCCGCCGCTTCAGCCGCTCCTCGGCCTGGTCGATCACCCACTCGAGCAGCTTTGTCGCCTGCTGCGGGCTGTCCGCCAGCCAGTGGTCGAAGGCGTCGCGCACCGTGTTCTCGACGATGCGGGCCGCCTCCTGCGTCGCGAGCTTGTCCTTGGTCTGCCCCTGGAACTCCGGCTCGCGGATGAACACCGAGAGCAGCGACGCCGCCGTGCCCATGATGTCGTCCGCGGTGATCTGCCCGGCCTTCTTGTTGCCGGTCAGCTCGCCGTAGGCTCTGAGCCCCTTGGTCAGCGCCGTGCGAAGCCCGCTCTCGTGCGTGCCGCCCTCCGGCGTCGGGATGGTGTTGCAGTACGACTTGGAGAAGCCGTCCTCGCTGGAGATCCAGGCCACCGCCCACTCGACCGAGCCGTGCTTGCCTTCCTTCTCGACGCAGCCGGCGAAGATGTCCTTGGTGACCATCGTCTGGCCGGCGATCTCGGAGCCGAGGAAGTCCTTGAGGCCGCCGGGGAAGTGGAACACCGCCTCGGCCGGCGTCTCGTCGGTTATCAGCGACGGATCGCAATTCCAGCGGATCTCGACGCCGCCGAACAGGTAGGCCTTCGACCGCGCCATGCGGAACAGCCGCGCCGGCTTGAAGGCCGCCCCCTTGCCGAAGATCTGCTCGTCCGGCTTGAAGCGCACCTTGGTCCCGCGCCGGTTCATCACCGAGCCGAGCTTCTCGAGCTTGGTCTGGGCGTGGCCGCGCGAGAAGACCATGCGGTAGAGCTGCTGGCCGCGCGCCACCTCGACCTCGCAGGTCTCGGCGAGCGCATTGACCACCGAGACGCCGACGCCGTGCAGGCCGCCCGAGGTCTGGTAGGCCTTGCCGTCGAACTTGCCGCCCGAGTGCAGGGTGCACATGATGACTTCGAGGGCGCTCTTGTTCTTGAACTTCGGGTGCGGGTCGACCGGGATGCCGCGGCCGTTGTCGGCGACCGAGAGGAACCCTTCCGTGTCCAGCTTGACCTCGATGAAGGTGGCGTGGCCGGCCACCGCCTCGTCCATGGAGTTGTCGAGCACCTCGGCGAACAGGTGGTGCAGCGCCCGCTCGTCGGTGCCGCCGATGTACATGCCGGGGCGCCTCCGGACGGGCTCCAGCCCCTCCAGCACCTCGATGTCGGCGGCGGTATAGCTCTCGGCGGCGTCCTGCGGCTTGGCGCGCCGGGCGGCGTTACGGTCGGTCATCTCGTCTCTCGCGAACAGGTCGCTCTGCGGCTTCGGGTTGGCCATCGACGATCCTCGCGGCTCGCGGTCCGGCGCATCTCCCTCTCCCAATGCTCTTCACTTGCATGGGGAAAGGGCCGGGGTGAGGGGCGGCTTCACACCGCAGCACCTGCGGCAGCCGCTCAACCTGACCCTCTCCCCGCAAGACGGAGAGAGGAACGTGCGCCGAATCCGGCTGATCCCATAATGCGTTCCAAGTCGCATGCGGCGGTCAGCCTTGGCAAGCCACCCCCGACGGCTCGACTGGGGATGGTGCACGCGGAGCACGCCTCCACGGTGCACCCGGACCACGCCCGAAGGGACAACGCGCCGCAGGCCATGACTGCGCCGCCGCCATTCCATGCCCCCGAATTCGACACTGTTGTCCGCAAGCAGGGTGCCAAGTACGGCCGCCATGCGCTACGTCCTACCGACGTAATGCCACGAGGAAACGCCCGGCCGCCGCAGCCGATTTGAGGAACCGCACTCATGGAGCTCGTCCGCCTCTACTGGCGCGCCATCACGCTGCTCAAGCCCGAGAAGGGCCTCGCCATCTGGCTCACCGTCGCCAGCGTGGCCATCGCCATCGTGCAGCTCGCCGAGCCGATCCTGTTCGGCCGCGTCGTCGACGCGCTGTCTAAGCAGCAGAGCGCCTCCGGCATCATCGCCATGTGGGCTGGCATCGGCCTGTTCGGTATCATCGCCGGCGTCGTCGTCTCCACCTTCGCCGACCGGCTCTCCCACCGCCGCCGCCTCGCGGTGCTCAACCAGGCCTTCGAGCGCGCCATCACGCTGCCCCTGGGCTACCACGCGGAGCGCGGCACCGGCGCCGTCGTCAGCACGATCTCCTGGGGCACGGACAACCTGTTCTGGATCTGGCTCCGCGCCATGCGCGAGGAGGTGACCGCCATCGTCTCCATCATCCTGCTGGTGCCGACGGCGATCAGCATGGACTGGCGCATGGCGGTCATCCTCGCCACCCTGGCCTTGTGCTACGTTCTCCTGAACCTGCTCGCCATCAACAAGACCTCCACCGGCCAGTCGCGCGTCGAGACGCTGCGCTACGACGTCTCGAGCCGGGTCGGCGATGTCGTCTCCAACGTTACGGTGGTGCAGAGCTTCGCCCGCTTGCAGGCCGAGGTCACCGCCCTGCGGGGCCTCTCCGACATGCTGCTCACCGCCCAGTATCCGGTGCTGACCTGGTGGGGGCTCCTGACCGTGCTCCAGCGCGCCGCCGCCACGGTCACCATGGTCGCCGTCTTCGCCGTCGGCTCGATCCTCACCGCCCGCGGCGAGCTCTCGGTCGGCTCCATCGTCTCGTTCGTCGCCTTCGCCGGCCTGCTCATCGGCAAGCTGGATCACGTCTCGGCCTTCGTTGTCAGCGTTCACCAGGGCGCGCCGACGCTGCGGACGTTCTTCAAGCTCCTGGACGAGCAGGCCAGCATCGAGGAGAAGCCGGGCGCCTTGGCGCTGCCCGCCCCGGCCGGCCACGTCCGCTACGACAAGGTCACGTTCCAGTTCCCCAAGAGCACCCAGGGCATCTTCGACGTCGACTTCGAGGTCCAGCCCGGCAAGACGCTGGCCCTTGTCGGCCCGACCGGTTCCGGCAAGACCACCACCATGTCGCTGCTGCAGCGCCTCCGCGCGCCCGAGAAGGGCGTCATCTCGATCGACGGCCACGACATCGCCGACTTGAAGCTGGACTCACTACGTCATTCTATCGGCGTGGTTTTCCAGGATGCTGGCCTGTTCAACCGTTCCATCGCCGACAATATTCGTATCGGAAAACCCGATGCCACCGACGCCGAGGTCGAGCGCGCCGCCCGTCTCGCCGAGGCACACGATTTCATCATGCGCAAACCGGAAGGCTACCGCTTCGTCATCGGCGAGCGCGGAGCATCGCTCTCGGGCGGCGAGAGACAGCGCCTCGCCATTGCCCGCGCCATCCTGAAGGACGCCCCGATCCTAATCCTCGACGAGGCGACCAGCGCCCTCGACGCCGAGACCGAGGCCAAGATCAAGCGGGCGCTGGATGCTTTGCGCAAGAACCGCACCACCTTCATCATCGCCCACCGCCTCTCCACGGTGGCCAACGCCGACCAGATCCTCGTCCTCGACCAGGGTCACGTCGTCGAGCGCGGGCGCTTCAAGGAGCTGGTCGACGCCCGGGGCCTGTTCGCCCGCATGGTCGCCGAGGGCGGTTTCACCGTGCCGACCGAGCCGCCGCAGGACCCGATCGCCGCGCTGAGCGAGGAAGCGGGAAGATAGGGCAGCACGAGGGAGCAGGGAGGTAGGCGCATGAGGAGAGCCCCTCGCCGACGGAGCCTCTCTCCCCTCCCCCTCGGGGGAGGGGCGGGGGTGGGGGGCGACGCGGGAGAGACCTTTCTATGTCGCTCCCGGCTCCTCACCCCACCCCCAACCCCTCCCCTCGAGGGGAGGGGAACACGGTGTCCGCGCTCGAAAGAACCGCGATTTCGGAATTCGAGACGTAGGATGGAGCCATGAGCAGAGCCCCCTACTCCCCATTCCCCACTCCCTACTCCCTCCCCGAGGTCGATTGGGCCATCTCCGACCATCTCGTACCCTACGAGGCGGCGGTCGCGGCCATGGAGCGCCGGGTGGCGGCGATCGTCGCCGGGGAGGCCACAGAGCTGGTCTGGCTGCTCGAGCACCCGGCCCTCTACACCGCCGGCACCAGCGCCCGCGACGCCGACCTTCTTGCCCCCGGCCGCTTCCCGGTCCATCGCACGGGGCGCGGCGGCCAGTTCACCTATCACGGCCCCGGCCAGCGCGTGGTCTATGTCATGCTCGACGTGAAGCGCCGCTTCGGCGACGTCCGCGCCTTCGTCGGCGCGCTCGAGGCCTGGGTCATCGCCACCCTCGCCGAGTTCAACGTCAAAGGCGAGGTGCGCCCCGGCCGCGTCGGCGTCTGGGTGCCGAGGCCGGACAAGAGTCCCGGCATCGGCGGAGAGGGCGCGGAGGACAAGATCGCCGCCATCGGCATCCGCGTCCGCCACTGGGTGAGCTTCCATGGGCTGGCCATCAACGTCGACCCGGACCTCGAGCACTTCTCGGGGATCGTCCCCTGCGGCATCGCCGAGCACGGGGTGACGAGCCTCGCCGGACTGGGATTGCCGATCACGATGTTCGATGTGGATAACGCTCTGGCGGCGTCCTTCGAGCGCCTCTTCGGGGCCCGCAAGCGCGTCGAGCCGCGAATCGCGGGCCTGCCGGGCGCCCCCTGATTCCCCCCTCCGCGCGCAGCGGAATGCGCGGCTCGGCGGAAGGCCGCAGGGGCTGGCGCGGGACATCACGACCGTCCTGGAGCCACCCCCTGAATCACGAAGCGCCCGGCCACCTTGGGTGTCCGGGCGCTCCGCGTAAGCTCACTCGACGCGCTCTGTCCTACTTCTTGGGCTCGCTTTGAGCAGGCGGTTGAGAGGGCTGGCCCGCATCACCCGCACCCGGCTCCGCCGGGGCGTCAGGCCCATCGTAGTACAGATACCCCTCCTCGATCGAGACGACCTCCGGGCCTTCCAGCTCGTACTCGTCGTTCTCACTGTCGTTGAGGCGGATAATACAGCCTTTTCCGCAGACTCCTTCGAGCACTCCCGAGGGCTTCAGGACATGGTCCTGCTTGGAGTCGCCCTCGATGATCGTCAGCTTGAAGTCCTTGCTGTCACGATTGGTGATCGAGACCGCATGGGCGGTTGAGACCCACAGAACGGCTGCCACTGTGCCAGCCACAAACACCCGGATGGACATCTGGGCTTGCTCCAGGTTTACGAACACAGGGACGCGTAGCTTACTTCTTCTTGCCGGCCGGCTTCTTCGCGGCGGGCTTCTTGGCGGGAGCGGCCTTCTTGGCGGCGGGCTTCTTGGCAGGTGCCTTCATGGTGCTTCTTCCTCTGAGTTACAGCCGGCGCGATGCAGGCTCTTGACACCCGACTCGCGCCGGGCACGGTCAATGTGGTCAGATTCAAGTCGCCCCACAAACGGAATTTTCCGCTGACGCCTATCGAAATCTTCGATAGATAGCTTCCCGGGGGGTGCGCGGGGGCCGGGCCGAGGACGCGGACAGCATGGACATCACGCTCGCACGAACGTTCCTGATGATCGCCGAGACGGGCAGCTTCATCGAGGCGGCCCGCAGGATGAACGTCACGCAGTCCACCGTCTCCGCCCGCATAAAGGGCCTCGAGGACATCCTGGGACGGCCGCTTTTCGAGCGCTCCAAGCTCGGCGCCGAGCTCACCGCTGCCGGCTCCCAGTTCCAGAAGCACGCCCTCGCGCTGGTCCGCGTCTGGCAGCACGCCCAGCGCGAGATCGGCCTCTCCGCCCGCCACCGCGACCATCTGGCCGTCGGCGCGCCCCAGAGCCTTTGGCATGGCTTCCTCCTCAAGTGGGTCGGCTGGCTGCGCGCCAACGTGCCGGACATCGCGGTCTCCGTGAGCGAGGGTCTATCCGCCGTCCTGACCCAGCGACTGATCGAGGGCACGCTCGATCTGGCGGTGCTCTACCGCCCGAACCAGCCGCCGGGCCTCGTCATCGAGCACCTGTTCGACGAGGAGTTCGTTCTCGTCACCAGTGCCCGGCCCCAGTCCCGCCGCGGCGACGACGACTACGTGTTCATCGACTGGGGACCCGATTTCCAGCAGGACCACGCCGCCGCCTACCCCGAGCTGGCCGCGCCTGGCCTTAACCTCAACCTCGGCTCGGTCGGCGTCGACTACCTGCTGGCCAACGAGGGATCGGCCTATTTCCCCATGCGCATCGTGCGCCATCACCTGGCACGCGGCCGCCTGCGCCAGCCCAAGCGGGCGCGCAAATTCGTCTACCCGGTCTACATGGTTTATCCCGAGACCCGCGACGAGGAGGCCTACGAGCCCATCCTCGCCGGACTGCGCCGCGAATCCCAGAAGCTCGTCGCCTGAGCCCGCGCCCGCTGTCGCCGCCTCAGCGATCCTTCACCTTTCGCGCCAGCCGGCGCACCTCCTCGAGGTCGATCACCGGGGCCCGGCGGTCGGCAGGCCGGTCCGCCTTCCGGCTCTCGTGCCCGACGGCGACCGGATCGCTGGCCGGAAACGTCGCCTCAAGCGCGTCGTCCAGCTCCTCGTCGAGCTCGGCTTCCTTGCCGCCCTTGGTCTTCTTCTCATCCTGCTCGCCGCAGTCCATGGCCGCCTCCACCTCGCGCGCCGCTCGCGCCAGCGGCGGCCCGCTCAAGGCTGAACGGGGCCGGATCGGCGCCGGGTTCCGGCTCAGCCGTCGTCGCGGTCGGGCTTGTAGCGCTCGGCGTCGAGGCCCAGCAGGTCGAACGTGCGCCGCATGTGCTCGGGCAGCGGCGCCGTGACGTCGATCTTGGGCTTGCCGGGAATCGGATGCGGAATGATCAGCCGCCGCGCGTGCAGGTGCAGCTTGTTGTCCATGTTCTCGGCCGGGAGGTTCTGGTCTCCCTCGTACTTGTTGTCGCCGACAATGGGGTTGCCGATCAGCGCCATGTGCGCGCGCAGCTGGTGCTGGCGTCCTGTCACCGGCTTCAGGCTCACCCACGCCGCCTTGTGCGCCACCCTGTCGATCACCGAGTAGTGCGTCGTCGCGTGCATGGCGGCGTCCTGCTCGCCGGGCCGCGCCTTGCGCACGCGGTCGCCTTCCGGACCCGAGGCCTTCACCAGCGCCGCCTCGACCTTGCCCTGCGGCGGCTTTGGCACGCCCTTGACCAGCGCCCAGTAGGTCTTCGCCGCCGACCGGGTCTGGAAGATGCGCCCGAGCTTGGCCGCTGCGTCGCGGTGCTTGGCGACGAGCAGCACGCCCGTGGTGTCCCGGTCGAGCCGGTGCACCAGCCGCGGCCGGTCGCCGAAGCGGTCGATCATTCCGGCCAGGATGCCGTCGATGTGCCGCTTGGTTCCCGTACCGCCCTGCACCGCGATGCCGAACGGCTTGTTGAGCACCAGCACGTGCTCGTCCTCGTAGAGGATGTTGCGCTCGATCAGGTCCCGGTCACCCTTCGACAGGCCCTGCGGCGGCGCCGGTGACGGCTTCTCCTTGGCCGGCTCGCGCACGATCCTGGGCACGCGGATCTGCGCGCCCGGTGCCACCCGGTCGTTGGCCTGAACCCGCTTGCCGTCGACCCTGACCTGGCCGGAGCGCAGCAGCTTCTGCAGATAGGTGTAGCCGACGGTGGGAAAGTGCGTCCGGAACCAGCGGTCGACCCGCATGCCGTCCTCGTCGCGGCGGACCGTGATGGTCTCGACCTTGTCGCTCTTCGGCGAGGCCGCCGCGGCCGGCTTATCCCCGTCCTGCCCGCTCATGTCACGATCACCCTTGCGAGCCACAGCCCGAGGAACACACCGGCAAGCGACAAGCCCACCGAACCCGCCACATAGAGCGCCGCCGCGGCCGTCTCGCCCTCGTTAACCAGGTTGGCGAAGTCGAGCGAGAACGCCGAGAAGGTGGTGTAGCCACCCAGGAAGCCGGTGGCCAGAAATGTTCTGAACGACGCCACCTCGAACTCGCGCTGCGCGAGGAGGCCGGCCAGGAGCCCCATCAGCAGCGAGCCGGTCACGTTGATGAGGAAGATGCCCCAGGGAAAGCTGGTCCCGAGCAGCCGCGCCACGCCCAGGTTGACGAGATAGCGCGTGCCCGAGCCCAGCGCGCCCCCGAGCATGGCCAGGGCCAGCAGCTTCATGGGGTTTTCGCAGCTCCGATCCAAGCAGGATTTCCGAAAAGTGTCGTCATCGCGTAGCGATGCTCCGCATCGACGCAGTTTTCGGTGAAAATCCTGCTCACTCAAAGAGATCTAAGCAGGCATTCGTTGGCGAAGCCGAGAATGCCTGCTTAGGGGCAGCTATAGCCGCGTTCGGCGCGCCGGGAAAGCCGCGCCGTCGGGGCGCGGGACGGCTCAGCCGCGCCGCTCGAGGACGCCGCCGATCATCCAGCCGATTCCCCAGCCGATCGCCAGAGCGGCGAAGTTGACGCCCATGAAGGCGGCGGCATGCGCGTCGGCCACCGAGTCCGGATTGTCGAACGTGAAGCGGTCCACGATCCAGGTCGCGACCGGCGTCGCCACCAGCAGCATCGCCGCCAGGGCCATTCCCGCCGCCGAGATCATCGACACGATGTAGCGCATGCGCCGGCCCCCGCCCTGCTCACTTGACCTCCCAGAACCAGAGCTCCCTGGCATGGGCATAGTTCGAGTAGTAGCCCAGCCACGAGAACCACTCCATCAGCCACTTCGACGTCGGCCGGTACCCGTTCCAGATGTCGATGTGGTCGCCGGTCGGCTGGCCGGAGCGGTCCGTCGAGCGATGCCAGTAGTCCTGGATGTAGATGATCCCCGTCCGTCCGAAAATCTTCGGATAGAACTGCGCCGCGTCCGGCCCGGAGATCACCTCGCGCTTGCCCACGCCGTCGATGTTCGTCTTGGCGATGGCGTTGGCGAGCTGGCTGGCGTTGATGAAGTGCATGTCCTCGCGCGGATGAACGGCGCAAGTCGCCGCGCCGGTGATCAGGCTCGGCGGCACGCCGACGCGCCGGAGAGTCACGCCCATGCGGATCGCGCACTGATTGTGGAACACCGCCACGCCCTTGGGCACCCGCTCGCCCTCGAGGTTGACGAGGTCATGCGGCGCGATGCACGGCGTCGGGACGCTCTCGTTGATCGGATGCGAGCGCCAGAGATCCCGGAACTGCAGCATGCCACCCCCTGGTCCCTCTCCACGGTCGAGGGAAGATTATAGGGTGGCGCACGCGCGGTGTCTTCAGGGCCGTGCAATGATGCGCTCGGAGGGATAGGCGAAGCCGAGAACCTCTCGCGCCACCTCTTCCGTGAGGTCGGCGTCGGGCGGGTCGGGGCGCAGCAACAGAACGTCGCGGCGGAGCCTGGCGCGCACGCCCTCGAGGCTTCTGATCTCGAACTCCACGAGTTGGGAGCGCTCGATCAGCTTGTTACGCGCCTCGAGGCCGTGACGGCCATGGATCGCATGATGGGCGAAGTAGACCATGGCTCCGAGGCAGATGAGCACAACAGAACTCTGCCGGAGCAGGTCACGTCGACCTGGATGTGGCTTACGCAGCACTGGTGTTCCCGACTGACTACGCGACTTGGAACACCTTCCGTATAGGCCCGTCAGGCTTAAGGGCCGGTAAAAGCTGCCCAGAAATGTGACAGCGGCACGCGCGGGTGTTGGCGGGGCGGCCGCGCGCAGAGAACAGAGAGATACCGGCCAGCCGGCCGATGAGGCACGAGCCGATACTTCGGGTGGCCGGAATCAGCCGCCACTTGGCTGGTCAGGCCTGCCGGGACCGCCTACCATGCTGCCGGGCGGGCACCACTCCACGCATCGGGGACTTCGACCCTCATGAACCGAAACACAGGCACGGCCGCGGCGCTCCTCCTGGCCGCGTTCACGGCATGGCTCTCGCTGACCGGAACAACCGCGGCGCTGGCCGAGGCGAGGGTCGCCCTCGTCATCGGCAACGGCGCCTACCAGAGCACCGCCGCGCTGCCCAATCCTCCCAATGACGCCCGCGACGTCGCCGAGGCCCTCAAGAGCACGGGCTTCGAGGTGATCGAGGCCATCGACGCCGACCGCCGCGCCATGGACGGTGCGCTCCGCGCCTTTACCGAGAAGCTTACGACAGCGGACGTAGCCCTCTTCTTCTACGCCGGCCACGGCCTGCAGGTCGGCGCCCAGAACTACCTGGTGCCGACCGACGCCAGATTGGCCCGCGAGCGTGACCTCGAGTTCGAGGCCGTCCGCGTCGACTTCGTGTTGAGGCAGATGGAGATCGACCGGGAGGGCAAGACCTCCATCGTCATCCTCGACGCCTGCCGCGACAACCCGCTCGCCCGCAACCTGGCGCAATCCATGGGCACGCGCTCGGCGGGAGTCGGCCGTGGTCTCGCTCCGGCGGCGACCGGCGTCGGCACCTTCATCGCCTTCGCCACCCAGCCCGGCAACGTGGCCCTCGACGGCGGCGGCCGCAACTCGCCCTTCACCCAGGCCCTCGTCCGCCACATGCGGCAGGCGGGCCAGAACCTGCCGGCCACGATGGTCGCCGTGCGCAAGGACGTCCTAGCCGCGACCGGCGGCAAGCAGGTGCCCTGGGATCACTCGGCGCTGACCGGCGACTTCTATTTCGTGCCCGCCGCGGCCGGCACCTCACCCGGCACGACCATGGCCGCACCCGCGCCAGCCGCCGGTGGCGCCGATCTCGCCGCCCTGCAGGAGCGCCTGCGCAAGCTCGAGGAGGAGGCGAGGAGCCGCCAGCCGGCCGGCGCCGGAGGCACGCCAGCCAACATGGCCGACGCCATGCGGCTCGCCGAGTTGAGGGCACGGGCCGCCAATCTCGACGACCTGACCAAGGACCTGCAGCGCAAGCTGTTCGCCGCCCGCGCCGAGGAAGGCAAGACCTCCGACCCGGCCGAGAAGCAGGCGCGCCTCAAGCGCTCCATGGACATCCAGATGGAATGGACGCGGCGCGGCATGGATCTGAAGAAGCTACGCGACGAGATCGCGGCACTGGAAGGCGGCGGCGCGGCCAGGGACAAGCCCTCCGCGACGGTCGCCGCGCTCCCCCCGGTGAACCCCAAGCCCGATCCCAACGCCGGCGCGACGGACTTCGAGGCGGCCGACAACGTGCGGCTGACGGGCAGCGAGCTGCGCACCTTAAAGGCTCCGAGTCCCGACGCCTGCCGCAACGCCTGCGCCGCCGACGGCGCCTGCGCCGGCTACCAGCACGGCCGCAAGAACCCGGTCATGGGCGAATGTCACCTCTTCTCGACCATCGAGGCGCGGGACGAGGATGCCCGTTGGCGCAGCGGCACGCGGCGAGCGGCATCGGCGAGGATCACGCTCACCGGCGTTGTCACGCCGGCGCAGCGCGGCTTCGTGACGGCACGCGGCCACCTGCTCGAGGGCAGCGTCATCAAGGAAGCACCGGCGGACAGCATCGCCGGCTGCCTCGTGACGTGCTTCAACACCCCAGGCTGCGTCGCCGCCGCTCACGATCCGGCGCAAGCGCCGTCGTGCCGCGTCCTGCGCAGCGTGACCGGCACGATCCCGCGCGACACCGCCACCGCCATCGTCCACGGCGACCTCGTGGCGAAGTAAATGCGGGCGTTGTTCATCAGCCAGGGGCGACTGCGATGAAGAGTTGTTTCAGAGGACGTGCCTTCGCAATCCTCTCGAAGTCCCGATCGCAGTGGAACAGCTCGGCATCGTTCTCCATCGCGAGCTGCGCGATGCAGCAGTCCAGCGTGCTGCGAACGGTCGAGCCGGCCCGACGCAGGTCGAAGTAGATCCGCGCCGCCTCCGTCCATGTTCCCGCATGCATCTCGATGTAGGTCTGTTCGGCCAGATGCTCCGAAACGAGGCGCCATTCCGTCTCGTCGGCACAGCCCTGCAGAATTTCGGCCGCGATTGCGCGGGCGAAGAGCGGTCGCTCACCCCTGGTCGCCACCTCGACCGCCGATCCGAGGGTCCCAGTCTGGTCCCGATAGATCGCAATCCAGAGGGAGGTATCAATCAGGATTGCCATCTCCGGCCCGCAAAGCCTTGTAGTCGTAATCGTCGCGCAGGCGCACCTTCCCTATGAGGTCGAACATGCTCTTCGACCCGCCACGCTCTGCCAAGGCGGCCTTCAAGACCTGCTCGACGGCGGCACTATCTCCGTCAAGTCCGGTCAGCCGTTTCGCCTCCTCGACGAGCTTGTCGTCCAGTGTCACGGCGATGCCCATTCCACAGGCCCTTCGAAAAAAAGCAGCGCGCCACGATAGCATGGCGCGCTGCGCAGTGACTACCCTTGGAGCTTCCTCACGCCCCCGCGGCGCCGGCCTTGATGACCGAGCGGCCAGCGTAGCGCGCCACGTCGCCGAGCTGCCCCTCGATGCGGATCAGCTGGTTGTACTTGGCGAGGCGGTCCGAGCGGCTGAGCGAGCCGGTCTTGATCTGCCCGCAGTTGGTGGCCACCGCCAGGTCGGCGATGGTCGAATCCTCGGTCTCGCCCGAGCGGTGCGACATCACCGCCGTGTAGCCGGCGCGCTGCGCCATCGCCACCGCGTCGAGCGTCTCGGTCAGCGAGCCGATCTGGTTGACCTTGACCAGGATGGAGTTGGCGATGCCCTTGGCGATGCCCTGGGAAAGCCGCTCCGTGTTGGTGACGAACAGGTCGTCCCCGACGAGCTGGCACGTCTTCCCGATGAGCTCCGTCAGCGCCTTCCAGCCCTCCCAGTCGTCCTCGGCCATGCCGTCCTCGATCGAGATGATGGGATAGCGCGCCGCGAGGTCGGCGAGGTACTTGGCCATGCCGGCACTGTCGAGCGTCTTGCCCTCGCCCTCCATCTTGTACTTGCCATCCTTGAAGAACTCGGTCGAGGCGCAGTCGAGAGCCAGCATCACGTCGCTGCCCGGCTTGTAGCCCGCCGCCTCGATGGACTTCATGATGAAGCCCAGCGCCTCGTCGGCCGACTTGAGCCCCGGCGCGAAGCCGCCCTCGTCGCCGATGGCCGTGTTGTGGCCGGCGTCCTTGAGCTTCTTCTTCAGCGTGTGGAAGATCTCGGCGCCGATGCGGATCGACTCGGCGGAGCTGGCAGCCGCCACCGGCATGATCATGAACTCCTGGATGTCGATCGGGTTGTCGGCGTGGGCGCCGCCGTTGACGATGTTCATCATCGGCACCGGCAGAATGTGCGCCGAGGCGCCGCCGACGTAGCGGTAGAGCGGCAGGCCCGAGGCCTCCGCCGCCGCCTTGGCCACCGCCAGCGACACACCCAGGATGGCATTGGCGCCGAGCCGGCTCTTGTTCCTGGTGCCGTCGAGCTGGATCATGGCGGCGTCGATGCCGCGCTGGTCCTCGGCGTCCATGCCGACCAGCGCGTCCGAAAGCTCGATGTTGACCGCCTCGACCGCCTTGGTGACACCCTTGCCCTGGTAGCGCGCCTTGTCGCCGTCGCGCAGCTCCACGGCCTCGTGCGCGCCCGTCGAGGCGCCCGACGGCACGGCGGCGCGGCCGAACGAGCCGTCCTCCAGCGTGACGTCGACCTCCACCGTCGGATTGCCGCGGCTGTCCAGGATCTCGCGGCCGATGATGTCGATGATGGCGGTCATGACGCCTCCCTTGCGTGCTCGGTGTTGCAACTTTCGATTGGGGCGGGTTCTAGACCTTTCACGCTGCACCGCAAAGACCCGAATGGGCCGCACGCCCTACCTTTTCGGTTAGGCCGGCCCTACCCCAAGGCATGAGCCTCAGCCGCCGCCGAGCAGCGCCAGCGTCCGCCCGTCCTCCTCGCCATGGCAGAACGCGTCCAGCGCTAGCCCGTAGACGCTCCCCGGCCCGGCCGCGCGCGCGAACAGCGTCATGCAGGAACGGAACTTGAGGTCGTCCGGCGATCCGAGCATGCCGTCGAGCGAGTGCCGCCCCTTGTGCGCCAGCACCAGCCGCGTCGCCTCCTCCAGCCGCGGCCCCAGCACCGGATGGGCGAGATAGGCCCGCGCCTCGGCGAGCGAGCCGAGACCGTAGTGCTGCGCCATGGAGCTGAAGCCCAGCCCCTTCATCTGCGGGAAGATGTACCAGATCCAGTGGCTGCGCTTGCGGCCGTCGCTCAGCTCCTCGCGCACATGGTCCCACTCGCGGGCCTGCGCCGCGACGAAGCGGTCGAGGTCGAAAGGATCGCGGCTGCTCTCGCTCGCGGCCATGGCGCAGTTCCTCCCGTGACATTCCCGGCGCGTCCAAGCGTGCTAGTTTGCCCAGATTATCTTGCTTCGAGGAAGCTACGCCATGTCGGATCAAGCAACACCCGCCGCCTCGAGTGCCAACCCGGAACCCCGCATCCTCCGCCGTGTCCTCACGCTCGCCATTCCCACCGCCCTTCTCGCTGCCATTTTCCTGCCGACCAACCTGAGCCCGGTCTGGCGCCCCTACAACGTCCCGGCATCGTCCATGGCACCGGGCCTCCCCGTGGGCAGCTATCTGATCGTCAACCGCCTCTCTTATGGCCTGTCGCGCCGCACCTACGACTGGTTAGATCTGCCCATCACCGGCCGCTGGCCCGGCTGGACGCCGGCGCGCGGCGACGTCGTCGTCTTCCGGCTGCCCCGTGACCAGCGCGTCCACTACATCAAGCGCGTCATCGGGCTTCCCGGCGACAAAGTGCAGATGAAGGCCGGCCGGCTGTGGCTCAACGGCAGCGTGGTGCCGCGCGAGGAGGTCCGCGAGCTTCCCGATCCGGCCACCGGTGCCCTCCGCAAGCCCGCATACCCTGCTTACACCGAGCGGCTCCCCGAAGGCGCCGCCTACACCATCATCGAGGCGGAGGGCGACAAGGGCATGCTCGACGACACCGCCGAGTTCGCCGTGCCGCCCGGCCATTACTTCATGATGGGCGACAATCGCGACAACTCGGTCGACAGCCGCATGGGCGGTCCCCAGGGCGTCGGCTTCGTGGCCGCCGAGCTGCTGATTGGCAAGGTCGTCGTCAGCTTCTAAGACTGAACAGGCTCGAGCAGGGAGGCTTCCATGGCCGATACGAGAACCTACAGCGGCAGCTGCCACTGCGGCGCCGTCCGCTTCACCGCCGAGGCCGACCTGTCGCAGACCATGACCTGCAACTGCTCGATGTGCCGCCGCAGCGGCGCCATCTACGCCTTCATCCCGGCGGCGAGCTTCCATCTCGAGACGCCCGAGGACGCGCTCCAGGACTACCAGTTCAACAAGCGCATCATCCACCACCTGTTCTGCAAGACCTGCGGCGTCCGCGCCTTCGGTCGCGGCAAGGGCCCCGACGGCTCCGAGATGGTCGCCGTCAACGTGCGCTGCCTCGACGGCGTCGATGCCGCCACGCTGACGCCCATGGCCTTCGACGGAGCCAGCCTCTGACCTCCGCGCTCGTCCTCTTCTCCGGCGGCCAGGATTCCACCGTCTGCCTCGCCGATGCCCTCGCGCGCTTTGATCGCGTCGAGACGGTCGGCTTCGCCTACGGCCAGCGCCACGACGTCGAGCTCACCCAGCGGCAGGTCGTTATCGACCGGCTCCGCCGCGGGTTTCCGGCCTGGGCGCCGCGCCTCGGCGAGGATCATGCCATCGAGATGACGACCCTCGGCCGCATCTCCGAGACGAGCCTCACCCGCGAGACGGCGATCGAGATGACGGCGAGCGGGCTTCCCTCCACGTTCGTCCCCGGCCGCAATTTGCTGTTCTTCACCTACGCCGCCGCCATCGCCTACCGCCGCGGCATCCGCGTTCTCGTCGGCGGCATGTGCGAGACCGACTACTCCGGCTACCCCGACTGCCGCGCCGACACGCTCGAAACGCTGGCCCGTGCCCTTTCGCTCGGCATGGGCACGGACTTAGTCATCGATACCCCGTTGATGCATGTCGACAAGGCCGGCACCTGGGAGATGGCGGAGCGCCTCGGCGGCCGTCCGCTCGTGGACCTGATCGTCGAGGAGACGCATTCCTGCTATCTGGGCGACCGCGCGCACCGCCACGCCTGGGGCTACGGCTGCGGCACCTGCCCGGCCTGCGACCTGCGCGCCAAGGGATGGGAAAAATGGCACTCGAAGACGACCTGATCCGCGCCCTCGACCTGGCCGAGGCGGGCGAGTGGGACGCCGCCCACCGCGTCGTGCAGCACTACGAGACCGATCCCCTCGCCTGCTGGATCCACGCCGTCCTGCACAAGATCGAGCCGGACGAGAGCAATGCCCGCTACTGGTACCGCCGCACCAGCGGGCGAGATTACGCCGACTGCACCGACCCGCGGGCCGAGCTGGCGGCGATCCGCGCCGCGCTTCGCGCTCCACCTGCCGGCTCATGACCTCGGCAAGGGTCGATACAGATTAATTCAAATACAATCTGTCCCTGTCATAATTCCCGTCATCTGTTCTCAGCGTATGGTGGCCCATGATGATGCGCGACAGGCGGGAATTCGGCCGCAAGGCTGTCAATTTTCACGGTTGGATCCGGGTCGCCGGACGCCCCCCGGTGGCCTGCGTCGTTCGCAACATCAGCGTCAAGGGAGCCCGGATCGAGCTGCCCGCGCAGATCTGGGTGCCCTACGACTTCACGCTCGTCGTTGAATCCGTTGGTCTCAGGGCCCATTGCGAAACGCGAAACAAATTCGATCGCTTCATCGGCGTCCTGTTCACGCAAGGTGAGCCGGCGGAGGACGCCGTGGAAGAGGCACCTGGTGCTCTGGCGCAATCCTCCAGCCTCGTCCGGGAATGGCGCGGCGCGGCAACGCAGAGAGAGCCGCGCATTCTCTCGCGCTTCCTGCAGGCGGTGGGCTGATGCCGTTCCGGTTCGGGACAGCCGGAAACCTGGCCTGAAGCCTACAACGCGAGAAGTGATGCGCAATCGCATCATTTAACCTGCCGGTATTCCAACTTGCGCAATCTCCTGGGAGCTCACCTGGGAGAAGTGCAATGGCTGTCTCGGCCGGGAAAAAAATGCCGCCTGCTGTCCGCCGGATGCTTGGGGACCGCCGCGGCGGCATGCAGATCCTGTTCGCCGTCAGCGCGGTGCCGCTGCTCGCCATCATCGGCCTCGCGGTCGACCACGGCTACGCCATCCTCGTGAAGCAGAGGCTGCAGTCCTCGATGGACGGCGCCGTGCTGGCCGCCGCCACGGCGGCCGCGCTGCAGACCGGCACGCCGGCCGATGTCGCCGACGCCTACATGGCGAGCAACTTCACCACGAAATTCCCCGGCATGACCCCGGCCCTTTCTCTGAACGTCGGCAACGACGGCCACGTCACCGGCGAGGCGACGCTGTCCATGCCGACGTCCTTCTCTCGCGCCATCGGCGTCGACACCTTGCCGATCAAGGTCGGCTCCGACGCGGTTTTCGGAGCCGGCAAGGCCGAGATCGCCCTCGTCCTCGACAACACCGCATCCATGTCGGGCACCAAGCTCGACCAGCTCAAGGCCGCCGCCAAGGAGCTCGTCACCACCGTCTACGCCGCCCCCAACGCCGCCCAGAAGGTGAAGGTCTCGCTCGTCCCGTTCGCGCAGTACGTCAACGTCGGCACCTCCAACCGCAACGCCAGCTGGCTCGACGTGCCGAACGACAGCTCGACGAGCACCTACCAGTGCTACGACACCTATCCGAACGCCACCTACACCAACTGCACCAACGTCACCGCCACCTGCTACAACGACGGCAGCCCGTACGACTGCTCGTACCAGTCCTGCGCCTACAATCCCGGCACGCCGGTCAACGTCTGCGGCACCATCACCTACACCTCGACCTGGTACGGCTGCGTCGGCTCGCGCGCCTATCCGCTCGACGTGCAGACCGGCTCCAGCTTCTCCACCCGCGTGCCCGGCCTGATGGACACGTCGTGCCCGAGCACGCTCAGCCGTCTCTCGACCGACCAGAGCGCGATCAACAGCCAGATCGACGCCATGGTCGCCACCGGCGAGACGTACATCCCCTCGGGGCTCATCTGGGGCTGGCGCACGCTCAGCTCCGAGGCCCCGTTCTCGGACGGCGCCCCATCGTCGCAGCACGACGTGCGCAAGTTCATGGTCGTCATGACCGATGGCACCAACACCAAGTCGCCGACCTACCCCACGCACGACGGCACCGACGGAGCGGCCACCAACACGCTCACCGCGGAAGCCTGCACGGCCATCAAGGCGTCGGGCGTCACCATCTACACCGTCATCTTCGGTGTCGATGACCCCGTCGGAGCCCAGCTCATGAAGGACTGCGCCAGCAGCGCGAGCCAGTACTACAGCGCCGTCACCGGTGCCGACCTCTCGGCCGCTTTCGCCAGCATCGGCCAGTCGCTCGTTGCCATTCATCTGACCCGCTGATCAGGCCGTCTCGATCGCCACGGCTGTGGCCTCGCCGCCGCCGATGCACAGCGAGGCAACACCGCGCTTGAGGCCGCGTGCCCTGAGCGCATGGATCAGTGTCACCATGATCCTCGCCCCCGTCGCGCCGATCGGATGTCCCAGCGCGCAGGCGCCGCCGTTGACGTTAAGCCGCGCGGGGTCGAGCGCCAGCTCCTCGAGCGCGATCAGCGCCACGACGGCGAATGCCTCGTTGATCTCGATGAGATCCACATCCCCGAGCCGCCAGCCGGTCTTCGCCAGCAGCAGACGCACCGCGCCGGCCGGCGCGAACGGATAGTCTCCCGGCGGCCCCGCCACCGTCGCATGGGCCACGAGCCGCGCCAGCGGAGTCAATCCCCGCGCCCCCGCCTCGCCCTCGCGCATCAGAACCATCGCCGCCGCCCCATCCGAGATCGTCGAGGCATTGCCGGCCGTCACCGTCCCTCCCTTCGAGAACGCTGGCTTCAAGGCTTCGAGACCATCCGCGCACCGCTGGCCCGGCGTCTCGTCTTCGTCCACCCGCTCGCGGCCCTTGCGCCCCGTCACCTCGACCGGAGCGACCTCGGCCCGGAACCGCCCGTCCCCCACGGCGGCCTGCGCGCGCCGCACTGACTCCGCCGCGTAGGCGTCCTGCGCCGCCCGTGTCACCTGCGCCCGCTCGGCGGCCAGATCCGCGTAGTGCCCCATGAGGTGCCCCTCGTAGGCATCCTCGAGCCCGTCGCGGAGCATGTGGTCGACGACCTTGCCGTGGCCGAGCCGCTGTCCCTGCCGGTGGTTGGCCAGCAGATGCGGCGCGTTGCTCATCGACTCCATGCCGCCGGCCACCACGATCCCGGCCGAGCCGGCGCGGATCATATCGTGCGCCAGCATCGCCGCCTTCATGCCCGAGCCGCAGATCTTGTTGACCGTCGTCGCCGGCACCGTGACCGGAAGGGACGCACCGAGCGCCGCCTGTCGCGCCGGCGCCTGCCCGAGCCCCGCCGGCAGCACGCACCCCATGGCGACCTCGTCGACCTCGTCCGCCCCGATCCCCGCATCGTCGATCGCCGCCCGGATTGCGGCGGCCCCGAGCTCCGGCGCGGTCATCGCCGAAAGCCGCCCCTGGAAGGCGCCGATCGGTGTCCGGCGCGCCGCGACGATGACGATCGAATTGGACTCGGCGGTCATAGCGGCTCCCTGGATAGGCCGCGTCATCAGGCGCCGCGCCCGCGCGCTCTGTCAACCAGCCGCTACCCCGGGTCGCGCGCCAGGCGCAGCACCACGTCCGCCGCCGCCGCGCTCGGGCTCGAGATCGAGCTCCTCATGATCTCCGGGATGCGCACCAGGGCGGCGAGCTGGGCATTCCGCTCCGGCGTCTCGCCCATCAGCCGCGCCAGCGCCTCCGCCAGCTTCTCCGCCGTGCAGTCCTCCTGGAGGTATTCCGGGAACGCATTCTCGCCGAGCACCAGGTTGGCCAGCACGACGGAGTGCACCTTGAGCAGGAAGCGTAGCCGCGCCGCCACCGCGTCGACACGGTACGCGACGACCATCGGCGTTCCGGCGAGCGCCAGCTCCAGCGTCACCGTGCCGGAAGCCGCCAGCGCCGCGCGCGCCAGCCGGAACGCACGGAGCTTGTCCTCCTCGCCCTCGACCACATGCACCGGCATCGTCCACAATGCCAGCGCCTGCTCGATCAGCGGCCTCACCGACCGCACGGCCGGGATGATGATCTCCGGCGTCGCGCCGCCGAGCGCCAGCCGGGCCACCGCGTCGCCGAACGGCTGCATCAGCCGCGTCACCTCGGATGGCCGGCTCCCCGGCAGCACGACGAGCACCAGCCGCTTCGGATCGAGCTTCAGCCGCTCGGCCAGCGGCTGCGGATCGAGGGAGCGCATCCAGTCGAGCCGCTCGATCATCGGGTGCCCGACGTAGGTGCACGACGGACCACCGAGCCGCTGATGCGCCGCCGGCTCGAACGGCAGCAGCGCCAGCACATGGTCGACGTAAGCCGTCATCTTGCGCGCCCGGCCCGGCCGCCACGCCCACACGCTGGGGCTCACGTAGTCGATGACCGGCAGGTCAGGCCGCTGCTTGCGGATGCGCTTGGCGATCGGATGGGTGAACTCGGGGCTGTCGATGATGACCACCGCATCGGGGTCTGCCGCCAGCGCCGCGTCGACCGCGTGGTGCACGCGGCGGACGATCTGCGGCAGCCGCTTCAGGATGGCCAGCGGCCCCATCACCGCCACGTCCGACAACGGGAAGATCGAGTGGAAGCCCTGCGCCTCCATCAGCTCGCCGCCGACACCGCTGAACCGCACCTGCCCGCCGGTCTTCTCCGTTATGGCGGCCATCAGCTTGGCGCCGAGCGCGTCGCCCGAATGCTCCCCCGCGATCAGCACCAGCCTGAGCTCCTGCTCGCCGGCCTGTGCCGCCCCCACCGTCAACGGCTCCGTGGCCGTGCTCGCGGTTGCGACGATGACCCCCGCCCTCAGCGCGGCATCGATAGCGGCATCCGGCGGCAGCGACGCCCGTCCCGTCTCGATCATGAACACGACGGCGGCGAGCCCGGCTTCGGCGGCGCTGGCAAGCACGTCCTCACGGTCCGCCCAGCTGTCGCGAATCACCGCGACACCCTTGCGCCGCCGGCCGCCGCTCGCCCCCCATTGGCGCAGATCCGCCGCCCGCCGGATGACCGTCTCGGCCGTCTCGCCTTCCGCGCCGAGTGCCAGGACGTGCCCCCGCGACACCACGGCCGCCGATCCGGCGCCGAGCATGGCCGCCCGCCGCACGAGGTCGAGCCCGCGCGCCGCGTCCGTCACCTCTCGGGACCCGAGGCTGCGCTCGCGCATCGGCTGCAACAGCATCGGCGGCAGCGCCGCCGCCTCGCCCGGGCTGACGCCCGCGACACCGGCAATGAACAATCCCGCCTCGCCGGCTGACGCGAGCGTCCTCTCGCGCTCCGCGACGATGACCCCACCCGCCTCCACCGCGATGCCGGCGAGCCCGGCCGCCTTGGCGTTGGCCACCGTCCCCGGACCGATCGCCGGCAGGTCCATGCGCCGGTCCTGGCCCGGCTTGGCCCGCTTGACGAGCACGCCCCCCGTGCCCCCGTGCGCCCCCGCCCGCTCCAGCATGCGGTCGGTGCCCTCGGCTCCCTCGATGGCGATCACCTTGCCGTTGGCCACCACCACCGCCTGCCCGACGTCGAAGCCCCCGAGCGCCGCCACCACCTCCAGGCCGCGCGCGATGTCCGTCCCATTGACCTCCGGCGGCGCGATCCGGCCGAGCGTGCCTTCTTCGGCCAGCAGCTCCGGCGCCGCCTCCACGAGGCCGATGACGCGGAAGCCTTCGCCCTCGAACATCGCCGCGAGCCCGCGCAACACGCTGTCGTCGCCTCCCGAGCCGACGAGACGCACGATCTCCGGCAGGTGGCGCAGGAATCCGAGGTCGGGCTTCAGCCGCCACAGGTCCGGCCGGGTCAGGTTGCCGATCATGACCAGCTCGCGCGCCCGCGCCGCCCGCATGGCGGAAATCGCCGCGCCGAGACTGCCGAGACCGACGCGCGTGTGCGGGATGCCGTCGAGATCCGCGTCCGCGGCGCCCTCGATGGCCACGACGTGCACCTCGGCGCCGCGTCGTATGAGACTGCGCGCCACCTCGAGCGGCAGGCTGCCCCCGCCGGCGATGATGGCGACCCGGCGCAGCTCTGCCGCGGAGCCCCCGCCGCTCACCTCACGCCTCGCCCACGTCGCGCGGCGTGCACAGCGACCGCTTGCCGCCGGCGCGGATGAACTCCACGATCTCTCCGACGATCGGGTGCCCCTTGAACTCTTCCGAAACGTCCGCCACCCGCTCGAGCAGCGTGCCCTCGGCCGCGAACATGGCGCGGTAGGCGCGCCTCAGATCGTGGATGTCGTTGCGCGAAAAGCCGCGCCGCTGCAGCCCGACGATATTGAGACCCGACAGGTGGGCGCGGTTGCCGAGCGCCATGCCGTAGGGGATGAGGTCGTTCTCGAGCCCCGACATGCCGCCGACGAAGGCATGGTTGCCGACCCGCGCGTACTGGATCACCGCCGCGCCACCGCCGATGATGACGAAGTCGCCGACGGTGCAATGCCCGGCAAGCATGACGTTGTTGGAGAAGATGACGTTGTTGCCGACCCGGCAGTCGTGGCCGACGTGGCTGTTGGCGAGGAACGCGCAGCGGTCTCCCACCACGGTCACCGATCCACCACCAGCAGTGCCGGGGTTCATCGTCACCCCCTCGCGGATGATGCAATCCTCGCCGATGCTGAGCGACACCGGCTCCCCTTGGTACTTGAGGTCCTGCGGCTGGTGCCCGATCGAGGCGAACGGGAAAATCCGCGTCCGGGCGCCGACGGTCGTCCGCCCGGCCACAACGGCATGGCTGACGAGCTCGACCCCGGCGCCCAGCTCCGCTTCCGGCCCCACCATGCAGAACGCGCCGATGCGGCAACCCTCGCCGATGCGCGCGCCACTCTCGACGATCGCCGTCGGGTGGATCGAGGTTTCAGCCATGTCATCCCCGCCCAAACAATGTCACGAAGCTCGCCGGCCGCCCCCCGGCGGTGAGCCTCTTGGCCGCGATGCGCGGCCAAGGCGACTTGTGCCCGACACATTGCGCCTGCGCGAGCGAGCAGATCAAACCGTCACTTGCCGAGCGAGCTCGCGAACGCCTTCGCCTCGGCCGTGTCCGCCAGCATGGCCGAAACCTCGGCCTCTGCGACCACCGCGCCGTTCACCTTCGCCTCGCCGAAGAACCGCCACACGCGGCCGCGGTTGCGAACCTTGCGCACGTGATAATGGATCTGGTCGCCGGGCAGGACCGGCTTGCGGAACTTGGCCCGGTCGATGCCCATGAAGTAGACCAGCTCGGCCTTGTAGTCCTGGCCGAGGCTCGACACGCACAGCGCGCCCGCCGTCTGCGCCAGGCCCTCGATGATGAGGACGCCCGGCATCACCGGAAACTGCGGGAAGTGGCCCTGGAAGAACGGCTCGTTGATGGTCACGTTCTTGACCCCGACGCAGCTCTCGTCGCGATCCATGTCGTAGATGCGATCGACCATCAGGAAGGGATACCGGTGCGGCAGCAGCTTCAGCACCCGGGTGATATCCGCGGTGCCGAGCGCCGGCTTCGTTGTCGCGTCGTTCATCGGTCCTCTTTCTTTCCTCGCGCCGCCCACTCGCCGATAAGTCCGTCCCTCATTGACCGTCCGCCGGATCGTCGTTCCCTGCGTCCTGCTTGGACGCCAGACGGCTCAGCACCGCCAGCTCGCGCCCCCACTGCTTGAGCGGCTTGGCCGGCGTGCCGCCGTAGCGGGCCCCCGCGGGGACGTCATCCTTGGGATGCGAGGCCCCCGCCACCATGGCGCCGGTTCCGATGCGGATGTGGCCGACCGTGCCCGATTGTCCTCCCATGACGACGAAATCGCCGAGCTCGGTCGAGCCGGAGATGCCGCAATGGGCGACGATCACGCAATGCCGTCCAATGATGACGTTGTGCCCGATCTGCACGAGATTATCAATTTTGGTCCCCTCGCCGATGATCGTATCCTTAAGAGCGCCGCGGTCGATCGCCGTATTGGCGCCGATCTCGACGTCGTCCTGGATCACCACCCGGCCGATCTGCGGCACCTTCAGGTGCCCCTTGGGGCCCATGGCGAAGCCGAACCCGTCCTGCCCGATGCGTACGCCCGAATGCAGGATCACCCGGTCCCCGACCAGCGCATGCGTGACGGTCGCCAGAGCGCCGACATAGCAGCCCCGCCCGATATGCACCCGGTAGCCGACCACCGCGCCCGCCGCGACGCGCGTGCCGCGCCCGATCACCGCCTCGGCGCCGATCACAGCCCCCGGCTCGATCTCGACGCCCTCCTCCAGAACCGCCGTCGGATCGATGTGCGTGCCAGCGTCGGCCCGCGCCGCCTTGGGACGCATGGCCTCCGGATAGAACAGCTGCAACGACAGCGCGAAGCTGCGGTAGGGCGTCCGCGTCAGTAGCGCCTTGGTGCCGGCCGGCGCGCGATCCTTGAACGCCGGCAGCACGAAGCAGGCACCCGCGCCGGTCTGCTCGAGCTGGGGGAGATACTTGCGGTTGTCGAGGAACGAGACGTGATCCGGGCCCGCGTCCGACAGTGCCCTCACGTCGGAGATCAACGCCCCGCCGTCGGCACCCTCGGGCACCTGCGCCTCGGCGAAGCGCGCCACCTCGGCAAGCGGGAACGGCCCCGCGCGATCGAAGAATCCAGGATGCTCCATGCACCACCTGCGCCGCCGGGCGCACGCCGCGCTCCGGTCTGCGCACGCGCGGTCTGCTGGGCGGCCGCGTGCAAGACAATGACGAGAGATCGGCCCGCGGACCACCGATGGAGAAGGAGAGCTTCTGTCGGCCGGTATGACACGGGCGCGCCGCATCCGGCAATGCCCGCCAGCCCGGGGCGCCCATGCGGCGGTTGAAAACGAAGCGGCACCATGGAGGGTGTCCACGGCGCCGCTGAAACCTGTGTCGGATCTGGCCGCTCAGAACTTCGTCGCCGCGCCGAACCGGATCTGCTGCTCCTTGTCGTACGTCTCCTTAGAGAGCGCGTAGCCGTAGTCGATGCGCAGCGGACCGACAGGCGAGTTCCAGATGATACTGGCACCCACCGACGACCGGATCGAAGCGTCGTCCGCGAGGCAAACTGCGTCCCAGGACCCGCTGGCATCCTTTACCGCCGTACCGTTCGACTTACACCCTGCCTTGATCGACTTCACTCCACCCGCGGCCCGCCAAAGCGAGCCGACATCCGCGAACACGGCGCCGCTCATGCCGATATCGTCGGGCACCAGCGGAAGCGGGAACCGAACCTCGGCCGTGGCGGCCCAGAACGTCTGGCCACCAAGCGCATCATTAGTGTTGAGGTCGCGCGGACCATAGCCGGACCGGTAGAAGCCGCGCACGGTCTCGCCGCCCTTGAAGAACACGTCGAGCAGCGAAACGTCCTGACCGCCCCAGCCCTCGATGTCGCCGGCAATGGCGCGGCCGACCAGGGTGATCTTGTCGGCGATCGGATAATAGGCGCGAGCCTCGCCGACGACGCGGACATATTGGGCATCGCCACCTAGACCGGCCACGTCGGCCGACACCTGGAAGAATGTGCCGCGCGTCGGGTTCTTCGGATGGTTGCGGTTATCCCAGGACAGCGAGGTACCCACCAGCGACGTGTAGCGGACGCCATCGGGGCAGCTGCTATTAAACGTATGGCCAACCTGCCCCACTTGAGCATCGCAAGCCTGCTTGATAGCAAGAGAGGCGTACGGCTCGACGTCGTAGATCTCGTCGCGCGTGAACGTGTAGTAGTTGGACAGCCAGACGCTCTCGGTCAACGGATAGCTGACGCGGACGGTGCCGCCGAACTTCGTGCTCATGAAGCCCGAGGTGTTCTTCTCGTCGAGCTGCTTGGCGAACAAATCGAAGCCCGCCGCGAGGTTCATGTCGAGGAAGCGCGGCTCGGTGAAGCTCAGGTCGGCCTGCAGGCGGCTGAACGAGCCGGCCAGCTTGAGGCGCAAGAACTGGCCGTTGCCCATCAGGTTGCGCTCGGTGATCGACACGTCGCCGATGACACCTTCACTCGTCGAATAGCCGGCGCCGAAGGACAGCTCGCCCGTCGACTGCTCCACCACCTCGCAGTCGAGGATGACGCGATCCTGCGACGTGCCCTGGCGGCGCTTGATCTCAACCGTCTTGAACAGGCCCAGGCCCTGCAACCGCTGTTTGGCGCGATCGACCATCAGCGGATTGTAAGCGTCACCCTCGGCCAGACGGAACTCGCGGCGGATGACGTAATCCTTGGTCCGCGTGTTGCCGACGATGTTGATGCGCTCGATGTAGATCCGCGGACCTTCCTCGACGGTGAAGGTGATGCCGATCGTCCGCGTCGCCTGATCAGGCTGAGCCTTGGGCCGGACGCGCACGAAGGCGTAGCCCTGCTCGGCGACGGCCAGCGTCAGCTTCTCCACCGTCTTGTCGATGAGTGAGCCGTTGAAGATGTCACCCTCGGAGAACAGCAGGTGCCCGCGGAGGCTCTCCGGCTGCACCGCCGCCAGCGAGCTCTCCAGCTTGATGCCCCCGAACTTGTAGAGCTGGCCTTCCTCGATCGAGTAGGTAAGGTAGAAGCCCGAGCCGTCGCGGTCGAGCTCGGCGTTAGCCGCCGTCACCCGCACGTCGGCGTAGCCGTTCTTGAGGTAGTACTGGCGCAGCAGCTCGCGATCCAGCGACATGCGGTCGGGATCATAGATGCTCGTGCCCTTGAGGAAGTCGAACCAGCCGGCCTGCGTCGTCGAGATGATGTCGCGCAGCTGCTGGTCGCTGAAGGCGCGATTGCCGACGAAGTGAATGCCCTTGACCTTGGTGGCGTTGCCTTCGGTGATCTCGAACACCACGTTGACGCGGTTCTGCTCGAGCTCGATCAGCTTCGGCTCGACCGAGGCGGCGAAGCGGCCCTGACGGCGATAGACGTCCAGAATGCGCTGCACGTCGCCCTGCGCCTTGGCGCGGGTGAAGACGGAGCGCGGCTTGAGCTGGACCTCGGTCTGCAGCGTCGCGACCTCGACCTCGCTGTTGCCCTCGAAGGCGACCTGGTTGACGATCGGGTTCTCGACCACCGTCACCACGACGCCGGCGCCCTCGCGGTCGATGCGCACGTCGCTGAACAGGCCGGTGGCGAACAGCGCCTTGATCGAGTGGTCGACCTTGCCCGGATCGTAGGCGTCACCCGTGGAGAATTTCAGGTAGGACCGGACCGTCTCCGGCTCGACGCGGCGATTTCCGACAACACGGATGTCCCGCACGCCCTGCGCGAAGGCCGGCTGCGACAGTGCGAGAAGATCCACGGCGACCAGCGTCGGCAGCACCAGCGCCAGCCAGACCATCACTTGCCAGCCACCGGCCGACACGATCCGAAGCCGAGACATTCGCGGATCAGCCTTCATGCTCTGCCGAACCCCCTGGACTGCTACGGCTGCCGGCAGACAACCGTTGCGGCTCATTGATTGAGCGCTCCTTCATCGCGGCGTTAGGCCCCGCGATTCCCCGAAGGCGCACCCCCCATTTCCAAACGTGGTTTTAACGATTCCGCAAGCAATCCGGAAGTGGCAAGAATACGTCACCGGACCAGATTCGACAGGCTGCTAACCCAGCCAGGAGAACCACTTGCGCAGGATCGGCAGGTCGTTCAGCGTCGCGAACGCCATCAGCGTCAGAACCACCGCCAGACCGATGCGGAAGCCGATCTCCTGGGTCTTCTCGCTGAGCGGCTTCCGGCGCACCGCCTCGGCCGCGTAGTACATCAGGTGGCCGCCGTCCAGCAGCGGAATCGGGAACAGGTTGATGAGCCCGACCGAGACCGAGATCACAGCCACGAGTTGCACCAGCGCTTCCATGCCCACCTTGGCCACCTGACCCGAGACCTCGGCGATTCGGATCGGCCCGCCGAGCTGGTCGGCTTTCTGCCGCCCCATCACCACGTCGCCCAGGTAGCCAAGCGTGCTGGCGATGATGAACTTGGTTTCGCCCACACCCAGGGCAACCGCCTCCAGCGGCCCCACGCGCCGCACCTCGGTCGTCTGGGGCGTCGTCAAGCGCTTGATTCCGATGATGCCCCGCCGGGTCACACCGCCGAAGGCGTCCTTCTGCTCCTGCAGCGCCGGCCGCACCGTCAGCGTCACCGCCTTGCCCGACCGGTCGACCGTCATTCGCAGGTCCCGCTCCGGGCTGGTGCCGACGATCCGCAGCACGTCGTTGAAGCCCTCGATCTTGGTCCCGTCGATCTCCTTGATGATGTCGCCGGCCAGGAAGCCGGCCTTGGCGGCCGGCGAATCGGCGATGACCTCGTCGATCCGCGCCGCCGTCAGCTTGACGCCGACCAGGGCGTACATCGTCGCGAAAATAGCGATGGCCAGCAGGAAGTTGGCGATCGGCCCGGCGGCCACCACGGCGGCCCGCTGCCACAGCGGCTTGCCCTGGAACGACCCCTTGCGCTCCTCCTCGCTCATGCGATCGAACGCCTCGCGAGACGGCACGCTGGCGGCGTTCTCGTCATCCATGAACTTGACGTAGCCGCCGAGCGGGATCCAGGCGACGCGCCAGCGCGTGCCATGGCGGTCATGCCAGCCGAAAATCTCCTTCCCGAATCCGATCGAGAACGCCTTGACCGAGACGCCGCACCAGCGAGCCACCAGGAAGTGCCCCATCTCGTGCACGAACACGACGATGGTCAGCACGAACAGGAAGGCCAGCGGCACCGTCAGCGAGGACCACAGGCTGGCGAGCGCGGCGTCGAGAGTGGCCATGAGGCGAGGGCTCCAGGAGTTCGGGACCGTGGTCCGAGTGATTTGCTCAGCAATTATGTAGCGGCGCGTGCGTGCCCAGCAAGGCCGATGCCATGCGGCGGGCCTCCGTGTCGACCGCGAGCACGTCGGACAACGTTTCGGGAGCCGCCGTCAGCCCGGCCGCGTCGGCCTGCTCGAGCACCTCGCCGACCCGGCGGGGAATGTCCATGAACCCGATCCGGCCAGCAAGGAAGGCAGCAACCGCTATCTCATTGGCCGCGTTCAGGATTGCCGGTGCCGCGCCACCCTTTTCCAGCGCCTCGCGCGCGATCCTGAGCGAGGGGAACCGCGCCTCGTCCGGCTCCTCGAAGGTGAGCGTGCCGAGCTTGACGAGATCGAGCCGCTCGGTCGGCGCGTCCATGCGCCGGGGCCACGACAGGCTGAGCGCGATCGGCGTCCGCATGTCGGGGCACGCGAGCTGCGCCAGCACCGAGCCGTCGCGATAGGTCACGAGGCTGTGCACGATCGACTGCGGATGCACCACCGCGCCGAGCTGGTGCACCTCGACGGGAAACAGGTGATAGGCCTCGATCAGCTCCAGGCCCTTGTTCATCAAGGTCGCGGAATCGATGGTGATTTTGGCCCCCATCGACCAGTTCGGGTGTTTCAGCGCCTGCTCCGGCCTGACGTGCTCGATCTGCTCCAGAGACCACGTCCGGAACGGCCCGCCCGAGGCCGTCAGGATGATCCTCTCGATCGCTTCCGGCTCCGAGCCGCCGAGCGCCTGGAACGCCGCCGAGTGCTCGCTGTCGACGGGCAGCAGCTCGGCCCCAGACCGCGCCACCTCGCCCATGAACACCTGCCCGGCCGAAACCAGGCATTCCTTGTTCGCCAGCGCCAGCCGCTTGCCCTGCCGCACGGCCTCGAACGTCGGTCTGAGTCCCGCCGCGCCGACGATCGCCGCCATCACGCAGTCGGCCGGCATGGCAGCCGCCTCGACCAGCGCGTCCACGCCCGCCTCGGCCCGGATTCCCGTGCCCGCAAGATGCTCCTTGAGCTCACCGTGACGGGCCTCGTCGCCGATCACCGCCACGCGCGCCCTGTGCCGGATCGCCATCTCGGCGAGCTTCGCGGCGTTCGACTGCGCCGTCAGCGCCACCACCTCGAAATCCTCGGGCGTCCGCCCGATCAGGTCCAGCGTGCTCTGCCCGATGGAGCCGGTCGCGCCGAGAATGCTGACCGACCGCACGGCGGCGGTGCCGCGCCTCGGCTCGCTGCTCGCGGACCGTGCCGCCGTCTCCACCATGATCCGCCTCCGAGAGCTAATAACCGAGCAGCAGCGCCCGCGCCGGCATCTGCCAATTGACGACCGCCGCCGCCAGCCCGGCCAGCACCGCCACCGCGACCAGGCTGTCGACCCGGTCCATGAAGCCGCCGTGCCCCGGGATCAGGCTGCTCGCGTCCTTGACGCCATAGGCCCGCTTGAGCGCCGACTCGGCAAGATCACCGCCCTGTGCCACCAGCGCCAGCGCGACCGACAGGATCCCGAGGCCGACGGACGAGGCGTTGCCCAGAGCCAGCGGCGCGAACGCCATCCCGCCGAGCCCTGCTGCCGCCAGGCCGCCGAGCAGCCCCGCCCACGTCTTGTTGGGCGACACCTTCGGCCACAGCTTGGGGCCCCCGATCAGCCGTCCGGCGATGAAGGCCCCGATGTCGCTGGTCCACACCACCAGCAGCAGGAACAGGATGCCGGCGAGACCATACATGGGATCGCTGCGCAGCCAGATCAGCGCCACGGCGGGCAAACCGACATAGAGAATGCCGAGCCCAGACATCAGCGGCTGTCGCCCCGCCGTCAGCGCCATCACAGGCACCGTTGCGACCACGACGGCCAGCAGCGCCATCACCGGATGCCCGGCCCCCGCAAGTGCAGCCGCCAGGGCAGCCAGAGCGATGTGCAGCAGTGCCGCCACGTCGGTCCCCGGCCCGCGCACGATGGTGCTCCACTCCCAAGCCATGGCGGCCGCGACCAGCCCCACCAGCACCGCGAAGGTTGCCGTGCTCCACCAGGTCAGGCCGAGCGACAGCACCGCCAGCACGATGCCCGACGCTAGCCGGGCCTTGAGATCCTTGAACTTCGAGGACACCCCGGCAACCGCCGCTTGCGGCTCTGTCTGGCGACCGCCCATGCTCAAGCCCTGGAGCGCTGGGTGAGGCCGCCGAACCGGCGGTCGCGCGCCCGGAACTCGGCCACCGCCGCCTCGAGCTGCTCGCGCCCGAAGTCCGGCCAGTAGATGTCGAGGAAGATGAACTCCGCGTATGCGGCCTGCCACAGCAGGAAGTTCGAAAGGCGCATCTCGCCGCTGGTGCGCACCAGGAGGTCGGGGTCCGGGATGCCGTCGGTATCGAGGCTTTCCCCCAGCCGCTCCGGCGTGATGTCCTCGGCCCGGATCCGCCCGGCGGCGACATCCTCGGCGAGCAGCCGGGCCGCCCGCGCGATCTCCTGCCGCGAGCCGTAGTTGAACGCGATCACCAGAGTCAGCGCGGTATTGAGGCTGGTCAGCTCCACGCCCTCGTCCATCAGCGCCAGCAGCTCGGGATCGACGTTCGCCCGCTCGCCGATGATGCGGATCCGCACGTTGCTCTGGTGCAGCTCGGCGAGGTCCTGGCGGATGAAGCGCTTCAGCAGCCCCATCAGGTCGTCGATCTCCTCCTTCGGCCGCGACCAGTTCTCGGAGGAGAAGCTGTAGAGCGTGATGTAGGGAATGCCGAGATCGACCGCTGCCCGCACCGTGCGCCGCACGGCTTCCACGCCCTTGCGATGTCCGATCGATCGCGGCAGCCCCCGCTCGTTGGCCCAGCGCCCGTTGCCGTCCATGATGATGGCGACGTGACGGGGCCCTTGTGCCGCGTATCCGCCCCGGAGCGAGTCTTTCAGGCTGTCGGTCACGGTCTGCGCGGCTTTCGGTTCGAGGCGTCTCGGAAGGCTCGGCAACGGGAACGCGTGAGGCAGGACGGCTAGACCTTGTGGATCTCGGTCTCCTTGGCGGCGAGCGTGACGTCGATCTCCTTGATCAGCTTGTCGGTGATCTCCTGCACCTTGGCCGACTGCTTGTGATGATCGTCCTGACTGATCTTGTGGTCCTTCTCGAGCTTCTTCAGCAGCTCCATGCCGTCCCGGCGCACGTTGCGCACGGCGACACGCGAATGCTCGGCGTACTTGTGGGCCAGCTTCACGAGCTCGTTGCGGCGGTCGGCCGTCAGTGCCGGAATAGGCAGCCGCAGGATGGCGCCGTCGATGACCGGATTGATGCCGAGGTTCGCCTCGCGGATGCCCTTCTCCACCGCCGCCACCTGGCTGCGATCCCAGACCTGCACCGAGATCATGCGCGGCTCCGGCACCGAGACGGTGGCGACCTGGTTGAGCGGCATGCGTGCGCCGTAGATCGAGACCTGCACCGGATCGAGAAGGTGCGCGCTGGCCCGGCCCGTGCGCAAGCCGGAGAGCTCCCGTTTCAGAGCATCGAGCGCAATGCGCATGCGGCCTTCCAGCTCAGTGATGTCGAACGTCGTGGCGGACATCTCGTCTCCTCGTCTTGCCAAGATCCGCGCCGGCTCGGGGCATCGATGCGCGGACGTCTGCCGCGCTCGAGCCGCGGCGGCTGGGATCGGATCGGTGCGCTGGAAAAACCGCCTCAGGCGGCCGCAACGATGACCGTGGAGCGACCCTCTCCCTTCAGGATGCGCAGGAGGTTCCCCGATTCCTCGATGGAGAAGACAATTACCGGAAGTCCGTTGTCGCGGGCAAGGGCGATCGCCGCTCCATCCATGACCTTGAGGTCGCGCGCCAGCACCTCGGAGTAGCTGAGCTGGTCATAGCGCACCGCTGCCTTGTCCTTTTTCGGGTCGGCAGAATAGACACCGTCCACCTGCGTCGCCTTCGCGACCGCGTCGCAGTCCATCTCGATGCCGCGCAGAACCGCCGCCGTGTCCGTCGTGAAGAACGGATTGCCGGTGCCCGCCGCGAAGATGACGACGCGGCCCTTTTTCATATGGTGCAGCGCCTTGGGCCTCACGTAGGCTTCGCAGACCGTCGGCATCGGAATTGCCGACAGCACCCGCGCCGGCGTGCCCGACTTCTCGAGCGTGCCCTGCAGGGCCAGCGAGTTCATCACCGTCGCCAGCATGCCCATGTAGTCGGCGGTGGCCCGCTCCATGCCCTTGGCCGCGCCGGCGACGCCCCGGAAGATGTTGCCGCCGCCGACCACGACGGCGATCTCAGCCCCGGCCTTGACCGCCTCGGCGATGTCGCGCGACAGCCGGTCGGCCACGGCCATGTCGATGCCGTAGGAGCCCGCGCCCATCAGCGCCTCGCCGGACAGCTTCAACAGCAGCCGCTTGTATTTGAGCCCGCCCGCGCCCGCCGTCATGCCCGCACTCCTGTCCGCCGCCGTCGTCAATGTCTCACGGTCGGCCGCCCCCGCGGCTTAAGACCGGTCTGCAATTGCCGGATAAAGCAACATGCGCTCCGTTGGAATGGCCGTTGTCACCAATATCCCGCAAAAATCCGGACCACCCGCGTCCAAGGGCGGCATTTTCCTCACGGAAGCTGACGTGCCGCGGGCCGGAATGCGAAGCACCCCGCTCCGGTATCCCGTGCGGGGTGCTCCTATCCCTCAGCCCTTGACCGCCGCGGCCACCTCGGCCGCGAAGTCGTCCTCTTTCTTCTCGATGCCCTCGCCCAGCGCATAGCGGACGAAGCCGGTGATCTTGACCGGCTGGCCCGACGCCTTGCCGGTCTCGGCCAGCACCTGCGTCACGGTCTTGGTCGTGTCGTGGATGTAGGACTGCTCGAGCAGGCAGTTCTCCTTGGCGTAGGTCTTGATGCCGCCGCCCAGGATCTTCTCGAGAACCTGCGGCGGCTTGCCCTTGTTCTTGTCGGCGAGGATCGCCTTCTCGCGCTCGATCGTCTCCGCCGGCACGCCGTCGATGTCGAGCGCCACCGGGTTCGTCGCGGCGATGTGCATGGCGAGCATGCGGCCGAGCTCCTGCAGCGCCGCCTTGTCGCCCTTGCTCTCGAGCCCGACGATGACGCCGATCTTGCCCAGACCGTCGGCCACCTTGTTGTGCATGTAGTCGGCGACGACGCCGTCGGCGACCTCGACCACCGCGGTGCGCCGCACGTTCATGTTCTCGCCGATCGTGGCGACCAGCTCCTTGACCACCTCGTCGACGGTCACCGTCTTGCCCGGGTACGTGGTGGCCAGCAGCTTGGCGACGTCACCCTTCGCCTCGGGCGCGAGACCGGCGACGCTGCGCACCATGTCCTGGAACTGCTCGTTGCGGGCGACGAAATCGGTCTCGGAGTTGACCTCGACCACGGCGCCGACGCGGCCCTTGGCAGCGATGCCGACCAAGCCCTCGGCGGCCACGCGGCCGGCCTTCTTGGCAGCCTTCGAGAGGCCCTTCTTGCGCAGCCAGTCGATCGCCGCCTCGATGTCGCCCTTGGTCTCGGTCAGCGCGGTCTTGCAGTCCATCATGCCGGCGCCGGTCTTCTCGCGCAGCTCCTTGACGAGGGAGGCAGAGATCTGGGTCATGGCTCAACCTTTTGTAGCGTATGCTTGCTTGTGCGGGTCGTGCGGGCAGCATGTGCCCCGGGGTCCGCCCCGGCGAAGCGGAGCGCGACAACGATGGATTTCGTTCGATGCGTCAGCCGGATGACGCCGGAAGAAGGAACGCCGCGCGATGGCGGCGTCCCTTGTCTTCGGAGCCTCAGGTTGCCGAGGCGTCGACCAGCTTCTTCGCCTGGGCGACCCAGTCTTCCTTCTGGATCTGGCCCTTGGCCCGGATGGCGCGATCCAGCGCCGCCATGTTGTCGGCGTCGAGGTCGGCGATCTGCCAGAAATGATAGACGCCGGCGTCGTTGAGCTTCTGCTCGAGCTTCGGCGAGACGCCCGTGATGCGCTTGAGGTCATCGGCCTCGCCGCGCGGAGCCTCGATGCCCTTGAACACCACCTTGGCACCGGGCAGCTGCTCGGCCGGCGGCGCCTCGCTGGCACCGATATCGATGCCGGCCGCCGACTGGCTGCGCTCGAGGCCGTCGAGGGCGGCGCGGGCGACGAGATCGCAATAGAGCGTGATGGCGCGGCCGGCGTCATCGTTGCCGGGCACCGGGAAGTCGATGCCGTCCGGATCGCAGTTCGTGTCGACGATGGCCACGATCGGGATACCGAGCTTGCGCGCCTCCTTGATGGCGATCTGCTCCTTGTTCGTGTCGATCACGAACAGCAGGTCCGGCGTGCCGCCCATGTCCTTGATGCCGCCCAGCGACTGGTTGAGCTTGTCGCGCTCGCGCTGAATGTTCAGCACCTCTTTCTTGGTGCGGCCCTGCGGGTCGGCGAGGATATCGTCCAGCTGGCGCAGGCGGCGGATCGACTGCGAGATGGTCTTCCAGTTGGTCAGCGTGCCGCCGAGCCAGCGGTGATTGATGAAGTACTGCGCCGAGCGCTTCGCCGCCTCGGCGATCGAGTCGGAAGCCTGCCGCTTCGTGGCCACGAACAGCACGCGGCCGCCGCCGGCGACGGTGTCCGACACCTTGACCAGCGCCTGATGCAGCAGCGGCGTTGTCTGGGTCAGGTCGACGATGTGGATGTTGTTGCGGGCGCCGAAGATGAACGGCGCCATCTTGGGGTTCCAGCGGTGCGACTGGTGGCCGAAGTGAACGCCAGCCTCGAGCAGCTGACGCATATTGAACGCGGGGAGCGTCATGCGTTGAAGTTCCTTTTCCGGTTGGACCTCCGCGGACTGTGAGCGTCTGACCACCCGCTCGGATTTCAGCCCGTCCGGAAATGGAAAACGCCACCGGAGCGACTGGCGGGGCTTTCAATCCGCCGGACGCGATCCGCGTGTGGAGTGCGCCGCTTGTAGACGGAACCAACTCATTGCGCAAGGCGCATCGCGCAGGCGCAAGTCGATGAGATGCACTATACCGCCTTGACAGCCTCATCGCCGCGCAGCCCCCACAAGCTCTGCACAAGGTCATCTCCCCGCATTGCACACCTGTGGAAACGCTGCGCCGCAGCAAGACTTAGATCAAAGCTTGAGGGGGTCGGGTTGCTCAAAGTTATCACGAGAATCGCGCGAACCGTGGCACTCTCTTCCACGGGGAAACACGACAAGGGGGAAAATATGCTCTGGGGACTTGCTCTGATCGGCGCCTTCGCCGTTGTTTTCGGGCCGGGTTACGTCTGCGACGCCATGCTGGGACGCCACCACCCGATCTCCGAGACGATGCACTGCTACGGCACCACCGCCTTCTTCAGCACCCTCTTCGGCGGCGTCGCCGCCGTCATCGTCGGCGGCATGACTCCCTATTGGCCGGTCTTCTGGTTCTTCTGCGTCATTCCGCCGCTGGTCGTCGCGGCCTGCCTGTACCGGAAGCTCCGGAGCCCCGAGAAGAACCCCGTTTGCTGCAGTGCAGATCGTTGCTGAGGCAATTGACTTTCACTCGCCAGACCCACTTCCGGTTGCCGCATTATGCATTTTAGTGTCCGCGGCGAGGAATGAGATGATCTTCCGGCGCACGTCGGCATCGGCAACGCCGCCAAACGGCTTCATGTTGTTGTTCGGTATGAAGGCTTCCGGGTTGGTGATCCACTTTTCGATGTTCTCGGGTGTCCACGTAATGCCCGAGTTCTTCACCGAGTCCGAGTAATTGCCATAACCCGGCGCCGTCCCCGCCTTGCGCCCGACGACACCGTAGAGCGAGGGGCCGAGCCTGTTGTCGCCCTTGATGTAGGAATGGCATTGGCGGCAGTGATTGTTGAAGGCCAGCATGCCGGCGTCGGGATCATCGGTTGCCGCCGAGCCGGCGCAAGATGGCCCGATGAGCAGCACGAGGAGGGCGGCGGTCCTGGTTACGAGTGGTCGCGGCATGAGGATTCTCCTTTGCCGCCACTAACGCGAGCACCCGGAGTTCGTTCCTCTGACGACGGCGCCTCGCGGAATGGCTATCCGGCCAGCAGCCAGCGCCCGAGCCGCACCAGATCCCCGAGATTGATCACCGCCATCGCCGTCACGAGCATGGCGAGCCCGACGCGATAGCTGATCGCCTGCGTGCCCTGACTGAGCGGACGACGCCGCGCGGCCTCGAGCCCGAACATCACCAGATGCCCGCCGTCGAGCACCGGGATCGGCAACAGGTTGAGCAGACCGAGGTTCGCCGACAACATGGCGAGCCACCTGAGCAGCGGCTCGATGCCGAGCGCCGCCACTTCCGCCGTCGCGGCCGCGATGACGATCGGTCCCGCGACCTGTTCGGCGGATTGGCCACCCCTGAGCATCTGGACGAGCCCCCACAGCGTGGAGCCGATATCGTTGCCGAGCTGCCGAGCTGCCCCGCCCAGCGCGGGGACCAGGCCCATCGTCTGCGCCTCGACGAGCTTCGGCTTGACACCGATGCGGCCGCGCGAAAACGGCTTGCCTGCGTCGTCGCGGGTCTGGAAACGCTCGGGTGTGATGGTCAGCTCGTGGCGGGCGCCGCGCCGCTCGACGACGAGCACGAGGGCGCGCTCAGCCGCGGGGATCACTGTCCGCACCATGTCCTCGAAGCTCTCGATCGGTTCGCCATCGATCGACACCAGCCGGTCGCCCGCCCGCATGCCGCCGCGGTCCGCCGGCTTTCCTGCCATGACCTCGCCGATGACGGGCGGCGTGAAGCGCGCGACGCCGATGTCCACGACGCGGACCTGCGCCCCCGCGTCCCCGACGACGTGATTGACGGCCGGTGTCACCTCGAAGACATGGCCGCGTCCGTCACGCTCGGCCTCGACCCGCACGCTGCCCTTCTCGTAACCGAGCAGCAGCCGCTCGATGTCGGCGAACGTGGTGACCGGCTGCCCGTCGATCGAGCGAACCACGTCGCCTCGCCTCAAGCCGGCGGCAGCCGCGGGCTTGCCCGCCGGCAGGTTGCCGAGCAGCGGCGCGTCGGACCTCTGGCCGATCGCAAGATTGAGGCCGGCATAGACGAGGAACGCGAGCAGGAAGTTCGCCATCGGGCCGGCGAGCACGACCAGCGTGCGCTGTCCGACCGGGCGTTCATAGAAGCTGTCCGCTCCGGCCGTCTCCGGCGGCGCGAACCTCACGTAGCCGCCGAGCGGCACCGCCGCAAGCCGCCAGTGCGTGCCCTTGCGATCGTCCCAGCCCAGGAGCTCACGGCCGAATCCGACCGAGAACGTAGCCGCCTTCATGCCGAGCCAGCGTCCGACCACGAAATGGCCGAGCTCGTGCACGAACACGATGGCCGCCAGGAGAACGGCGAAGGGCACGACGTAACCGAGCGCTTGCGGCACCCCTGCCAAGACGTCCCACATGCGAATTCGTTCTCCAGGCGCGAGCGAGCGGCGGCCAGACCACCGCGGAAGACGCTAGCCCCACCTTGATGAACGACGTTATAATTTACCGCTGCGACTTGAATCCAATCGCCGAAAATCCGCCTGGCCTGGTTCCGGACTCCACTACCGCCCTGCGCGTCTCCTCGCACACCAGCGCCTCGAGCTCCTCCGCGTATCGGTAGCCGGGCGCCGCTCCTGCAAAGCCGCCCGACGTAGCCGGATGCGCATAGATCTCCGTGACGCCCTCCGGCAAGTTGCGGATGAGACCCGCCACCCGGGTCGGCGTCATGGCGCCGGACCAGGCGAGCCCGAGCACTTGATCAGGTGTGCGGAACCCCGCCCGCCTGAGTCGCGCCGCCAGCATCCGCGCGAAGGGCGCCGCGACCAGCGCCTCACCGCCGCGCCGCACGGGCTCCACCCTGGCAAGCACCTCGCGCGGCTCGACCGGCGTCCGGATCCACAGCACGCCGTTGGCACGGGCGGCGCGGATCAGCTCCCGCGCGACCGTCGGATGGATATGGAAGTGCTTGTGCGCGTCGACGTGATCGAGCGCCAGTCCGGTCGCGCGAAAGGCGGCGAACTGTGCATCGATCTCGGCGGCAAGCTGCCGCCGCGCCCGGGCCGAGAAGAACAGCCGCGCGCCGTAGCCCGCCGCATCGCTGCGGAAGGCGCCGTCCGGCCCGACGAGGTCCGGGACCCGCGACGCAGGCAGCACCGGCTGGGCTTCGATCAGCACCAGATGCAGCCCGACACCGAGTTCCGGCAGGCGCCGGGCGCGCGCGACCGCATCCGCCGCCGCCGGCGCGCCGACCATCAGGCTCGCCGACGTGAGAATACCGTCCCGGTGCGCCCGCTCGACGGCCTCGTTGACCTCGACCGAGAGGCCGAAATCGTCGGCGGTGACGACGAGATGCTTCACTGTCCCTCCCCATATCGAGACGGCTTGATGACAAACCGCTGCTTGAGAGGCAACCGGATCGTGCCGAGAGCCGGTCGCCTTCACGCTTCGCTCACCGCTTGCGCCTATGCTTGCGCAAGGGGAGCCGCCGCCGCATGCATCGCCGCGCACTGATCGCCGTGTCCGTCTCGGGGCTGCTGGCACTGCCGCTGGCCGCCGTGGCGTGGCTGACGCTGATGGCCCCCGGCCCGGAATGGGTTGGCCCGACCGGCAACTACCTCGGGCTCGACTTCGTCAACTTCTGGTCGGCCGGCAAGCTGGCTCTGGCGGGCCTCGCCGAGCGCGGTTACGACGACCTGGCCTACAAGTCGCTGCTCCGCGAATGGTTCTCACCGGCTACCGGCTTCACGAACCTCTCCTATCCGCCCCACCTGCTGCCGCTGCTCGTCCCATTCGCCGCCCTGCCGTACTTCTGGGCCTACGCGCTCTGGTCCCTGCTCGGCACGGCCGCGTTCGTCATCGCGATCCTCGGCCGCTGGCCACGCCCCACCGACGCTCCCCTGATCGCCGCCCTGCTCATCGCCCCCGCCCTGCTGAGCAATCTCGCTTTCGGTCAGATCGCGCTGTTCGCGACGCTGCTGTTCATCGGCGCCTTCCGCCTTCTTCCCCAACGGCCGGTCCTCGCCGGCGTGCTCCTCGGACTGCTCACGGTCAAGCCGCAACTCGGGCTTCTCGTCCCCCTGTTCCTGATCGCCATCGGCGCCTGGCGCACAATCGCCGCCGCCACCGTCACCACGGCCATCCTCGTCGCTCTCTCGCTGGCTCTCTTCGGCCTCGCGCCCTGGCGCCTGTGGCTCAGCGAGACCGCGGCCATCCAGTGGTCGTACATCGTCTCGATGAACGACTTCTACGCCGCCCACATGGTGACGCCTTATGCCGCCCTCTGGTGGCTCGGTTTGCCGGTGAAAGCCGCCCTCGCCGGACAGTGGCTCGCCAGCGCCGGCATTGCCGTCACGACGGCGCTCGTCGCCCGCTCGAGCGCCGAGTGGCCCCTCAAGGTCGCCGTGCTGGCCCTGGGATCGGTGATGGTCGTGCCCTACGTGCTGGCCCACGACCTCGCCGTCCCGCTCGCCGCCTGCGTCTGGTACTTCGGCACCCGGACGGACGCGCCCCCCAAGAGCGAAGCGGCGCTGCTGGGCTTCGCTTGGCTGCTGCCGTTCCCGCTCTGCTTCCTGCTGCAGGCGAAGGGGCTGCCGCTCACCGAGCCGGTCCTCGCCGCGCTCTACGTCAGCCTCGCCGCCCGTGCCCTGGCACCCTCGCTCCGCCAAGCGCGCATGGCGATCGCCTGAGACGGCCTCGCCGGAGCCGGACGCGAGCTACCCGTGCCACCACATGCGCGCGACCGTCTTCAGCTTTTGCCAGAATGACAGGCTCTCGTCGGAAAGCGTGTCCAGGAACTCGGAAAGCCGCCGCGACTTCATCACCAGGAACAGCGTCAGCAGCGCCGTCGGGATCAGCACCAGGAAGAAGACTCCGATGCGGAATTCCACCGCCTGTTCGGACCACGCGAAGATGTTCATGCCGAGGAAGCCGGTGACGATCGTGCCGATGAGGCTGAAGATCGTCACGACGGTGAGGCGCACCACCGTCTCGTTCTGGCGCCGCATGGCCTCCACGTCGAGGAAGTTCGACATGTCGTGCAGCTCCTCGCGAACCTCCGCGAACAGGGCGTCGAGATCCAGGTGGCGCTGCGTCATCTGGAACAGCTCACGCGTCTGCGCCTGGTTCGAGATCTCGTGGAACCAGTAGCGGTGCTCGAAGCGCAGGAAGTTCTCCAGTGCCAGCCGGATGTCGCGGCGGAAGATGCGGTTCGCCTCCGCGTCCTTGACGTCGAGCTGGCTGACGATGGCGACGAGGCGGTCCGAGAACATGCGGATCGCCGCCTTCTGGAAGTGCGCCACCATGAACATCAGGAAGTGCTGGTGGCGGAAGCGGCCGAGGAAGCCGTTCGTGTGCATGAAGAACGGGTCGTGCGCGTCGCCGATGATCACCAGCGTATGCCCGGTGGCGAGGAACCGCGTGCCCGCCTTGCCCTCGCCGGGAGACGTGCTGGAATAGCGGTCGTAGCAGAAGCGCTCCTCGAACTCGGCGAGATAGCTCTCCGAATAGGGCAGCTCCGTCCCCGAGCCCGGCTCCGCGCCCAGCGCGAGGCGCACGTAGTCGGCGCGGTTGAGCCGGCTCGGATCGTCGAAGGCGAGGAACGCCATGTACGGCATGCGGTAGTATTCGAGCTGCCGGAAGCGCACGTAGCCCGGCTTGTCCGAGTGATAGAGTACCAACGGGCGCAGCAGGTACTCCCAGTGCGACGCGACGGCGGGAGCGCGATGCTGGCAAACGAACGAGAGATACTTCTCGCGGCAGTCGTAGTCGGACCGCGCCAGCACCTCCCCTGACGCCGACAGCCACTCGCACAGCCACGGACAGTGCCCGCCGGCGCCATCGGCGTCCCAGTAGGCGGGATAGGCGCGACCGAGCCGGAACAGCGCCATCTGCGCCACGTCCAGCGGCACGTCCTCGGCGGAGATCTCGATCGTCATCAGCACGATGTCGATGTCGAAGAAGAACAGCAGATCGACGTGCTGGATCTGCATTTCGATCGGCGCGTCGCCCTTGTCGAGCACGACGCGCACCCTGGCGACGTCGTTGCGGCGCATGACCTTGATCGGGCTTTCGCCGTAGGTCCGCCGTACTGCCCTGCCGATGCCCTGGCCGTAGAGGAAGCGCTGCACCGGCGGCAGGAAGGTGACGAACTCGTTGTAATGGCGCTCCTGGAACTCGTTCGGGTCCCCGAACTCGTCGTCCACCTCCCGCCACGGGTTGTCGGGCCCAGGCGTGCTCAAGAGCTGGAAATGCGTCTCGATCGGCGCTTCATCGGGCAGCGGATGCAGATAGACCGGCCACAGCATGATGTGGCGCAGGTGGCGGACGATTTTGTCCCCATGCGGGTCCGCACTCTCGCGGACACTGTTTGCACTGGGCGCGGCATCCTGCATCGTCGCTCTTCTGTCTACCGGGTTCCTCGGTATCTCTACCGAGAGCCGTGGCCCGGCGCCAGCGGTCGCAACGAAAGGCCTAAGCGAACTATTTCAGCCACAGCGTCGCCAGCCCGAGGAAGGAGAGGAACCCGACCACGTCGGTGACGGTGGTGACGAACACGGTCGATGACACAGCCGGATCGAAACCAAGCCGGTCGAGAGCCAGGGGGATGAGGATACCCGCCACCGCCGCCGCCAGCAGGTTGATGATCATGGCCGAGCCGATCACGGCCCCGAGTGGCACCGACCCGAACCACCACCACGCGATGGCCCCCATGATGACCGCGAACGCTGCGCCGTTGATGAGCCCGATCGCGGTCTCGCGCAATGCGAAGCGCACAACGGCCGGCGCGCTGAGCTGCTTCAGCGCCAGCGCGCGCACCGCCACCGTCATCGTCTGCGTCCCGGCGTTGCCGCCCATCGACGCGACGATCGGCATCAGGACAGCCAGCGCAACCATGTTCTGGATGGTGGAATCGAACACCTTGATCACCGTCGAGGCGAGGATCGCCGTGCCGAGGTTGACGGCCAGCCACCAGAAGCGCGGCGGGGCCACCCGGACCACGCTGTCGGAGAGCCGCTCATCGCCGACGCCGGCCAGCGCGCGGATGTCCTCCTCGGCCTCCTCCTGGATCACGTCCACCACGTCGTCGACGGTGATGACGCCGACCAGCCGCCCGCTCGCGTCGACGACCGGCGCCGACATCAGGTTGTAGCGCTCGAACTCCCGCGCGACCTCCTCCTGGTCCGCCGTCGCCAGCACCTGGTGGCGATCCGTGCGCATGATCCGCTCGACCAGCTCGCCGCGCGGTGCCCTGAGAAGGCGCGACAGGTCGAGGCTGCCGAGTACCCGGTAGCCGGGATCGACGACGAACATGTCGACGAAGCTCTCGGGCAGGTCCTTCGCGACCCGCATGTGATCCACCACCTGCCCCACCGACCAGAACGGCGGCACCGCGACGTAGGCGGCCTGCATCAGGCGGCCGGCGGTCTCCTCCGGATATTCGAGGTTCCGCTCGAGCGCCGCGCGCTCCCCGAACGGCAGCCGCGCCAGCACCTCCTCGCGGTCGCTCTCCTCCAGGTTCTCGATGAGATAGGCGGCGTCGTCGGTGTCGAGATGCGCGGCGAAGCGGGCCAGCTCCTCGTTGCTCAGCGCCTCCGCGAGCTGATCGCGCACGGCGCTGTCGAGCTCCGAGAACACCTCGACGTCCATCGCCGGCCCGAGCAAGCCGATCAGCGCCACGCGCTCCTCGGGATCCAGCATGGCGATGAGGTCGGCGAAGTCGGGCGTGGCGAGCTCGCCGACAAGAGCTATCAGAGCCGGCGCGTCCTTGGCCTCCAGCGCCTCGCGAACCTTGCCGGCCAGCTCCGGCGTTGCCCGCTCGCGCACCTCCTCCGCCGCCTCTTCCTCCAACTCGGCCATCGACTTGCCTTTCGAACGGCTCGCTGCACGGGTTTTCCGGTGTGTCATCGGCGCACACCGATGCACTCCTGCCACGATTTGTGCGCAGGCCAACTCTTTTTTGCCGCCATGAGATGCTTGGCTGCTCTAGACTAAACTGACTCGCTGGTCGATGGTCCACGCCATCTAGGGCACGGCGGCTGCGCCGTCGCATGCGTACCGGCACGCTCGCACGAGTAAGGCACGGAAGCACGAGGCTTCCCGGTCGATTGGGGACAGTCACGGAATGCGGCACTCGAACGCTTCTCTGGCCGCGGCCTTGACCGCGATCGCACTGGCCGCCGGCCTCTCCGCCGCCGGCGCCCAGGACGCGGAGCCTCGCACCGCGCCCGGCATGGCACCAAGCCTCGAGTCCCGCCTGCCGGCGCGCGAGGCTGCCGCGGCCATGGCTGCACAGGCTCCCGCGCCCCAGCCTCCCGCCGCGGCCCAGGATTCCGCTCAGGCGACGTCCTCCGACCCGAAGGCACTCGCCGTCGGCCCCTGCAAGGATCGTCCCGATACGCTCGGCGTCTCGCGCGTGGTCGAGGTCGACACCACGGGCGGCCCCGGCTTCGGCGTGCAGTACAAGGGCCACGATTTCCTCGAGCCCGGCGAGGTCGTGCTGACCTTCGACGACGGCCCGCTGCGCCACAACACGGCCAAGGTGCTGGCCGCGCTCGACGCCGAGTGCACCCGCGCCACCTTCTTCTCCGTCGGCAAGATGGCGCTCGCCGACCCCGACATGGTGCGCGAGATCGCCAAGCGCGGCCACACCGTCGGCACTCACACCTGGTCTCACCGTAACCTGCACTCCGCCGCCCCATCCGCCGCCCTCGCCGAGCTCGAGCTCGGCGTCAGCGCCGTCTCCAAAGCGCTCGGCCGGCCGGTGGCGCCGTTCTTCCGCTTCCCCTACCTGGCCGACAGCCGTGGCATGATCGCGCACAATCAGTCGCGCAACCTCGCCATGTTCTCGATCGACGTCGACGCCCTCGACTACCGGACCAAGGACGCCGCCACGGTGCAACGCCGCGTCCTCGCCGGCCTCAAGCACCAGGGCAAGGGCATCATCCTGTTCCACGACATCCAGGTCTCGACCGCCAACGCCCTGCCCGCGCTCCTCGCCGAGATCAGGAAGCGCGGCTACAAGGTCGTCCACCTCGTACCCAAGTCGCCGGCCGTCACGGTGGCCGAGTACGACGCCATCGCCGACCGCGAGCTCAACCGCAAGAGCAAGGCCATCGCCGCCAATCCGCTCGCCAACCGCTCGGTGACGTGGGCCAACTCCAGCGCCAAAACGACACGCGACGACCTGGCCGCGCCACAGCGCAAGCCGGCCGTGAAGCCGCACAAGACCGCCGCCGTGGCGCCGCCTCCGGTCGCCGTCAAGCCGCAGGCCCCGGCCGCTGCTCCGCCGCCTCCTCCGCCGCCCCAGCGCCGCCGCGTGCAGGGCGAGGAGCCGTGGTGGAAGGGCATTTTCGGCGAGTGAGGATCGCGACGGGGAGCTTGCCGGGACGATCGGCACCAGGCGGCAGGTGTTGATCTCCCGCGCCCTGAGTGCTAACCGCGCCGTAACGCGGGCTGCGGAGACTGCGCCGTAACACGGTGCAACAATCCGCGACGACGGTTCGGAAACTGATGAGACGCCACTGCACATGAGAAGACAGCTCGCTCTCGCCGCAGCCATTGTCTCCCTGGCCACTTTCACGGCGGATGGGGCGAGCGCCGCCGCCTGTGCCAACGGCCCCGGCCCGAGCCGCGTCATCGAGATCGGCACCAGCGGTGGACCGATCTTCGGCGCCATCACCAAGCGCGCCAAGGAGGACCGCTTCCTGAAGCCGAAGGAGGTGGTGCTGACCTTCGACGACGGCCCGCTGCCCTGGATCACGCGCTCGATCCTCGACACGCTGGACCGCCATTGCGCCAAGGCGACGTTCTTCCAGGTCGGGCGCATGGCCGTGGCCTATCCGGCCGTGGTCCGCGACATCCTGGCCCGCGGCCATACCATCGGCGGCCACACCTGGTCGCACCCGCTCAACCTGCCGCGCCTCAAGGCCGGCAAGGCCGAGGACGAGATCGAGAAGGGTCTCGCCGCGGTGAGCCTTGCCGCCGGACGCCCGGTCGCGCCGTTCTTCCGCTTTACCGGCCTGTCCGACAGCGACAGGCTGCTCGCCTACCTGCAATCGCGCGGCATCGCCAGCTTCACCGTCGATGTCGTCTCCGACGACAGCTATATCGGCGACGCCGACAAGCTCGCCCGCATCACCCTGGAGCGCATCGAGTCCCAGCAGGGCGGAATCGTTCTCTTCCACGATATCAAGGCAGCGACCGCCAAGGCGCTGCCGGTGATCCTGAAGCGTCTGGAGGAGCGCGGCTACCGCTTCGTTCACCTGCGCTCGAAGACGGCGCTCGAGCCGGTCAAGACCTACGACGCCGAGCTGACGCCGCTCGTCACCAAGGCGCTGGTGTCGGCGGGAGAGAAGAAGCTGATGCCCTTCTATGGCGCCGCGGGTCCCGAGAAGCGCCCGGAAATGGCCGCCGCCGAGCCGCCCGCCACCGAGCCGCCCGTGACCGAGATCGCGCCGGCCCCGCGGCCGCGCCGGATCGCATCCGCCGAGCCGGCCACGGACGCCGGGATCTATGCGAAAAAGAAGGTTCGCCGCGCGCCGCAGACGCCGGGCGCGCCCGCGATATCGAGCGGCTGGTCGACCGAGGTGCGCCCCATGAAGCGCAGCGTCTACGACTGAGAGCAGCAGCGCAGCGTCTACGACTGAGCTGAAGCACCAACACGCGGGGCTATCGAAGGGGCGGCCAGCCTCCTCGCGGGCTGACCGCCGCCAGCGTCGTCAGTCGCCCTTGTCGGCGGAGTCGGCATTGAGCTGGCCGTAGTTCTGCTCGCCGATCTTGCTCATCAGGTCGAGCTGGGTCTCGAGGAAGTCGATGTGGCCTTCCTCGTCCTTCAGCAGGTCCTCGAACAGCTCCATCGTCACGTAGTCCTCGAGCTGCCGGCAGAGCGCGCGCGACTTGGCATAAGCCTCCCGCGCGATGTGCTCGCCGCGCAGATCGCACTCGAGAACCTCCTTCAGGCTCTGGCCGATCATCAGAGGCGCCAGCTCCTGCAGGTTCGGGTGCCCCTCGAGGAAGATGATGCGGTCGATCAGCTTGTCGGCGTGATGCATCTCCTCGATGGACTCCTCCCGCTCCTTCTTCGCGAGCTTCGTGAAGCCCCAGTTGGCGAGCAGCCGATAGTGCAGCCAGTACTGGTTGACGGCGCCCAGCTCCAGTTTCAGCGCCTCGTTCAGCGCCTGGATAACCTCGGGCTTTCCTCTCATGTCGTTCCTCTCGGCTCTCGCGATGATGATGATCACGCAATGTGGCCGCTCGCACGGGAACGATCAAGACCGTATTGAGAGCAGCACGGAGGCGCCTGCGGCAGCCGATCACTAGCCGGCACTATTCCGCCGCATCGGCCTCGGGCAGCTTGAAATCCATGCGTGAGCGCCGCAGCCCGCCGTTGCGGCTCTGGATGCGGATCAGCTGGCTGCGCATGCTCTGGCCGGCCTCGGAGGAGATCGCCCCGTCCCGCTCCAGCTTCTCCAGCCGCGCGTAGATCGTCTCCACCGCGAGCGGTGCGCAGCCGCAGCAGCGCATGCGCTTGGAAAGATGACGCCAGACGACACCCGGCGTCGGCAGCGGCGCCGGCTCCTGGCGCATGATCTCCACCAGCGCCGTCTCGATGTCCTTGTCCGAGATGACATGGCAGGAGCACACGATCATGGCCGCGCGCTCCCCGGGACTGCGGCCTTCGCCATGCGGTCATTCGTTCGCATTTCGCCTCCAATCGAAGGGGTTCAAGGCCCCGACATCGGACAGGGAGATGGCTCCCTGTCGCGGATTAGACGATGCGTAAGGTCTCGACGCAAGTGCATCCCGGCCAAGCCCGGTGCGGTTGACTAGGTTCCGGGACGTCCCTGAATTGTGACGAGGATGCCCGATACCCGAGGCCCGGCCTTGATATTGCTCAACGGCTGCGGGGAGGGCGGGGCGAGCTGCAATAGCGCCGGATTGGGGCGATGCGCGACGTGCCGCGTGATGTTTGGGGTGTTATCAACCCGCCACGGCCGACTGGCGCCAACATGCCGGAAGTCCGGCTGCAGCCGGAGTGTCAGCCTGGTGCGGTCGAGAGGACTCGAACCTCCACGGGTTGCCCCGCTACCACCTCAAGGTAGTGCGTCTACCAATTCCGCCACGACCGCAAATCGCTGGGAAGGCGCTCGAACTAACAGAGCGAGAACGGGAAAGCAAGCGCGTTCATGGGGCCAAAGGGCAAGAGGATCAGGAGCGCCTCTCACACCCATCACACCCAGCCCATCAGCTCCCGGCGCACCACCGCCTCGATGACGTCGAGCCCCTCCTCGCTGTCGTTGAGGGCCGGCAGGTAGGCGTACTTCTCGCCGCCCCCGTGCTCGAAATACTCCCGGTTCTCGCCGTCGAGCTCCTCGAGCGTCTCGAGGCAGTCAGCCGAGAAGCCCGGCGCCACCACCGCCAGCCGCTTCACTCCATCCGCGGCCAGCTTCTTGATGGTCTCGTCCGTGTAGGGCTGCAGCCACACGTCGTTGCCGAACCGCGACTGGAACGTCGTCAGCCACTGCTCCTTCGGCCAGCCCAGCCGCTCGCGCAGGAGACGCGAGGTTTTCTGGCATTGGCAGTGGTAAGGGTCGCCGGCGGTGAGACACTTCTCCGGCATACCGTGGAACGTGGCGATGATCCGCTCCGGCTCGAAATCCAGCTCCGCCAGGCTCTTGCGCATCGATCGCGCCAGCGCGTCGATGTAGGCGGGGTGATCGTGATAGGGCGGCGCCACGCGCACGGCCGGCTGCCAGCGCATTTTCATGAGCGCCCGGAAGGCCTCGTCCGCCGCCGTTGCCGTCGTCGCCGCGGCGTATTGCGGATAGAGCGGCAGCAGCAGGATGCGGTCGCAGCCGAGGGCCTTCAGCGCCTGGATGCGGCTCTCGGTGGTCGGGTTGGCGTAGCGCATGGCCCAGTCGACGGAGATGCGCGGGTCGCCTCCCAGCCGAGCGGCGAGTTGCTCGGCCTGCGAGCGCGTGATGGTCTTGAGCGGCCCCTCGTCTCTCTCGGTGTTCCAGATCTTGTCGTAGTCGCGCCCCTTCGGCCCGGGCCGAACCGTGAGGATGATGCCGTTCAGAATCGGCCACCACTTCCAGCGCGGCTCCTCGATGACGCGGCGGTCCGACAGGAACTCCTTGAGATAGCGGCGCATCGGCCAATAGGACGTGCCGTCCGGGGTGCCGAGGTTGAGCAGCAGCACGCCCACGCGTCCGTACGCCACCTTCGGGTGGTCCGCCGGCTGCGCGCTTTCCTTCGGTGCGCTGGTCTTCTTGCGCGCGATATCCTGCATCTCTCCTCGCATAAGCGTCCCGCGAGTGCTAACGCACGGCGCACAATAGCGGATCATGCGGCTAGGGCTAGCGGGGAGAGAGCTCAGGACGCTTTCGGCCGGGGAGCCTTTTTCTTCTTCGGGGCAGGATCGGCGGGAGCCGGCTCGCCCGGATCGAACGATTTCAGCGGCGCCAGCGCCAGCGCGGTACGCCAGTAGAGGGCAATCCGCTCGTGCATCTCGGACGGCCGCGCCGCATAGAGCCGCTCGCCAAGCAGGTGCGCCCGCTCCCGCAGCCGGGCCTGCTCCTCTCGTGCCAGCCGCGCCACGGCAGCACCGGCACGCCCCGTCCCCAGGCTCTGAACCCGCTCGGACAGCACCGCTAGGTCGTGGTCGTCGCCCAGAAGCTGGCTGATCTGCCGCGCCAGGCTGGCTCGGGCTTCCAGGGCATCAGGCCATGAACGCTCGAGAAGACTCATGTGCCGCCAGTGCAGCTGCACCGCCTTGCGCCACTCGTGCAGCGTCTCGTCCGCTGGGTCCTTGCTGGCGCGCGCCATGGCCTTGCGGCCCTTGGCATAGACCCGCTCCATCCCCGACCACGCCGCGTCGAAGCCGGAGCCACGCAGCGCCACCTCCCGAATGGCCTCGGCGCCCTCGTCGAGACGCGCCAGCGCCTCGCCAGTCTGCTCCGCGCCCGCCGCGTGGCTGTCGCCCAGATGCTCGGCCAGCGCCGCGCGGATCCTGGCGATCTGCTTGCGCTCCGCCGCCTTGGCCTGAGCGTCGAGCTTGGCCAGCGTCTCGTGCATCACCTGCGCGTCGCGCGTTCCCGAGAGCAGCTCGGCGATGCCGCGGAAGCGCTCGTTCTCGCGCCGGAAGACATGCTCGCCGAGGGCGGGGCGCACCAGGCGCAGCAGCGCCCGGATGCGCTTCATCGCCTTGCGTGTGTCGTGCACGGCGGTGGCGCGCTCCGTCGCCTTGAGCTCGGCCGCGGCCCTCTCGATCTGCGAAAGACCGATGCGGCGGAATCCGGCTTCCAGGGTCTCGTTCAGCTCGAAGCGATAGGCCATGTCTCACTCGCGGGATCGTCTCACTGACGGGGCCGGCCGCGGACGGGCGGCGGTGTCATGTGGACGAATATGCCCGCAGCACCACACCCCGCCCGGCTGGCTCGAGCGCGCCGGGCAGAACGTGGGGCAGCGAACGCCGATGAGAGCCTAGCTTAGCAGACTGTCACAATCGCCTGCGGAAAGACGCGTCACGGAAATTGGTTAACGGCCCGGCGACTGCGCCGCCGCCACTGCCTATGCCGACGCGGCGGCGGCTTCCGACCAGGCGACCCACTCGCGGATGCGCGCCTGTGGATCGGCGTGGGTGACGAAATCCGTGATCACGGCAATGGAGTCGGCGCCCGCCGCGGCGACGGCCGGCGCCCGCTCCGGCGTGATGCCGCCGATGGCGACCAGCGGCAGCCTGCCGATCCGCCGCTTCCACGCCGTGACCCGCTCCAGCCCCTGCGGCGCCCACTTCATCACCTTGAGCCTGGTCTCGTAGACTGGCCCCAGCGCCACGTAGTCGGGCGCCGCCGCGAGCGCGATCTCGAGCTCCTCCTCGCTGTGCGTCGACAGGCCGAGACGCATGCCGGCCTGCTTGATCGCCGCCACGTCGGCGACGGCGAGGTCCTCCTGGCCGAGGTGGACGTAATCGGCGCCGAGTTCGATCGCCTCCCGCCAGTAGTCGTTGACGATCAGCTGGCATCCGGCCCGCCGCGTGACCTCGAGCGACGCCGCGATCTGCCGCCGCACCTCGTCGGGCGCGGCGTCCTTGAGCCGCAGCTGCACCGTGCGCACGCCGAGAGGCACCATGCGCTCGAGCCATCCGAGGTCCGGCGCGATCGGGTAGAAGAGATCCAGTCCGTTCGAAACCGTCACCCCTTGCCTCCGAGATCGAAGAATGGCGTGCCCGCGACCGGGGTCGACGGCTCGGCCATGTCGCGCGGCTCCATCAGCCCCGCCTCGTAGGCCTTGCGCCCGGCGGAGATCGCCTCGCCGAAAGCCGCCGCCATCAGCGCCGGATGGCCGGCTTTCGCCACAGCCGTGTTGAGCCG